>RCMY010006031.1_pt1 | contig 10199 bp, 10 predicted proteins | sample 2041341 | NCBI WGS metagenome assembly RCMY01 (sample SAMN09708234, study PRJNA481090) | Marine sediment metagenome, whole genome shotgun sequencing project.
GTTGTTCGATTTCAATATCGGCGCCGCATAAGGTTTCAAGATCAATCGTGGAAAGTGGCGCGGCGACATAAAACGGCACGCCGTTGGCCCTGGCAACGGTTGCCAGGTTGCAAGTGCCGATTTTATTGGCAACATCGCCGTTGGCGGCGACGCGGTCGCAGCCAACAACGCACATATCTACATCGAAGGTTTGCATTACGTGGGCAGAGGCACCGTCGACGATTAGCTGGTGCGAAATGCCCTGCTGCTGTAATTCCCAGCAGGTGAGACGCGCGCCCTGCAGGCGGGGTCTGGTTTCATCGACGAAGACGTGAACATTTAGACCGTTTTCATGCGCCGTGCGAACAACGCCGAGCGCCGTGCCATAATCAACAGTCGCCAGCGCGCCAGTATTACAGTGGTGTATAAACGTGACTTTGTGTTTTGGCATCAGCGCTAGCGCTGCGCTGCCAATGCCCTTATTGATGGCAACGTCTTCCTCCGCTAACTGATGAGCGCACTGCAAAAGTACGCTGCGGTATTCATTCGCGTTGGTTAATTTTTGCTTCTCCACTCGGCGCGCCATTTCGTCCAGCGCCCAAAATAAATTGACGGCTGTTGGCCGTGAGGTCCGCAGTAATTGATCTGCCTGGTGTACGGCCTGTTGCAGCGTCGGAAGATCTTCTGTTTGCTCTTGATGCGCGGCAAGCACCAGTCCATAGGCAGCAGTAACGCCAATCAGCGGCGCGCCTCTGACGACCATATCTCGAATGGCTGCTTCGCTGTCGGCAGCGCTGCGACAAATTTTGTACTCGATCTTAGCTGGCAAAACTGATTGGTCGAGCACACGAATTGCCTTGTCGACGTCTAGCCATTCAATGCTTTTATAAACTGCCATATTTCACCTGTGTAGAAATGTCGTTACCGCAGCTAAGCCACGCTGCTTAGAAAGCCTGCAATAAGCGTCGTCAGCTTGGGGATAGCGATTTCGATGTTGTCCCACACCTCTGCTTCCGTTGTTTGGGCAACCGATGCTGTCTCATGAATGGACATATTGGTGATGGCACTAACGGCCACCACTCTGATGCCTGCGTTGCGCGCCACCATGACTTCAGGCACGGTAGACATGCCAACCGCATCGGCTCCCATGCGGTCGAGAAAACGTATCTCCGCGGCGGTTTCAAAGCTGGGACCCACCAAAAATGCATACACGCCGCGCTGCAAGTCAAACTGTTGTTTTGCAGCCAGCGCGTCCATGGTCTGCATATACGCTGCATCATAGGCACCGTTAAGACTGGTAAATCGGGTGCCTAGCTCGGGCAGCTGCGGACCGCGCATCGGGTCAAGACCGGTCATACCTGCCAGGTTAATATGGTCTTCGATCAGCATGAGATCACCCACCTGGTAAGTCTGATTAATGCCGCCGGCGGCATTGGTTACCAGTAGCGTTTCAATTCCCAGCGCCTGCATTACGCGTATGGGGAAAGTAACCTGTTGCGGCGTATAGCCTTCGTATAAATGTATGCGACCCTGCATCAACACCACCGGCGCACCGTGCAGTGTGCCAATGCAAAGCTGGCCTTTGTGGCTGGGCGCGCTCGACACAGGAAAATGTGGAATCTCGGCGTAGGGAATAATGGTCGGCTCTGCAACTGCCTCGGCGATACGACCTAGACCCGAACCCAGGATCACGCCAACCCGCGGCACTACCTTTGTCTTTTGGCGAATGACGGCTACCGCCGCGAGAATATCAGCATATTGTGGGAATGACATCGTTACGTTTACCTCGTGCGAAGCGTCGGCTTGCTGACTCAGCGGCTAATATCTGTGAGTTGAGCATCATGCACTCGCGCCAGCAACAGTTGCGCGCTGAGGACTCCACACAGCGCCATAAACATATCCCACTGCGTGTCCCACTGATCGCCTTGCATACCCAAAAAGGCTTCGGCCGAACCGCCCAGCGCCAACGCGGTCCACCATTCGATCAATTCGTAAAACGCGCTGAAGGCGAGACACGCGCACACGACGAGAAGAAACAGCCAACCGCCTGTTTGCAATGGCGTTTTCCTTAACAACAATTCACGCGCCAGAATGGCCGGCGTGAAGCCTTGCATAAAATGACCGAGACGATCGTAATTGTTGCGCTCGAAGCCGAATAATTCCTGCATCCAATGCCCCAGCGGCACTTCGGCGTAGGTATAGAAGGAGCCTAACAGCAGTACCAGACCGTGCAAAAAGAGTAACAGATATAGCAACGGCGTTAGGGGAAAAGAGTTTCGGGTTAAGAACAGCAACGGGATCGCAATCATCACCGGCACCGCTTCGGCAAACCAGGTGAGCCGATCGGCCGGCCCGAATGCAGACAGCACCAACAACGCGCAGATCAACAAAAGATAATGGGCGGGTTTCATGCGATCATTTCCAACTTATCACCAGCATTGTCGACACTCCAGCTACCAACCAAGAACCTGCTTAACAAACGGCACGGTGAGTTTTCGCTGTGCCGCCAGTGATGCATGATCCAGCTGTTGGATGGTTTTACACAAAGAACCCATACCGCGCTCTCCGCGGCGCAGGATGAACTCACACACGTCATCGGAAAGTTGCAGCCCCGCATTATTTGCGCGCAGTTTGAGGCAGGCAGCTTTGGCCGCATCGTCGAGGGAATGCAACTTATATACGAGCGAACTGTTCAGCCGCGAGGCCAAGTCTTGCAATTTGAATTCGCACTGTCGGGGCGCGCGATCGGCGCTCAAAATCATTACACCTCGACTCAGCTGCACACGATTATAAAGATGGAACAGTGCTTCCTGCCAGGCAGCAGAATCTTGCAGGTAGTGCGCGTCGTCGAGGCACAATAGATCGGCGTGTTCGAGCCCCTCCAGCACACCGTCGGCTGTGCCGGCGCAGAGATCCTGCAGCGGCAAGTAAACGACTGCACGCTGTAATTTTTGCGCCTGCAGGCAAGCGGCTTCGAGTAAATGCGTGCGCCCGTTGCCTGCCTCACCGTACAGCCAGGCAACCGCTGGTGTCTTACACTGCGACAACGAAGCTATCGCATCGACCGACTCACGGTTGCGCTCGGTGACGTAAAAATTGGCGAAGTCATTTTCCGGTGACAGCGCAATGTTAAGTGGGATTTGGGTTGCGCTGTCATCCACTAGCTTTGTTGTTTCTCACTCTGTTGTTTCTCACTGTCTTGCGACGCTTCGTATAAGTCGCTCACTTTGTAGCTGGCATGTGCATGGCGCAACAGTACCGCGCCAATCGCGGCCACCGGCAAGGCGATCAGAATGCCAACAAAACCCGCGAGCTGGCCGCCTGCCAGAATGGCGAAAATAACCGCCACCGGATGCAGTCCGATGCGATCGCCTACCAGCAGAGGAGTAAGAATCATCCCCTCCAGCATTTGCCCCAAACCGAACACCCCCCACACTGCGATCAGGTGATACCAACCATCGAATTGAAAAAACGCAGCAATGCTGGCGGCGACTATACCAACAATGAAACCCATGTAAGGCACCACACTGGCAAAACCGGCCAACATGCCAAGCAGTAAAGCGAGATCAAGGCCTACCAACATCAGACCAAGGCTGTAAATAACTCCTAGCGCAAACATGACTGTCATCTGGCCGCGCAAAAAAGCGCCGAGGGTTGAGTCGCATTCTTGCGCCAATTCAACAACGGTAGGCTCGAAACGGCGTGGCAGCAGTTCGCGAATGCGACCCATCAATAGGTCCCAGTCGCGCAGTAGATAAAACGTGACGACGGGTATTAACACCAGGTTGGCAAACCAGCCCAGAAAAGCCATGCTCGATGTGGTGACTTTTTCCATGACGACTTTAATCAGGCTACCGGCTTGTTCCCAATTATTAGCCAGCAGGTTTTTCAATTCTTCGATGGGCAGTTCATAAAGCGGCAAATTAAACTGCTGACTTAGCCAGGGAAACGCCACGTCTTGAAACCATTCAGCAATTTGCGGTAGCTGGCTGATTAGCGCGTCTACTTGCCGCCCTAATAGTGGCAGCACTAAAAAAACGATCAAGGTCATTAGCAAGGTGATCGTCAAAAACACGATGGCTACCGCTGCGCTGCGACCCAGACCCCAGCGCTCCAGCCGGTCGGCCAAAGGATCGCCAAGATAGGCGAACAGCGCACCGAGTAAAAACGGCGCGAGAATCGGCTGCAACATATAGAACAGCCAGACAACCACCAGCAGCGCGGCAACGACGTATAAACGCTCCGGATTAGTCATTGATGTTGATAATCTCTGGTCGAAGCTCATAGTTGAGCTGGTCGGCAAATACCGGGTCGATGTTGACGTCCAGCGATTGCAGCCTGGTCTTCTCCTCCACCATGGCGGTAAAGCGTTGCACATCGCCTTCAAACTGCAAACTGAACTGCACCCGCTCATCGGCTATCATGACCGGCGAAACTTCACGCACCATCGCCAAATTTTTCAGCCCGGTTAGCGTGCTGGCGTAGTCAGCGAAATCAACAATGCCCTGCACTTCGATGTCTATAATCTGCAGCTCGCCAACTTCGATTTGATCAGCTGCCTGCAATAAGCTATCGACTCGCCCCTGCAGAAACTGCACGTTGAGGAAGGTTTGCAATTCGCGCTCAGTGTCAGCGGCTGGGTCAGCACTTGGCTCAACATTATAGCCTGAGTCGTTTTCATCGGCTTCTTCCGGGTACCCTCTTTCGTAACTGAATTGCACCACGTACTGCTGCGGCGCGCGCAGGGCGCTGCTTATTTCAGGCTCGTACGCAGCATCTTCGTTGCCAAGCAAATTAACGATAACCTGCCGCAAACCCTCGCTCATTGCCCGCAGTCGCACCGAGTCGGTTTGGCTTTCAACGACAATTCTCGCCTCGTAAGGGCCTAACTCTGGCTCCTCTATTGCTGAGGAAAAGGCATCAGCATCGTCTTGTGCCGCAACGCCACCCGCCAGCAGCAGGGTGAGCAAGCACACGAAGGTTGTAAGATATTTCATTTAAAGGGTTCCGCGTAGAGGCCGCGACATTGTAACAGCAGACTTTGCCAATCGACATGTTAGCCTTTGAAAATCGAATACTGGCAATTGTTCGCATTACGAACCAACACTCGCCGGGACCTTAGTTTTGCCCAATGTGCCGGTCGATAAATTTCAGCATTTTGCTATACATTTCTTCGCGGTTTTCCGGGTCCCATACACCATGGCCCGCATCTGAGAACAATAGCCATTCAACCGTTCGGCGTGACGAATTCTAGCGGCCAGGTGTTTGCGGTCGGCGATATTATCAGGTCGAGAAAGTCGCCGTGCTTGACGAAATACTCCACCGGCAGCTATTCGGCGGCACACAGCTGCGTAGATGAAAAAACGACCAGTATAGATAACAGAGTGGCTGGTATTAACTGCATGTTTTGGACCAAAACTACTGATAATTAGACTGAAAAATACTAACAATTAGCGCTGGAGAATGTCTAGCAAACGAATTGTCAATGCGTCACAACAGTTGTCGGCTTGCGCACATCAGAGAACTCATAAACCGCAAAAACTCGTTATTGCTCGCTGTAAACACAGATGGCGACAGTCGCTGCTGCTTGCTAGAATACGCGGTTTTTGCGCGCGCCTGATATTGCCTATGCCAACCACCTCTTGCAGTAACGAATCACTTACTTACAAGGCCGCCGGCGTTGATATTGAAGCCGGCAACCAGCTGGTAGAAAAAATCAAACCCATTGCCAAGCGCACGCTACGGCCCGAAGTGCTAACTGGGTTGGGAGGCTTTGGCGCACTGTTTGAGATGCCCACCGGCTACCAGCAGCCGGTATTGGTGTCTGGCACCGACGGCGTAGGCACCAAGCTGAAACTGGCGATGCAGCTGGGTGTTCACGACACAGTCGGTATAGATTTGGTCGCGATGTGCGTCAACGATTTGCTCGTCACCGGTGCCGAGCCGCTGTTTTTTCTCGACTACTATGCCTCGGGCGCGCTTGACGTTGCCATCGCCGAGCACGTTGTTAAAGGCATCGGCAAAGGCTGCGAGCTGGCCGGCTGCGCGCTAGTGGGCGGCGAGACGGCGGAAATGCCGGGCATGTACGGCGGCAAAGACTATGACCTGGCGGGTTTTTGTGTCGGCATTGTCGAAAAGTCCGCCATTATCGATGGCTCAACCGTTAGCAGCGGCGATGTGTTACTTGGCATCGCTTCTTCCGGCCCGCATTCCAATGGTTTTTCGTTAATACGTAAAATCATTGCCGATAAGCAACTCGATATTACCGCCGACATGAATGGCCAGTCGCTGGGTATGCGGTTACTTGAACCTACTCGAATCTATGTCAAGCCGGTGCTTGAATGCCTGAAAAAGGTGAACGTCAAAGCCCTTAGCCATATCACCGGCGGTGGCCTGATCGAAAACGTGCCGCGAGTATTGCCGGCGGGCATGCAAGCCAACATAGACCTCGGCAGCTGGCAGCGACAGCCGCTGTTTGATTTGCTGGAAAAGCACGGGGCGTTAAGCCAGCTGGAAATGCACAGAACCTTCAATTGCGGCATTGGCATGGTGCTGTGCGTTGCGCCCGACCAGGCCGACGCAGCGCTACAGGTATTGCAAGCACAAGGTGAGCAGGCCTGGCAGATTGGCATTATTGAAGCGCAACAAGGCGAACAGCAGGTTGTATTGCGTGACTGAAAAAGCACGGCTGGTCGTTCTTATTTCCGGTAGCGGCAGCAATCTGCAGGCGTTTATCGACGCCACCGAAAGCGGTACTCTCGACGCCACCATTTGCGCGGTCATCAGTAACCGCGCTGACGCTTATGGCTTACAAAGAGCGGCCGCTGCCGGCATTGTCAATGAGGCCATCGACCACCGGCAGTTCGACTCGCGCGAGACCTTCGATGCCGAACTACTAGCCCGCGTTCAACACTATCAACCCGATTTGATTTTGCTGGCAGGTTTTATGCGCATCTTAACGCCGGTGTTTGTGAGCCCGCTGCAAGGGCGGTTATTGAACATTCACCCTTCCTTGTTGCCTAACTATCCGGGCTTGCACACACACCAGCGGGCGCTGGATGCTGGCGATGCGGAGCATGGCGCGACCGTACATTTCGTAACTCAGGAACTCGACAGCGGCGCGCCGGTCGTGCAGGCCCGCGTGCCAGTGCTGCCGGGCGATGATGCCGACACGCTGGCACGGCGCGTATTGAAGCAGGAACATCGCATGTATCCGCTGGCAGCTAGTTGGTTTATTAAAGGCCGCTTACGCTTGCACGGCAGCCAGGCTTTGCTCGACGGTGAAGCGCTACCACCGACCGGAGTAATATTTGGTGCCGATGCCTAGATTAGTGCGAATCAAGTTAATCGCTTTACTTGTTTCACTTTTTTGCTGCGCGAGCACTTTGGCAACTGAACTAAAACCGTATGTAGCGGAATACAAATCTGAAATTTCCGGTTTTAATGTGAATTTGCATCGAGAGCTGACGCGTGACGGAGCGCAGTACAAATTGTCGATGAATATGAAAAAGCTTTTTCTAAGTATTAAAGAACAATGCCTTTTTGAAACCGACCAACAAGACATTGTTAAAACGCTGTCGTATTCGCATATTCGCAGCGGCGTGAGCAAAAAGCACAATACAGATCTACAGTTCGACTGGAATGCGAAGCAGGTGACCGACCTGCTTATAAAAAAACATAAACCGCTTAGTGTCGAATTCCCAACCTACGATAAACTCAGTTTTCAACCGCAGTTTCGGCTTGATCTTATGAGCAAGCCACTGCAAAAACGCTATGAATACCGACTCGCCAGCCATAAACGCGTCAAACTATACGCGTACGATTTCGTTGCCGAGGAAACCATCGACACGCAACTGGGCAAGCTGCGTACCCTCAAATTCAAACGCGATCACGACGAGAAAGAACGGCAGGACTTTATCTGGTTTGCCAAGGACTGGCACTACCTGATCGCACGCATCGATCACTTTGATGAGCCTGGTGACAGGCCAGACCGCACGTTGCTGAGTTCGGCAACGATTGATGGTAAACCAGTGGTGGGGCTGCAGTAGGGTGCGCCGAGCGCACCTCTTTGAACAATGACGTAAATTGGTGCGCACGGCGCACCCTACGGATTACACCGGTGCGCGGATTTAGGCCTTCGGCAAAGTCACGCCACGCTGCCCCTGATACTTGCCGCCGCGATCTTTATACGTCACATCGCACTGCTCATCTGACTCGAAAAACAGCATTTGCGCGACGCCTTCGTTAGCGTATATTTTTGCCGGCAGGTTGGTGGTATTGGAAAATTCCAGCGTCACATGGCCTTCCCACTCGGGCTCCAGCGGCGTGACGTTGACGATAATGCCACAGCGCGCATAGGTCGATTTACCCAGGCAAATAGTCAGCACATTGCTGGGAATGCGAAAATACTCCACCGTGCGCGCCAGTACGAAAGAGTTAGGTGGAATGACACAGGCGTCGGCCTGAATATCAACAAAACTGTTGGGATCGAAATTTTTAGGGTCAACCGTCGCCGAGTGAACATTGGTAAAAATCTTGAACTCGTTTGAGCAGCGCACGTCGTAGCCGTAGCTGGAGGTGCCGTAGGAAATCACTTTTTCGCCATCGTGATCGCGCACCTGACCGTACTCAAACGGCTCAATCATGCCCTCTTTCGCTTTGCGGCGAATCCAATGGTCGGATTTTATTGTCATTAGTTACAACTCGTTTTAATCATCTGAAATAGTGATGCTGGGAGCGCTTTTCGCATTGCTTTGCTGCGCTTGCAACAGCTGCATCACCCGACGCCCTGCTGCACGATAAAGTTTGCTAACGGCGCTGTCGGCATCCACCGTAACCGCCGGATGGCCGCTATCGGTTTGCTCACGAATTTCACGCTGCAGCGGCAGCGAGCAAATTAGCTCGGTATCGTAGTCGGCGGCAATGCGCTCCCCCCCACCGGCACCGAACAGATGCTCTTCGTGGCCGCACTCGCTGCAAACATGCAGCGCCATGTTCTCTATAATACCGAGCACTGGAATGTTGACCTTGCGGAACATTTCAATGCCCTTTTGAGCGTCCAGCAGGGCAATATCCTGCGGTGTGGTCACAATCACCGCGCCGGAGACCGGCACTTGTTGCGATAGTGTGAGCTGAATATCACCTGTACCAGGCGGCATATCAATCACCAGAATATCCAGCTCGCCCCACAGCGTTTGCGACAACAATTGCTGCAACGCACCGCTGGCCATAGGGCCGCGCCACACTACTGGCGTTTTTTCAGTCACCAGATAGCCCATCGACATGGTCTTTAAGCCATGCGCCTCGACTGGCAGAAAAAATTTCTCATCGCGCACTTCGGGTCGGGTGCCTGCCGCTATACCTAACATCAGTGGCTGACTGGGACCGTAGATATCGGCGTCAAGCAAGCCAGTGGCAAAACCTTCATGGGCCAGTGCGGCGGCCAGGTTAACCGCGGTTGTGGATTTGCCAACCCCGCCTTTGCCAGAAGCGACGGCAACAATGTGCTTAACTGTTTCTAGACCACTCATAGTGTTGTATGCCCGCAAAAAACGCGCAGTGTAACACCGACAAGCGTAGGGTGCGCCTTGCGCACGTGGGTACATATCATACGCCGCAAATTTGGTGCGCACGGCGCACCCTACGCTGTGCACTCTTTGGTTAAAAGCCGGCCAGGCTAATGCAAATCGCTTGCAAAAACGCTATAGTAGCGGGCTTTCTAGCGGCTTCAGGCCATCTCCCTTTAAGTACTCTACATGCAAGCTTTGAATAGAAAAATACTGGTCACCCACGCCTTGCCGTATGCCAATGGCTCGCTGCATTTTGGCCACCTGCTGGAGAGCATTCAAGCCGACATTTGGGTGCGGTTTCAGAAGCTGCGCGGCGCGGACTGCATTTTTGTGTGTGCCGAAGACGCACACGGTACGGCCATTATGCTCAAGGCCGAGGAGCAAGGGGTTACACCGGAGCAATTAATTGCCGATATACAAGCCGAGCATATGCGCGACTATGCCGATTTTAATATCGACTTCGACCATTTCCATTCCACTCACTCGGAAGAGAATCGTCATTACAGCGAGCTGATTTACCAGCGCTGCGAGGCGCGGGGCCATATCGCCAAACGCAATATTGTGCAGGCTTATGATCCTGAGAAAAACCTGTTTTTAGCCGACCGCTATATCAAAGGTAGCTGCCCGCGCTGCGGCACCGAAGACCAATAC
>RCMY010006032.1_pt1 | contig 10198 bp, 15 predicted proteins | sample 2041341 | NCBI WGS metagenome assembly RCMY01 (sample SAMN09708234, study PRJNA481090) | Marine sediment metagenome, whole genome shotgun sequencing project.
TCGAGGCGCAAGCCGATGCAGCGAAAGCGGCACATCCTGCCCTTGCAAAATCCGTCTGGAACGCCGCAGAGACCCTGCGCGAGACGACTGAATGGCTGGTTGAGCAGGACTTGACTGATCGCTTTGCTGGGGCCGTGCCCTACTTGCGCGCCTTTGCGCGGGTGCTTGGCGGGCATGCGCATTTGGCGGCGGCGATGGTGGGGGACGCGGGGCGCACACGGCTTGCGACCTTCTATATCAACCGCCTGCTACCCGAGCATGTCGCCCTTTTGGCGCATACCCGCGAGGGTGCGGCTGACCTGATGATGATCACCGCTGACGATCTGGCAAGCTAATGGCCGCAGAGACTGGCGGCATCCGCTACCCGTTCCCTACGCCGCCCAAAACCGGCGAGGCTGTGCAAGTGGCCGACGGCGTGCTGTGGATGCGCTTGCCGCTGCCAATGGCGCTGGATCATGTGAATGTTTACGCGCTGGATGATGGCGAGAGCTGGACGGTGATCGACACGGGCTTTGCGTCCAAAAAATCCCGTGCGATCTGGGCTGATCTGTTGGCGGGGCCGCTGGCGGGCAAACCTGTCGGACGGGTGATCGTGACGCATCACCACCCCGATCATGTCGGGCTTGCGGGTTGGTTTGTGCAGAATGGTGCGGAGTTGATCATGCCCCGTGTGCCGTGGTTGATGGCGCGGATGCTGACGCTTGATCCGCATGATGTGCCAACCGAGGAAACGTTACAGTTTTATAAACGCGCGGGCATGTCGGGTGAAGAATACAGCCTGCGCAAAGCCGAGCGCCCGTTCAATTTTGCCGATTGCGTGGCCCCGATGCCGCTTGGGTTTACGCGCATTTCCGAGGGCGACACGATCACCATTAGCGGCCGCGTTTGGGATATTCGCATGGGGAACGGCCACGCGCCCGAACACGCGACGTTCTGGAGCCGTGACGATAATCTGGTGATTGGCGGCGATCAATTGCTGCCGTCAATCAGTGCCAATCTGGGCGTATATGCGACCGAACCGGAGGCCGATCCCGTGGCGGAATGGCTGGAGGCCTGCGAGCGGTTCATGCCGTTTGCCGATGACACACAACTGGTGCTCGGCGGGCATAAACTGCCGTTCACGGGGCTGCCCTTGCGCCTGCGTCAGATGGTCGAGAACCATCACAGTGCACTGGCACGGTTGGAAAAACATCTGGCCCAACCACAAAGCGCGGGGCAGTGTTTTGCACCACTTTTCAAACGCACAATCGGACGCGGCGAATATGGCTTGGCGCTTGTCGAAGCCTTGGCTCATGTGAACCACCTGCATAAAGCGGGCCGCGCGTCGCGCATATTGGGCGACGACGGCGCGTATTATTTTCAGGCGTTACGCAGCGATTGAAACCGCGCCGTTTGCGGTGACGCGGCACAGGGTGTCGGGCGGAATTTCGGTCCATTTCGCCGCAGTGCCGCATAGCGGTTCCGAGGCTAGCGCAAAGCCGCCGTTGTCCAATACGCCAGAGCGGTAAAGCGTCGGGCATTTGCCGTCGGACGCGTGGCGGAACGCAAATAGCGTGTCACCGTCCGAAAACACGCAAGTCAGGCGGATCGGGCCAGCGTCCGTGGCGGGGCCAATCACGGCCAAGGTTTTGCGCATCGCCGCCGCAGGATCATCGCGCAGCCCGTTGGCCAGAATCGTCAAAAACACCATTTCGCTGTCGGTACTGCCGCGTTTTGCCGCAAACAGGTCATCGGGCAATGCGGCTTCCATTTGCCGCCTGATGGCGGGGAAATGCGGGATTTGGCCATTATGGCAAAACGCCCAATTCTCGTAAGTAAACGGGTGACAATTGACGCGACTGGTTTCGCCCATCGTGCTGGCGCGCACATGTGCGATGAAGTGGCGCGAGCGTACCATGCGGCACAGGTTTCCAAGATTGTCGTCGGCCCAAGCAGGCAATACATCGCGGTAGAGGCCCGGGATTATGCCCTCGTCATACCAAGCAATGCCAAACCCGTCGCCGTTCACTGCAAGCTTGGCCTCTGTCGCGTGCTGGCTTTGATCGAGCAGCGAATGTGCGGGGCGCACAACGATATTTTCAAGCGGGATGGCAGGTCCGGTATATGCCGCGATCCGACACATGCTTAATGGCGCGCTTCGATACGGGCGTGTAATCGCATGAGAATACGGCTTGCCGTAGTTTGGCAAAGTGCGGGGATAAACGCGTGAACTAATGCGGCCAGTGACGCCACACCCAGCCAGAACGAGAACCCGAACGCAAAGCGCATGTGTTGCAGGAAGGTTTCGTTCACAGCCGCAGGGTGATCGGTGAACAGCACCGCAATCGGGCTGCGGCGTTTCGGCAAATTGCTGGCATCTGACATGTGATTTTCCTAAGCAAGTAAGTGCGTCCTGCTACCCTATCCAAACGCGGGGCATCGCGCGTCCCAAATACAGTTGTGATAAGGGCCAATCATGGGATATAGTCCCAATATGACCCATACTCTTGATACGATAGACCGAAATATCTTAAAAATCCTACAACGCGATGCAACCGCATCTGTGGATACCATTAGCGAGGTGGTCGCCCTGTCGCGCAATGCCTGCTGGCGGCGGATCAAGCAGATGGAGGCTGCGGGCGTCATCAAAGGACGTGTCGCGCTGGTTGATCCTGTGGCCGCTGGTTGCCCGCTGACCGCGATGGTGCAGATCCGCACCAATGCCCACGCGGCGGACTGGATGCATAAATTCCAAACCGCGCTTGCCGCCATGCCTGAAGTTGTGGGCGCCTACCGCATGACAGGCGACTTGGATTACGTACTGCGCGTGCGGGTGGCCGACGTGCCTGCCTATGATGCATTTTACAAAAAACTGACATCACGCATTTCTGTTTCGGATATTTCCGCTAGTTTTGTTATGGAAGAGATCAAAGACACAACAGCGGTGCCCCTATGACAGATATAAAATCCCAAGCAACGATTGAAACCTCTGCGGATGCGATGGAGAACATGCATCTGCCGGGCCTGCGCGAAGTGCATATTGACGCGGATACTCCCTGCCCTGATGCGTCATCGCTGCCAAAAGCGCTAAAGGAATCAACTGCCCAGAAAAGCCCTGCGCAATGGGCCTATGAGCGGATCATTTTGTATATCCAGCACTTTGAAAAACAGCTTGATAACGACCACGAGGTTGGACTTGGCTTTGCGGGGGGCGGCGCAGGTATGATCAAGATTGACGGCTTGGGCTATTATGACCCCGACATCGTGACCTATTATGGCACCAACGAGAGCGGCGCAAAAACCCAACTTATCCAGCATGTGAGCCAACTTAACGTGATGTTAATGGCAAGCCCTAAACATATTGATCAAGTAGAACCAAACCGCATCGGGTTCAGGCTTGCCCAAGAACTCGACCGCAAAGATGACACCACCAACGGCGCGTGACATGCCCGCAATAATCGTCTATGCGATTTGCAACAGATACTTTGTATGAAAAGGATTACCGATATGGCCGACTACAAGCATGGCGAAATGGACACGTCCGTTCAGGAAAAAACATTCCACGGTTTTATTAGTTTGACCACCAAAGGCGCGGTAATTTGCATCGCCATTTTGATTTTCATGGCGCTGGTTAACGGCTAATACATGAACCGCCGCAGTTTTATTCTAGGCGCCCCTTTGGCGCTAACTGCCTGCGGCGCAACAAGCGGTGCGCAAGTTTGGGCGCCGCAAGATGTGGTTGATGCCGCCGTTTATCGCGGCACTGCTCCAAAATCGCTAACCCTGTTGACGATGCTGAATGTCGGCAGTGACAATGGCGCACACACGTCTGTGGTCGTTGATGCCAGCCAGCGTGTGCTTTTTGATCCTGCGGGCAGTTTTCTTAGCCCCTCGATCCCAGAGCGCAACGATGTGCTATTTGGCATCTCACCCAACATCGAGCAGTATTACATCAGCTACCACGCCCGCGCCTCCTATTATGTGCAGGCGCATAAGATCGTGGTGTCGCCGGAAATTGCCGAGCAAGCATTGCAACTGGTCTTGGCTAATGGCGCAGTGCCTCAATCGCTCTGCACACGCGCAACGTCAAAGATTCTTCGCCAACTACCCGGCTTTGAGGCCCTCAAAACAACCTTCTTCCCAAACAACCTGCGCGACCAGTTTGAAAAGTTGCCGGGCGTCACCATGCAGGAATTCCGCGAAAACGATGCCGAGAATAATACCGCCGCAGCCGCCCAAATCAACGCGGCCATTATAGCAGGCCAGTAAGCGCCAAACCTGCGTAAAATGTGGCCGCACCCGCAACCATCCCCCAGACAACTTTCTTGCTCCAATAGGCGGCACCAACTGCGGCCAATGCGGCGATGATCCGCACCAAATCGGGCTGCCCGCCTGTCGCTTCGGGCCATAAGACCAAGGGTGCCACCATACCCGGCAACACAGCCACAGGTGTATAGCGCAACATGCGCAACACCAGTGGCGGCAAATCTTTCCCGCCAATCAGCCCCAGAAACGAGAACCGGATCAGGAAGGTTCCGACCGCCAACAGCCCGATGATCAGCCAAATCTCTGCCGTAGAATAAGTCATGCGCGCACTCTTTCCATCCAGCTTTCAACGGCAACACCCGCGGCCATCGCACAGACCGCCGCAATCAATAGCCCACTGCCCGACGGCAACCCGATCAACAAAAGTGCGACAACAACCGAGATCAACGCCGCCGCCAAATGCGCGAGCGTCCGCACCATCGGGGCCACCATCGACAAGAACGCGATTGGCATGATGAAGTCTAATGCCATCGCCTCGGGGATCGCCGCCCCGATCAGCGCACCAATCAGCGTGGTGGCCGTCCAAATCGGTGCGATCACTGCTGATATACCCATGAAATAATACACGCGGTCAGACACGCTCATGTCGGGGGTATCCTCGTATTTGCCCATCGACATCATGTAGGACTGGTCAAAATTCAGATAGCTGACCAAGACCCGCTGCCACAACGGTGCCTCACCAATATAGACCGCAAGCGAGGCGGAATACATCGCCATGCGCAAGTTCACTGCCAAAGCTGCCAGCAAAACAAAGCCAATAGCCGCGTTATCCAGCATCAATTGTAGCGCTGCGAATTGCGACGCCCCTGCGATAACCAGAACCGTGAAGCCCATCGTCTGCGCCAGCGTCAGCCCCGCTTCAATCGCGACAACGCCGAATAGCATGGCAAATGGGACCACGATGAAAATGAACGGTAACCCGTCGCGGAAGCCCGTCCAAAAGACGGATTTGGTGGTGGCAGCAGTCATCGGTTTCGCCTAGCTTGGATGCAATACCCGCCAGACCTACGCGCAGCCTGCAGGAAATACAAATGACAGTTCTTGATGCCTCTGATGACTATTTGATCGCGCCGCTTTGCTCGGGTCAAACGCTGACGCGACTGGTGCAAGGCACCGATCACACAGGCGCGCAGATTGATCTGAATGTGGTTGAAGAAAAGCCGCTGACGATCTACCTGAATGGACGCGAAATCGTGACCGCCATGACCATCGGCGACTATCCCGAATATCTCGCACTCGGGTTTCTGCGCAATCAAGGCATGCTGCGCGATGCCGACGATATCTTGGGTGTTGACTACGATGCAGAGTTGGAAGTCGCCGTGGTGCGCACCGCCTCGACCACCACATTCGAGGATAAGTTAGCCAAGAAAACCCGCACCAGCGGCTGTGCTGTTGGCACGGTTTTTGGCGACATGATGGAGGGGTTGGATGGCATGATCCTACCCGCCACACCACTGCGCACATCCGACCTTTATACGCTCGCGGCAAAGATCAACACGACCCCCTCGCTCTATCTGACCGCAGGTGCGATCCACGGTACGGTGCTTTGCCAAGGCAACCGCCCGCTGGTCTATATGGAAGACGTGGGCCGCCATAATGCCGTCGATAAAATTGCAGGCTGGATGCTATCGGAAGGCGTCGATCCGTCTGACAAGATGCTTTACACTACGGGCCGTTTGACCTCCGAGATGGTAATCAAATGCGCGCTAATGGGCATACCCGCACTCGCCTCGCGGTCGGGTTTTACCGCATGGGGCGTCGAGATTGCACAACAGGTTGGCCTGACCCTGATCGGACGGATGCGCGGTAAACGGTTCGTGTGTTTGGCGGGCGAAGAGCGCCTGATCCGCGACGCTGACCCTGACCGGATCGCAGATGAGCCACGCAAATCAGGGCGCAAAGGGGCAGACACATGAAACAACCTCTTGGTGTAATTCTTGCAGGCGGACAGGCGACCCGAATGGGTGGCGGCGATAAAGGGCTTTTGCAGCTTGGCGATCAAACTATCTTGGGCCACGTCATTGCACGTTTCGAGCCGCAAGTGGCAGGGCTGGCGCTGAATGCAAATGGCGATGCTGCGCGTTTCTCCACGCTCGGCCTACCCGTCATTGCCGACAGTATCGCGGGCTTTGCGGGGCCGCTTTCGGGCGTGCTGGCGGGCTTGGATTGGGCCGCGTCCCAAGGCTTTGACCGGATCGTGACCGCCGCCGCTGACACGCCGTTCCTGCCCTGCGATGTGGTCCCGCAACTGCAACTTGCCGCCGAGATTGCGGGTGTTGATATCGTACTCGCGGCAACCACAGACGGGCGGCAACCGACCTTTGGGCTATGGCCCGTGCGCCTACGCGATGACCTGCGCGAGGCGCTAGACGACGGCTTGCGCAAGGTTGTGTTGTGGACCAGAAAACACAATGCGGCCACCGCAACCTTCCCCGACAGCGCCGCGTTCTTCAACGTGAATACACCCGACGACCTGATCACCGCAAAGGCCATGCTATGAGAGTCTTTGGTGTCGTCGGCTACAAAAATACAGGCAAAACGGGCCTAATGGAACGGCTCGTCACCGAGATCACACAGCGCGGATTTTCAGTGTCCACCATCAAGCACGCGCATCACAGTTTTGACGTCGATCACGCCGGCAAAGACAGCTATCGCCACCGTGTCGCAGGCGCGTCGCAGGTGCTGCTGTCGTCAGGCAGACGCTGGGCACTGATGTCCGAATTACGCGGTGCCGCAGAACCAACGCTAGAGACGCTCTTGACCAAGTTAGACCCCGTGGATCTGGTCTTGATCGAGGGGTACAAACGCGATGCGCACCCCAAGTTAGAGACGTTTCGCAGCGCCACCAATGGCACCCTTCTGGCCCCCACGGACCCCACAATCTTGGCAGTCGCAACCGATTGTCCCGTTACTGTTAACCAACCGCAATTTGACTTGAACGACACGGCAGGCATCGCGGACTTTATTCTCGCGCAGGTCCGCTTATGAGGTTTGACACCTTTGTCATGGTCGATTGGTCGGGCGGCAATGATCGCGGACCGACGCCTGTAAAAGACGCGATTTGGGCCTGTGTCGCGGGCCAAGACCCGATCTATTTTCGCAACAGGCAATTGGTCGAGGTCTGGCTCGCCGACCTGTTAGAAACCGAAATCAGCGCAGGCCGCCGCGTGCTTGCGGGCTTTGATTTTCCGTTCGGCTACCCCGCTGGATTTGGCAAGGCGGTCGCTGGCCCCGACGATCCGTTTGCACTTTGGCAATGGTTTGCGGAGCACATCAGCGACACGCCAAAGGCCAACAACCGCTTTGACGTAGCGGCTACGTTGAACAGCATGTTTGCAGGCATCGGGCCGTTTTGGGGTAACGGCTTGAGCCGCGACATTGCGGGCCTGCCGCGCAAGGGGTTGGCCCGCACCGCAAACCCGTTTGCCGAGCGCCGACAGGTCGAGACCCACGCAAAAGGCAGCTTCACCTGTTGGCAATTGTCAGGTGCGGGCGCGGTTGGGTCGCAGGTGATGATGGGCTTGCCGATGCTGCACCGCCTACGCGAATCTTTCGCCGCTGATCTTTCCGTTTGGCCGTTTGAAGCGCCTGACACCCCCGTCGTCATTGCCGAGATTTGGCCGAGTTTATCTATGGGCGATTGCCCCGCAAACATGATCAAAGACGCCTACCAAGTACAGCTCACGGCGAACCATTTTGCGCAGATGCAAGCCTACGACCTTGCGCAGTTGATGAATATCACCGCACCCGTTGAGGGCTGGATTTTGGGCGTGCCACAACCTAAAACCAAACGCCCGCCACCACTGCGCAACGACTGTTTCGCGATGCCCCAAGGCGCGTATTGGACACCTGTGAGTGATGCGCAAGCACATCTGCGCCACCATCTATCTTGCGTCGTTGGACAAAAACCCCTGCGCATCCAAAACGCAGCGGGCCGTATCCTTGCTACGGATGTCATAGCGAAACGCGCGCATCCCCCGACCCCCAATTCTGCCGTTGACGGCTATGGCTTTGCAGGTCCCGCAGATGCTGGCGAACGGCAATACACGCTGCTTGACGGGCGCTCTGCGGCAGGTGCGCCTTTCGACGGCACCGTGCCCGTAGGCCACGCCATTCGCATTCTGACAGGCGCCGCCTTACCATCGGGCGTCGATACTGTGGTGCTGCAAGAAGACGTCGTCACCCAAGATGACAAACTACGGTTCAACGGACCGCTACGCCTTGGTGCAAATGCGCGAAAAGCGGGCGAAGACATGACCCAAGGCCAGACCATCATGGCTGCGGGCAGGCAGTTGACCCCTGCCGACCTTGCCACGATGACCGCCGCCGGCATCGGGCGCGTGGCGGTCAAACGCCGCTTGCGGGTTGGGGTTTTGTCCACGGGCGACGAGTTGGCGCAGGCAGGTGAGAACGCCCGCGCCGATCAAATCTATGACGCAAACCGCCCGATGCTATGCGCGATCGCAAACGCATGGGGGCACAAGGTGATCGACCTTGGCTGTGCACCCGATGACCGCGCGGCGCTGCGCGAAATCTTGAACCGTTCTGCCGCAAAATGCGATGTGATCCTGACCTCGGGCGGCGCATCGGCGGGCGATGAAGACCACATGTCCGCGCTCTTGAAAGGCACCGGATCGCTCGCGCTTTGGCGGATCGCAATGAAACCGGGCCGCCCTTTGGCGCTTGGGCTATGGCGCGACACACCCGTGCTTGGCCTGCCCGGAAATCCGGTTGCGGCGATGGTCTGCGCGCTGGTTTTCGGACGCCCCGCGCTGAACGTTTTGGCGGGCGGCGCGTGGGTAACACCACAAGGATACCGAGTGCCCGCAGGCTTCGCAAAATCCAAAAAAGCGGGGCGGCGCGAATACATCCGCGCACACATTGAGGACGGCAAAGTCGTGGCATTCGCATCTGAGGGATCAGGGCGGGTGTCGGGCCTGTCTTGGGCCACGGGATTGGTCGAACTGGGTGACGCGGCACAAACGACCGCCCTAGGCGACCTTGTGCGGTTTATACCTTTCACAGAGTTCGGATTATGATCATCAGCAACGGGATTGCGCCCGCAGATCGGGCGCAGGTTGCCGCACTTTACTGGGAAGCGTTTGGCGCAAAACTCGGCCGCGTTATGCACCCCGAACACAAGGCGCTCGCCTTTATTGAGCAGGTGCTTGACCCAAGTCACGCGATTTGCGCGCATGACGCGGATGGGACCCTTTTGGGCGTCGCGGGTTTCAAGACGTTTGAGGGTGCGCTTGTTGGCGGCACCTTTCGCGATCTGGCAAAACACTACGGCTGGATCGGGGCCACGTGGCGGGCCGTGTTTTTGTCGCTGCTAGAACGGGACACCGAGAATAAGCGGTTCTTGATGGACGGCATTTTTGTTGGGGCGGACGCGCGCGGGCAAGGGGTTGGCAGTGCACTGCTACGCGCGATCATCGCGGAGGGGCGCAGGCGCGGCTTTGCGGAAGTGCGGCTCGATGTAATCGACACCAACCCGCGCGCCCGCGCACTCTACGAGCGCATGGGGTTTGTAGCCTATGACACGCAGCAACTTGGCCCGCTGCGCCATCTGTTTGGATTTAGCGCTGCCACCACAATGGTGCGCGAAACCTAGCCAGAGCCAATGATGACGCCCGCCGCGAACACCAATGCGCCGCCCAAAACCACTTGGAATGCGGCCTTAAGGAACGGGGTTTGCATGTAGCGGTTCTGGATCCATGCGATGGCCCACAACTCGACAAACACAACGATCAGCGCAATGGTTGTCGCGGTCCAGAAATCGGTGATCAGGTAAGGCAATGCGTGGCCCAAACCACCAATTGTGGTCATGACACCCGCAGCAATCCCGCGCTTGATCGGCGAGCCACGGCCCGACGCTCAGTAGGTGCCGAGG
>RCMY010012517.1_pt1 | contig 10198 bp, 4 predicted proteins | sample 2041341 | NCBI WGS metagenome assembly RCMY01 (sample SAMN09708234, study PRJNA481090) | Marine sediment metagenome, whole genome shotgun sequencing project.
GAGGAAGAGGAAGGAATGAAAATTGCCCAGGCAAACATTCCACTTAAAGATAATGGAACGATTGATTCGGAAAAGGTAATTGCTCGGGAAGAAGGTGATTTCCCTGTTGTAGATCCAAAAGAGGTAAACTATACTGATGTTGCCCCTAACCAGATTGCCTCGATTTCAGCTTCGTTGATTCCTTTCTTGGAACATGATGATGCGAACCGTGCATTGATGGGGTCTAACATGATGCGCCAAGCTGTTCCTTTATTGAAACCACAATCGCCGATTGTAGGTACAGGTCTTGAAAGACAAGTAGCTTCTGATTCAAGGGTATTGATCAATGCGGAAGGTGATGGTACTATAGAATATGTTGATTCACAAAAAATCACCATTAAGTACAAAAGGAGCGATGCTGAAAGATTAATCAGTTTTGATGAGGATGAGAAGTCGTATAACTTAGTTAAGTTTAGAAAAACCAACCAAGGTACGAGCATCAACTTAAAACCTATTGTTAAAAAAGGTGATAAAGTTAAAAAGGGACAAGTTCTATGTGAAGGTTATGCAACCGAAAAAGGTGAATTGGCCTTAGGTAGAAATCTTACTGTGGCTTTTATGCCTTGGAAAGGATATAACTTTGAGGATGCAATCGTAATTTCTGAAAAAGTTGTACGAGAGGATATTTTTACTTCCATACATGTTGATGAATATGCATTGGAAGTTAGGGATACAAAACTAGGTGCTGAGGAATTAACACACGATATTCCTAACGTTTCTGAAGAGGCAACAAAAGATCTTGATGAAAATGGAATGATCCGTATCGGTGCTGAGGTTAAGCCTGGAGATATTTTGATTGGTAAGATTACACCAAAAGGTGAATCAGACCCTACCCCGGAAGAAAAACTACTTCGTGCCATTTTTGGTGACAAAGCTGGTGATGTGAAAGATGCTTCATTAAAAGCATCCCCTTCTTTGAGAGGTGTTGTAATCGAAAAGAAATTATTCTCAAGGTCTATCAAAGATAAGCGTAAGCGCTCTGAGGATAAAGAAGCGATTTCCAATTTGGAATTGGAATACGAAGTAAAATTCCAACAGCTTAAGGATGTTCTGGTAGAGAAATTATTCACTTTGATTAATGGAAAGACATCGCAAGGTGTATTGAACGATTTAGGTGAAGAAATACTTCCAAAAGGAAAGAAGTATACGATGAAGATGTTAAATTCTGTTGATGATTTTGCGCACTTGGTTGCCGGAACCTGGACAACAGACAAAGACACAAATCATTTAGTAGCAGATTTATTGCATAACTATAAAATCAAACTTAATGATCTTCAAGGTAATTTGAGAAGAGATAAGTTTACGATTTCTGTAGGTGATGAATTACCAGCTGGTATTATGAAATTGGCCAAAGTGTACATTGCCAAGAAGCGTAAGCTTAAAGTTGGGGATAAAATGGCTGGTCGTCACGGTAACAAAGGTATTGTTTCGAGAATTGTAAGACAGGAAGATATGCCTTTCTTGGAAGACGGTACTCCGGTTGATATTGTATTAAACCCATTAGGTGTACCATCGCGTATGAACATTGGTCAGATTTATGAAACTGTTCTTGGTTGGGCAGGTCTTAAATTGGGTAAAAAGTATTCAACACCAATTTTTGATGGTGCTACTCTTGACCAGATCAACGCTTATACAGATGAGGCAGGTATCCCAAGATTTGGACACACTTATCTTTATGATGGTGGTACAGGTCAACGTTTTGACCAAGCTGCAACTGTTGGAGTTATCTATATGTTGAAATTAGGACACATGGTAGATGATAAAATGCACGCTCGTTCAATAGGACCTTACTCATTGATTACGCAACAACCTTTAGGTGGTAAAGCACAATTTGGTGGTCAGCGTTTTGGAGAGATGGAAGTTTGGGCACTTGAAGCATATGGTGCATCAGCGACTTTACGTGAAATATTGACGGTGAAGTCTGATGATGTAATTGGCAGGGCTAAAACTTACGAGGCAATCGTTAAAGGCGAGACAATGCCAGAACCTGGTTTACCAGAATCTTTCAACGTATTGATGCACGAACTTAAAGGTTTGGGCTTGGATATTAGATTGGAAGAATAGTTTAGAACACACATTATAATTTAGTAGCATAGTACATTATGGCTAGAATACACGATAATATACCACAAAAAAGGTTTGATAAGATTTCAATCGGTTTGGCATCTCCAGAAGCAATTTTGGCAGAGTCAAGGGGCGAAGTCTTGAAACCAGAAACAATAAACTATAGAACACACAAGCCCGAGCGTGATGGTCTTTTCTGTGAAAGGATTTTTGGGCCTGTAAAGGATTACGAATGTGCTTGCGGTAAATATAAAAGAATCCGTTACCGTGGTATTGTTTGTGATCGTTGTGGGGTTGAGGTTACCGAGAAGAAAGTGCGAAGGGATAGGGTAGGACATATCAATCTGGTAGTTCCAGTTGCCCATATTTGGTACTTCCGTTCATTGCCAAATAAAATCGGATATCTTTTGGGATTACCTTCCAAGAAATTGGATATGATTATTTACTACGAGCGTTATGTAGTAATTCAACCTGGTGTTGCCAAAGGCCCTGAAGGGGAAGATGTAAATAAGATGGATTTCTTGACAGAAGAGGAATACTTGAACATCATAGAAACTATTCCACAAGAGAATCAATATTTAGAAGATTCTGACCCTAATAAGTTCATTGCTAAAATGGGTGCTGAATGCCTTATTGATTTATTGTCACGTATTGACCTCAAAGAGTTGTCTTACGAATTAAGACATAAAGCAAATACTGAAACTTCAAAACAGCGTAAAACCGAGGCGTTAAAACGTCTTCAAGTAGTTGAAGCTTTAAGGGAATCCCAAGAAAATAGGGATAATAGACCTGAGTGGATGATTATGAAAGTAGTTCCGGTTATTCCACCAGAATTACGTCCCTTGGTACCATTGGATGGTGGTCGTTTTGCTACTTCAGATTTAAATGATTTATATAGAAGGGTGATTATCAGGAACAATCGACTAAAGCGATTGGTTGAAATAAAAGCACCTGAGGTAATTCTTAGGAATGAGAAGCGTATGCTTCAGGAATCTGTTGATTCTTTATTTGACAACACAAGAAAAGCATCTGCTGTCAAGACAGAATCTAACAGACCACTAAAATCACTTTCTGATTCATTAAAGGGTAAACAAGGACGATTCCGTCAAAACCTATTAGGGAAACGTGTGGATTATTCTGCCCGTTCTGTAATCGTTGTTGGACCAGAATTGAAGTTGTTTGAATGTGGTTTGCCGAAAGATATGGCAGCAGAACTTTACAAGCCTTTTGTTATTCGTAAACTAATAGAAAGAGGAATTGTAAAAACAGTTAAATCTGCCAAAAAAATAATAGATAAGAAAGAGCCTGTAGTTTGGGATATTTTGGAGAATGTTCTTAAAGGGCATCCAGTGATGTTGAACCGTGCCCCTACATTGCACAGATTGGGTATTCAGGCATTTCAGCCAAAATTAATCGAAGGTAAGGCTATTCGTCTTCACCCTTTGGTTTGTACGGCATTTAATGCGGATTTTGATGGTGACCAAATGGCGGTTCACTTGCCATTAGGGCCGGAAGCTATTTTGGAATGTCAATTATTGATGCTTGCATCACATAATATTCTGAACCCAGCTAACGGTTCCCCTATAACTGTACCATCCCAGGATATGGTATTGGGGCTGTACTATATGACCAAAGAAAGAAAATCTACTCCAGAAGTGCCAATTAAAGGAGAGGGGTTAACTTTTTACTCATATGAAGAAGTAGAAATTGCTTTTAACGAAGGCATGGTAAACCTAAATGCGGGTATTAAGGTACGCGCCATGGATTTTAATGAAGAAGGGGAATTGGTGAGCCAAATCATTCCAACAACTGTTGGTAGGGTATTGTTCAATATGGAAGTTCCTGAAGCGGCTGGTTACATTAATGATGTATTGAATAAAAAGTCTTTAAGGGATATTATCGGTAAGATTCTTGCTGTTACTGATGTCCCTACTACTGCCGATTTCTTGGATAAGATAAAAACTATGGGATATGATTTCGCCTTTAAAGGTGGTCTTTCCTTTAGTTTAGGTGATATTATCATTCCGCCTGAAAAGCAAAGTATGATTGATGATGCCAATGTTCAAGTAGATGGTATTAAGGCCAACTATAACATGGGTCTTATTACAAATAACGAACGTTATAATCAGGTGATTGATGTCTGGACTTCTACAAACGCTATGTTGACCGAATTGGCAATGAAGCGTATTCGCGAAGATCAACAAGGGTTTAACTCTGTTTATATGATGTTGGATTCAGGTGCGAGGGGTTCTAAAGAACAGATTCGTCAGTTGACCGGAATGCGTGGGTTAATGGCCAAGCCTAAAAAATCTACCGCTGGTGGTGGTGAAATTATTGAAAACCCGATTCTTTCAAACTTTAAGGAAGGCTTATCGATTTTGGAATATTTCATCTCGACTCACGGAGCACGTAAGGGACTTGCAGATACGGCCTTGAAAACGGCGGATGCTGGTTATTTAACACGTAGATTGGTTGATGTTTCCCAAGATGTGATTATCAATATTAATGATTGTGAAACACTTCGTGGTATAGCCGTTGAATCCTTAAAGAAAAATGAAGAGGTCGTTGAGACTTTAGGTGAAAGAATTCTAGGTAGGGTATCATTACACGATGTACACAACCCATTAACAGACGAACTTATTTTAACAGCTGGACAGCAAATTATGGAGGTCGATGTTAAGAATATTGAAGCATCTCCTGTTGAGAAAGTAGAAGTTCGCTCTGCATTGACCTGTGAAGCTGAAAAAGGTATTTGTGCCAAATGTTATGGTAGAAATCTTTCTACCAATAAAATGGTACAAAGGGGTGAAGCCGTTGGTGTTGTTGCAGCACAATCAATTGGTGAGCCAGGCACACAATTAACACTACGAACATTCCATGTTGGTGGTATTGCAGGAAACATTTCCGAGGATAATAAGTTGGGAGCTAAGTTTGGTGGTATTGCTGAAATCGAAGATCTTAGAACTGTAAAAGGTGAAGATGGGCAAGGTAAAGCGGCAAATATTGTAATTTCAAGGACCTCCGAGATAAAGATTGTTGATCCTAATACAGGTATTACACTAAGTACAAATAATATTCCTTATGGTTCTCAGTTGTTTGTTAAAAATGGCGCTAAAATCAAAAGTGGAGATGTTATTTGTCAGTGGGATCCATATAACGGTGTAATCGTTTCTGAATTCCCAGGTAAAATTGCTTACGAGAATATAGACCAAGGTGTTACTTATCAAGTTGAAATTGATGAACAAACTGGTTTCCAAGAGAAAGTAATCTCTGAATCCAGAAATAAAAAACTCATTCCTACATTGTTGATTATGAACAATAAGAATGAGGTTTTACGATCATATAACCTCCCAGTAGGTTCTCACCTTATGGTAGATGATGGGGATAAGATAAAAGAAGGTACGATTCTAGTTAAAATACCTCGTAAGTCGGCTAAGGCTGGTGATATTACAGGTGGTCTTCCAAGAGTAACCGAATTGTTCGAAGCTCGTAATCCATCAAATCCAGCAGTAGTTTCTGAGATTGATGGTGTAGTTTCTTTCGGAAAGATCAAAAGAGGTAACCGAGAGATTATTATAGAATCTAAATTGGGTGAAATCAAGAAATACTTGGTTAAATTATCCAATCAGATATTGGTACAGGAAAATGATTATGTTCGTGCAGGTATGCCACTTTCAGATGGTTCAATAACTCCAGAGGATATTCTTTCGATAAAAGGGCCTTCAGCTGTACAGCAGTATTTGGTGAATGAGGTACAGGAAGTATATCGTTTACAAGGTGTGAAGATCAATGACAAACACTTTGAAGTTGTTGTTAGACAAATGATGAGAAAGGTTCGTATTGTAGATCCGGGAGATACTATCTTCCTAGAAAATCAATTGGTTCACAAATCTGATTTTATCACCGAAAATGACGAAATCTTTGGTAATAAAGTTGTAATAGAAGCTGGTGAATCCGAGAGTTTAAAACCGGGAATGATTCTTACGGCCAGGGAACTTCGTGATGAAAACTCTGTTTTAAAAAGATCCGATAAAGCGTTAGTTGAAGCAAGGGATGCTGTTGCAGCTACGGCTACACCAATTCTGCAAGGAATTACGAGAGCGTCATTACAGACCAAATCGTTTATTTCTGCTGCTTCATTCCAAGAAACAACAAAAGTATTGAACGAAGCTGCAGTAAGTGGTAAGATTGATACCCTTGAAGGATTAAAGGAAAATGTAATCGTAGGTCATAAAATTCCAGCAGGTACTGGTATGCGTGATTATGAAAGCATCATTGTTGGTTCTAAGGAAGAATATGATGAGATCATGGCTCGTAAAGAAGCTTTGAAATTTTAATTGATAATCATGAGCGAGAAAGATCAAAAACAAAAACAGATTAATATAGAGTTGGATGAAAAGACGGCCGAAGGAATTTATTCCAATTTGGCTATCATTAATCATTCTGTTTCTGAATTTGTTGTAGACTTTATCAGTATGATGCCAGGTGCACCAAAGGCAAAAGTTAAAAGTAGAATAGTGCTTACACCACAACATGCCAAGAAATTCTTAAAGGCATTGGGTGATAATGTAAGTAGATTTGAAAAAGCTCATGGTACGATTAAAGATTACGAACAACCTCCGATACCAATTAATTTTGGTCCTACAGGAGAGGCATAAATAAAAAAAACCCATGAATTTTGTTCATGGGTTTTTTTATTGCATTTTCTTTTTTTATTTGAATTCGGAAGTGAAATGTAATATCACCGAAGGGTATTTTTGTTGTGTCATTTGTAGTGAAAACTGTGAATCTGCCAAGAAAACCAATTGCCCTTGTTTATCTTTTGCCAAGAATTTTTGTTTAACCCTTTTGAACTCTTTGAATTCCTCATTTTTCTCATCCTGTGGTTCTACCCAACAAGCTTTGTATACAGGGAAGTTATCATAACTACATTTTGCGCCATACTCATGTTCCAAACGATATTGGATAACTTCAAACTGTAGGGCACCTACTGTTCCAATTACCTTGCGGCCATTTAATTCCAAGGTGAATAACTGGGCGACTCCTTCATCCATGAGTTGGTCAATACCTTTGCCCAATTGCTTCGATTTCATTGGGTCGGCGTTATTAATATATCTAAAATGTTCTGGCGAAAAGCTTGGTATACCTTTATAATTGAGATTTTCACCCTCAGTCAATGTATCCCCGATTTTAAAATTCCCCGTATCATGTAAACCAACAATATCGCCAGGATAAGAAATATCAACGATTTCTTTCTTTTCTGCGAAAAAAGCATTCGGACTTGAAAATTTTAATTTCTTTCCATGGCGTACATGTAAATAAGGTTTGTTTCGCTCGAATGTACCTGAGACAATTTTTACAAAAGCAAGTCTGTCACGGTGTTTTGGATCCATATTGGCATGTATTTTAAATACAAACCCAGTTAGCTCAGTTTCGTTTGGTTCCACTAGTCTTTCTTCGGCCATTTTAGCTCTCGGTGAAGGTGCAATTTCAATGAAACAATCCAAGAGTTCACGAACACCAAAATTGTTCAGCGCCGAACCAAAAAACACAGGTTGTTGTTGGCCTTTTAAATAAAGTTCTTTGTCAAAGTCTGAATATACGCCATGTACCAATTCAAGATTATCCCTTAAATCCTGTGCAGCCTTTTCGCCAATGATTGATTCTAATTCCTGACTTTCTATATCATCAAAGGCTATTGTATCCTGAATATTTTTTTTACTATCCCCACTAAATAGGTTGATGTTCTTTTCATAAATGTTGTAAATACCCTTGAAATCATAACCCATACCAATTGGGAAACTCAACGGAGTTACTGAAAGCCCCAATTTTTGTTCTAATTCATCCAATAAATCAAATGCATCTTTCCCCTCCCTGTCAAGTTTGTTAATAAAGACGATTATGGGAATATTGCGCATTCTGCAAACCTCGACCAGTTTTACCGTTTGTTCTTCAACACCCTTTGCAACATCGACTACAACAATCACGCTATCCACAGCGGTAAGGGTTCTAAAGGTGTCTTCGGCAAAGTCTTTATGACCGGGAGTATCAAGGATATTTATCTTTTTGTCCTTATAAATAAAGGCTAAGACAGAAGTAGCTACCGAAATCCCTCGTTGACGCTCAATTTCCATAAAGTCACTCGTGGCCGTTTTTTTGATTTTATTGTTTTTTACAGCACCGGCCTCTTGAATAGCTCCCCCGAACAAAAGTAATTTTTCGGTTAAGGTTGTTTTTCCCGCATCTGGGTGGGAAATTATTCCGAATGTACGTCGCCTTTCTATTTGGTCCTGAAAACTCATTACTTGATTTTGGGCAAAAATAGTCTAAAATATAGAATTTTATGTGTGATAAAGAAGTCTTTTGAAGTAGCGATGAATTGAATATGTGTTTAGGTTTATACAGTCACGATTTCTTTCGGTTTATCATGTTATCTAGCCTGGATAAATGATATAGGTCCCCAATTAATTGTTATAAAATAATTATTAAACAAAGTGCTTATATTATCGATAATCAGCGGGTTGTAAAAATGTGCATTGCACTTTGTCGATAAATTCTGTTGTTAAAAGATATTTGATATTTATGCATTCCAATCTATTTGTCTATCTAAATATTAGATATATCTTGCAATGAATTGTAAGAGCCCCATTTTTTACAACGCTTTACTGCCTAAGGCCATGGTGATTAGTAAATAACTACTGATACTTATGGAAAATATTATACACCCTGCAATAAAACAAGTTATTGCAAGGATTATAGGGTTGTTTATACTCTTTAATATCCTTGTTCTTGGTATTACTTCTTTAGAGGCAAGCCCACTTGTATACCCCACTGTTACTATATATACCGATACGGATGGTGATTCTGTTCCAGACCATAGCGATATTGATGATGATGGGGATGGAATTATCGATGCCATTGAGGATAAGAATTTGGATGGTGATGATGATCCATCTACGAATCCTACCGACACAGATGGTGATGGCGTTCCCGATTATCACGATAAGGATTCTGATGATGATGGTATTTTGGACATTGTTGAAGCACAGTCCACTTCTGGTTATATAGAACCTTGTGGTATTGATAGTGACGGTAATGGCTTGGATGATCATTATGAAGAAACACCTGGTAGTTGCGGTGGTTTGACTCCAATCGATACGGATGGCGATACGATTCCAGATTATTTGGACATAGATTCTGATAATGACGGTATTTTGGATAATGTAGAGGCACAGACCACTACAGGTTTTATTCCCCCATCTGGTGAAGACGGAAATCACAATGGTTTGGACGATGAATACGAACCCGCCTGTTTATGTGAGGGCTTGACCCCATATGATACTGATGCTGATGAAGTTCCTGATTTCAGGGATTTGGATTCAGATAATGATGGAATTTTCGATAATCAGGAAGCGCAATCCACTGAAGCGTTTCAGGAACCATGTGGTATGGATAGTGACGGCAATGGCCTAGATGACCATTACGAGAATACCCCTGGATCAGGTGAAGGTCTTACACCAATAAATTCAGATTCCGATGAATATCCTAATTTTAGGGACATTGATTCGGACAACGATGGCATCCCTGACAATGTAGAGGCGCAGACCACGGACGGTTATGTGGCACCCAACGATGATGATGAAGCTATCTATGCTTCAACGATGGTGTGAACTCCGCTTATCCCGACGGGCTTGTTCCTGTGAACACGGACGACGCTGACGAGTTGGACTACCTTGACCTGGACAGTGACAATGACCTTGTCCCTGACAACAATGAGGGCAACGACTTCAATTTTGATGGCATCCCTGACCAGACCTATACAGGGACCGATACTGATGGTGACGGTCTTGACGATGGTTATGAAGGCTCTGACATAAACGATGGCTTCGATGTGAACGATGAGATAGACGATCCTGCGAACGACCTACCGGATACGGATGGCACGGATGATGTCAACTATAGGGACCTGGATGATGACGGTGACGGCATCAACACCCCTGATGAGGATACCGACACCCCTGATGGTGACCCTACCAATGATGATACCGATGGTGACGGCACCCCGGATTACTTGGATCCTATCAACGATGATGGT
>RCMY010006033.1_pt1 | contig 10195 bp, 9 predicted proteins | sample 2041341 | NCBI WGS metagenome assembly RCMY01 (sample SAMN09708234, study PRJNA481090) | Marine sediment metagenome, whole genome shotgun sequencing project.
GTGCATCAACTCGTACCTGACAGCCGACGAGATGGCCTACATCGTCAACAACAGTGAGCCGCAGGTGCTGATCACGTCGGCCGCCAAGCTCGACATCGTCATCGATGCGCTCCCGAGCTTCGAGCAGGTCTCCCTCGTCCTCGTGACCGGCGTGTCTCGAAGTGACCTGGCTCAGATGAGACAAGCCCTGGGTGAAGGCAGTGAGCGCTTCCAGAGTTTCGCGGATGCAGTTGCCGAGCAGCCGACGACGCCGATCGAACACGAGTTGCTCGGCACGTCGATGCTGTACTCGTCGGGCACGACCGGCCAGCCGAAGGGCATCATCCGGCCGCTGCCAGAGCAGCCGCCGTCAGAGAATCTGCCGATCTTCGACTTCCTCAGCAACCTGTGGCAGTACCGCGACGGCATGATCTACCTCTCGCCGGCGCCGCTGTACCACTCGGCCCCGCAAGCGGCGGTGAACCTCACCATCCGCCAGGGCGGCACCGTCGTGATCATGGAACGGTTCGACCCGATCGCCTACCTGCAGCTAATCGAGCGGTACGCGGTCACCCACAGCCAGTTGGTGCCGACGATGTTCAGCCGCATGCTCAAGCTGCCCGTCGAGGAGCGCGAGCAGTTCGACTTGTCGACCCTCGAGATCGCCATCCACGCTGCAGCCCCCTGCCCGGTGCAGGTCAAGGAGGAGATGATCGACTGGTGGGGGCCGATCATCCACGAGTACTACGGCGCCACAGAAGGCCTCGGCTTCTCGGCATGCAACTCGGAGGAGTGGCTGGCCCACAAGGGCACCGTTGGCAAGATCGTGCTCGGTGAAGTGTTCGTTGCCGACGACGACATGAATGAGGTGCCCGCGGGAACGCCGGGCACGCTCTGGTTCAAGTCCGGCACTGCGTTCCAGTACCACAACGACCCGGACAAGACCGCCGAGTCGACCTCGCCAGACGGCGGGATGACCACGGTCAACGACGTCGGTTACGTCGACGAGGACGGCTTCCTCTACCTGACCGATCGCAAGACGTTCATGATCATCTCCGGCGGCGTGAACATCTACCCGCAAGAGACCGAGAACCTGTTGATCACCCATCCCAAGGTGGCCGACGCTGCGGTGTTCGGTGTGCCGAATGTCGACCTCGGTGAAGAGGTCAAAGCGGTGGTGCAACCGGTGCCCGGAGTCGAGTCCGATGATGCACTGGCACAAGAACTCATCGCGTTCTGCGGCGATCACCTGTCCCGGCAGAAGGTTCCCCGCTCGATCGACTTCGATCCTGAATTGCCACGGCTGCCCACCGGCAAGCTCTACAAGCGTGTCTTGCGCGACCGCTACTGGGGCGAGGGCGTCAACAAGATCCTGTGACGTCACTCGTGGGGTGAGACGACTTGGTGCCAGGCACCAAGTCGTCCTGCGCTATGTCGAGTCGATCGCCGTCACTGCATGCGTGACACGCTCGCCGCGTCGACTCTTCGATTGACGAAGTCGTGGCGGTATGGCACCGTGGACTGTATGTCAAAGGATCGTCGCCGTGTCTTTGCGCCCCAAGCGCTCGGTGGCGACGAGTACCTCCGAGCGACGTGGCACGAGAGCAAGCAGGTCGTCGTGTTTTCCCAGTGGACCGGCGACGTGTGCACTGCGGCGATTCCTGTGCGGGTCGATGAGCTCGGCGATCTCGCCGGCCTGCTCGTCGAAGCACTCGGTCAGCAAGTGAAGCCGACGTCGGCTCTATGGGCGGCGCCGTTGCCCGGCGCACGCGTGAGCGACGCTCAGATCTCCGCCTGAACGTGTTGAAACGCTCCGACTCCGCTCCTTGCCGGCCGCTGGCCTACTGTGACGGCCGCCACATCCGTCGCAGTTGATCTGGGGGTCACACAATGAGCGAGAAGTACTACGTCACCGATTCCGCGCTGTCCGAGCGCTTCCCGCTCTACACCCGAGCCAACGTCGGTGAAGTCTTCCCGGACCCGGTCACGCCGCTCACCGGCTCGGGCTTCATGTTCCACTCAGAGATCGCGTGGCGCGAGGCGTGGGTTCGTGTCGGCGCCTTCCGGATGGATGAGTTTCCGCCGGAAGAGATGGCGCAGCTCGGCATCGTCGGCGGCTACTGCTACCTCAACGCATCGCTGATCCGCCTCTTTGGTGAGCGGGCGCCTGGCTTGACGTGGAAAGACATGGACGAGCAGTTCTTCGGGGCGCAGCCTGGCATCCCGCCCTACGTTGCTGTCGACGGTGATGTCGACCCCGCGGCCACCGAGAAGATCGGCGGCACGTTTGGTTGGGCGCTGTCGCTGTCCAAGATCGAGGACCTCGAAGAGCTGACCGAGGACCGCAACGACACCAAGCAGTTACGCGCTGACCGGCCCGACTACTCGACGATGTCGAACGAGGACATCTGGAAGGTGTACGGCGCCGCCGCTCCGGCACATCGCCGCTACTTCTCCCACCACATCTTCACCACGTACATGGCCACGGTGCCGGTCGGCATCATCAGCGCCGTGGCGACCGCTGTTGGACGCGCTGACCTGATCATGCCGATCATCTCGGGCATCGGTCAGGTCGACTCCGCCGAGCCGTCGCACGCGATGTGGGATCTCGGCCGGGGCGCTGCAGCAAGCGCCGAGGTCACCGCTGCCTTCGACGCAGGTGTCCACGGAATGCTGGACCGTCTGGCCGGAAGCGAGGCCCCGGACGTCGTCGCCTGGCTTGGTCAGTTCGAGGCGTTCCTCGCCGAGTTCGGGTCGCGCGGGCCCAACGAATGGGAGAGCCGTTCGAACTCGTGGGAAACGCACCCGGCGCTGGCATTGAGTGCCATCGATCGCATGCGTCTCTCGCCCGCTGAGATGGCCCCCGGACTCCACTTCACCGGGCGCGCCACGGAGCGCTTGGCGGCGAGCGCGACGCTGCTCGCCATGGTCGAAGGTGACGCCGAAACGCACGGACAGCTCGGCGCAGCGATCGCGTCATCGGCGGCCTGGCTCCCGGGACGTGAGCGCACCAAAACCAACAACATTCGCTTCATCCACGAGCTTCGCGTCGCCCTCCGCGAGTTGGGACGACGCATGGTCGAGGCGGGCGGCTTCGACGAGATCGAGGACTTCGCCATGGTCCAGGAGGACGAGTGGCCCGGTCTCCTTGCTGCGCCGACCTCCATGCTCGATCTGGTTCGCGAACGTCGAGCTGAATACGACGACCTCCTCACCCGTGAGCCCCCGTTCATCTTCGACGGCCACCCCGAGCCGCCGACGACATGGCGGGTGAAGGGCGAGGATGTTCCCGACAAGCTGGTCGCCGGCGCCGTCTTGCAAGGCATGCCGGGTTGTCCCGGCTCGGCCGAAGGTCGCGCACGGGTGATTCTCGACAGTCACGACCCACTCGCACTCGAACCGGGCGACATCTTGATCGCTCCGATCACTGACCCGTCATGGACGCCGCTCTTCGTGCCGTCCGCCGCGGTGGTCGTCGATGTGGGCGCAGCGCTGTCGCACGCGATCATCGTGAGCCGCGAGCTCGGTATCCCCTGCGTGATCAGCGCAATACAGGCCACCGAGAAGATTCCCGACGGCGCCATGATTCGCGTCAACGGAGACACCGGCGAAGTCACCATTCTCAGCACCGAATAGTCACAAAAGGGGCCTGACCCCATTTGTGACTACTTGAGGACGTCTTTGGAGATGATCGTCTTCATGATCTCGCTCGTGCCACCGTAGATCGTGCTGACACGGGCGTCAGCGTAGGCCGGGCCGATCGGGTATTCGGTCATGAAGCCGTAGCCGCCGAACAGTTGCAGGCAGCGATCCGTCACCGTGTTCTGCAGCTCGGTGCCGTGCAGCTTGGCCATCGCTGCCTCAGCGGAACTCAGGGTGCCCTCGTTCAACTTCAGCAGGCACTGGTCCATGAACGGCTCGGCGACGGCGATCTCGGTGGCAACTTCGGCCAACACGAACTTGGTGTTCTGGAACGAAGCAATCGACTGTCCGAATGCGGTTCGCTCCTTGACGTACTCCACCGTCCAATCGAGTGCGGCGCGAGCTGCGGCGACGCCGAACAGACCGATCGACAGGCGTTCCTGGGCCAGGTTGGAGGCGAGGTACTCCATTGCATTGCCCTCCTCGCCGAGCACGTTCGAAGCGGGTACCCGCACATCGGAGAAGAACAGCTCGGCGGTGTCGGCCGACTTCTGGCCGATCTTGTCCAGGTTCCGGCCGCGTTCGAACCCTTCCATGCCCCGCTCGACAACCAAGAGCGACATGCCGTTGCGGCCGGCTTCGGCGTCGGTGATGCACACGACGATGACGAGGTCGGAATTGATGCCGTTGGTGATGAACGTCTTGGCGCCGTTGACGATGAACTCGTCGCCATCGCGGACGGCAGTGGTTTTGATCCCGGCGAGGTCGGACCCCGTGCCTGGCTCGGTCATTGCAATGGCGGTGATCAGTTCGCCAGTCGCGATGCCGGGCAGCCACCGGGCGGCCTGCTCGTCGTTGCAGTACTCGATGAAATACGGGGTGACGATGTCGTTGTGCAATGTCAGGCCGAGCCCGGCACCGTTGATGCCTCGGCGGGCGAGTTCGCTGGCGATGATCGCATTGAAGCGAAAGTCATTCGTGCCGCCCCCGCCGTGGGCCTCCGGGACGGCCAGGCCGATGAAGCCGTGCTTGCCGGCAGCGAGGTACAGCTCGCGGTCCATGATCCCGGCGACTTCCCAGTCATGGTATTTCGGAACCATTTCGGCCTCGACGAAGGCACGAAAGCTCTCCCGGAACAGTTCGTGGGTTTCGTCGTAGATCGATTCCATAGGGCCAGTGTCGCGCAGCAGGACCGGACGAGTTGGTGCCAGGCACCAACTCGTCTTCGGATGACGAGGAGATCGGGCGACGCGGACCGAATCAGACAGTCAGTTCGCGGACGCGTGCCAACAAGAAGTCGAGGGCGGGGCGGTTGAGGCCGCCTTCGGGGATGATGACATCGGCATAGCGCTTGCTGGGCTCGATGAAGCGCTCGTGGGCCGGCCGGACGGTCCCGAGGTACTGCTCGATGACACTCTGCGCGGTCCGGCCGCGGTCAGCGACATCACGTTGGAGCCGTCGGATGAACCGGATGTCGGGGGCGGTGTCGACGAAAATTTTGAGGTCGAAGCGCTCCCGGAGCGCTCGGTCCCAGAGGACCAGGATCCCGTCGACGACGATGATCTTCTTCGGGTGCACCGTCCGCGTCTCGCCGCTGCGGTCGTGTTCGGCATAGTCATAGATCGGGACTTCAACCGATGCACCGTTGGCAAGGGCCGCCATGTGGTCGTTCAAGAGCGGCCAGTCGAAGGCATCCGGGTGGTCGTAGTTCGCCTGCGCCCGCAGCTCCGTTGGCTCGTCGCTACGCTCCAGGTAGTACGAATCGAGCTCGATCCGAGACAGGTGTTCCTCGCCGGTCAACTCGACCAAACGCTCGGAAATGGTGGTCTTTCCGGAGCTGCTGCCGCCCGCCACGCCGATGAGAAACGGGCGACCCGGAGCCGGCTGATCGGGAGGTGCAGTCGATGTGTCAGTCACGGTCGTCGAACATATCTTGCAGGGTGCTTGTAATTTGCGCTCCGAACCAGGCAGTCTGTGCAGTGATGCTGAGCGAACGACATGCAGCCATGCTTGATTTTGAACGGTCGTGGTGGAGTAACGAAGAGCCGCGCGACCAAGTTGTCCGGGCGCGTTTTCAGTGCTCGCCCGAGGACTATCAGGCCGAACTGGCCACTGTGCTCGACGATCCTGCCGCTGTCGACCATGACCCGTTGGTCGTGCGTCGGTTGAAGCGGCTCCGTCTGCGGGCGCGCCAGGCGCGGATCGACGGCGTCGTATCTGCTGCTTCCGGGGAGGGTGTGCACGCATGAGCGGCGAAGAGGTCAGTGTCGGTTCTGGTGTCGGCGCGACGCGCCGTACGCCCCGTCAGGGTGTCGGGGGTTCCCCGGTTGGATCCACTCTCAGTATTGTCATCGCGCTCATCTGCGTGGTCGCCGGATTCCTGATCCTGCGCGACCTGACCAAGGACGACACGTCGTCGGCAGGCGGGTCGAGTGACCCGATCTCGTCGGATCTCGGTCCCACGACGACGTTCGACTCTGGCGTCACGACCACGATCGAGATCACGACGACGACCGCAGCGCCGCTGACGACCGAGGGCGCAACCGTGGTCGTCGCGAACGGGAACACCATCGGCGGCTCGGCAGGCCGCATGAGTGAGGCGCTCGGCGCCGTCGGTTACAACATGGGGACGCCGACGAACGCTGCGAACAACGTCGAAGAAAGCATCGTTTACTACGACCCGGGTAACACCGCAGCACAAGGTGTTGCGGAATCGGTGGGTCGTTCGCTCGGCGGCGTGACTGTCGAACCCGTCGGCACGCCAGCACCAACGGGTACCGGTTCGCTCGATGGCGCCGGGGTGATCGTCGTGCTCGGTAACGCCCAGGCCGACAAGACCCTCGACACGCTCGCCGCCGAGGGAGGCACCGCAGCGGCGGCAGACTTGGGCACGGCACCGGCCGTGGCCGGTGGTGACGTCGTCCCTCCGGTCGATCCCGACGCCGGAGAATAGGCACCGATTGCCGGGTGTCCGCAGGGGGTAGCCCGTCAGTTTCCGGCGTAACGCGCGAGGATCGTCTCGGCGGCGCGCTGGATGCACTGCTTGGTTTCGCTCATCGCGACGTCACTGCCGAACAGCTCGGTCAGCGACACGATGTCGATGTGTCCTGACCATTTCGCCACGGTCTCGGGGTCAGCATCGCCGACGATTGCAGCGATGGCGATGTCGTTCTCGCGGGCCAATTGGGTCATACCGCCGATGACTTTGCCATCGAAGCTCGTGGCGTCGAGTTGGCCTTCGCCGGTGATGACTACATCGACGTCGAGGTGGTCGTAGACGTCGAGCTCGTCGGCGACGAGTTCGAAACCGGGAACCAGTCGCCCACCCAGCGCCGCAAGGGCACCGCCGAGGCCGCCGGCGGCTCCGCCGCCCACGATCGTCGTGACGTCGACGTCGAAATCGGCCATGAACATCTGCGCAAGTCGCTCGAGTCGACCCGTGAGCATCTTGACCTGTGCGGGGCTCGCTCCCTTCTGCGGACCGAAGACGCGGGCGGCGTCGGTGAAGACGGTGTTGACGTCGCAGGCCACAAGCAGCTCGACCTGCTTGAGCCGTGAGATCGCGCTGATCGCGCGGATCACACCGAACCCTCCGTCGGTCGTCGCTGAGCCGCCGAGCCCGACGATGATCCGTTTGGCACCAAGATCGAGCGCCTTGTCGATGAGTTCTCCGGTGCCGGCGGTGGTCGCGTCGAGCGGGTCGTTGCCCGCCATGCCGCCGGCAAGCACGAGGCCGCTGGCTCGCGCCATCTCGATGACGGCGGTGTCGCGGTGCAGTCGCCACCCGGCATCGATCGGGGCGCCGAGCGGTCCGGTGACCGTCGTCGTGCGGTTGGGGCCGCCAAGTACGTCGAGCAGTCCGTCGCCGCCGTCTGCGAGCGGGATCTTGGTGCAATCGATGTTGCGCTGTTCGCACGCATCGCCGATGGCTGCAGCGACATCGTGTGCGGTCGCCGTGCCCTTGAACTTGTCAGGCGCCGCCAGCACTCGCATCAGAGGACTCTAAGCCATGAGCCTCAGGAGCGAAGGTGCGGGTACGACGACGACGTCATTTCATCTCCGCTGCGGAATCAGCAGCCGCCGGCAACGGCGGGGATGATGGAGACGGTCCAGCCATCGGCCACCTGGGTGTTCAGACCGTCGAGGTACCGGACGTCGTCGTCGTCGACGAAAATGTTCACGAACTTGCGCAGTGCGCCGTCTTCATCAAGCAGCCGCTCACCCATCCCGGGGTGCTTCGCTTCGAGCGCGGTGATCACGTCCGACAACGGTCCGGCTTCGAGTTCGACTTGCTTGTCGCCGCCGGTAATCGGGCGCATCGTGGTGGGGATTCGGACGTTCACAGCCATGCCGAACACGATACCGGTAATCCCTACCCATTTGGTCGGGAATCGGACGTGACGCTTGCAGCAGCGCGTTCGGGAATACGTGAGGGGCCGGGACGAGCGATCAACACGCCTGCGCAGGGGGCGTCGTCAGCCCCCGTCGGTCGTTGCCGCAGGCGCCGGTCGTTGCGGCTCGATGGCGACGAAGAAGGCGACCAATGTGACGATGCCGAGCGCTGCTGCACCGAAGAAGGCCGACTGGATGTTGCGTTCGAGGACCGGGATCCAGAGCACCGGGCCGATGCCGTGCCCGAAGAAGCGGAACGCCAGGATGAACGACAATGCCCCACCGCGGTTGCCGGGCACGATCGTCGACGCCAACGCTTGGAAGACGACTGCCACGAATCCGATGAGCGCGCCGGACATCCCCGACATGATCGCGAGCGCGATCGGCGTGTCGGCGAAGGCGAGGAGGGCGGCGACGATCGTCACGGCGGCGGCCGAGCTGAGCCCCGAAGTGCGCGGCCCGAAGCGGTCGACAAGTCGGCCCCACAACGGGCCCGTGAGCATGGCCATTGCCGGACCGGCAAGCAGGACGAGGCCGGCCTGGCCGCCCGTGAGGTCGAGATCATCGCGGGCCGTGATGCCGATGAGCACGTTGATACCGATCGGTCCGGCCGCGGCTGCCATCACGCCGACGCCGAGAATGATCATCGGGCGAGTGAGGAGCGCTCGGAACGACGGACGCGAGGTGGCGTCGGCGGCACGCACCGGTTCCCCCTGAGGCGGAACAGTTGCGAGTACGGCGGCCATCAGCCCGGTTCCGACGAACGCCCACCGCCAGTTCGCGTCCGCGGCCAACCCACCGATGACCGGTGCGAGTGCTCCGCCGGCGGCCTGGAAGCTCGAGTACACCCCGACGGCTCGTCCGAAGAGGGCGGGTGACACCACCTCGGCGAGGCCAGCCACCAAGAGCGGAGTGATGAAGGCGTTCGCGACGCCCTGGAGCGCCCGGGCCCCGAGGAACATCGAGAGGTTCGGCGCCAACGCACAGCCGGCCGACGCCACGGCGTAGAGCAGATACGTCCCGCGCACGGTTCGGCGGCGACCCCATCGCTCGCCGAGCGTGCCCGATACGAGCAACGCAGCGGCGAAGGGCAGGAGGTAGATCGTGAACCCCCAGCTGACCGCTGCGGACGAAGCGCCGAACGATTCGCGCAGTTCGGGAAACATGGGCAGGATGACAATCGTGCCGAACGGACCCATCAGTCCGCCGAGGTAGAGCGGCAGCCGCTGCCAGCGGGTGTCGGCGGCATTGGGCATCGCCTGACGGTACGTGTTGGAGCTCAGTTTGCGAGACCCGGGAGGGTCGACCGGGGGCTGGGGGTGCCTAGTCGACGGTTCCGTCGATGTGGTCGCCGAGGGTGTCGATGAATGTTTCGTCGAACAAGGTGTCGTCGACGTCCGCATCGTCGATGGCGAGCCAGATGAACACGGCGGCGACGGCGGCGACGAGCGGCACGATGATGAACACGGCGACCTGGCCCACAGCGTTGGGATCGGTGTCGGTGAAGAGTGCGGATCCGAGCGAGCGGGCCGGATTCATTCCGCCGCCGCTGATGCTGAGGAGCACGAGCATGCCGAGCGTCGAAGCGAGGCCGGTGTAGGCCGCGATCGCCGCCGTCGAGAGCCCCTTGCTAATCGTCGACAGGAAGACAACGACGAGCACCATCGTGAACACCAGCTCGGCGGCGATGACCGAACCGAGTTCGCTGAAGCCACCGGAATCCCAGCCGTTGGCGCCGCGTGCGGCCCGGGTCTGGTCGTTGATGCCCCAGATGATGGCGGCGCCAGCGATACCGCCAGCGAACTGGCCGACCCAGTCTTGGATCATCTCGCGCAGTGCAATTTCGCGGACGACGAGCAGCGCCAATGACAGTGCTGGATTGGCGACGGCACCGATCACGCCGATGGCCATGGCGAGCGCGGCGCCGAAGGAGACCGCGACTGCGAGTGTGCTGATCTGGCTCGTGCCGAGGACGAGCAGGCCGGGCCCGGCCAGCATCAACAGCACGGTCGCGACGAACTCGGTGCCGACGTTGCGCATCTGCCCCGAGGACCCCGATCCGGATGCCGATGTTGGCGACGCGGCCGCAGTGACGGAGCTCGCGTCGGCAGTGGCGTCGGCGCCGTCAGCGCCGTCTCTAGAGGTGTGCGGGTTTGGCGGGGGTGGCGGCGGTGTGGTGTCC
>RCMY010014893.1_pt1 | contig 10195 bp, 3 predicted proteins | sample 2041341 | NCBI WGS metagenome assembly RCMY01 (sample SAMN09708234, study PRJNA481090) | Marine sediment metagenome, whole genome shotgun sequencing project.
GCCAGTGGTGCCTTCGACGATATAGTTCAGCCCGAGGCCGGGAATACCAATGGCTTCCAGCTCTGCGTCGCTGTCCACTTCAGACGCCAACACACCGACAAGCGTAATGCTTTCGCCACCCGGGAAGGTCAGGATCGCGTCACCGGTGCCGTCACCATTGGTGTCGGTCACGGTCACGTCGGACGTGTTCACTGGCGTTGTGCCGCCATCAGAGGTCAGGCCAGACACATCCAACTGGTCGTTGGTCGATCCATCACCGCTGTCAGCCATGTCAAAGGCTTCGACATCGTCGAGGCCAGATCCATCTGCCAGAACAATCGTGTCGCGGCCACCGCCAAGAACGATGTTTTCGATCTCGGTAAAGCTGGCGATATCGGCACCATCGCTGACAGTGCCGGTTTCGGCATTGGCGCTGCTGAGATCAATCGTGGTGTCGGTTGTGACATTGCTAAGATCAAGCACGTCGCCGGTGATCTCATCGGTCTCACCGCCGGTGATTGTGTCCGCGCCAAAGTTGTCTTCCAGATAGAAGGTGTCATCGCCGTCTGCGCCAAGCTGAACATCGTCGCCAATGCCACCATAGATAAGGTCATCGCCAGCCTGACCGTTCAGGCTGTCATTGCCAGCTTCGCCATAGATGGTGTCGGTGCTGACGCTGTAACCGCCAACAACAGTATCGTCACCGTCGCCGCCATAAACCAGATCGCTGTCATTATCGGCATCGATGAAGTCGTTGCCAGCACCGCCTTCGATGGTGTCATTGCCATACCAGCCCTCAAGCCAGTCATTGCCGTCACCACCGCGCACAAGGTCGTCACCGTAACCGCCATTGACAAAGTCATCATCCGCGCCGCCCTCAAGCGTGTCGTTGCCGCCTTGTCCCCAGAGCGTGTCATTTCCCGCATTACCGGCAAGCTGGTCCTCGTTATCACCGCCATCCAGACTGTCGGCTCCCTCGCCGCCCAGCAAAGTATCATTGCCGGCTTCGCCAAACAGCGAGTCATTGCCAAGCCCGCCGATCAGCGAGTCATCGCCGGTTTCGGCATAGACCACATCATCGCCCGCACCGGTATCAACCGTGTCGTTACCCAGACCTGAACCGATGGTGTCATTGCCGCCACCCGCTTGAATACTGTCGTCATTATTGCCCGCAAGGTTGTCGTTGTTATCAACCCTGTCGCCTTCGGGGTCGCCACCATATCCGGCGTTGATCAATTCACCCGCAGCGGTGCCTTCGACGATGTAATTCAGTGGCGGTGCAGCAGCAGCAGGTATGCCGATGGCTGCCAATTCAGTCGCGCTGTCCACTTCAGATGCCAACACACCCACAAGCGTGATGCTTTCGCCACCTGCGAAGGTCAGGATCGCGTCGCCGGTGCCGTCACCATTGGTGTCGGTAACAATCACATCCGCGGTGGTCACAGGGGTTGTGCCGCCGTCGCTGGTCAGGCCAGACACATCCAACTGATCGTTGGTGGTGCCATCGCCGCTGTCGGCCATGTCAAAGGCTTGAACCGCATCCGCACCCGATCCATCCGCCAGAACAACAGTATCGCGTCCGCCGCCAAGAATGATGTTTTCGACTTCGGTAAAGCTGGCCGTATCCGCGCCATTTGTAATCGTACCAGTTTCAGCATTCGCGTTGCTTAGATCAACGGTAACGCCCGTAGTTGTCGCGCTCAGATCAAGCGTATCACCGTTGGTTTCGCCAAGCTCGCCACCTGTGATAGTGTCGTTGCCGAAGCCATCGCTCAGCGTGATGGTATCATCACCATCACCACCACCCATAATATCATTGCCCGCGCCACCGCTCAGCGTGTCAGCGCCGTCCATACCATAAAGCGTGTCGTCTCCAGAGCCGCCATCAACGCTGTCATCGCCATCGCCTGCATCGACAGAATCGTTTCCGGCGTTGGAAAAAATCGTGTCGTTTCCTGCGCCTGCAACAACACTGTCATCCATGTTGACGGCAAGATTGTCAGCGGCGTCAATCATGTCGCCTTGCGGATCACCCGTGTAGGCGAAATCTATCAGGTCATCACCGCCAGTACCTTCGACGATGTAGTTGAGCGCCGGTGCAGGGATGCCAATCGCAACCAACTGTTCTTGTGATGAAACGTCGGAGGCAAGAACACCCAAAAGTGTAATGCTCTCTCCATTTGGGAATGTCAGGATCGCGTCGCCTGTGCCATCGCCATTTGTATCGGTAACTGTAACGTCATTGGTATCGACAGGATTGACGCCGGAGTCGTTCAGACTAGACACATCGAGCCGGTCATTGCTGTTATAAGTCGTGCCTCCAAGATGCGTGGGGGCCTCAAAGCCATCGATGGTATCGCTACCCGATCCATCCGCCAGAACAACAGTATCGCGTCCGCCGCCAAGGACGATGTTTTCGATCTCGGTAAAGCTGGCCGTATTCGTGCCGTCGCTGACTGTCCCTGTTTCAGCATTGGCATCTGTTAGATTGACGGTCACACCAATGGTGGTTCCACTGAGGTCAAGTGTGTCATCGTCCGAGGTGTTCACAACACCTTCACCACCGACGATCACGTCGTTTCCAAAGTTGTCCGCTAATACAAACGTATCGGCATCTGATCCACCTTGCATGGTATCGTCACCAGACCCGCCTAGGATCGTATCGTCACCGTCGTTTGACGTGAGAGCTTTGCCGGTCGTTGTAGTTGACGCGTCGATCACATCGTCGCCGTCTTGGGTCCAAGCTTGTTCGATCTCGGTGAATGACGCAGTGGTGCCGTCTGTCATCGTAAGGTTACCAGCTTCATCGCTGGTAAAGGTCACATTCGCGTCGACAGCCCCCAGATTGAGGGACCAGAGCGTGTCGTTATCCACGCCGGTTTCACCGCCTGTGATGATATTTGTACCATCACCGGAATAGATTTCAAACCGGTCAGAATCCGCACCACCATCCAGCACATCATTGCCGGTGCCCGCCCGAATGACATCGTTACCATCACCACCGATCAGCGTGTCGTCACCTGCTTGGCCATAAATGTTGTCGTTGCCAGTGCCTCCGTCGACTGAATCATTGCCAAGCCCGGCATCAACATAATCGTTGCCCGCACCGGCTGTGATGCTATCGTCATTATTGCCCGCAAGGTTGTCGTTTGCGTCAACCATGTCGCCTTCTGGATCGCCTGTATAAGACGCATGGATTAGATCATCGCCCGCGGTGCCTTCGACGATGTAGTTTAGGCTCGAAGCCAGGGTGACTGTATTGTTGGCACCGACATCAGCGGTGCTCACGTCGGTTGTCGCGCCAATGCTCAAAATTTCGATCTGGGTGATGTCGGGCAGATTGCCCATGCTATCTGTCGGGATCAGATAGTCCAATGTGCCGCCAGCGCCGTCATCAAGGGTAATCCCGAAGGCCTTGATCGCCGTTGAATTTGCACCCGAATTATACGTCACTGTTGCTTCGACGCCGGTGACCGAAGTGACGGTATAGAGCGTCCCGCCGATTGTGGCCGTGTCACCAACAACGATTGCGCTGCCATCCGCGACGTTGAATTGAAGCCCGTCATCGACCTCGACCAGATCACCGTTGGCTGTTGTCAGAACGTCAGCATTTGCCGGTGAATTGCCGCCAAGCTGGATCGCGTCATTGATTGTTACGGTGCCCGCAACGGAGGCGGCGGGAATGCCCATCGCGATGAGTTGATCCTCAGAGGACACATCCGAGACGGACACCCCCCAAAGCGTGATGCTCTCGCCATTGGGGAATTGCAGGATCGCATCACCAGTGCCGTCACCATTGGAATCCGTAACCGTGACATCGTTCACATCCACCGGAATGCCACCCGCATCCGTCAGGCCCGTGACGTCAAGCTGGTCGTTGCCCGCGAAGCTGCCGCCGCCAAGATCGCTTGGCGTTTCAAAGCCTTCGATGGAATCATCACCAAAGCCGTCCTGAAGGATCAGAAGATCGTTATCGCCGTCCGTTGCCAAGAAATCCTGGGTCTGGCCCATGGCAATAATATCGTCACCCGAACCGCCGGTGATCGTGTCCGAGCCTTCGCCGCCGTCGAGAATCTGCTGAACAGTGGACGCGGATGCATCAATGGAATCGGCACCCTGACCGCCCAGGATGTGCTCGATCTCGGAGAATGTGACCGTGCCGGTTCCATCCGTCATGGTGCCGGATTCATCGCCGTCAAACACAACCGCCAGATCGTCTACAGAATTATGCGCATTCAGCTTGTCACCGCTGTTTGTCGCGGAGGTGTCGTTCAACTCGCCCCCGACAACGGTGTCGTTGCCGGTTATCGTTGTATAGTTGAATTCGTCTTTACCCTCGCCACCGGACACGGAATCGTCGCCGGCGCTGTCAAGGATAAGGTCGTCGCCGTCCCCCGCATCAATTGTGTCGTTGCCGCCGACGCCACCGCCCGCGAGGCTGCCTTCTTGCAGCGAAAGATTGTCAATAATGACCGAAGGATAGGTGCCCTGACCCGCGGTATTGGGGCGCAGAATGATGGTGCTCACATCCGTGGCAGGGGTGAATTCAATGGTATAGGTGTTGTAGTCGGTGCCCTGCACCACAACCGAGCCCAGAACAACGCTTCCGCTGGCATCAAGGATTTCGAAATTGACCGGAATGTCGGTTGGATTGAACCAGGGTGAGCTGCCATCCGCAGAGATCGCATCCAGCTGTAATGTATAGGTATTTCCAGCAATAAGCGGCGTTGCCAGTGTCTGCTGCATCGCTTCACCGGGGCCGGTGCTGTTGGCCCACATCGTCACATACCCGGTGCCATCGCTGGCTGTGTTGGCCGGGTTCCAGCTCTCTGCGGCCGTCCCGTCATCCGCCGAGTCAGGAGACCCGCCTGCATTGCTCCAGCCATCAAGGCCATCAACGCCGTTTGCAGCGTGGGTGCCGTCCTCGAAAGACCCGTTTTGCAGCAGTTCGGTGCCGCTCAGGCCACCGCCACCGGCAGCGCCGCCATCACCATCGATTGTGTCGTTTCCGGTGCCGCCAATGATGCTGTCATTGCCCGCCCCGCCTTCAACAAAGTCATTGCCCGTGCCCGCGTCAATCGTATCGTTGCCTTCGCCGGCATAGATATCATCGTCACCCGCGCCTGCCTGGATACTATCGTCATTCGAGCCATCCGAATGGTCAAGATTATCAACCATGTCGCCATCCAGATCACCTGCGTAACCCGCATCAATGGTATCATTGCCCGCCGTGCCTTCGACGATAAAATCGTCTAGAATGGCGTTGGCCCCATCAATATTGATGGTCTCGATGTTGGAGAATGTCATCGTGGTCTTATCGTCAAAAACGATGATACCGTTGTACCCGTTACCATCGCTGTCGACCGTCAGATTTTCGATAGAGGCGACACCCGTGAGAAAGAGCGTATCGCTGTCGACGCCTGAAGATCCACCGTCTACGACATCGCCGCCGCCGCCGTAAATCGCATCTGCGCCTGCCCCCCCGTAAACGGTATCGTTGCCGGTGTCGCCATAAAGGATGTCCGCCCCGTCTCCACCGGAAAGCTGGTCATCGCCTGCCCCGCCAGAGATATAATCGTTGCCGGTATCGCCATAAATAAGGTCTGCACCATCGCCGCCATAAAGCGCGTCATTATCAGCCCCGCCAGAGATATAATCGTTGCCGGTATCACCATAAATGATGTCCGCCCCGGCTTCACCGTAAAGCGCATCATCGCCGCCATTGCCATGGATGCTATCAGCACCATCACCGCCATAAATCTGGTCAGGATCAACGCCGCCATTAAGCGTGTCGTTGCCAGTCGTTCCATCAATACGTGCCATGATATATGCATTCCAAATCGTTAAACTCAGAAGCTTTTTCGCAGGCGAGTGCGTCTTTTTCGCAGGCGAGTGCGTTTAAATCATAACCGCATTGTGGTCCTATTTGGGCTGCAAATCCAACAATCGCCCTGTATGTGGCAGGAATCTGGCGGGACTATCTGCCCAATGGAAACAATGATCCGAACCGCAGCGCATTGTAATTTTCAGTTGCGCGAGGCCCGCGTTTCGACAAACGGCCAAAACTTTGTCACGTTAACCCAGATGAACCAAATAGGCCGACGTAACCCCAGATCAAGCAGCCACTATTTAGAACCATTCAGCCCTGTGTGGAAACCACTTGGTGACACACCAACCTCAGGGGTCATGGCTTGGACCGGCCACAGGTTACGCGGATAGCTTTAATTTATACCGATCAATTGATCAATGAATGCAACAAAAGGAACGGATTAAGGGTGACGTGGTGGACCGAGGAGGATTCGAACCCCCGACCCCCTGATTCGTAGTCAGGTACTCTATCCAGCTGAGCTATCGGTCCACTGTTGGGCGGTTTAGTGGGACCGGCAAAGGTTTGCAAGCCCAAGTTTCGCCTGCAACGACACATTCATGGAACGCCTCAGACCGTCCCGTCGCCTTTGGGCAAATTCAGACGAAATGTCGTGCCGGTCCCGTCTGTTCTGGCCAACACCAGCTGACCACCGTGGCCTTTGACAAGCTCTGCAGCAATGGCGAGACCAAGGCCGGAGCCGCCCTTGCGTGTCCCGCCCTGAAATGGCGTAAATAGATGTTTCTGCGCCTTGGCGGGCAAGCCCGGACCGGTGTCGGAAACGTCAATGAACCAGGCGACGTCAGTCTCATGCGCCTGCACGATGATCTCTCCGTTTTGTCCGGCCCCCATCAGCGCCTGACGCCCGTTGCGCACAAGGTTCGAGATCACACGGTACAATTGTTCAGGATCGGCGCGCACCATCATGCCGCCAGGAATATCAGTGGCATAGCTGATCGGATGATCGCGGCTGGCCAGCCGTTCACCCTCGACCGCATCATCGACCAATTCAGCAAGCCGCACCATGGTCAAGGTCGGGCCCGGCTCTTCAGCCTTGCCAAAGGCAAGCGTGCTTTCGCATAGATGCACCGCGCGGGTGATGGAGCCGACAAGTTTGGGTGCCATACGTTTAACCGTGGGGTCTTCGGACAATTCAATCCGGTCCGTGAAAAGCTGGGCGGAGGTCAGGATATTGCGCAGATCATGGCTGATCTTGCTCACTGCCGAGCCAAGCTGCGCCAGCCGCTCTTTTTGCTTCAACGCCTTTGTGAGGTCTGTTTGCAAGGTGCGCAGTGCAACCTCCGCCTCGTATAACTCGGTTATGCTGGCTGATGGTTCGATGATCCGGCGGGCGTCTTCGGGGGCTTGGGCATAGTTTTGCATGTGGCCCACCACGCCCTTGATCGGTTTGAGCAGAAGTGCGCGCAACGCAAGGAACAACAGGAACGCAGTAATGACGGAAATAACTGCGGAAAGGATGAGAATGCGAATGCCGTAATCTATCATTGCCATGCGCATCGGGCCGGTTTCCATGGTAATCTCGATCAGCAATCCCGCCTCGCGCACCGGAGCGCCGATCACGCGTATCACTTGGTTTTCCGGTTCTAACAGTCGGGTCAAAGCATCGCGGATCAGGGTGATTGCCGTGGCATCGCGCAAATCAAAGGTTTGAGAAATCGTTTGCGGCATAGCAGAGGACAGCATGAGCTGGCGCACTTCATCACGGCGCAGTACCACGTTGAAAACTTCGGCGTTTTTCAGCAGTTCCTCTTCCAGCACGGGGTCCAGCATATCGTCAGCCAACAGGGCCAGTGACGCGATCTGTGCCCGCTCCAGTCGGTTAAGCATAAAATCCTCGCGGAACCGCGCAATGGAGGGGACAAAGATTAAGACCTCGGCGATCATCACAAACACTGTGGTCAGAATCAGCAGCCGGCCGGAAAGGGAATTGAACATCGTGACGCTAATCCGGCCCGTTGGCAAACGCGCGTGACATCATGGCACAAACCGCTGCACAAAGCCCACCACACGTTTAACCATGTCGCTTTCGAACAGACGCGGGCTGAAATAGGCACCGGCCGCGCGTTTGTTGATCTCGCCGATTGTGGGGTACGGGGCAACCATGGCGGCAATCTGGCTCATTTTCATTTTGTTTGCCAGTGCAAGTGCCCAAAGATTGATCAATTCACCCGCCTGATAACCCACGATAGAGGCCCCGATGGGACGGCCGCGGACGACCATCACCTTGATAAACCCTTTGGTTTTACGCTCTGCAATTGCGCGATCGTTGTGGGTGTAATGGAACCGAACAACTTCAAGCTTCGCGCCATGTTTCTCTTTCGCCTCCGCTTCGCTCAACCCGACTTGCGCCAGTTCCGGGTCCGTATAGGTGGCCCATGGAATATGGCTGGTCTTGGCCTTTGACGGCAGGCCAAACAGCATGGAGCGGATGATCACACCGGCATGATATCCCGCCACATGGGTAAATTGCAGACCACCCGCCACGTCGCCAATAGCGTAAACCTTTTTGTTTGTTGTGCGCAGGCTGCCGTCCACCTTGATACCACCGTGGACAGGCTCGATGCCTGCCTTTTCGAGGTCCAGTTTTTCGGTATTCGCTTTGCGGCCCACTGCCATCAGCAGATGCGACCCCTTAAAGATGCGCCCATCCTTGGCTTCCACCTCAATCGCGCCTGCCTTGCCGCGAATCTCTGCAGCCAATGCGTCTTCCTCGATCATCACACCCTCATCGCGCAGCGTATCCAGCACAATCGTTGCCAGTTCCGGATCATCCTTGCCCAGCGCCTTGAACCCTTCGATCACCGTGACCTTCGATCCCATGCGAATATGCGTCTGCGCCATCTCCATCCCGATGGGACCACCGCCGATGATCAGCAAGTGCTTGGGCTTTTCGCGCAAATCGAAAAGCGTTTCATTGGTTTCATACGGTACCTTGTCGAGACCGGGAATGGGGGGCACCAAAGGCGAAGATCCCGTCGCAATCACAATGCGCCGTGCCTTGATGATCGTATCTCCGGCCTGTACTTCATCCGCCGAGATAAAGCGCCCGAATTCACGGATCACATTGATGCCGAAACCCTCAAACCGTTCTTGACTGTCCACCGGTGCGATCTGGGCGATCACATCTGCCACATGATCTTTGGCCGCTGCGTAGTCCACAGTGCCCGCCGCATCCGCGACGCCGTATTGCGCCGAGTGTTGCTGAGCATACGCCGCTTTGCCGCTGGCAATTAGTGCCTTGGACGGAATGCATCCGTAATTCAGGCAATCGCCACCCATTTTGTGGCCCTCAAGCAGCACCACATCCGCGCCCATCTGCGCCGCTCCCGCCGCCACGGAAAGCCCGCCAGAGCCTGCACCGATAATCAGGATGTCCGTTTTGATCTGCTTCATTTAATCAGGTCCTTCTTGCCAGTGACCGCTTTGATAATGACAGGCAGCAACGACAGCGCCGTCAGCCCGAGGATCGGCAACAGGATATGCGGCTCGAATATGACGCCAAGATCCGGTGTCTCACCCTTGGCAAATACCTCGCCCAGACCTGCCCCCACTGAGGTAAGTACCAGAGAGCCCGGAATGATGCCGATAAAGGTGGAAATTGCGAAACGATAAAGCGGCACACCAACAAACGCAGGAATGAGATTGGCAACGAAGAACGGCACCGCAGGGACCAGTCGGATGAAAAACAACATCGACCACTGGTTTTCATCAATGCCTTTCTTGAACTTGGCAACCAAACCGTCAGAAGCATCCATCCGCTCCCTCAACTTGTCGCCAAGGCCCATGCGCGCAGCCAGAAAGATCACAATCGCGCCACTTGTGGCACCGGTGATGTTAATCACGGTGCCCAGCGCCGTACCGAACAGAAACCCGCCTGTTAATGTCGCTATGGCTGCACCCGGCAGGGAAAAGCCTACGATCATAATATACAGACCAATAAAACTTGCCACGGTCAGCAAGTAGTTGCTGTCACGAAATGCGATCAATGCCTCGCGGTTGTCACGTAGCGCTTCAAAGCTAAGGTAATCGCGCAGGGTAAAGGCACCGATAACCGCCACGACAGCAATCGCTATGAGTGGCAGATAGCGTCTGAGGCCAGACTTGCCGGTGTTTTCTTCACTCATATCGCGCATATATCGCACTCTTTTACCCAAGTGGCTTTTGTTGTCCCCCCTAAATGGCCTGTTCCCCGGCCCTTTGATAGGGTGATCACGGGCGCTTGATCGCAGGTGTACGAATACGTCGGCTTTGCGCTCCACATGGGCCGATCTGAAACAGTCTCGACAGGGCACTTTGCAAAAATATTGCAAATCCCTGCCTTTTCCTCCC
>RCMY010006034.1_pt1 | contig 10194 bp, 8 predicted proteins | sample 2041341 | NCBI WGS metagenome assembly RCMY01 (sample SAMN09708234, study PRJNA481090) | Marine sediment metagenome, whole genome shotgun sequencing project.
GATTATTCGAAATACTCAATGATATAATTATCCTAGAAGCATTTCAGGAGGGGTCCCTATGAAACATGAATGGCGAAAACACGAGAAATTAATCTTTATACCAAAAGTAACAGCTGATATTATTGAAATTCCAAAGATGAAGTATATTACAATATCTGGAGTTGGTAATCCGAATCAGGAAGATTTTAAAGAACGAATCAAAACTTTATATACCTTAAGTTATGCAATCAGAATGATGCCAAAGAAGGGATTTACACCAGAAGGCTACTTTGAATATACTGTGTATCCACTTGAGGGTGATTGGTCTTCCAAACAAGATATTAACGACATTAATTCAGAAGGATTAAATAAAGAAGAATTAATATATACTATTATGATTCGTCAACCTGATTTTGTAACTCAAGAATTGTTTAGTAAGGCATGTGATATGTCTAAAGCAAAAATTAACCCAGATCATAGTGAATCTGTAAGTTTTGTAGAGACTCAAGCACATAGAGCTATTCAATTACTTCACCGTGGAAGTTATGATTCTGAGCCAGAAAGTTTCTTAAAACTGAATGAATTTCTGGAGAATAATGAACTAGAAAGAATGGATACAGCTTGGCATCGAGAAATCTATTTACGAATGGATGAGAACGACTCTTCTAAGAACCAAACTACACTGCGATACTCAATTAAGTAAAATATCAATATCCACATAAACAAAGCTCCCATTTTTAAAATGAGAGCTTTTACTATGTATAAATTAACGATGAAATTATCCTAAAGGAATAACTTTCTTAATTTGTACAATTACAGATGTATCTTTATTCTTTTCTTTAATTTTTTCTTTTGCAATTAAATCATTAATTACTTTATCATGATCTTCTGCGTATTCAACGATAATTCTCATACCAACATAACGGTCTGCTTTGTCTTCAGCTGTAGGATCCGCTTTGAATACTGTGATTACTCCAATTTTTCTTTCAATTAAGTTCTGTTTTGTAGAACCATTTGTTCCAAATGATAAGAGTACGAATTTATTTTCGACATCAACCATACTTGGAATAATAACTCCTACGTTTGGACTACCATCAGCATTAGTTGTTGAAACTGTTACTGCACCGAAAGCTGCAGGATTCTTCATGATTTCTAAGAACTCTTCAGAGTCTTCCTTAATGCTACTATCTTCATAGTAATACGATGTCGATGCGCTTGACACACTATCCACACTTGCAGTCTTTGCAGGTTCTTCTTTTGGTTTTGATGAACATGCTGTTACTGATAATACAACGATAAGTAATGCTAAAATCTTGAATGTTTTCTTCATTTTTTGCCCCTCCATATTTTTTATCGCCATTTTATTATAGAGTAAGCACTTTCATGAGTCAATAGTTTGTGATATAACTAACGAAGAATAATTTATAAGAATGTATTTTCTCATTGGTAAAAAATACACATAAATAATAATTATGGCAATTTCTGTTCTTGTTTGAAATTATTACTCTTATATATTATCTACATTCAAGTAATACCCTTCATTTCTAACTGTACGTATCACATCATATCCTAATCGATATCTTAGATTTCTTACATGAACGTCTATGACTCGAGCCTTACCAACTGGATAATGTTTGTTGTCCAATTTCTTAAGTGTTTCATACAGATCTTCACGCGAAACAATTTGACCCTCTGCTTCATAGAGTGCTTTCACAATGGTGTTCTCATTAGGTGTCAACAAGATTTCTTGATCGTTGTAGAAGCAACGATGGGTATGAAAGTTTACGTGGATAGAATCATTGATAGGTACGAATCCTTGATCTTTAAATTGAGCACTTTGTTTCTTACTACTATTCATTAGTGAGAATACCACAATCTCTTCACCTAATTGGATACTACTTTCTTCATGAATCCAATAGTCTATTCCCTCTTTAATCAAACGTATTAACTCTTCTTCATCCTTGTACACTCCAATAATTCTAGAGTGAGGACTTATAACTCGTATGATATCAATAAGCTCTACTTGTTGATCTATTCCATTACAGTTACCAAGAATACATAAAGCACAGTCATAATTTCTTAAGTTAGAAATAAAGTCTACTAACTTATAGGTTTCCTGTATTATTACATTTTCAAATCTATTACTATCTGTCAACGCATCTTGCAGCTTTCCTATGCAATTAGATACGATTATTGTTTTTGACATGTTCTATACACTCGCTTTCTTCTTTGTTTTTTAGATACTTCTAGTAATGCAACACCACTAATTATTGATATTTCACTATACAGAATTGTGAATGATCTAGCTATACCTGACTGAGGAAGATTATCTTTTCCTTTTTCCTTCTCTACAGTATCTGGCAATGTCGGTTTATCAACAATATCAGGTTTACTTGGATTATCTGGTTCCTTAGGTTCAACCGGTTCTATTGGATCTTCTGGCTTGTTAGGAATTTCTGGATTATACGGTTCATCTGGTATAACTGGAACTTCTGGTTTAGGGATTTCTTCGACATCTGGCTCTGTATAAATATACTCATTAACAAACAATGCCTCTACATCACTATCTTCATAACCTTTTTTACTATAGGTGATGTTCTCAATCACAAACTCATTACCAACTCTACCTACCACTATTTTTAAGTACACATCTATCGTGTCGAAGGTGTAATCTTTAGAATCTCGATAAATGATTTCGTGAATTCTGTAAGTATACTCCCCTTCTTGCTCAAACATTAATTCCTTGAACGTTGTAATTCCTTCACCAACTATCGTTGTCCGATCCTGTACAAGACTTGTAATCTTGTTAGTTCCTGTTAAGACAAATTCAAAGATGTTTGGATTCACAACATGCTGACCATTGGTAATATCTTTTCTAACGTGTGGAGCATATACAACTGGCTTAAGGTAAGTATTCATTATGTTGGTTCCTTCATAACTCACTTCAAAATGTCTAATTTCTTTTTCATTAATTGCATATTTATAGGGTTCTCCCATTAAGTTAAACTTGGGTACAGTAAATGAATACAACCAGCGACCATCAGCATCTTTACCTACCTCTATCGTGTCAACTACGATATCGTCATCTCTTATCAATGATACTTCTATTGACTCAGGGATAAGGTCTAAAGCCTCTTCAATTACGTCCCAAGTCTTCTCTCCTTCGATATCAATACGAACAAGGTTAGGATGAAAGATATTCTTTACATAGATATCTATTTCCTCTTCTAGATCTACAACATTTTGATTTGTTGTCATAAGAGTTTCATAACCATCTTTCGTGTAGTCTTTCTCTATGAGGTAATAGAGGCTACCACGTTCTACATCTATGGACCAAGACTCTCCGTTCTTTAATGAGAACTCATGCACGTCATCATCAATAATCATGTAGAAATCAAAGGACTTATCAGTTTCAATTCTTTCAACTTCTTTATGAACTGTGATTGTTGCATCCTTTGGCTTAAGCAGATTGTGGTTCATAAATTCTAACTCTGTATTTTCTGATGCTATGATTCCTTGTACCATGATTAGTTCAGATTCATAGTTATCAAGTTCCAACTCTCTAACGAGATACTCAGTTCCATATGGAATATTTTTAAATATAATTTCCTGATTTGCTAGCAGTTCAATGAATTCACCCTCGTTATAATCAAGAATGTCTCCACCATCAATTTGATACTTCAAAGGCTCTAGTGTTGAGAATAGGATTTCAAAAGAAAATGGTATTCTCTCATCTTCGCCTCTTAGTAGCTTTCTTATAATTAGATTTCCGTTTTCGTCACTCATAGGGTCATAAATGTTCCTAATACTATGTTCTATGAGACTACTATTAACAACAATCTTCCCTGTTATGACACTTTTATCAGAGTAGTAAAACTCACCACTATAGTCTTTCTCTTTCAATGAATAAACTAAACCTTTTGGAAGACCACTGATATGTATTGTTTCTAAATGTTTAAGAAGAAAGGTTTCGCCTGAGCGTATCATAAACGGTTCTTCTTCACCTATTTGAGCAAGATAAGCTTCGCTACTATTAAACTCTAATGTAAACTCAAAGTCTTTTTGTGTTTGATCTAATCTTAACTCTGTCTTATCTTCATTCTCAACTGTTTTAGTAAACTTCAAACTACTCTCAAGTGGTATTTTTGTTTTGTTTTTATATTCAACATTACGTGTCGCCAGGAGTATTCCTCTTGAGTGAATTGATTCAATATTATAACTAAAGGAGTTGATTTCTCTAACTGCATACCTAGTTGCATACTCTAATTCTTTAAATACCGCTTGTTGACCTGACTTTAGAAGAATAACACCACCATTATGTATTGTTCTTACTGGACCTTTATCAATCTGATAGGTATACACTTGGTCATCAATATAATCCGGGTTATCGATTCTATCATCAAAGCACACTTCAAATGAAAAGAGTTCGTCAAGTTGCACATCACTCAAAGCCGTGCCATCTCTATTTTCAACTGTCTTTGAAATCTTTAACTGTGCTTCAATAAGTATATTATCTACTTCCACATGTATTGGTACTTCTCGACTACTTTCCCGAGTTACTTCAAAAGGGTAAACTGTGATATCCTGTTCTTCTTCATCAAGATCATATGTGAAACGAAAAGGAGGAATGACTTCTTTAAAGTAATACGAACCTATTCCAAGATTCGTAACCCAAATCTCACCTTTCATATTTGTTTTATACTGACGGGTATCATGTCGTTTATCTGTATCCACTTCATATAGTTCAAAAACTCCCCCTGGAAGAAACCCCTCAAGCCGTGTTCCGTCTTCTTTCTTTCCTCTGAGAGTCAGTACAACATCACGATCTTCAGCATAACTTTTTAATCGATCTGTCTTATGTTGAAAAGAATCGTACCACGATGATATTGTGGTCAAAGCAATCACAGCAAAAAAACATACCAATACTGCATAAATATTTGCATTAAGGTATGTTTTCTTTTGCATAACAATTACTCCTACTCTTTCTTCTCTGCTTTCGTTTGTTTAAAATATTGCATTGCCAAGCGTATAAACAGTAAGATCAATACTCCAAGTATCACAACGGTCACGGCCCGTTCTTTGATATAAGTTAAATACACTCCTAGACCTGGAATAATGAAGATTACCTTACCAATAACATTATTAGCACTGACTTTTTCTTTATCAGGTGTAGGGTTATCAACACCCTTAGTTTTGAATGATCTCTCGCGCGTACTCACTTGCGTATCAATTTCAATAATTCTATGGGTGATGATTCTCCCTGCTGTCAGCTGCGAATCAGTTATCGGTTCAAAGAACGTAATATCATCCCCAATAACTAATTCATTCTTATCAATCTCTTTAACAATGATCAATGAACCCCGAGGCATCACAGAATCCATACTTCGAGTCTCTACATAAAACGTTGAATAGCCAAGTAGCGATGCATAGCGGTTACCACTCTGAACAGAGAACGCCACTACAACGATGAATAGTAATCCAAATGTGTAATAAAATAGGTTGTACATCAGTGATAGTGCCTTGTAAGTTCTAGATTTTGGTGTGGTATTTTTTTTATTTTTAGGATTTAAGGCATTAGTAGTCATTATGTTCACCGTAATCTAGAAGTAAGGAAAGTCTATTCACTGACGTTGATCCACATGCATGGCAAGATAGGAAAATGTGTTGAATTAACAGAGTAATCGATAAAAAACTGATTATATCTAAAATTTTTCGATGTTGGATTATAATGAACCCTAATAACCGAACGAAAGTTTTCTGAATTTCCGGGACTTCTTAATCCAAAAAAATAATAATTTTCTCCATCTGCTGAAATATCACGCACTTTACTCATTTGCTTCCTAGGAATTTCAATCTGATAGAAATTAATATCAGAAATAGACAACGAGAATGCACTTTTTTCTATTTTCGAATGATCAATTAGTGTTGGTTTATCAACCCTTTGCTTTATCAAACTAGAGTCGATTATTACTTCTTCTTCATTAATTTCAAAGCCTAAGACCGCAGCACTATCGTAATTATTTTTAACAAATGTTCTATAAAACAGATCATCTACATTTCGCATATCCGATAATTTGTATCCATTTGGAAAGTAAGTCTGTTGGGTATTATGAAATACGACTCTACCTGTATTGTTATCTACTGCACTCGGTACAATGCCCATTTTATTAAAATCTTCTACCTGCAATAATCTGTCAAGACCAATTATTGCATGTCCTTGTCCATCCTCATGCAAGACCACCCAATCTTGACCCGCAAAGTTTCGTATCTTGCCATCAGGATCTATTGATGGACCATTTTTCGCAAGTTTCAATCCATAGAATGAAATGTTTAGTGCTTTTGTTGCTTCTCTAACATCGTTCTCACTTGAATCTTGATTTTCAATTATTGGAATAGAGTTACTATATGCTACATCATATTTTTGTTTAGTATCTGTAAGTATAACCGAGAAGTCTTTTATCTCTATTGCTGAAAATAGATTTTTCTTACATTTCTCAAAATATGCTTGTTCATTACTTATGTATTGGTCATATTCTCTTTGTAATTTATCCCTTACTGCTTTTAGTTGAGTCTCAGTAGAGTCACGATGACTTACAATCTTTAATGCATCTTCATAAATAGGAATCAAATCATAATAAATTTGATAGTTTTCCATTCCTATTCCATTAATAAGCACCTGTATTTCATCTCTCAATAAGTCAAGACTTGCGTTGTTCTTCGCGCCTAGAGCTGTAAATATTTCTTCAGGTGCATCTTCCCACAGGTACATCTGATCAAATGATACTGCGTCCATGTGAATGTGATTATAGTACTCTGCTTGTCCTTCGAGAAGTTTGGTTAACTCAACTGATTCTAATAAAGGAGCCGTCATTGATTCAACACTGATTCGGTTATTGTGAACTAGTTTTTCTCCCCAATAAGCCCATCCTTCTTCACTATTCGTATCTAGAATCCATTTTTGTACTGACTCTGCACCTGATGCAATCCATTCATCATAGCTTATTACATCTTCTCCCAAATGAAGACGTATGTACTGAGGTATTGGATTACTTAAATCAGCATAGGAGAAGTACTCCTTGTCACTCCATGTATGAACAGTATACAAGTCCTCATTATTACTGATATCATGATGTCTTACTTTGGCATCAAGCGATTGATTTTCTTGATTAATTACTACAGATACGCCGGGGTCAGTAAGTCTGTCCATAATTAAAAACTTACCGTACTCTCCGTTGGCATCCAAGTATTGTGTGGAAATATAGAAGTAAGGAATATCATCATAATACCCTTGCAGTTCGATGATTCGTGCATCTTGAGGAACATTGTTTTCTTGCATCCACGTTGTTAAAGAATCATACGTATCGTATTTAATGAAATTACCTTGTGTATCAACCATCAGACGTACATCACTGTAGATATACTCGTAATTTACAAACTCTAAGTATTCTTTTATTTGTAAACGAACATAGGCATCTTCATAAATGTAACGGTCTATATCATCTTCATCTTGACCATTTCGTACAAATACATAGTTATCAATGACTTCGTTTAACTTCCAATGTTTTGCATTCATTGGATTAAAGTCGTCGATTAGCACAACATTATCTCTAGAGAACGTCGTCTGTATTCGATTTGTTTTATGTTGTGCCATATCTCTAACCGCAAAGGTTGCAGTGACTAAAAGAGACATACACACAAGTATAAGTGCATACCCTGTTTTCTTTTTACTATCTTTAAACATTCGAGTTCTCCTTTCTATTCAGTTGGTAAATCATATGTCTAAGGTTGTGGTTCAGCCTCAGGCAAGAGAACTAAGTTTATGATCTCTGAATTAAGATTGGAGTAAGCAAGCTCGAACTCTAACTGTGTAGCTTCTGCATTTTCAAGTAGTTCTTTAGATCCATTTAAGATACTTGTAAGGTGATCTACTGATTCAGTAGTATATCCTGTTAAGTCTTTTTGCTCTGTCTTAGTAACTAAGTCTCGAAGACGTGGTTTCCAGTCCTTAAGTGCTGAAATAATCTCTACTGGAGCATCTGTCCATAGACCAATGTCTTGTACGCCTACTGCATCAAGGTTTGCATGAATGAAGTAGTCTGCAATACCATCAGGTTGTTTTAAGAGTGTAATAGATTTAAAGAAGCTTGTTGTTACGGAATCGATATCAGTAACGGTGTTGTTATGAACAAGACGTTCTCCCCAATAAACCCAACCTTCTTCACTACTTGTATCTAAGATCCATTTCTTAGTTGCTTCTGCACCAGATTGAATCCAGCTTTCTAAAGTAATAATGTCATCACCAAGATTCCATTTAATGTATTCAGAGAATGGACTGTTTTCATCAGCATGAGCAAGTTGGAAATTTGTCTCACTCCATTTATGAACAAAGTACTCATCTTCTTTGTTTGTTTCTGCATGATGGTTGGTCTCTGCATCTGCACTTTGATTTGATTGTCCTGGAACTAATGAGACACTTTCTGTAGTTTCTACATCAACTACCAAGAATTTTCCGTATTCCCCATTGACATCACCATATTTTGTAGCGATATAGTAATACTCAACATCATCATAGAAACCTTTGACTTGCTCTACTCGTGTATCATCATCAATACCGTTAGCAGACATCCAATCTGTAACTGCTTCTTGTGTTAATTCTTTAATGAAGTTTCCATCAAGATCAACCATGTAACGCTTGTCACTATAAATATAATTAATCTTGTTTATTGCAAAGTATTCTTTTAGCTGAATTCGGATGTATGCATCTTCAAATGCATAGGTTTCTCTGTCGTCACCATCCTGACCATTACGAACACTTAGTTTTTTCTCGATTGATTCATCTTTAAACCAGTGTTTTGCTTCATTTGGATTAAACTCTTCGACGAGTACTACGTTGTAACGAACATCAGTAGTATTGAATCGATTCGTTTTGTGTTGGGAAATATCGTTCCATGTGAATGTTGCAGTAATTATTAGCGCACACACTAAAACAACCATCCCAAAGCCTATCTGCTTTCTGTGATTCTCTCCACCCATTTTTCTTCTTCCTTTCCTAAAAATTAATGGAATAATCGCCCGTGTCTCTTTAAAGTAGACTAAAGGGGGATTTCACCACAGATTCTATAAGACCCTTACTTTATGTCTGGTATCATAATGAGTCAACGGCATTCCTTCACACTTTTTGTAATACATAAATGCCCAAAAGGTAATATAAAAGAAGAAGAGTGTTAATCTTCTTCTTACTTAGTTCCCATTCTTTATTTTTCAAGATTATGAGTTCAATTAAGATCGGTGTTACACTTGTATTGTCATACGATTACTCATTTCATGCATCCATTCTTTTAGTTCTCAATATTCCAAGGTACTCTAACTCTTCTGCTTCTTCTCGCTCCATTATCTCAAGTTTTACATTTGCATAATCTGCATCTCGTAATCTCTTGTAGTATTCGTTTCTCTTCGAATCTCTAATAAGGAATTGAAATAGTTCAGGTTCTAAGAAATCATCTTCTAAGCCAAGGTACTCTTCGGGTTGAACCATGTCATTTTCTTCAAACATTTCCACTTCTTCATCAAGGCTCTCAAAATACTGCTTTAGATGATGCATTCTACGATGTCTTACTTCTGCAGTTTCTTCTGATTTTATCTCCTTATTGTTTTCATCTATCTCTTCTTCTTTCGCTGCGGTTGTCGCATAAAATTTACGTCTACACTCTTCATAGTATTGTTCCGACTCAGAAACATCATACTCATTTCCATCTTCATCATATGAGACTCCATCAAAAACATGTAAGGTAGTTGGATCAGAGTCTCCGTACCACTCATTATCATTACTGAACATGGATTTAATTTCGCTTACAACCTCTTCTTCTTTTTTACTTTTTGAGAATACTCTTTTTAACAACGATTTTAATCTTTTTAACATTTTCCAATCCACTACGCTAATGTCATTCATTAGCCCTTTCTTTGTGTTTTTTATTACTATCTACGTATCTTCTCAATATACGATACGTATTCGATTTTATGAATCTATCAAGTTTTGAACACTTATGTTTATTTTGCTTGATAAGAAACCTTACTCATTTCATTTCCATTCTTTAACACACATTTCTTTATATATTTTTTCCTATCGATCACTTCACTTTCTAATAATTGATTTCTAAACATCCAAGTGTGTTTTATTAAGAAGTTTAGGAGGTTCCTTAAATGGAACTTCTTGGA
>RCMY010006035.1_pt1 | contig 10194 bp, 6 predicted proteins | sample 2041341 | NCBI WGS metagenome assembly RCMY01 (sample SAMN09708234, study PRJNA481090) | Marine sediment metagenome, whole genome shotgun sequencing project.
GGTGGTGGTATTTCCGGCGTGGCGCCGAGGTGCCGTGTTGAATAAGACAGATTTTCGAGAGCCTTTGCCATTGACGCAAGATGAGGCCTCGCTGTGGATCCCTGCCGTTGTTGCAAAGAGGATTTTTCAATGAGCTATTTCCTTGACCGGCTTCAGTTCTTCAAGCGCGATAGCGAGACTTTCGCCGACGGCCATGGCACTACCCGCAGCGAGGATCGCCGATGGGAAGATGGTTATCGCGCGCGCTGGCAGCACGACAAGATCGTACGCTCCACCCACGGCGTGAACTGCACCGGCTCGTGCAGCTGGAAGATCTACGTCAAGAACGGCCTGGTGACCTGGGAAACCCAGCAGACCGACTATCCGCGCACGCGTCCGGACCTACCCAACCACGAGCCGCGTGGCTGCCCGCGCGGCGCCAGTTATTCCTGGTACCTGTACAGCGCCAACCGGCTTAAGTACCCGCTGGTGCGTGGCGCGTTGCTGCGGATGTGGCGCGATGCGCGCAAGTCGATGTCGCCGGTCGATGCCTGGGCCAGCATCGTCGAGGATCCGATCAAGGCGAAGGAATACAAGACCCGCCGCGGCATGGGCGGTTTTGCCCGCGTGCGCTGGGACGAGGCCAACGAGATCATCGCTGCATCCAACCTGTACACAACCAAGCAATACGGCCCGGACCGGGTGATCGGCTTCTCGCCGATCCCGGCGATGTCGATGATTTCCTATGCGGCCGGAGCGCGTTACCTGTCGCTGCTGGGCGGTGCCTGCCTGTCGTTCTACGACTGGTACTGCGACCTTCCACCATCCTCGCCTCAGGTATGGGGCGAGCAGACCGACGTGCCCGAGTCGGCCGACTGGTACAACAGCCGCTACATCATTGCCTGGGGCTCCAATGTCCCGCAGACACGCACGCCCGACGCACACTTCTTCACCGAGGCGCGCTACAACGGCACCAAGACGGTTTCGATCTGCCCTGATTACTCTGAGCTGGCCAAGCTCACCGACCATTGGTTGCATCCCAAGCAGGGTACCGATGCGGCGCTTGCGTTCGCGTTTGGCCATGTGATCCTGAAAGAGTTCCACGTCGACAATCCGTCGCAGTACTTCACCGACTACTGCCGCCAGTACTCCGACATGCCGCTGCTGGTGCGGCTTGAAAAACGTGCCGATGGCCGCTTGGTGCCGGAGCGCTTCCTGCGTGCGAGCGATCTTGGCGGGCTGGGCGAAGCCAACAATCCCGAGTGGAAGACGCTGGCCTTCAACGAGGCCAGTGGCGAGCTGGCGATCCCGAACGGCTCGGTCGGATTCCGCTGGGGTGAAAAGGGCAAGTGGAACATCGAGGAAAAGGACAGCGCCGGCCGTGATACCCGCCTGCGCCTGAGTCTCAAGGATTTCGACCAAGGCATCGAAGCGGTCAGCTTTCCGTACTTCGGTGGCATCGAGCACGATCATTGGACTTCGTCGAAGTTCGAGGACGTACTCGAACGCAACATCCCGGTGCGCAAGCTGCAACTCGCGGACGGCAAGGAGTGGGCGGTTGCGACTGTCTACGACCTGTTGTTGGCGCAGTACGGCGTGGACCGCGGCTTTGGTGGTGAAAACGTCGCCGCCGACTTTGATGACAACGTGCCGGGCACGCCTGCCTGGCAGGAGAAGATCACCGGCGTGCCACGCCTGGATGTGATCGAGATCGCGCGCGAGTTCGCTCGTACCGCAGACAAGACCCATGGCCGCAGCATGATCATTGTCGGCGCCGGCATGAACCACTGGTTCCACAACGACATGAACTACCGCGGCCTGATCAACATGCTGATCATGTGCGGTTGCATCGGCCAGACCGGCGGAGGCTGGGCACATTACGTCGGCCAGGAAAAACTGCGGCCACAGACCGGCTGGATTCCGCTGACGTTCGCGCTGGACTGGTGTCGCCCGCCACGCCAGATGAATGGCACCTCTTATTACTACTTCAATACCGACCAGTGGCGTTACGAGAAGGTCAAGGTCGCCGAGCTGCTGTCGCCGCTGGCCGATCCGAAGAAGTATTCGGGTTCGATCGCCGATCTCAACCTGCGCGCGGTGCGGATGGGCTGGCTGCCGTGTGCGCCGCAGCTGGATCACAATCCGTTGCAGGTGGCGCGCGACGCCGCCAGCTCCGGCCAGACGCCAGCGGATTACGTGGTGGACAAGCTGAAGTCGGGCGAGCTCGATTTCGCATTCGCCGACCCTGATTCGCCGCAGAATTTCCCGCGCGCGATGTTCGTTTGGCGCTCGAACCTGTTGGGTTCGTCGGGCAAGGGCCACGAATACATGATGCGGCACATGCTCGGCACCAAGCATGGCCTGCAGGGCAAGGATCTGGGTGAGATGGGCGAGGTCAAGCCCGAAGAGATCAAGTGGCGCGATGAGGCACCGGAAGGCAAGCTCGACCTGCTGGTCACGCTCGACTTCCGCATGTGCACCACTGCGCTGTACTCCGACGTGGTGCTGCCGACTGCGACCTGGTACGAGAAGAACGACCTCAATACCTCGGACATGCATCCGTTCATCCATCCACTGACCAAGGCCGTGGATCCGGCATGGGAATCACGCAGCGACTGGGACATCTTCAAGGGCATTGCCCAAGCGGTCAGCGCGATGGCACCCGGCGTGCTCGGCGTCGAGCAGGACATCGTGCTGGTACCGACCTTGCACGACACGCCCGGCGAACTGGCGATGCCGTTCGACGTGCGCGACTGGAAGAAGGGCGAGTGCGACCCGATCCCCGGCAGGACCATGCCGTCGATCCACGTGGTCGAGCGTGACTATCCAAACCTCTACAAGAAGTTCACCTCGCTCGGCCCGTTGCTCGACAAGTTCGGCAACGGTGGCAAGGGCATGAACTGGGATACCCAGGACGAAATCGACTTCCTTGGCAAGCTCAACCACAGCGTGCTGGAGGAGGGTGTCAGCAAGGGTCGGCCGCAGATCGAATCGGCGATCGATGCCTGCGAGGTAGTGCTGACCCTGGCGCCGGAAACCAACGGGCATGTCGCAGTCAAGGCATGGAAGTCACTCGGCGAATTCACCGGCCGTGACCATACGCATTTGGCCAAGGGCAAGGAGCATGAGGCGATCCGTTTCCGCGACATCGTCGCGCAGCCACGCAAGATCATTTCATCGCCGATCTGGTCGGGCCTGGAAGACGACAAGGTCAGCTACAACGCCTGTTACACCAACGTCCACGAGTTCATCCCGTGGCGCACCCTGACCGGCCGCCAGCAGTTCTACCAGGACCACGAATGGATGATCGCGTTCGGCGAAGGCTTCATGAGCTACCGCCCGCCGGTCGACACCAAGACAGTCAAGCCCCTGCTCGACAAGCGCGGCAATGGCAACAAGGAAATCGTGCTCAACTGGATCACCCCGCACCAGAAGTGGGGTATCCACAGCACCTACAGCGACAACCTGTTGATGCAGACCTTGTCGCGCGGCGGACCGATCGTGTGGCTCAGCGAGGATGATGCGCGCGCGGTTGACGTCGAAGACAACGATTGGATCGAACTGTTCAACGTCAATGGCGCGATCACTGCGCGTGCAGTAGTCAGCCAGCGGGTGATGCCGGGCATGGCGATGATGTACCACGCACAGGAACGCATCATCAATATTCCCGGTTCTGAAATCACCGGCACCCGCGGCGGCATCCACAACTCGGTGACCCGCGTGCTGCTCAAGCCTACCCATATGATCGGCGGCTACGCGCAATTGTCCTATGGGTTCAATTACTACGGTACTTGCGGCACCAACCGCGACGAGTTCGTGATCGTACGCAAGATGAAGATGATCGACTGGCTGGATGGCGAAGCGCCAGCCAAGGCTGCCGAGGAGATTGCGTAATGAAAGTACGCGCACAGATAGCCATGGTGTTGAACCTGGACAAGTGCATCGGTTGCCACACTTGTTCGATCACCTGCAAGAACGTGTGGACATCGCGCGAAGGCGTGGAATACGCATGGTTCAACAACGTCGAAACCAAGCCGGGCATCGGCTACCCCAAGGAATGGGAAAACCAGAAAAAGTGGAACGGCGGTTGGGTGCGCACCCGCAGCGGCAAGTTGGTGCCCCGTGCCGGCGGACGCTGGCGGATGCTGGCCAAGATTTTCGCCAATCCTGACCTGCCGCAGATCGACGACTATTACGAGCCGTTCGACTTCGACTACCAGCACCTGCACGAAGCGCCGGACGTCAAGCACCAGCCGACCGCACGGCCGCGTTCGAAGATCACCGGCCAGCGCATGCAGAAGATCAACTGGGGACCGAACTGGGAGGAGATCCTCGGCACCGAGTTCGTCAAGCGATCGAAAGACGTCAACTTCGATGGTATCCAGAAGGAAATCTATGGCGCCTTCGAAAAGACCTTCATGATGTACCTGCCGCGCCTGTGCGAGCACTGCCTGAACCCGGCGTGCGTGTCGGCGTGTCCATCGGGCGCGATCTACAAGCGCGAAGAGGACGGCATCGTCCTGATCGACCAGGACAAGTGCCGTGGCTGGCGCATGTGCGTGTCGGCCTGCCCGTACAAGAAGATTTATTACAACTGGAAGAGCGGCAAGTCCGAGAAGTGCACGTTCTGCTATCCACGCATCGAGATGGGCGAGCCAACGGTGTGCTCGGAGACCTGCGTCGGTCGCATCCGTTACCTGGGCGTGATGCTGTACGACGCCGACCGTATCCAGGAAGCGGCCTCGGTACCGGCCGAGAAGGACCTGTACCAGGCGCACCTGGACATCTTCCTTGATCCATTCGACCCGGAGGTGATCGAGGCGGCCCGCAAGGAGGGTATCCACGACAACTGGCTGGAAGCGGCCAAGGCCTCGCCGGTGTACAAGATGGCGATCGACTGGAAACTGGCTCTGCCGCTGCATCCCGAATACCGCACGCTGCCGATGGTCTGGTACGTGCCGCCGCTGTCGCCGATCCAGTCCGCCGCCGAGCGCGGGCGTATCGGCATGAATGGCGACCTGCCCGATGTCGCCTCACTGCGCATCCCGGTGCGTTACCTGGCCAACTTGCTCACCGCCGGCGATGAAGCACCGGTCGTGCGAGCGCTGGAACGCATGATGGCGATGCGTGCCTGGCGCCGCGCCAAGAACGTCGATGGCGTAGAAGACTTCAAGGTGCTGGAACAGGTCGGCCTGACCGTGGAACAGGTCGAGGAGATGTATCGGTACCTGGCCATCGCCAACTACGAAGACCGCTTTGTCATCCCGACCGCACATCGCGAGTACGCCAACGATGCCTACGGCGAACGCGGAGGCTGCGGCTTCACCTTCGGCAATGGTTGCAGCGGCGACACTCCAGCCGATCTGTTTGGTGAGCGCAGGACAACCACCTACTCGGTGAAACCCAACCGGCAGGAGAAGGAGAGTGCAGAGGAGGTCGTCCCATGAGCTTGCTCAAGCTGGTCGGCGTGCTGATGGATTATCCGAAGGACGAGCTGTGGGAGCACGGCGAGGAGCTGCTCGCCGCCGCCGATGCACCTGAGCTCCCACCGCGTCGGCGACGCGAGCTGGTCGCCTTCGTGCAACGCCTGCTCGACACTGACTCGCTGGTCGCCCAGGACGAGTGGCTCAGTCTGTTTGACCGCGGCCGTTCGATGAGCCTGCTGCTGTTCGAACACATCCACGGCGAATCGCGGGATCGCGGCCAGGCAATGGTTGACCTGATTGAAGCCTACCGAAAGAACGGTTTCCAACTGGCATCAAAAGAACTACCCGATTACCTGCCATTGCTGCTGGAATACCTCGCGCAGCGCCCGCAGAAGGAAACACTCGACTGGCTGCACCACGTCAACCATATCGTCAGCCTGCTGGCCGCGCGCGCGGGCGAACGCAAGAGTCCGTATGCGCTGCTGTTCGAGTTACTGGTGGAATACTCAGAGGGTAAGCTCGACCTGGATTCGCTACGCCAGCGGGTCAGCGAAGAACCACGCGACGATACGCCCGAGGCCATGGACAAGGTCTGGGAAGATGAGGCGGTGCTGTTCGGCAACGATGCGCCGGACGAAAACTGCTCGCCAAAAGGCCCGTTGCAAGCGCGCGTCGATGCCATCCGAGAGGTGCAACCATGAGTTATTACTGGAACCAGTTCGCCTTCCAGATCTATCCCTACATCGCACTGGCGGTGCTGTTCATCGGCAGCTGGGCGCGTTACGACCGTGCGATGTACACCTGGCGTACCGGGTCGAGCCAGCTCCTTTCCAGCCGCGGCATGCGTATCGGCAGCAATATGTTCCACCTTGGCATCCTTGCGATCCTGGGCGGACACCTGGTCGGTTTGTTGACGCCGCATTCGGTCTACGAACACTTCATTACCGCGCCGCAGAAGCAATTGCTTGCCATGGTGGCAGGCGGGATCTTTGGCGTGACCTGCCTGGTCGGGCTAGTGATCCTGCTTTGGCGCCGACTGTTCAACCTGCGCGTACGCGCCACCGGGTCGCCTGCCGACACGATGATCCTGGTGTTGCTGCTGGCCCAGCTGTTGCTGGGCTTGTACACGATCTTGCTGTCCACGCAGCACATGGACGGTGGCGTGATGATCTTGCTGGGCGAGTGGGCGCAGCACATCGTCACCTTCCGCGCCGGTGCGGCTGACTTCATCGTGGGCGTGCACTGGGTCTACAAAGCACACGTATTCCTGGGCATGACCCTGTTCCTGGTCGCGCCGTTCACGCGCCTGGTGCATATCTGGAGTATCCCGGTCAGTTATCTGTGGCGGCCCTACCAGGTCGTGCGCCGGCGCCAGGCGACGTTGCGCTACGGACCGAGGGCCTAGGCGATGACACAGGCTGGACAGGCACCACGGGTGCTACCGATCACGGTCATCGACTCGCACAATCCGATGCCAGAGGATGCCAAGGACCACCACGGCAGTGACGCGGACGGTCCGCGCAGCTTCGGACGGCCGGCGCCGTGCATGCTGTACGTCGCCGACACGCCAATCAGCGAGGCCGACATCGCGCATGAGATGCAGCACCATCGCGCGATGAAACCGGAGCAGTCGCGTGCGGATGCCGCGCGTGCGCTGGTGGTACGCGAGCTGCTGCGACGTGAGGCCGAACGCCTTGACCTGGCGACGTCTGCAGAGCCGGTGGGACGCGAGACGGGGGAGGAGGCGGCCATCCGCACCTTGCTCGAACGCGAAGTCGAGCGACGTATCCCCACTGAGGACGACTGCCTGCGGTATTACGAACAGAACCGCGAACGGTTCCGCTCACCCGACCGCATCCGTGCGCGCCATATCCTGCTGGCCACGCCCGCCGACGACGTCGCCGGTCGGTTCAAGGCGCGCAGCGAGGGTGAGCGCCTGATTGCCGAACTGCAGGTCAATCCGGTGCTGTTCGCCGATTTTGCCATGCGCCATTCGGATTGCCCGTCGAAAGAGCAGGGCGGGGACCTTGGCTGGCTTGAGCGCGGCCAGACCACGCCGGAGTTCGAACGACAGGTGTTCCGACTACGCGCAGGGCTTGCGGCATTTCCGGTCGAGTCGCGCTGGGGCTATCACGTCGTCCAGGTCGACGAGACCGTGCCGGGTGTAGCGCAGGAATTTCCCGAAGTCAGTGGCCGGATTGCCGACTACCTGGAGCTGCAGGTGCAGCAGCGTGAACTACAGCATTACCTTCTAATCCTGCAGGAGCGCTACGAGGTGCGCGGCCTGGATGCGATTGAAGCGGCGGCAGCGTAACCAGTTGCAACCTTCCTTGTCTTTCTTGGCGCAGCGAAGAATCTGTCATCGTGCCTTGGTAGGAGCGGCTTAAGCCGCGAGCTCTTGATCTGACATTTACTTCTGTAGGAGCGACGTAAGTCGCGATTGCTCTGCCGGGACACTGATCGCGACTTACGTCGCTCCTACAATAACGTATAGCGTAGGGGTGCTCGCGGCTGAAGACGCTCCTACAAGGGCATGGAGCCGTGCCAGTTATTCTTCCGGATCAAGTCCGCGGTCGGAATGACGTTTGTTTTGCTGACTTCCCCAATACCATCGGATCCACGACATGCAGGACTTAGACCTCGTCTCGCCCGCGCAACAGCAACGCGCGATGTGGCTCAGCACCTTCGCGTTCACCGTGTGCTTCGCGGTGTGGACGATCTTTTCGATCATCGGCATCCAGATCAAGAAGGACCTCGGCCTCAATGAGACTGCGTTCGGCCTGCTGATCGCGACGCCGATCCTGACCGGCTCGTTGACCCGGCTGTTCCTGGGTATCTGGGCCGACCAGTACGGCGGTCGCCGGGTGCTGACCCTGGTTATGCTCGCTGCGGCGGCCGCGACGTGGATACTCACTTGGGCACACACCTATGCACAGTTCCTGATCGCGGCGCTGTTCGTAGGCCTGGCGGGTGGCTCTTTTTCTGTTGGCGTTGCCTATGTTTCGAAATGGTTCCCCGCCAATCGCCAAGGCACCGCCCTGGGTATCTTTGGTGCCGGCAACGTCGGAGCAGCAGTGACCAAATTGCTTGCGCCAATGGTGATGGTGGCTGCAGGCTGGATGATGGTCGCCAAGGTGTGGGCGATCGCGATGGCAATCGTGGCGATCCTGTTCTACCTGTTCAGCCAGGATGATCCATCCCAGGCACGGCGCCGCAAGTCCGGCACCAAACCGATGTCCTTCCGTGAGCAGATCCAGCCACTGAAGAACATCCAGGTCTGGCGTTTCTCGCTGTACTACTTCTTCGTGTTCGGCGGTTTCGTTGCGCTGGCACTGTGGCTGCCGCACTTCCTGACCGGCGCCTACAAACTCGATGTCAGGACGGCCGGCCTGTTCGCGGCCGCGTATTCGATCCCGGCCAGCCTGTTTCGCGTGGTCGGCGGCTGGCTGTCGGACAAGGTCGGCGCGCGCACGGTGATGTATTGGACCTTCGGGGTGTCGGCGCTGTGCACCTTCGTGCTCGCCTATCCGGACACGCAGTACGTGGTCAAGGGTATCCAGGGTGACATCACTTTCCATCTGGCGATCGGCTTGATCCCGTTCACGGTATTGGTGTTCGTACTCGGCTTCTTCATGTCGCTGGGCAAGGCCGCGGTCTACAAACACATCCCGGTCTATTACCCGGATCACGTGGGCTCGGTCGGCGGCGTGGTCGGCATGATTGGCGGACTCGGCGGCTTCATCATGCCGATCGCCTTTGGCGTCATGAACGACCTCACCGGCGTATGGACCAGCTGTTTCATGCTGCTGTTCGTGGTGGTGGCCGCGGCGCTGGCGTGGATGCACTTCGCCATCCGCCGCATGGAGCGCGCGCACTTCCCGCAGATCGGTCGCGAGACCGACTTGCCGGAGATCATCGATGCGACGAAGGGCATGCGTGCTACGGCCAGCACAGTGCGCTGACGCCACATGCACAAGACACTGAAAGATCTCGAAGCCTGGGCGACCTGCGCCAACCCCTACCAGCGACGCACCCGCATGCCGCGAGCAGGCCTGACCCAGGTCAACTACTGCGTGGCCGCGCGATAGTCGGCCTCTCCGCGACCACCTGCCGCCGCCTTGATCCGCATCAGGGCGCCAGCTTGCTGGCAAGGCGACGCTAGGCCCTCCGCCTGGACCGAGCCGATGGCCGATCACGACCTGCGTGGCTTTCTTGACCGACTGGAACGCGGCGGCCGCCTTCAGCGGATCCATGCGCCGGTGGACCCGGAACTTGAATCGACTTCGCTATGCCTGCGCGCGCTGCGATCGGACGGCCCTGCGCTGCTGATGGAACAGCCCGTGGGCTCCGACCATGCGCTGCTAGGCAACCTGTTTGGCAATCGCGACCGGATCGAGGCGGTACTCGCAGGACGCCCGCTGGCGAGCCTGCGCGAACTGGGCGAACTGCTTGCCGCGATCAAGGAGCCGCGCTGGCCATCCAGCCTGAAACAGGCGTTGTCGACATGGCCCGAACTTGCGCAACTGGCGCACGTCGCGCCGCAACGGGTACGCGAAGCTGCTTTCGAGCATGAGACCTGGGTCGGCGACGACATCGACCTGGCGCGCCTGCCGATCCAACGCTGCTGGCCCGGCGACGTCGCCAAGCTCATTACCTTGGGCTTGGTGATCACCCGCGGCACCCGCAAGCCACGGCAAAACGTCGCCATCTACCGGATGCAGGTGATCGGGCCCAACCGCGTGATCATGCGCTGGTTGCCGCACCGCGGCGGCGCGCTCGATTACGCAGA
>RCMY010006036.1_pt1 | contig 10192 bp, 11 predicted proteins | sample 2041341 | NCBI WGS metagenome assembly RCMY01 (sample SAMN09708234, study PRJNA481090) | Marine sediment metagenome, whole genome shotgun sequencing project.
TTCCCGGCGGCTACTCCAGAGAGCTCTTTCGGTGTTCCATCGAATCTGATCCGACCTGCATCCATTACCATCACCCGATCACAGATCGCCGCGACGTCTTCGGTCTGATGGGTGGACAAGAGCACCGTTCGTTTCTGGGCAAGCTCCGAGATCATTTCCCGGAACCGGAACCGCTGCTCCGGGTCGAGACCCGCGGTGGGCTCATCGAGCACCAGAAGGGGAGGGGAGCCGATCAGAGCCTGAGCGAGAGCTAATCGACGGCGCATGCCCCCCGACAACTTGCGGATCTTGGTCTTCGACTTGTCCTCCAGGCCGGCCTGTTTCAACACGAAACGCACTTCATCATGACGGGCCACCGAGTCGACGTGCTCTTTGAGAATGGCGAGGTAGTCGAGGAAGTCGAAACAAGTAAACGACTGGTAGAAGCCAGGTTCCTGGGGCATGTAGCCGAGACGGCGGCGAATCTCGGTGCGTTCGGTAGGCCGGTCCGGATCGAACCCAAGCACATCCAGCTTCCCCTGTTCGGGGGCCAAGACCGTCGCCAGGCAACGGAGCAGAGTGGTCTTGCCAGCGCCATTCGGACCCAACAGCCCGGTGATCCCTTCACCCATCTCGAAGCTCGTCCCGTCGAGAGCCCTCACCGACCCATACCTCTTATGAACATCCGTGACCCGAACAGTGCTCATCTGGAGGCTCCTTGCCGGTAGTTGTCATGGTTATGGGCAAGCACCCAGGCACCCGCCATCAATGCCAGCAGGTAAGAGAGTTGAGAAAACGGAGTGAAAAGGACCATGGTGGTACTCGCTGCCGTCCCAAGCGAAACACTTACGACCAGACCAACCCAACCCGTCGTAACCACCGATGCCGCCACCCACATGGTCAGTCGCGTCCCCAAAGCAAGCGTGACAAGCGTCAATGCCAGCGCCGGTAGCAGCCACAAACCAATCCTCAGATCCGAACGAATCCCCATGTCTACGATGAGCGAGAAAGTGGTCGCTATGACCGTCACCGCAGTTGAACGCAACAACAACAACCGGAGCGGATCCACCGGCGACGAGACCGTGATCTCGTACGCCGGGTCGGCGAGCTGTCCGTAGGCAACGGCCACTCCGGCTACCGGCACCAAGGGGGCCAGCGTCAAGAACAGATCGAAACCGTTCCGCTCGACTGCCAGTCGTGATGCGAGACCGGCGAACAACAACGATACGGCCACCGCCAATACCCACGACGGACGCAGCGAGGGCGTCACTGACATCAACCGAGCCAAATGTTTCGGAACGCCGATGAAACTCAGAACACGCTCGACGGCGGTGACCTTCGGAGCTTCGACAATATCGGCCACGCCGGCCCATGACTGCTCCAGCCAGCCCTGGGAGACGGTAACCAATGAGCGGCAGTCAACGCAGGTCGCCAGATGCGCTTCAACGGACGCCGCCGACACACGACCAATCGTTCCGGTGCTGTAGCGGTTGATTATTTCGCCTTCGATATGCCAACTCATGCCAGTTGTTCCCTCATGATCTGCTTTGCTCTCATAAGACGAGTCTTCACCGTCCCTGTCGGGATCCCCAGTAGCTGCGATGCCTCACGTGCCGTCAATCCGTCGAGCACGGTCGCTTGTACGACCGCCATCAGCTCGGGGGAGAGATATTCCAAGACACTCCCAAGGTCGCCGTAGCCCACACCAGCGAGGACTGCGTCTTCGGCAGACTCGACAACCGAGGGGCGCTCAAAGACCAGAAAGCGTCGCTTTCTTTGATGATCGATCAGCCTGCGAATCGCGATCCCCCAAATCCAAGCTCCGACGTCCCCCTCACCTCGATATTGGTGCGCCGAACGCCACACGCTGACGAAGGTGTCCTGGACGGTCTCGTCCACCAGGGATCGATCGGAGCAACGGCGATAGAGCCGCACGGCCAACCATGCGGCATGAACGTCATGCAGCTGGCGTAGCGCACCAATCTGGCCATCGGCAACAGCCTCAAGCAGTTCCACGTCCGTCATAACCCTATTGTCGTACCGAGTGGGATAATTGGTTCACGAAATCTCGATCTTCTACCTGAACGACGCCCCCAGCCCCGTTCGGTGCTCCCGGCGATCCGCTGACTCTGAGACGGTACGATGAAACAATGGCCCAGATTTCGTTCAACTTGCGGCGGTCCCGTCCCGCTGGTTGACCGTTAGTACGGCTCCGCCTTCGTTTTCCCAACCGGCTTCCTCGGTGGACGTGTCGGAGAGGCGATCGGCGCCGCTGGCAGCGTCACGGGCGGAAGTCACGGAACGTCGCCGTCGCCACAGGCACCAGCAGACGACGCCAACCCCGCTAATCAAACCGACCACAACCAAATGCCCATTGCTGCGACGCACCGTCAACACATCCCTCGTAACCTGCAACGATACTCCTCAGACTCAGCTTGTTGATAGGGATCGTCGGCCGCCCAGCGTGGCGCTTGCTCCCGCGAAACCGAAGGAACTTATGGCAGGCTCTGAAAGTGGGACTGCGCGTTGTGCAGGTCGGTCGTTTCGGTAGGTTGTGGTGCTCGGCATCCGAGTGGATGTCGGGGTGGGGCGTCGAGGTGAGGCATCGGTCTTCTACTCCGCTTGGCTAGTGTCCCGAGTCGGGAATGCGTTGAATATATGCTGCGAGGGTGTCGAGGATGTCGTCGGCGGTTTTGTGCCATACGAATGGTTTGGGGTTCTCGTTCCAGTTGTCGGTCCAGGTCCGGATCGAGTCTTTGAGTTCGGTGGCTGAGCGGTGGGTTCCGCGTCTGATCCATTTGGTGGTGAGTTCGGAGAACCATCGTTCGACGAGGTTCATCCAGGAGCTGTAGGTCGGGGTGAAGTGGAACGTGAATCGGGGGTGGCGTTGAAGCCAGCGTTGGTCTCGGGGGTCTTGTGGGTCGAGACGTTGTCTAACACAACGTGGACGTCGAGATCGTCGGGGACGTTGCGGTTGACGAGGTTCAAGAACTTGCGGAACTCGATGGCGCGATGGCGTGTCGTCATGTCCGCAATCACGTGACCGGAGGCAACGTCAAGTGCGGCGTAGAGGTTGGTGGTGCCGTTGCGTTGGTAGTCGTGGGTTTGGCGTTGCGGGACGCCGGGCATCATCGGCAGGATCGGTGCGGTGCGATCCAACGCCTGGATCTGGGTCTTCTCATCCACACAGAGCACCACCGCAGCGTCGGGTGGGTTGAGATACATGCCAACCACGTCACGGACCTTGTCGATGAACTGAGGATCCGGAGAGAGCTTGAAATCCTCTATCTGGTGGGGTTTGAGACCGAACGCCCGCCAGATCCGGCTGATCGCCGTCTGCGACATGCCGACCTCTTTCGCCATCGACCGCGTCGACCAATACGTCGCATCCGTAGGAGTCTCCTCGAGCGTCTTGACGATCACCGTCTCCACGTCGTCGTCAGTGATCGTGCGTGGCGCACCGGGACGAGGCTCGTCAGACAATCCGTCCAGGCGCCGCGATACGAACCGTGCCCGCCACTTCCCAACCGTCGCCGGATGCACCCCGACCAGGCCAGCAACGTCGTTGTTGGTCGCACCGTCGGCACACGCCAACACGATCCGGCACCGCAACGCCAACGCCTGAGCAGACTTCGGGCGCCGGGCCCACCGCTCCAATGTTTCGCGTTCCTCATCTGACAGCGCCAACGGTGCCTTAGGTCGACCTTTTGTAGCCATACCCGACACCGTACGCCACTCCAACCATAAACGCGAGCCTTTAACGACTCAGGACACTAGGTATGAGTTGACTACCAAGGTGCTCGAGAGGTGTGGTAGCAAGGGAAAGTTTCGCGTTCTAGTGATTGGCTGCAAGGAAGGGTTCGCCAAAGCCAACAAAAGGTGAAACTTCCATAACCACCCCCCAACGCCACGAGGGAGCATCGCTGGACCACTGGCTTAGGCCGACTACTCCTGGTCCACGGGATACCTGAAGGCGGGAGCGTATCCGTCGTTTTGTGTCCGTGGCGTTCCAACCACAACTACGCCAAATGATTGTGCTGCGAGCCCAAATGGGGCAACTCTCTTCCGGGCGTGTGGGCCACGTCAGTTTCTGACGTATGACGCGACCTCGTCAGAGTGCGCGGCTCGACTGACATCAGTACGCCATCGCTGGTCGAGGTTGGGAGCGCAGCGATGCTGCGACGTGGACCGCTTGTCGAATCTTTGCGACCCCTCGCAATGCGCACCACGTCGTCCACGATGTCCACCGGCAGGTCATCACCAAGACCTTGTTGGTGGCGGGTGCGGAGGCGGATGGCTCTGTAATCAAGATTCACCCCTCCTTCGCCCCCTCCAGGTATTCGCGTCCGTACCTGTCAGGAGGTCCGTCGAGGCGCAACTGGGATGCTGCAACAGCAGCCCGCACCGTCGCCCGGATGAAGCCTTTTGCGCCGGTGTCGCTATCAGGTCGATGCACCGGTAGCGCTCGGTGGCACCGTTCCAGCCGTGTCGCTGCTTGTCCTTCGTCGGCCACTGGGGCATCGTCGCCGCGAGGCGCGCGATCCCATGCAGATGTATGCGCTAAGGCCGGGGCTCGTCGGCTGTGGCGGACTCCGGCAGCTGGAACCCTGGCGCCGATCCACTGTCCGACATCGCTCCATCGGTACCGAGTGTGCCTGCCGATCCGATAGCCGACGGGTCCCTCGCCCCGGTACCTGCACAGGTACAGCGTCTTGATCGGAACGTCGAGGAAGGCAGCAAGGTCCTCGGGGCTGAGCAGGCGGTCGTTGTCGGTCATGGCGAGATTGTGCTTGCGCACCCTGTCAACAGAGTGTCAGAGCGACCCTCTCCAACCCTTGGATGGCCGATCTCCATCATTGCTCGGTGCCAGCGTTGAATGGCTGTCCTTGAACAGCGCGAAAATGCCAATTGGAGGGTTTTTGACAGGGTTACTGACACCCTGTTGACGGGATGCGATGGGAAGGTTCCCGCATGACGGCGCCGGTTTCATCGATTCAGAAGGTCTCCGGATCCAGCTGGAGTGTTGGATCCAGTTGGACTATGAGCCCCGGAAGTTGGAGGGTTTTTGACAGGGTTACTGACACTCTGGTGAAAGGGTGCGGCGCGACGGTCGGGGCGTGGTGATGTCATTCTCTCCAATCCACGAAAACTTTGCCTCCAGTTGGAGGGCTACTGACATCGAAGTGACAGGGTTGTCGCGTTGCCAGATCGTCGGTGCCCCTTACCTTGGTGACATGATGCATCCGTTTGTGTTCCGTCAACCACAATCTGTGACGTGTAGGGTTTGTGGGGTTGTTGGCGATAGGGGCAGCCAATTGGGAGTACTAGAACGTTGTTTAGTTGGGTTCGGTAGCCCGAGTCGGCCGCTGTCATGGAGGGCCGTCGTTTTGGCGGCGCTGCTGGTTCTTGGTGCCTGCACGTCGACGGAACCAACGGAACCCACGACGCTGTCGTCGACGGTTCCGGTGTCGACCATCGGCGAACCGTCGCCAAATCCAACGACCACCGCTACGTCGCTCACAACGACCACCACAACTCGCCTCGCCAAACAGGACGTGATCGACGCATGGAGCGCCTATTGGACCGCATGGACCGAGGTGCGCGCCACGCAGGATCTCGATCGAGGCCCCCTGGATGCGGTTGCGTCGCCGGATGTTGTTGAAGGCGTTTTGGTATTGTTCGAGCGCCAGCGCTCTTCTGGCCTTGGTCCAGTCCAAACCGAAGTCGCGTTACACGCGGACGTCACGGCCTCGGACGGCGATCGGGCGACCGTCGAAGACTGCGTGCTGCTTTTACCCTCTTTCACCGATGCCGTCGGCGTCTGGTATCAGGCGGACCTTATTCAGACCGAAGAGGGTTGGATAGTGGATGTCCTTCGGATTCCTCGGGCTGGCGGATGTGTTCCTCAGGAAATGGCCGATGCAGCCATCGCCGGGTACGAGGCCTACTACGAGGCGGAATCCGAGTTCTGGGATCCGCCGGATCCGGAAAGCCCGCGGATCGAAGGTGTGCTGGCCGAGCCCCAGAAGAGCTTCATTGTTGGACTCCTTCAGGAACACCAATCTCAGGGCGTCGCGCTTCGGGGCCAGCCCAATGTGCATCCCGAAGTCATCGAGGTCCGAAGCCCGACCGAACTCGTGATCTTGAGTTGCTCGGAGCCAGACCCCAACTTTGGCCTCTACGCACTCGCAAGCGGAGATCGGCTGCCTGATGAGGCAGCGGTTCGTGAGGGACAGCGCGATCTTCAGTCTGCGGTCATGGTGCTCGAGGACGGCACCTGGAAAGTCGCAGATCTTCAAGGACAGGTTGATTTCGAATGCGAATTCGCACCCACAGATCGCGGACTGCCGTCCGTTTGAGTCTCGCCTTCGCGACCATTGCTGTTGCGATGGCGCTCCAGGCCGCGCCGGCTCAAGCGAATCACTGTTCCGGCGAGGGGAGCATCCGCGACCGAGGTGGAGATGTGGTGGCTGAGTGTCATGGGCAGACTCCGGGGACGGCGGGTGGGGGGACGGTTCATGAGCTTTGGGAAGTCTATTGCGCTGCTGCTGTGGGTCCTTACCTGGACGGTGATGAAGTTGTTTTTTCTGCGACGGATCAGCTGAGTTCTGAGGAGGTGGCGTATTTGGGGTTTGATCCGACGGGGGAGTATTGGTGGTGGAATGTGTCCTGTTTGAGGGATGGGCAGGAGGCGTATTCTTTTGAGTTCGCGGTGGAGGTGACACCACCTGTTTCGCCGGAGGCGATCCGGGATGTTGCAGCCGCTCGGTTGGAGCCTCTTGCGCCGGTTCCTGAGACGAGCCCGCCGCTGGCTCGGCAGGCTTTCGTGGGGGTTCCAACCTGGTTGTGGCTGGCCCCGGCAGGTTGGTCGCCAATTGAGGTTTCCGAGACTCGTGGTCTGACGACGGTGACGGTGCGGGCCACTCCGACTCATGCCCGTTGGGTGATGGGCGATGGAGGCGGCGTCACGTGTGTGGGGCCGGGCGTGGCGTGGACGTCGGGCGCTTCGGAGGACGCCACGGATTGTTCGTACACGTACGAGCACAGCTCCTATGGCGCACCGGGGGGTCGTTTCGAAGCGTCGGTGACGGTGACCTGGGACTTCGAGTGGTGGATCAACGACGTCTACCAGGGTCTGTTCGGCACCGTCGATGTATCCGCCTCCTTTGGGGTGGCGGTTGGTGAGATTCAGGCGGTGGAGACGGGAGGATGAACATGAAACGGAGTGGCGGGAGCCAATCGAGGGGGGAGACTGAGCTTGCTGGGAACGGTCAGCGTTCGGCGGGTCCGTTCCGTCTGGAGGCACCGCGCCGAAAGGTGGTGGTGCCCCAGCTGTTGATCGGCGTGTTCCTGGTGGCTGTCAGTGCACTGGTAGCGGTGGTGTTGTTCTCGCGTGTCGCCGCAAGGGACCCGGTCCTCGCTCTCGCCCAACCTGTCGAGAGGGGTCAGGTGATCGGTGCGGATGATCTGATGGTGGTGTATCTGGCCACCGATGACCCGATCACCACCTTGGACTCGGATGCGGTCTCGGGGTTGGTCGGGTTGACGGCCGTGGCCGATCTCGATGCGGGCACCATTCTTACTCCTGCGCACTTTGTTTCTCGGAGCCTGTTGGACGTGGGCGAGGCGGTGGTTGGTCTTTCGCTGGCTCCGGGCGAGTATCCGACACCGCTGTTGGCTGCCGGGGATCGGGTTGACGTGGTCGTCGTTTCCGATCGGATATCGGTCGAGGGAAATGTGGCGACCGGCAGGGTCATCGTTGCGTCAGCTGAGGTCTTTGACATTGCGGAGTTGGGCACCCAGGGTGGGCGGTTCATCTCCCTTCGCATACCCGAGGATTTCGCCGCTGGGGTGGCTGCTGCAGCGGCTGCCGATCAGGTTCGCCTGGTGCTGGTGGCAGGAGTCGACCGGTGAGTCTGTTCGGTCTCGCGTCTGCTCATGGGTCTCCCGGTGTGACAACCACCGCGTTGGCGTTGGCGGCCACCTGGCCGGAGCATCGCCGCTGCCTGTTGGTGGAAGCTGATCCGTTCGGTGGGGTGATCGCGGCGCGTTACGGTTTGGGCGACACCCCGGGTATGTCGTCGCTGGCGGCTGTTGGACGCCGAGGCTTTGATGACGACGTGGTCTGGCAGCACGCACAACAGCTTCCCGGTGGGGTTGTGGTGCTGGTCGGTCCTGCCTCGGCCGACGAGGCTCGCGTCGTGTTGGCGGATCTGGTGGGTGGGCTCGCTGCCTGGTCGTCTGGCCAGACTGGCGTTGATGTCATTGTCGACTGCGGCCGGCTGACACCCGGTTCTGGTCTGATCGGCCCACTGCTGGCGGCGGCGGGTGCGTTGATGGTGTTGACGCGTCCCACGCTGGATCAGCTTCGACCAGCCGCCCACCGTGTGATGTCGCTGCGCGATTCGGGAGTGGATGCCAGCCTGCTGCTGGTCGGTGACAAGCCGTATGGGGCCGGCGAGGTGACCGCCACCCTGGGCGTTCCGGTGACCGGTGTGGTCGCCTGGGACCCGCATGCTGGGGCAGTGTTGACCGGCACGCACGGCGCGGTGCGTGACCTGCGCCGATCCCCGCTGGTCAGATCGGTCAGTACCCTCGTAGCCGGTCTCGCCGCACCCCCGCCCAGACCGGATATCGGCACCGACATGGATCCGGCTGCGGGGATTCGGGCAGCAGAGGTTACGCAGGAGGCGTCGCCATGACGAGCTTGGACGGTGATCTTCGAGGGCGGTTACACCGTAGGGTGGCAGAGAAACTGTCTGAGCATCTCCGCACTGCGGGGGAGGATGCTCCTCTGGGGGTCGAAGACGAACAGGCCTTGACCCGCTCTCTGATCGCTGGCGAACTGCGCGTCCTGGCCGAGGACGCCTACCGGAATGGCCAGACGCCTTTCGATGCGATGACCGAGTCGGAATTGGCTGCGGCTGTGTTTGATCGAGTCCACGGGCTCGGGCGTCTCCAACCGTACATCGACGACTCGAACATTTCCAACATTCATGTGAACGGCTGTGACAACGTGTGGCTCGTGTACCGAGATGGCACCAAGGTCCGGGGCGAGGCGGCGGCTGATTCGGACCGTGACCTGATCGACATGGTCTCGACCGCGGCCCGGCGGATCGGCAGGTCTGAGAAGCGTTGGGATCAGGTGTCGTGGGAGCTGCACCTCCAACTCCCAGGAGGCGAACGTCTGCATGCGGTGATGGGGTTGACGGGTCGGCCGGCCATCACGATCCGCCGCCACGACTTCTCCATCTACCGGCTGAAACACCTCATCGAGCTTGGCGTTGTTGATGAGGGGTTGGCGGCGTTCCTCGGGGCGGCGGTGCGAGCGAAACTGAACCTGATCGTCGCTGGGGGGACGAACACTGGCAAGACCACGATGCTGCGATGCCTCCTCAACGAAATCTCGGCAGAGGAAAGAGTTGTGACGGTGGAGGACAACCTCGAGATTGGACTGGACCGCTTCGCCGACCTCCACCCCGACCAGGTGATGTGGGAACGGCGAGGCGCCAACATCGAAGGCCGCGGCGAAGCGTCCCTGGCCGACTGCGTACGGGCGACTCTGCGCCAGAACCCCGACCGGGTGATTGTCGGTGAGATCCGCGGGGTTGAGGTGGTTGACATGCTGCGGGCCATGTCCCAGGGCAACGACGGGTCCATGTCGAGCATTCACGCCGACTCGTCGAAGGGGGCGGTCGTTCGTCTCGGCATGTATACGGCGGAAGCGGGCTTGGATGAGGAAACGTCCAACAAGTGGATCGCCAACGCGGTTGATTTGATCGTTCATGTCGGCTGGGTTGACGGCCTCCGCCGAGTCACCTCGGTGCGGGAAGTTCTCGAGGCCGACGCAAGGCAGATCGCCACCAACGAGGTGTACCGCCCGGATGGTGACGGAAGGGCGGTGCCGGCGCCGGGGCCGGCCATTCGCAACGACACGCTTGCCCGTCTGGTCGATGCCGGTTTCGACGCCGCCTATCTGACCGGCCTATCAGGAGGATGGTGAGCATGCAGGTTGTGCTTGCTGCTGCCGTTGGGGCTCTTGGAGGTTTCGGAATCTGGCTTGGGATTACCGCGTTGCGGGGTGTCAGGGTTGTGCCCGACGCCCACCGACTCGTCCCCAAAGCGGTGCCGCCGCAGCGGGCCGCCGCATGGCTTTCGACTGCACTGGCTGTCGGTCTTGGGGCCGGGTTGGTGACCGGCTGGCCGGTGGCCG
>RCMY010010941.1_pt1 | contig 10192 bp, 13 predicted proteins | sample 2041341 | NCBI WGS metagenome assembly RCMY01 (sample SAMN09708234, study PRJNA481090) | Marine sediment metagenome, whole genome shotgun sequencing project.
CCCAAAGGTTCTAACGTAGCAGGTTCGGAAATATTGGCTCGCAGGTCCATGCCCGCTGAGGCATCCGTTTCGTAATGGGGGAGGTTGTGCGTTGATTTGTTGATGATTTTGATGTTCATTTCTAATTATGGCTATTGGTTAGATGTTGGATGTACGGTGCTTGATGAAAGGTGCCTTTTTACAGCGCGCACCGTGCTTCGAGCTCGTCCGAACGGTACGGGCGGGCATCCGACCTTTTAGTTTCCGCGTTTCAAAAATACCTTCCTCAATATATTGTTCTCCAGTTTATAAACCAAACCTAGAAATACTAAAAGTAATACACTTCCGATGTATAAATTCCGATCGAAAACATAAAAGGACAAACCGGAGAACAAAATGGAAATACCGAGATAAAATAGGATTTTCCGGAAATTATAGGGAATGGGATAACGGGATCTTCCAAAATAATACGACAGCACCATCATAGTTCCATAGGCTAAAAGCGTAGCAATCGCAGACGCCATGTATCCCATAGTAGGAATATAGATATAGTTTATACCAATCGTTATAATCGCCCCGACAATCGAAATGAAGGCGCCATAGCGGGTTTTATCGGTGACTTTGTACCATACGGATAGGTTGTGGTAGATGCCTAAGAAAAAGCTGCCTAAAAGCACTAGGGGGACTACGGTCATGGCCGCCCAATAAGCTTCATCAATAAATAACGCCTTCAAGACATCGGCAAACACAACAATGGCTAAAAGAATGATGCTTCCTAAAACCACAAAATAATTGGTAATCTGGGCATACGCCTTTTGAGGATTTTCAGTTTCCGCATGGCTGAAGAAAAAGGGTTCAATACCCATACGAAAAGCTGTTGCGAACAAGGTCATGAACATTCCCAATTTATAACAGGCAGCATACATCCCTGTTTGACTCTGGGCTATATCCTCTGGAAGTAAACGTTCCAGCAAAATCTTGTCAAAAACCTCGTTAATCGTATATGCGACACCTGCCAACAAAACCGGCCAAGCATAGTTCATCATCCGTTTCCATAGTGCGCGGTCAAAAACATAATTGGATTGCAGATACAAGGGTAGCATGAAAAGAAAGGTAATCGCGCTAGCTACCAGGTTAGAGATAAAAATATAGGAGATTTCGAAATCGGGACGGTACATCCAAGCAAAAATACTATCTGGATTATCGGCTACCATTCCGGGCAATCCCACTAAAAAGAAGATATTTAAGCCTAGGTTGATGGCTACATTAGCAATTTTAACGACGGCATAGTTCATCGGTTTTTCGTTGGCACGAAGCCAAGCGAAGGGAATAATTACGAAAGCGTCGAGCGCTATTATCGCAATGGCATAACGAACGAACGGGAGATCTATATCTGCCGCACTTGCCATTTTTGTCTGAAATAGCAGGGCGATTACCACGAAGAGCAGCGTGGTGGCCAAAATGGATATCAAAGAGGTTGAAACTACTTTCTCTTTGTCAGGGTTCTTGTTGTAGAACCGGAAAAAAGCAGTTTCCATGCCATAGGCTAGAAAAACATTGAAAATAGCTATCCAAGCAAATATTACGCTGACCTCGCCGTAACCGGCGGTAACCAAAATACCGGTATATAAAGGAAGCAGCAGAAAGTTGAGCATTCGCGGTAGTACCGTTGCCAGACCATAGATAGCGGTTTGTTGGAAGAGTTTCTTGAGCGGGTTCAATACCAGTGCGGATTAAGCATCAAAAGTACCTTTTTATGGGGATGTGGCAAAGTTTGGATGCCCTCATTGACCGATTCAATGCTATTGCCTCATCTTGGCAGACGCTGTCGGATAGGAAACCGGTAGATTCCGCTGAATGCCGTCTATTCTGTAGTATCGGACTTTTTTATTTTGAACGTAGCTGATTACGGCCTGTGTTTCGGTCAGTTCGAAGGGAAATTCATTTTCTCCCACTTTGGGCGAAAGCGTCTTCGTGGTATCATTACTGCTTGACATTGCGCCAAACTCGGCTACGGCTACGGTACCGATATCTTTTAGCTTGATTTGAACTGGCGCCATTTTTCCCTGGTGATATAGGTTTTTGAGTACCGCCTCATCTTCTGTAAGGCTTAAGATGGTGATGACAACCTCATAACCTTGTGCCGCAGGTCTATCTTCTACGTCCCACTTTTGGCCGTAAGCTTCGCCGAGGGAAAAGGGTGCGATGGTTTCCAAGGATTTTTTTGAGCCGCAACCTGATAGCAATAGCGTTGCAAACAGTAAATACGTGAAATTTTTCATATTCGTTCTCTTATTCTATTTCCGGAATACATACGTTTGAACTGGCAGAAGGGACTATTTCACCCCTCATCTTGCAGGTTCATTCGCTTCATGGCGGTAAGCGCGAAAAGAAAAGCGGTCAGCAAAAATAGCGCGGCCAAGGTATAGGGAGCGCCTGGAAAATAAATAGCCCCTTCGGGACGGATAAAGAAATAGAAAACGGGAGAAAAGACCAATTGTCCTAAAATAGCGGTTATGCTCAACAAGCTGGTAATGGCCCCTTGTAAGTTGCCCTGTTCCTTTTCGGATACCTGATTGGAAATAACGCCTTGCACGGTCGGACCGGCAATGCCACCAAGGGCATAGGGAATCAAAAAGGCAAACAACATCCAAGGTTCGGTAGCTAGCGAAAAGAGAAACATGCCAATGGTCCAAAATAGAAAACCGAAGGTGATGACGTTTCTTTTCCCGATTTTTTTGACGAAAAACCCAACTAAAAAGCCTTGAACGATGGCGACTAACAGCCCAATGACCATTAATGAAATCCCGATTTCTTTCGGGCTCCAGTTATAACGTTCGATACCATAATACGACCATGTAGAGGGCAAAGCTTGTCCCGCTAAATTCGCTAAGAAAAAGGCGAGAATGAGCAACAGTACCCCTTTGTAATTTCGAAGGCTCACCAAAGAAACCCCGGGAATCATCTTTTTAACGTCGAGTTGTCTTCTGTTTTCAGGTGCCAAAGATTCCGGAACGAAGAACCATCCGAAGAGAAAGTTTGCAAAGGTCAGGCCCGCAGCGATGTAAAAAGGCAATCTTATATCGATTTCCCCAAAAAACCCTCCGATTCCGGGGCCTATGATAAAGCCCAATCCGAAAGCGGCCCCTATCAATCCGAAGTTTTTAGCCTTATTTTCCTTTGTACTTACATCTGCAATAGGCGGAAGCTACGGTAAAACTTGCCCCGGTAATACCCGCCAGAAACCGTCCTAAAAATAGCCATGCGATTGTAGGTGCCCATGCATGTATCAAATAATCTATGCTCAAGCCCAATAAGGCCATCAAAAGAATAGGGCGTCTGCCATACTGGTCGGAAATTTCCCCTAAAACAGGTGAAAACAAAAACTGCATTCCCGCAAAAGCGGTGGTCAACCACATGCCATAAATGACCGCCGTATGTATACCTTCTCCGGTCAATTCCATAATCAGATCAGGAATTATGGGAATTATGATGCCGATACCTATGACATCGACCAGAATGGTGATGAAGATAAAGAGTAAGGCACTTTTTTTGGATGTCATAAACGGTGCAAAAGTCGTTTAAAAAATGGATAAAAACTCGAGAAGGATTCAGTAAATCAAAATAAAAAACCCCACAAGTTTGAGGGGTTTAAGTGTAATTTAAAAGTTCTTGGTGCTGTAGTCCGTGGAGTGAACTTCTGCCGTGCTCAGTCACCAATAAAAGGTGATAAGGTAGATTAATTATTCAAAGCCTCTGCCCCGCCAACAATCTCCAAAATTTCATTGGTAATCGATGCCTGACGTGCCTTGTTGTACTTTAATTTAAGGTCATCACGGAGTTCGGTAGCATTGTCCGTAGCCTTGTGCATAGCCGTCATACGGGCACCGTGCTCACTGGCAAAGGAATCGCGAATCGATTTGTACAACTGTGTTTTTAAAGATTTTGGAATCAACTGTTCTACGATTTCGATTTTCGAAGGTTCGAAGATGTAATCCGTGCTCAGGTTTTCGTTGCCTTCTGCAGGAACGATGGGTAAGAATTGCTCGGTCATCACGATTTGTGTAGCGGCGTTCTTGAACTTGTTGTAGACGACATCGATACGGTCATAATTTCCCAATGTAAATTGCTCCATCAGCTCTTCGGCGATTACAGCTACATTGTCGAAAGTCAAATCCTCGTATAGGCTGCTGTGATTTGAGATTACAGTCGATTTCTTCTTTAAAAAATCATTCGCTTTCTTACCAATGGCCATAAAATCGACCTGTTTGCCAGCATAGGTCTCGTTCGTCAAAAGGGTGACTTGTTTCATGATGTTCGAATTGAAAGCACCTGCCAGACCTCTGTTCGAGGTGATTGCAACAACCAACACTTTCTTGACCTCTCGGTTGTCCGAATACTTGCTTCCAGAATCGTCATCCAAACTGGCACTTAAACTCTGTAGCAGTTCTGTCTGCTTATCGGCGTACGGGCGCATGGCCGTAATGGCATCCTGTGCCTTCTTCAACTTTGCGGCAGATACCATTTTCATGGCACTCGTAATCTGCATGGTCGAAGATACCGAAGAGATTCTGTTTCGTATTTCTTTTAAGTTGGCCATTTTTTCAATTCTGAATTTAGAATTCTGAATTAATTAACTTCTATATTTAGAGGACAAATCCTTCGCAACACTCGTCAGCGTATCGGTCACCTCATCGGTCAATTTTCCTGATTTCAAAGTGTCCAACACATCACGGTGCTTGGCGTTCAAAAATTCCAGATAATCCCGTTCGAATTCCTTTACTTTATTTACGGGTACGTCTCGTAGCAGGTTTTTCGAGCCAGCATAGATAATAGCGATCTGATCTTCAACAGTAAACGGATCGTTCTCGGCCTGTTTTAGGATTTCCACGTTGCGGCGTCCTTTTTCGATCACGCCTAAAGTGGCTGCATCAAGATCGGAACCGAACTTGGCAAAAGCCTCGAGTTCACGGAAAGCTGCTTGATCTAATTTCAGGGTACCCGCTACTTTTTTCATGGATTTAATCTGCGCGTTACCACCCACACGTGATACCGAAATACCCACGTTAATCGCCGGGCGTACCCCCTGGTTAAAGAGATCCTGCTCTAAGAATATCTGTCCGTCCGTAATTGAAATTACGTTGGTGGGGATGTATGCGGATACGTCACCTGCCTGTGTTTCGATAATCGGAAGGGCAGTTAACGAACCTCCACCCTTAACCATCGGCTTCAGCACATCCGGTAAATCGTTCATGTTCTGTGCAATCTTGTCATCGTTTATAATCTTTGCAGCACGCTCTAACAAACGGGAGTGTAGATAGAAAACGTCACCGGGATAGGCTTCACGCCCCGGCGGCCTTCTTAAAAGCAAGGATACCTCACGATAGGCTACCGCTTGTTTGGACAGATCGTCAAACACAATCAAGGCAGGTCGGCCCGTATCGCGGAAATATTCCCCGATGGACGCCCCGGCAAAGGGGGCATATACTTGCATCGGTGCGGGATCGGATGCGTTGGCGGCCACAATGGTTGTATAGGCCAAAGCGCCTTTATCTTCCAAATTCTGTGCGATAGCAGCGACCGTAGAAGCTTTTTGGCCGATAGCCACATAAATACAATATACCGGTTCACCGGCATCGTAAAATTCTTTTTGGTTCAGGATGGTATCGATACAAACGGTAGTCTTACCGGTCTGACGGTCACCAATCACCAATTCCCTCTGACCACGTCCAACGGGTATCATGGCATCAATTGCCTTGATACCGGACTGCAGAGGTTCGGTTACTGGCTCACGGAAAATCACCCCCGGTGCTTTACGCTCCAAAGGCATTTCGTAAGTTTCCCCTGAAATCGGGCCTTTTCCGTCGATGGGGGTTCCCAAGGTATCGACCACACGGCCTACAATACCTTCGCCAACCTTGATGGAAGCGATACGTTGGGTACGTTTTACCGTATCCCCTTCTGCAATGTACCTGGATGGGCCTAAAAGTACCACACCCACATTATCCTCCTCTAAGTTCAGGACAATACCTTCGAGTCCGCCTTCGAACTCTACCAATTCGCCGTACTGGACATTCGATAGTCCGTAGACGCGGGCAATTCCGTCACCTACCTGTAACACGGTTCCCACCTCGTCCAATGTGGCCGATGAATCGAATCCGGATAATTGTTTCTTTAAGATTGCCGATACTTCGGCGGCTTTTACTCCTGCCATTTTCGTAGACGTTAGATATTAGATATGAGACATTAGATTAAAAATTGCCTGTCGGCAAGTTCTCTATGCCCAATTTGCTATTATAGACTATTTGTAAACTCTCTTTTAATGTTGCTCAATTTGTTCGCTACGCTGGCGTCGTACTGTAAATCTCCTACACGTAGTATAAAGCCCCCGATGATGCTTTCATCGATTTTGTTTTCGATCGTCACCTTATCGTCGGTAATCTTGGCCACTTGTTGCAATACCTTTTTCTCCAGTTCGGGAGTCAAGGCTACCGCGGTGGTAACGTATGCAACGCCCTCCCCTTTCAGATCCTCATTGAGGATGATGTATTTCAATGCCACCTCGTTCAAAAGACCAATACGCCTATTCTCGGTCATGGTGTTGATAAGACCTTTGGTAATCTCGCCACCATCCTTAAAGATAGCCTTCAAGGCTTCTTTTTTAGTCTCGCCATTGACCACGGGGCTTGCCAACATCGCCCGCAACTCCTTACTATCGGCAATGGTCGCCGTAATGCTTCGCATGTCTTTTTCGACGGCGCCAGTAGCTTTGTTTTCGACCGCAAGGTCCAAAACCGCTTTTGCGTACCGTAAGGCTGCTCTTGATTCGTTCATTGCTTTAAGTTAGTGAGCTAGTGGCACGAAACCTTTAGCTCAATACCATTTTACCGATTAATTCAATTTAACGTCGTCCAACATAGTATCGACGAGCTTTAGCTGTTCTTTTTTGTTGGATAATTGTCCCTTTAAAACTTTCTCAGCAATCTCTACGGACAGTTCGGCCACTTGGTTTTTTATCTCGGCGACTGCCGCTTTCTTTTCGCTTTCGATGGCGGACTGGGCCTGTTTAATCATTTTATCGCCTTCGACCTTGGCCTGCTCCTTGGAATCAGCTATCATTTTATTCTTGATCTCACGGGCTTCCTTTAGCATGGCCTCACGTTCTGCTCGGGCTTCCTTTAATAAACGCTCGCTGTCGGCAGTTAAGTTCTGCATTTCCTTTTTAGCTTCCTCTGCGGATGCCAAGGCCTTCCGAATACCTTCCTCGCGATCATTGACGGAGTTCAAAATGGGCTTCCAGGCGAACTTCTTTAACAAAAACAATAAAAGTACGAACAGAATAATCTGCCAGAAGAAGAGTCCGAACGAGAAATCGTTGATTAGTTTATCCATAGTTATAAAAATAATAACAATCTACCATAACCAACCGTTATGGCAGATTGTCTTAAATTAAGGTCTAGCCGGCGAAAATCGCGGCGAAACCAATTCCTTCAATAAGCGCCGCTGCAATCAGCATCGCTGTTTGAATTTTACCATAGGCCTCAGGTTGACGGGCAATGGCCTCCATGGCCTTACCACCGATCATACCGATACCGATACCGGCACCGATGACCGCTAAACCTGCACCAATTACACTAGGAATCTCCATACACTATATATTAAAGGTTAACTAAAAATTCTACTCTAGATTCTGCCACGTTTGACAGATTGCCGTTTTCGCCAAGACTCTGTTATGCAAATGAACCTTGACACAGAATCAACAGCTTCCCACCTGCGCGAGAATGACAACACCCCGACTGCGCTCGGGTGACACTTTTTAAAGGTGCGCCAATTCTGCGTCTCCTTCTGGACCATGGCCGTGCTCTTCGGCCGCAAAGCCAAAATATAGGGCTGCCAACATCGTAAAGATGTACGCCTGTAACAGCGCTACCAACAATTCGATCAACGAAATGGCGAACGAAAGGCCGAACGATAACGGACCCCCGAACCAACTCTTGAAAACGAATATCAATCCGATCAAGCTCATCAATACCACGTGGCCTGCCGTCATGTTCGCATACAGACGGATTAACAGGGCAAAGGGCTTGATAAAAATGCCCAATATTTCGATAGGCACAAGAATAATATAAATAATCAATTTACCATACCAAGGCATGCCATCGCCCAAGGGGTCAAGAATATGTTTCCAGTAATCCTTGGTGCCCGTGAAATTCGTTATCAAAAATACGATTAGCGCCAAAGCAGTGGTTACGGCAATGTTACCTGTTACGTTTACCCCGAGTGGGGTAAGGCCGAACATATTTAAAAACCAGATAAAGAAAAATACGGTCAATAAAAAGGGCAAATACCTTTTATATTTATCTTCTCCGATATTGGCAATAGCGATATCATCCCTAATATAAAGTACAATAGGTTCGAAAAAGCGACCAATCCCTTTGGGGAGGCTTTCGTTCTTGCCATAACTTCTCGCCAAGCTGCTAAAGAGCCAGAGCAATAAGAGTCCGGTTATGAGCATCATCACCACACTTTTGGTGATGGAGAAATCCAAAGGCCGTATGTTGGCAGGGTAATCACCGTGCTCCTCGTCATAGTTCATGGTGCCGTTGGCATCGGTTTTATAAATTTTGCTGTGATAGAGTTTATAGTGGTTGCCATCGACCTCTGCCAATTCTTCGCCATGATGGAATTTTGCTGAGGAAAAAACCTTTGGACCATCGTCCCACAAAATTACCGGCAAGGGAAAGCCGTAATGCACGGCCTCTCCGTTTTCATCCGTATCGGAAAAGAAATTAAAGTAATGGGAGTCTTGAAGGTGGTGTTCGATATAGGCATCGATCTCTTCCTTTTTGCTTTTGGGTTCACCTTCCTGTTCCTTGGCGAAAAGGTTGGTTCCCAGCAGTAATGTGCAAATCAGAAGTATATTTACAAGAAAGGTTTTTCGCATGTCGGTCTAAATCTCGGTCTTAACTTCCAAAAAAAGGATTCCCTGAAAATCGGTGCAAATGTACAGTATTCTTTTAAAATGCAAAAAACAAACCTAGTGTTTATTTTAGTTGGAATTTGGAATATAGGTTTACCCCATTTTTTGCAGCATTTTGGCCGTAGAAACGGTCTCTACAATGAGGCAGATGGTATAGGGCACGAAAAACGCGGCAAATTCGGAAGTATCCATTTCCCCGTCCGTTTTATAGGAAGGATAAAAAAGGATAAAGAAAACGATAAATTTCAAAAAACTGCCCGCCATGAAGATAAAACCGATCTGGGTCTTCATTTTATTTCTGAAATTATACAGTCCTATAAATATGACGGCCGCCAACAGGAAATTAACGAGATAGGAAAGCATAATATTATCTCCATATTTTGGGAGGCCATTATTTTGTAGGATGGTTGTGTGAAGGAAGAAGGTGATGCCCAACAGAGGAATCAAAACTAGTAAGAAGAGGAGGATGGGGTTTTGTTTGGACATTGATCTGACTCTTAATTTCAGCTGATTTGGAGTCAAAAATACTATTTTGCCTAATATTTCACCCTCTTAATCTGCCTTAAAACCACCCATAATGAAATTGCCACACCGATAAGTGTGGCAATTGCTGTGTAGATCCGCTTTTCGTTTTGGTAATGTTCGTCGAGCCAAATGCCGCCTTGGGCAGCCAAGTATATGATGGCGCCCATCTCGAATGCGATGCCCGAGAGCAGGGCCACGTTCTTGAGCGTGCTGTTTTTCTCCTTATGAGGCTTTTGCTGGCTCATTTTTGTTCAAGCTGGTGTTCGTCAACGACGATTTAAAATCGTTACTTGAGGAAGAGCTGTTGGAATTCCGGTTTAAGGAACCGCTCTTGCCCTTCATCGAACAGGTAGCGTTAAAGGTTGCGCCCGGCTCAACGGCCAATTTGGAGACCTCAACGGTGCCTTCGATGACGGCCGATGATTTTAGCGATAATAGATCGGACACCAAAAGCTCGCCGTTAAAGCTGCCCTCGATATCGGCGTTTACACATTCCACTTTCCCATGGATGTAGCCGTCTTTGCCGATGACCACCTTGCCGGAAGTCTTTACGTTACCGTCTAATTTTCCGTCGATTCTAAAATCCGCTTCGGATACGATATCGCCTTTGATCTTGGTATTCTTTTCAATTCGGTTGGGTTGTCCGCCTATTTCGTTCATGGTTCTTGGTTTTTTGTTGTCAGAAAACATTTTTTATGGTTTTGGGGT
>RCMY010006037.1_pt1 | contig 10190 bp, 7 predicted proteins | sample 2041341 | NCBI WGS metagenome assembly RCMY01 (sample SAMN09708234, study PRJNA481090) | Marine sediment metagenome, whole genome shotgun sequencing project.
AGCCTATCTTGACTCTAAATTAAATGGCTGGTCTAAAAATCCGGTGGTGGAAATGCTGATTCCTTCTACTTTAGATAATACGCTCGCACCACTAGGACAACACGTAGCCAGTTTGTTCTGCCAACACTTTGATCCTGATGTGAAAGGACAAGAAGGCGACTGGGACACACATAAAGACGCTGCGGTAGAAGCTATTTTAAATACACTCGAAGAATATGCACCAGGAGTTAAGGAATCAATAGTGGGTATGCAAGTGTTAAGCCCCTTAGATTTAGAACGGAAAATTGGCCTCACCAAAGGTGACATCATGCACGGTGTTTTGAGCTTTGACCAAATGTATTCTGCCAGGCCCATGCTTGGATACGGCAACTACCGCACACCCATTAAAGGCTTATACATGTGTGGCTCAGGAACTCATCCGGGCGGTGGGGTGACTGGCGTGCCAGGACATAATGCGGCTCATGAAATGTTGAAAGATAAGCTGTGGACGAAAAAATAAGCTCAGGAAAAAATCTGTTACATTTGCATCTAACTTTAAATGCTTGTATGAAGCAAAAACTCATTGACATTAATGCTCTGCACCAGTAATCTCCTAAGCATGAATTCAATCGCACACAAATCTAACTGGTGGTGGCTCGCAACTTAAATGCGGGTTGATGTGTGCGTCTTGATGAGACGCGAATATTATAAAACCCGCTTAATCGCGGGTTTTTTTATAGCATTTTTTCAAGCCATAACTGTAAGCAATAATAATAAATTACGATAAATCTGGGTCAAAACACTCCATGCAACACAGAATATTAAATCGAACTTTAAATACACAGGCCACAGCAAGTGATGTGTATGCCGCCTTGTGTAGAGATGAACAGACCGGCGAAACAAAGCCTCATACGGCCTTGTTTGAAACCGCTGCGGTTGGACAACTGCATCATATCAAAAGTCTTCTAATGCTCTCTGCCGCGGTAAGAATTGAGTGTAGAAACAAAAAAGTACACTTTATTGCACTATCAGAGAATGGCACACACTTTCTTAAAGACTTGAAACCTTTATTAGACCTACCCGTAGAAATTACTGATGATGACCGAGGGTTCTTTATAGACTGTAATGTTTCAGGTGAGACTAGCGAAGATGAAGAAACACGTTTAAGAGCATTCAATATTTTTGAACCCTTAAGACAAACCCAAGAATTATTACGCAGTGGTGACGATGAACAAGATGCAGTGACTTTCTTATTTGGCTATTTTGCTTATGACATTGTAGATCAGTTTGAAAATATTCCTCATTCACCGATTGGCGAAAAAGATATTCCGGACTATGTTTATTACTTAGCCGATCAACTCTTTATTAGAGATGAGCAAAGTGAACAAGCTAAACTATTTACTCTGGCCTTCGATCGTAATGCTAATAATTTAAGTTTAAATACACAACTTAATGATTTGGTTGTTCGTTTAGAAAGTCTCAATAAACAGAAGCTTGATCAAATTCCTCGCGTGGACTTAAAAGGTCAGGTTGAACAATACGCCACCATGAGCCCTAAGAAATTTAAACAAGGCATTGAAGTTATTCGTGAACACATTAAAGCTGGTGACGTTTTTCAAACTGTGTTTTCTAGGCAATTCGAAATTCCTTGTGACGATGCTTTCTCGGCCTACCAAGTCCTCAAACAACATAACCCAAGCCCTTATATGTTCTTTTTACAAGGTGAACGTTATGCGTTTTTTGGCGCTAGTCCTGAAAGCGCGGTGAAGTTTACAGCCAGTAATCGTGAAGTTACTATTTATCCTATTGCAGGTACGCACAGTCGTGGCACCGATGCACAAGGTCGAATAGATCCTGATTTAGACAGTCGTATTGAGGCCTCATTAAAACAAAATACTAAAGAACTCGCCGAGCACATGATGTTAGTGGACTTGGCCAGAAATGATATTGCCCGTGTTTGTAAGCCAGGCACACGTAAAGTAAGAGAGTTATTACAAGTCGTACGTTACGCACACGTTATGCATTTAGTCTCGGAAGTGATTGGTGAGCTGGATGAAGGTTTAGATGCCTTACATGCTTATCAGGCCTGTCATAATATGGGCACCTTAGTCGGTGCGCCAAAAATTAAAGCCACAACAATTTTACGCGGCTTAGAAAATAATTACCGTGGCACTTATGGTGGTGCAGTAGGTTATTTAAATGCGGCAGGCGATATGGATACCGCAATTATTATTCGTACCGCACAAGTCCGCAATGGTGTTGCAACCGTGCAAACCGGAGCCGGAGTAGTTTTAGATTCTGACCCAGATAGCGAAGTACAAGAAACCTGTAATAAAGCCTCAGCAGTTATTCGCGCCTGCTTAGCGGTAAGCGATCCGAATCGTAAAGTTGAAACTGAAGCAGAAAAAATGAAAAGGAGTAAACAGTCATGGGTCAAATGGTAGATGCTCTTGAATTTGGTAATGGTAAACAATCTTCTACTGGATCTAAAGTAGCAGCAGACTCTAAACCAACACACAAAATATTTTTATTAGATAATTTTGATTCTTTTACTTATAACTTAAAATATGAGTTACAAAAATTTGGTGAGGTTAAAACCTATCGAAATAATTTAAGTCTAGACAATCTTGTCAGCAAGGCTAAAGGCTGCGACTTGATAGTGTTATCACCAGGACCAGGTAACCCTACGCAAGCTGGTAATCTAGTGCCTTTTATAAAAGCCCTAGCTGGACAAGTACCCATGTTTGGAATTTGCTTAGGCCATCAAGCTTTAGTGGAGGCTTTTTCAGGTGAAATTAGTGCTGCACCTGCTATTTTGCATGGTAAAACCTCGGATATGCAACATACTGGTGAATCCTTATTTAAAGATTTGCCTAACCCATTCACAATTGCACGCTATCACTCATTAGTTGCCAGTGAAGTACCAACTAATTTTAAAGTGACCGCCAGTGTCGGCGGTCAAGTCATGGCGATTGAAGATACCACGCAAAAACTTTTCGGCGTGCAGTTTCATCCTGAAAGTATTTTGACTACTTATGGCCAAAACCTTTTTGAAAACGTTTTTGAATGCGTGGGTTTGAAAGAATAATGTCTGAAAGTATAAATAAATTTTTAGAACGTCTATACCAAGGCAAAGACTTACTTGCCACTGATACGCGATTAATTTTTGACTCCTTACTCAAAGGCGAACTTAACCAACCTACAATCTCGGCCTTATTAATAGCCTTGAAATGTAAAGGCGAAAACCCACAAGAAATAACCGGTGCGGCCCAAGCCATGCGAGCTGCATGTAATTTTCCTAAACTTCCATTCCATTCTATGGATTGCTGCGGCACAGGTGGTGATGGTTCCAATACCATTAATGTGTCCACCATTGTAAGTTTTGTACTAGCAGCTGCTGGAGTCAAAGTAGTTAAACATGGCAACCGCTCAGTCTCTTCAAAGTCTGGCTCAGCTGATGTTTTAGAAAAACTCGGAATCCCATTAGCACAAGATGCAGAGCTTGCCGTTAAAGCTTTAGAACATGTTAACTTCTGCTTTTTGTTCGCTCCCCATTATCATAGCGGCGTTAAATATGCCATGCCAGTTCGTAAGTCACTTAGTACACGTACCATGTTTAATTTATTAGGCCCTTTAGTCAACCCAGCCGAACCTATTTATCAAATGATGGGTGTTTATGACGCTGAATTATGTGCTCCACTTGCTGAAACGCTACAACAACTTGGATGCAAACGAGCTTTAGTGGTTAACGGTCAAGGCTTAGATGAAATTACGATTACTGGAACCACACATGCAGCCTTCGCTTCTGATAATAAAGTTGAAGTAATGGAAATAGATCCTAAAGATGTTGGTTTAGACTATTTCTCACTCGAAGATATAAAAGGCGATGATGCTGAATACAATACTCAACGCCTTATCGCTATTCTAAAAGGTGAGGGTACAGATGCAGAAAATGCAACCATTGCATTAAATGCTGGCACATCTTTATGGGTTCACGAGAATGCTACAGATTGGAAAGAAGGTTATGCTCAAGCTTTGAAATTATTAAAGTCAGGTAAAGGTTTTGTGCAGCTTGAGTTGATTCAGGATTTTTATAAAAACAATGCTTAACTCTAAACCATCCTTAAACTCAAAACTAAAGCCCGACAGCGTGCTTGGAAGAATAGTCGTTAGAAAATTGGCCCAACTCCCTGAGCAACTAAAAAACTTAGATACTAGCAACCTAGAAAAATCAAATCGTGATCTTTTCGATGTATTATCTAAACATGGCGGGCATTTCATTTATGAATACAAAAAAGCCTCACCAACCTTAGGCTCTATTCGTGAACATGACACAGTAGAAACCATTGTTGAACAATATGCCCCATTTGCTTCTGCCATCTCTGTATTAACTGAATACGATCACTTCAAAGGTGAATTAGGCTTTATTCCAAGAGCCAAAGCGGTTTGTTCACATCCAATACTGTGTAAAGATTTCACCTTAGTTCCAGAACAAGTACAACAAGCCAGACAATACGGAGCTGATGTTGTATTACTTATGCTCTCAGTTCTTGACGACGAGCAATACAAAAAATGTGCCAAAGCCGCTTTCGAACTAAATATAGATATTCTTACCGAAGTGCATGATGCCAAGGAATTACAACGCGCCTTGGATCTAGATGCAAAAATTATCGGCATTAATAATCGTAATCTTGCTGATTTGAGTATCAACCTTGATACCACAGAAGAACTCGTTGCACTAATTCCGAAAACTAAAAGAAAAAATATTCGTGTAATTAGTGAGTCCGGCATTAAAACTAGAACAGATATTTTACGACTCGCACCTATTGTAGATGGCTTCTTAATTGGCTCTTCATTAATGTCTGAGCCAAGAGTTGATTTAAAACTCAGAGAACTTGTTTTTAGCTCAACCAAAATATGCGGCCTAACAAACAGCGTTGATGCTGACTTAGCCTATATGGCTGGGGCAAAATTTGGCGGTATGATATTGGCCGAAGGCTCTAATCGCACTATCAGTATTAAACGAGCGACCTCTATAGCTAAACGAACACAACTTCCTTTAATCGCTGTATTTAGAAATCAAACTTTAGACTATATTATTGAATCTACTAAGAAAATACCACTTCACGCTGTGCAACTTCACGGTGAGGAGTCAGATGATTATATTTCTGAGCTTAGAAAAATAATACATCCAGATATCCAGATTTGGAAGACCTTGCATGTCGCTGATCATTTACCTGCGGCACCTAGTGTAAAAGTAGATGCTTTATTATTAGAAAACGGTAATGCAGAATTAGCAGGCGGCAGCGGTGAATCTTTCGATTGGGCTCTACTAGATACAGTGGAAACAAAGTATAAAGACTATTCTATAGTTGACATCATATTAGCTGGTGGCCTTAATCCAGATAATATTGCTAAGGCCATGCAAACACCTTTAACACGGTTCGATTTAGCGTCAGGTGTAGAAAACAAACCAGGCTTTAAAAATAGAATCAAGATTCAACAATTATTTACCACATTACGAGAACAGGCCTTTCAGCCAAGACATAAAAAATGACACAAGAAACCCTACAAAACTACGATGAAATCCGTAAAGGTTATTTCGGTAAATTTGGTGGACGCTTTATTCCAGAGTTACTAGTACCAGCCTTACAACAACTAGAAGACGCTTTTGAGTTTGTTCAACAAGACTTGGCTTTTAATGCTGAATTGGATGACTTATTAAAAAACTATGCGGGACGTCCAACTCCCTTAACTAAATGTAGAAATTTTTTAGCCGATACACAACTTAGTGTTTACTTAAAGCGTGAAGACCTATTACACGGCGGTGCTCATAAGACCAATCAGGTATTAGCACAGGCACTTCTCACCAAACACATGGGGAAAACTCGTGTGATTGCTGAAACGGGTGCAGGTCAACATGGTGTGGCGACTGCCATTGCTTGTGCCTTATTAGGACTTGAAGCAACCATCTACATGGGCAGCAAAGATGTAGCCCGACAAGCACCTAATGTTTATCGTATGGAATTGATGGGCGCAAAGGTTATTCCAGTTGATAATGGCTCGGGCAGTTTAAAAGATGCCATTAACGAAGCCATGCGTGATTGGGCTTCTAGTTTTGAAACCACACACTACCTACTCGGTACTGCAGCCGGCCCTCATCCATTTCCTACTTTAGTGAAAGCTTTTCAAAAAGTCATTGGCGAAGAGGCCAAATTACAAATGCAAGAACAAACCGGTAGGCTACCGGATGCGGTTGTAGCCTGTGTTGGTGGCGGTTCGAATGCGATTGGTATTTTTGCTGATTTTATTCAAGATGAGAAAGTACGTTTAATTGGTGTTGAACCTGCAGGACATGGTTTACATACACAAGCTCATGGAGCAACTTTATTGAAAGGTGAGCTTGGTATTTTGCACGGCGCTAAGACTTATGTATTACAAGATGATGATGGCCAAATTCAAGAATCGCATTCGATTTCTGCAGGACTAGATTATCCAGCGGTAGGCCCTGAACACGCATGGTTGTATGCATCAGGTCGTGGTGAGTATGTTGGCGTTACTGATACTGAAGCATTACAAGGCTTTAAAGATTTATCCCGTGCCGAAGGAATTATTCCTGCATTAGAGTCTGCACATGCATTAGCATATTTACATACACTAGCTAAAGAAACAGACAAGCCGATGAATATACTGTTAAATTTATCGGGACGTGGTGATAAAGATTTACAACACGTGATTGAAGAAGAAAAGAAGTTGAATAAAAAGTAAAAAATACAAAAGACACTGGATACTTGCCTTCGCAGGTAAGACGATTCAGTTTTGTAAAACTAAAGCGGAAACCTATGACAAACCGTTACCAAAAAACATTCGAACAATGCAAAAAAGAAAACCGTATTGCTCTCGTTCCCTTCGTAGTAATTGGCGATCCTGATACCGAAACATCTATAAAGATCATCAAACAACTAATTGACTCAGGTGCGGATGCCTTAGAGCTTGGTATTCCTTTCTCAGATCCTGTTGCCGATGGTCCTATTATTCAGGCGGCCACTATACGGGCCTTGAATTCTGGTTTTAAAATTTCTCAATTAGAAAAAGTGTTTACTGCAATTCGTGAATACAACACTGATATTCCAATTGGCCTTCTGATGTATGCAAATCTTGTGATGCATTACGGAATGGAAAAATTTGTACAAGACTGTGCCAAGTGGCAAGTGGATTCAATACTTATTCCAGATGTTCCTGCAGAAGAAGCAGAGCTGATTACGCCATTGACCAAAAAGCACGGAGTGCAAAGTGTATTTATAGCTCCACCAAATGCTACAGCTGAAACACTAGAACAAGTTGCAAAACTATCTCAGGGCTACACCTATCTTTTAGGGCGCGTTGGAATTACAGGTACTCACGTTGAAGTTGAGACTCCATTAACTGAGGTTGTTAACCAACTGCATGCTCATAATGCTGCACCATTAGTGCAAGGTTTCGGAATTTCAAAACCCGAACATATTGCACAAGCCGTTGAAACGGGCTTAGATGGCGCAATTTGTGGATCCGCCATTGTGAATTTGATAGCTCAAAGTCAGCAATCTGGTGATGATTTTGATCAAACTATGGCTAAACTAGATGATTTTATGCAAGGCTTGAAGAAAGCTACGCATAAATGAAAAATTAATCTCAACTAAAACAGAAGCTTATGTCGAATTCAAACCAATTGCCCTAGTTTAGAGCAATTGGTTTTTTCTTGCACTTTGCACGAACATGGTGCAATAACTCTAAATTTCACTTACAATTCATGCATGTCCAAAGTGCAATCCATCACCAAACCGGCACCTGCCAAGCAACTTGATTCCAAATATCTTGTGCTTAAAGACTTGAGTACGGCCGTAATCATATGTCAACAATCCGGTGAGATCTTACAAGCCAATTCATCAGCCAAGAATTTACTCGGTACCTCCCTAAAAACAGGTGACAATCTCTTTGAGCGTGTTCCACAAGATGGAATTTTAGCTAACATTTTTCAACGTGCTAAAGATGAGAAACAGGCCTTTTTAATTCGTGAGCTCGAACTACCTTTACTGCCAGGCTCTAGCAAAAAGAATAATATTATTTTTGATTGTGCCGTTAATCCTGATTTCGATAATGACTTAGTTATTTTAGAACTGCATGATAGACAACGCCATAAACATATTCGTGAAGAAAATGAATTATGGGAACAGCAGTCCATAACAAAAAAAATTACCCGACAATTAGCTCATGAAATCAAAAATCCACTCGCGGGTATTCGTGGTGCGGCACAGTTACTAGAAAAACAATTAGACGATAAACAAAAACGCTTTACCCAATTAGTAATTAGTGAAGTTGATAGATTAGCACTGCTGGCCGACAACTTACTCGGTCCAGTTAAAGCTCTTAATAAGCGTGAGCATAATATACATGCCAGTCTGCAACATATTTTACAACTGGTTGATTCCGACGCATCACATAACACACAAATAAAACGTGACTTTGATCCGAGCTTGCCAGAAATTAATATTGATAGAAATCAGCTTGTACAAGCCTTTTTAAACTTAAGTCGCAATGCCGTGCAAGTGATGCAAGAACATAAAGTTGCTGACCCCTGTTTAACCATACAAACACGTGCATTAAGCCAATACACCATTGGCAAACAAAAACATAAACTGGTTTTAGCCATTTGCTTTATTGATAACGGTCCAGGCGTACCAAAAGATATTGAAGAGCACTTATTTTATCCCTTAGTGACTAATAGAGCGGCAGGAACTGGATTAGGTTTATCGATTTCACAACTATTAGTACAAAGGCATGAAGGCTTAATTGAATATAGACGCGATACGAAAAGTAATCGGACCGAATTTACTATTTTGCTGCCATATTTGAGTAAGTCAGCATAGTTAAAGAATTATGAAAAAGGTATTTAAGCAGAATTTTTCTTTTATAGCGAGGCAAAAGCACGCACAGTGAGGGCGCTTATGCAAATAAGTAACCGAGCGGCAGTTAATTGCTCCTGCATTAACTGCACTTCCTATGTCCATATAGGTCGAGCACGTTTTAACGAAGCTAGAGAAGAAATAGACAATTAAAAGAGAATAGATATGAATAAAGTATGGGTTGTCGACGACGACCAAGGAATGCGCTGGGTAGTTGAACAAGCGTTAGAACAGGCAAATATACCTGTACAAACCTTTTCTTTAGCAACAGATGCATTAAAAGAACTGAGTAATTCAAAACCTGCAGTAGTGGTAAGTGATATTCGCATGCCTGAAACTGATGGCATTAGTTTTATGCAACAAATCCATCAACAATATCCTGATTTGCCTGTAATTATTATGACCGCACACTCGGATTTGGATTCAGCCGTGCAGGCTTATCAAGGTGGGGCTTTTGAATATTTACCTAAACCTTTTGATATGGATGAGGCTGTTGCTTTAGTTCAACGTGCATTAGAAACCGTTACTCAAAAAAATGTTGATTCTTCTGGGGTCATTCCAGCATTAGTCGGTTCATCAATACCTATGCAAGAAATTTTTAGGAATATTGGACGCCTATCGCGTACAAGTGTATCGGTTTTGATAACCGGTGAATCGGGTACGGGTAAAGAGTTAATTGCTAATGCGGTTCACGAACACAGTCCTAGAAAAGATAAGCCTTTTATTGCCATTAACACGGCTGCTATTCCTAAAGAGCTATTAGAGAGCGAGCTGTTTGGTCACGAGAAGGGAGCATTCACAGGAGCCAATACCAGACGTGAAGGTCGCTTTGAACAAGCCCATGGTGGCACCCTGTTTTTAGATGAAATAGGCGATATGCCAATGGCTTTGCAAACTCGTTTACTCAGAGTTTTAGCTGAGGGAGAGTTTTATAGGGTTGGGGGTAATACCCCAATTAAGGTAGATGTGAGAATTATTTCTGCGACTAACCAAAATTTATTAGAACAAGTTGAGAAAAACGAATTCAGAGAAGATCTTTATCATCGTTTAAATGTGTATCACATCGAATTACCTGCATTGCGAGAACGTAAAGAAGATATTCAACACCTCATGGAACATCATTTACAAAAAGCGGCTGAAGAGTTGAATATGCCTGCTAAAACTTTAAGTGATAAAGCGGTGGAACAACTCAAGAATTACACTTGGCCAGGTAATGTACGCGAACTTGTTAATCTTTCACAACGCTTAACCATCAGTGCACCTGGGCAA
>RCMY010006038.1_pt1 | contig 10189 bp, 7 predicted proteins | sample 2041341 | NCBI WGS metagenome assembly RCMY01 (sample SAMN09708234, study PRJNA481090) | Marine sediment metagenome, whole genome shotgun sequencing project.
AACGATCTGGTTGCCGAATACGGCTCCGACATCTCCCTGATCGTTCACACCGCGGCCCAGCCATCGCACGACTGGGCCGCACGCGAACCGTTCACCGACTTCGACGTCAATGCGGTTGGCACCCTCAATCTGCTCGAAGCGACCCGACAGCACGCACCGCAGGCAACGTTCATCTTCACCTCGACCAACAAGGTCTATGGCGACACGCCGAACCGTTTGCCTCTCATCGAACTCGAGAGCCGCTACGAACTCGACCCATCACATGAGTGGGCAGAACACGGCATCCCAGAAGAGATGACCCTCGACAACTCGACGCACAGCATCTTCGGAGCCTCGAAGGTGGCTGCCGATGTGATGGTCCAGGAGTACGGCAAGTATTTCGACATGAAGACCGGTGTCTTCCGCGGTGGCTGCCTGACCGGCCCGGGACATTCCGGTGCCGAACTCCACGGCTTTCTTGCGTACCTGATGCGATGCACCGTGATCGGCAGGCCGTATTCGATCTTCGGGTACAAGGGCAAGCAGGTCCGAGACAACATTCATTCCGAAGACCTCATCGCCGCCTTCGATGCGTTCTACCAGAACCCGCGGGTTGGTGAGGCCTACAACATTGGTGGAGCCCGTACCGCGAACTGTTCGATGCTCGAAGCCATCGAGATGTGCGAGGGCGTCGCCGGCCGCAAACTCGACTGGACCTACGTCGATGACAACCGGATTGGCGACCACATGTGGTGGATCTCCGACATTTCCAAGTTCGAGTCCCACTATCCGACCTTCAAGCTCACCTACGATATCAACGGCATCATTGCCGACATCTACGAGCGGGCCTCCGAACGGTGGCTCCAAGAGGCTGCAGCGTGAACAACGCCCATACATACCGAGCGCCTGAAAACCGTGTGCCCGAAAACCGTGTGAATGATGATTCGTCGAGCGACTCGTTGTCGAGCACGACCACAACGGCAATCGTTCCGGCGAGTCCGATCGAGCGGTTGAACGTTTTCGGTATCGGCGTTTCGGTGACGACCTACGCCGAGGCTGCCGATGCCATCGTCGCTGCCGGCAAGCAACGTCAGTCCTACGCAATGACGGCGCTGGCCGTGCATGGTCTCATCGAAGCGGTGACCGATGTGCACTTCGGTGCCCTCATCAACGAGCGGTTTGACCTCGTCACACCCGACGGCATGCCGGTGAAATGGGCGATGAACCTGCTCCATCGGGCCGGGCTCACCAGCCGGGTTGCCGGCCCTGAAGTGATTTGGCATGTTTTCGAACGGGCCGAGCAGGAAGGGGTTTCGATCTTCCTCTACGGCTCGACCGGCGAGACGTGTCGGCTGTTCGCCGAGGCCATCATCGCTCGGCACCCGAAACTTCTGATTGCCGGCATTCAGCCCGACCGCTTTCGTGACGCAACGCCCGAGGAAGACATGGCCGACATCGAGGTCATCCACGACTCCGGTGCGGGGATCGTCCTCGTCGGCCGTGGCTGTCCTCGACAGGAGCGCTGGGTGGCCGACCACCGAGGCAAGGTCGATGCCGCCATGTTGGCCGTCGGAGCGGCCTTCGATTTCGGCGCAGGGCTGAAATCTCGCCCGCCCGAAGTGATTCAGCGCCTGGGACTCGAATGGGCTTGGCGTCTTGCGGCGGAGCCCAAGCGGCTCTGGCGCCGCTATCTCAGTACCAACTCTCGCTTCCTTGCTCTGCTCTCGCAGGCCATGGTGCGCCGTGCGGCAGGCAAGCCGTCACCACTCATTGCGACACCGGCACCCCTTGAGGGAGCGGCGTCTCGTTTCGGCACAATGCCAACCCAGATCACTCGCGCCACGCCACATTCAGCGATGGCTTCCGACAGCGCAATCTCGCCCGACACCACACCTGACGACAAGACGGTTATTGCCCAATGATGTACGAACCAGGATCAGTCGCGCAGGATGCGCCCGGACTCGAAGATTACATCGGCGCGGTCAAGCGTCGGTTCATCACGGTGCTGGTCTGCGCTGCGGTCGGCTTGGTCTTGGCCAATATCTACACCCAGATCCGCACCGACAATTACACCGCAGCAGCTCGGGTGGCGCTGAGTCCTTCCCCGGTCGGCTCGCTCAATGCGAACCTCGTCAGCCCCGTGCTCGAAGAAGAGCGCGAATTGCTCCGCTCGTTGCCGGTAGCGGTGAGCGTTGTCGACATCGTCGGCGTCGATCGTGTCGAGGGCGGTGACCCGCAATCGCTCCTGAGGCCGATGGAGGTCCAATTTCGCCCCGACTCCTCGGTGCTCAACCTGTCGTTCACGTCAACAGATCCCGAATTGGCCAAGGATGCCGTCAACGGATTCGCCGATGTCTATGTTGCGCAACGAAACCAGGAAGCAAACGATTACTACGACACCCGAATCCAGGCGACCTCCGACCTGATCGCACCGCTCCAGGTGCAAATCAACGAGGCCGAGACAGCGATTCTCGAAGCGCAGGCCGCGGCCGCACGAGCCGACAACGCGTCGGCCGAACGCCAGGCGCAGTTCGACCTGGCGGCCCAGCTCAACATCAATCGCAACCTCGACCTGAACCGACTGAAGGTTCTTCAAACTGATCTTGCCGAATTCCAGCGGTCGAAGCAGACGCTCGGCCAGCCGGGCCGTGTCTTGGAGTTGGCGGAAACGCCGCGCGCTCCGCTCGGACTTGGCGCCTCCACCCTGATGGGGGTCGGCCTCATTCTCGGAACGATCCTCGGAGTCATCCTGGCGTTCACGCTCGATCGTCTCGACAAGACTGCCCGTGACCGTGACAGCATCGAAAGCACCCTTGGTGTCGACGTGCTGGCTTCGGTCCCGAACCTCGGTTTCGCTCGTTCGCTCGGCGGTGCTCTGCTGGTCATGCGCTCCGAAAAGCGCTCCAGCGTCATCCTGGTCGCCCAGGAGTCCTACCGGCGGCTTCGGTCCTCTCTGCTGTTCCTGGCGGGCGCCCAGGGCCTTCGCTCGGTCCTGATCACCAGTGCAACGCCTGGCGAGGGCAAGTCGGTCACCTCGGCCAACACCGCCATTGCGCTTGCCGAGTCGGGGAAGCGTGTCGTGTTGGTCTCCGCCGACCTTCGTCGCCCGAGCCTCGACAAGCTCTTCGGCCTCGAAGACTCCGAAGGACTCGGCGATTGGTTGTCCGATCCCGAGATGAAGCGGATCCCGATGCGCCCGGTCGGCGAGAACCTCCGCATTGTTCCTTCCGGTCACCTGCCACGGAACCCCGGCGAACTCATGTCGTCGCCACGATTCGACTCGTTGATCAAGACACTGACGAGCATGGCCGACATCGTGCTGGTTGATTCACCCCCGGTCCTCAATGCCGCAGATGCCGTCGGTGCGTCGGTCTACGTCGACGGCGTGATCGTCGTCGTCGACAGTCTCCGCACCGATACCGCGTCGCTCCACCGGATGCGTTCGGACATCGAGCGGGCCGGTGGCAAGCTCCTCGGCGCCGTGCTGAACAAGGAACGGCGAGCAGCGATCACCTCGTACGGCCAGCGTTACACCTACGAACCCTCGAAGAAGTGACCATGTTGGCTGGGGCCCGTCCCCAGGTCGAGGAGCGCCTGTTCGTCAAACGGCCAGGCCAGTTCGAACGGTACGTTGCCACGTTCGCCATCTTCATTCTGGCCTACGCGGTGCCAACCACGTGGTTTCGAGCCTATTCGGCGACCTTTGTCGCGGCCCAACCAAGCGATCCCATCACCCAGGTGGCGTTCCTCGGCTGTTACGCCTTCCTGTTGAGCCGGCTGCACGGCAACGAGGCCCAGTTCGTCAAGGCGGTACGGGTCGAACCGCTGCTGTTCGCCTGGGTCTTCTACTTCCTCCTGTCGGCGGTGTGGTCCGAAGACATGGCTCGAACCGTCGACATCTCGATCATTTTCCTCCTCACCACACTGGTCGGCTACTACCTGTTCGTTCGCTATGAACTCGAAGAAGTGCTGTGGATGATCATGTGGGTCTCGATCATCGGCGTGATTTGCAACATCGTCGTCACCCTCGGCCTGCCTGCATATGGTCAGACGCCAGCCGGCTGGAGTGGGGTGCAGACCGACAAGAACTCACTCGGGCGTTCCTCGGTGTTCGAGATAGTCAACTTACTGATGGCGGCGAGGCTGTTTCGAAGATTCCGGGTGATCTGCTACCTGGGAGCCGCCGGTTCGCTGTTCCTGATGGTCGGTTCCACCTCCAGCACCTCCCTCGGCGGCGGTCTCGCACTGATCGTGTTCATGGTGCTCTTCCAGGCGTTCCGCGGCCGCAAGACACTCTACGGCGCGGTTGCAATCGGCTACTTCACGGCGGTCACGGTCGGCATCTACGTTGGGCTCACTCAGCTCGAGGTCGTCGCAGGCATCGTCGGCAAAGACGTTTCGCTCACCGGCCGTACCGACCTGTGGGTGCTCGTGATCAGGGAGATTCCCAAACGTTTCTGGTTCGGTTCCGGTGCCGGCGCGTTCTGGACCGACTGGTTCGGTCCGTCACACGAGATCTGGCTTGATTTCGGCGGTCGGCTACCTCACGCTCACAATGCGCTTCTCGAGTACATGCTCGAACTCGGCATCGTCGGCACCAGCATGTTCATGATCATGTTCGTTCGAGCTGTGGTGCGAGCCACTCGCTATATTCGCGCCGTTCCCGGTGTGATTGGACTCTGGCCGCTGACCATCCTCACCTACACCCTGCTCTACTCGATCACCGAAGTCGGCGTGCAGGGACGGACGATCTTCTGGGTTGCGTTCATCCTCGCTGTTCTCACCGTTGCCCGGCAGGGCAAGGTGCCCCTCGAGGCCGGATACAAGAAGCGCCAGGAACGAATGCAGGCGTTGGCCGCCATCGGGCTCGACCCCGCGGCTGATCCTGCGTTGGCGTCGTACGTCGCTCGGGGTGAAATCATCGATGTGAACGAGGCCGGGCTCGACCCCGACTCGACATCACGGGACCACCCATGAGCCCGATCGCCAAACTGAAGCAACTGGCGAATGGTTCGACGACCAAACGCAACACCGTGTTTGCCATGGGCGCCGAGATCGCACAGTTGGCCTTGAGCCTCGCCGCCTTCTTCCTGCTCGCTCGCATTCTTGGCGATGTTGCTTTTGGCCTCTACAGCACCTCCATCGCTCACGGTCTCTTGGCGGCAACGATTGGCTATTTCGGGTCGCAACAGCTCCTGATGCGAGACTTTGCGCTCGGTCGGCCGTTTCAGGTCTTGTGGAGTCGGCTCCTGTCGACGGTGATCAGCGGAACGGTGATCTTCGTCATCTTGTTGATGTTCGTCCGGGGATGGCTGCTCGATCAGGTCTCGCCGGTCACCTATCTGATTCTCGTCGTCTCCCAGATGCTGCTGTTCGGACTCACCGACTTCGCGGTCCTCGCGTCCCAGGCGCATCGCAAGCTCGAAGTTGCGATGCGGGTGAGGATCTCGACTGGCATCATCCGCCTCGTTGGGGTCGTTGCCTTCGCATTGCTCGGCAATGGCACCCTCGATCAGTGGGCATGGTTCGGGCTGTTCGCGTGGGGTGCTGCGGCAGCGTGGGCGCTCGTGACGGTGCAGCGAAGCTTCGGCGCCTCACCACGACTCGGCGTTTTCACCGGCCAAGACATCAAGGAGGGGCTTCCCTACACGCTCATGGGCGGCGCAGGGACCCTGCTCGACTCCATGGACAAGACCATGCTGCCGTATTACGGCTACGAACGAGAGAACGGTTGGTATGCCGCCGGCTATCGGGTCGCGGCTCTGGCCGTTGTTCCCGTGATGGCGTTGGTGCGAGCGACCGACCAGGACTTCTTCGACAGTGGCGCTCGCAGTCTCGACGACGCCTACCTCTTGGCCAAGCGTCTGGTGAAGCCGGTGATCGTGTTTGGCATCGCGGCGGGTGTCGGACTGGTGGTCTTTGCCCCGATCTTCCCGTTGATCCTGCGCGAGGACTTCGCCGAGATGTCGACGATCATCCGGTGGCTGGCGGTGTTGCCGTTGATCAGAGGTATCTCCATCTTCGCAGCCAACGCTCTCACCGGTTCCAATCGGCAGGGGTTGCGCAACGCGTCGTTGGTGATGGCGATGGTCGTCAACTTCTCGCTCAACATGTGGTTGATCCCGGAATACAGCTGGCGCGGTGCTGTCATCGCAACGCTCGTTGCCGAGACACTCAGTGCCGCAACGATGTGGCTCGCTTTGTACTACCTGGTTGTCAAGGACCGCAGGATTGGTGCGCTGGAAGACCAGCTCACCGAGGAGTACGGCGAGCCTCCCACTCGGTGATGACTCGCTCGTAGACAGCCAGTAGGCGGCTGCCCTCGAGTTCTCGGTCGTACTCGGCCTCGAACAGCTTCCGGCCGGCGATCGACGCTCTCGCGATCCAGTCGAGATCGTTCAGCTTTGCGAGGTCGCGGGACCACGCGCCGACATTTCCCGGCTCGACGAGGAGACCTGCTTCGGTGTCGGCGAGTGTGCCACGAAGCGGTGGGTGGTCGGCGACGATCGTCGGCAGGGCCGCTCCGAGCGACTCGAGCAACGACAGCGGCTGACCCTCGTAGCACAGCGACGGGACGGCAACGGCGCGAGCGTCGAGGACTTTCTTCTCGACCTCGGTTCGCGTCACTCGGCCTGCGAACCGGATGCTCGGAGTGTTGGCGGCACGTGCTCGTAACTCGGTATCGAGCGGACCGTCGCCAACGAGCTCGAGGACGAGTCCATCGGGTGGCGATGCCATCCAGGCCTCGACCAGGAGTTGGGGACCCTTCTCCTCGGAGAGACGACCGACGAAAAGCACGGTGTTCGAGTCGGATGGGTGCTGCGTTCGGGGGCCGGGGTCGTGGACGCCGTGCGGCATCACGACAACTTGCTCACGTCGCAGCCCGGCATCGACGAGAATATCCGCACCGAAGTCGGTGGCCACGATTGCCGCATCGAGCTCGTTGCGCAGCGTGCCACGCCGTTGATGAAAGGCGAGTGTGCCGGCGGCGATTCCCGACATGACGTAGCTGTCTCGGTAGCACTTGCGAACCGCACCCCGCCACGGAAGATGGCCCCGACAGTCGTCGCAGGCGACGCCGTTGCGCAGGAAGAGCGAATTGATGCAACTCTGGCGATAGTTGTGGATGGCGGCCACCGTCGGGATACCGGCGGCGTGGCCGGCGCCGAAGACGGCGTGAGAGAGCGTGAACCAGGTGTTGTGTATCTGCACGATGTCGGGTTGAACCCGAGCGATTTCGGCGTCGACCGCTCGCCGAGCCGAGCGATTCCAGACCGACTGGACGAGCGAGAGCGCAGCTTCGGTGCCATCTTCGGGATTGTCGACCTGGTACTGGCTGACCTCGACCCCGTGGCTTTCGAGCATCTCGGCTTCGGATGCAACGACGGCCTCTTCGCCGCCCTGGTACCGGTAACGACAGTGGATCTGAAGAACTCGCATCACTGGCCGTCCTTTCCCGGTGTGGCGGTGTTCGATGCGGCGGTGTCCGGTGTGGCGGTGTCCGGTGTGGCGGTGTCCGGTGCGGCCGAAGACGTCGATGCCTCGATGATGCCCAACGTCTCGAGCGCAGTGACGAAACCTGCGGCATAGGTCCGAACCATGTCTTCCATCGAGAACTCGTCGGCTCGGCTCTTGGCCTGCTGCTGAAGCTGTTCGAGACGTGGTTGGTCGGCAAGGAGGTCGGCGACGGCTGTCGCATAATCCGACGGCGTTGCGTCGTTGTCGAGGACCAAGCAGTCGAAGCCAGGTTTCAGGTATGCCATTTCCGGGCCATGGCCGGTTTCGGCAACGGTGATGATCGGACGTCCGAGGGCGAGCGAGTCGATGGCAACGAGACCAATCGCTCCCGGATTCAGTATCACATCGGCCAACAACGCATGACGAACCAGATCGCCGTCGAATCGTGCGCCGACGTCGTGGACCCAGTCATGCTGTGCGGCCGCCGCATCGATGGCGGCTCGATCGTTGCCGTCGCCAATGATCAGAAGCTCGAAGTTTGGCACCAGTCGGCGCAGTTCGAGTGCGGCGTCGATGAGGAAGTCCGGACGCTTGTCGGAATAGATACGACCGATGTAGGCACCGATCGGTCCATCCCCCAAACGGAGTTCGGCACGCAGCTCGTCGAGGTCGGTCTCACTGGTCGCCTCGATCTGGGCCCGGCGGGCGTTGTTGTCGAGCGCATTGGTGAACACGGTGACACGATCGCGGGGGAATCCCATGTCGGCGACGATGTCGGCGGAAGCGTCGGTATACGCGAAGAACCAGTCTGCCCGGCGCGTCAGCCACTCCTTGGACCGCTCCACGATCGTCGTATGGTCGTCGGTCTGGTGATTCCGGCCGTGGCCGGTGAGGATGATCTTCGGGCCGCCAAAGAGGCGACGAATCAGGAACAGATAGTTGGCAACCGCCTTGACCTGCTGTTCCAGCATGATCACGTCGCAGCCCGTCGCGGCGCGCTGGGCGCCATGCCAGAGCACGGTCTTGCCCTTGATGTTGATGTGGCGAGTGGGAACCTTCGTCGCCCACGGCAGCTCGACGACCCCGCCGATCGGCTGCTCATCGCCCCATGGCTCGCCATAGAGCACCCGGGACTCGATGCCCTGTTCGGCCAACTCGTCGCGAACGGCATCAAAGAAGTGTTTGCGGTAGTGAGCGGCGTAACGGATGAGCTGGCCGGCCACCGCCCGCGTCGGCGGCAGCGCGGTGGGTCCGGTGGTCGGAGCGGCTGTGGTCGGAGTGGCTGTGGTCGGAGTGGGAGTCGTCTCGGGAGTTGACAGCGGAGGTTGGTGGGGCGTCGGCGGGGGAGTGGCTGGAGCCATGGAGGCCTCTCGAATTGGGCGGGGCGTATCTGTTCTACCATCGGCGCCGGCTTGGGGACATCAAGGGCGCAAGGTGTGTCGTTCGTCGAGTCTGTCGACCCCGTTGCGATCCGAAGGTGCAGGAGGGGGAATTGCTCAGGCCTTGTTGGCAATTTCTCCGTGCTCGTCGTCGCTGCGACGCGGCACAGTGGTGTGATGGAATCCGAGTCGCGCCCAACGATCGCCGTCGTCATCCACCCGGTGATCCACGATCGGACGTCGCCCCAGCTGATCCGCTTGACCTCAGCATTCGCTGCGGCCGACGTCACGTACGAGACCCTTCGGGCAACGGCGCTGGTTCGACGCGACCCGGTGATCCTGCACGTCAACTGGCCCGAACACGTGGTGCGCTCAGACGGACCGCTGGTCAAGCGGCTCCTCAAGCAGGCCGAAGCGATCGTGATCGCCATGTTGCTGGTTGTTCGACCGCATGCTGTGGTGTGGACGGCGCACAACCTCGAGCCGCACGATGGCTGGAACGGTCCGATCGAACGCTCGCTCTTTTGGGCGATGCGTCGCAGGATGTCGAGCGTCATCACGCTGGTCCCGGGGCACCGACAGGCAATTGTCGCCCGGTATCCCGATCTCGAGGACGTCCCATTCGAAGCGATCGAATGGGGCTCGGTCGCGGTGACATCGGAGCATCCGCCTGCCCGCCCGCCAAACGGGACACCAGTCCGTCTGCTGATGGTCGGTGCAATCGGTCCCTACAAGCAACAGCTCGACGTCATGCGCTGGCTGAAGCCATTCATCGAGTCGGATCAGGCGACCTTGACGCTCGCCGGCCCGCTTGGCGATCCTGCCTACCTCGAACAGATCCGCAGCATTGCGCCCGACCACGGATTCGAGGTGATCGATCGATGGGTGAGTGACCCCGATCTCGACGACATCATCCGTGCCCATCACGCCGTTGTCGCCCCTCAGGACCATGCCTTCAATACCGGGGTCCCGTCTGTGACGCTGCCGGCAGGCACGCCAATCGTGCTGTCGCCGAGTCGCCAAGCCGACTGGTTGATCGAGTCACAGGGCGCTGCGTGGGTCCGACTGTTGCCCGATTCCAGCGATCCGGACTCAATCGAGAACATGCTGGCATGGGCGGCCGCCGAGCGTTCGGGGCCTTCGCCGGGTCCGTGGGGGTGGTCGGCACAGGCCGAGACCCATCGACGAATTTACGAACGAGCATCCAACCGGCTCTGATCGGGCAGATTCACCGAACGCTCAATATGTCGTTGGGTGAGACAACCCTTGAGATGAAACGTGAGCATGCGTACGCTGTGTGTCATTGGCGGATACACTCACGCCACGATGAACACTGAAAGGCCCCCCCTCATGCGCAAGTTGTTCCTTGGAGT
>RCMY010006366.1_pt1 | contig 10189 bp, 5 predicted proteins | sample 2041341 | NCBI WGS metagenome assembly RCMY01 (sample SAMN09708234, study PRJNA481090) | Marine sediment metagenome, whole genome shotgun sequencing project.
ATCACCCAAATCCGATCTTAGATTCGAGATAAGCTTTTCCATCTTCTTTACACCGCCCCGTCCGCTTTCCGCTCCCCAGGGAGCTGCAATTTTCACCCCCATAAAACCTCTGTCTTTCCAGTGGTCTGCATAATCGGGATGAATGGTCACATAACAGGGTATCGTTTCTTTGGTTTTACCGCCTAATAGTTTGTAAACCGGTATTTTCAGGGATTTTGCAACAAGATCGTAGAGCGCCAGATCAACACCAGCTATAGCCATATTGGTAATTCCACCCAAACCATATGGCAAGGTCGAACGATTCATCTGGTCCCAGATCATTTCAATATTGAAAGGATCCTGACCAATTAAAAAACGCTTAAAATGCTTTTTTATCTGGATCACTGCACAGGCAAATTCTCCACCCCCATAATTAACACAATGTCCTGTAATACCCTCATCAGTTTCGATTTCAATGGCGAATGGATCCTGTCCGGGACCCATCCATGAAGAGCGAACCTTTGAATATTCGGGATAGATCGACATAGGGTTTGCAATTAATGTCTGAGCTATCCAGCCACCTCCCCAATATTGAGATTCTCCCATTGCCGCCCCACGGGCACCTGTATTTCCACTGCTAATGGTGTATAGTTTAACTCGCGTAATTTTCATTATTTTAATATTTTTTTTGTGAAAGTTTTACTTGTGATTCAATTAATTGTGGTCTCAATAATTACAGGGCCTAGCAAACCTGATGCTTGCACCCTGAATGTTTCGTCTCCTAATTTAAAAGGTTTGGTCCACAAACCACCTACGAGTTCATCATTAACAAACACTTCTGCCACATCATACACTTCTCCCAGATCTAGGTTGATGCTTTTGCCTTTATCTATTGTCTCTTTAGTGATATTGAAACTGTTGCTGTAAGTAGCAGTACCAGAAAAGTAGTTGATGCCTGAGTCGTTATGGTCGGTCCACGAAATCAGATCTTTAAGTTCTACAGTCGAGGGTGCTCCCCAATTTTCTGGAAAGGAAAGCGTCCATGGGCTTTTAATTTCCACAGATTGAGTATTAGCTGATCTATTATATTCAGGCAGCGCCCTAACCTCTTCGCTAAACACTATAAAGCATGATCCGTAAGGGGCAACCGTAGGTTTATGGCTGTTTTGTCATTGGTGCTCTTGGTATTTGCTATGTTGAACTGCTGAGCTGTTACAGGATCCCAGAATTCAACGCATTTGTTGGTCATTCTAAATTCACATGTTTCCCTAATTGGATGGTCGGTTTTATTGGTGACAAAGTACATGTCTACATCGCCTATTTTTCTATGGATAAAATCCAACTTATGCTCATCTGGGGTAAAATCTTTTGCGATGGACAGTTTGGTCAGCGCATCATCTACGGTCATGTTTTGGAGAATATCTCCATTAATACTTCGCGCTACTTCAGGATTTTGGATCAAAACATTCGCTCCAGCAGCAATCATTGTTTCCACTTTTTTTACCACATCATCAGGGATGTATTTTATGTTTGGTAATACTAGCAGGTTGTAATTCATACCATCAGGTACTTCCCACTTTGGTATTTTGCCGTCGAAATGTTGGTTAAGGATTACCACTTCGGTAAGGTCTTTAATTTTTTTCTCCGGATGATCGGGAATTGCCAAAACAGCGATTTCTTTGAAGAAAATGGGCATACCATTTTCTTCTTTTGGACAATTATTAGGAAGTTCGGGAAAAGGTAGGGGTCCTGAAAAAGATTTGGAACCTGAAATTTTCAGTTCTGAAGAATAAAGTGCTTTTGCGGCCCAATCGGGAGTAACCCATGAACCACCGGCATTCCCGCCACTCGACGCAATCATTCCGATTCTGATTTCTAAACGTTTCCCTTCCGATAAAGCATGCTTGATTAATTCAACGGACCCATCACCAAGAAATTTTGGACCAATTCCAAAGACCCCATCTGTATTATTTCTTGCCTCAACATCCCAAATTTCTGCCCTCGCCATTCCCTTATCTTTCATTTCTTCCAGATCATTTGTTATGGATTCTTTCGTTACATCACCATTTAACCAGGCCCAAAAGGCACCAGGTCTTGATGACATTGGCGGATCGATAAAATCATCAGATAATTTCTGAAAAATTTTAATTTGTTGCTTTGGATTAACCTTCTGTTCGAATGGTGCGGAGCAACCGAATATTAACGTACATACAATAAGGAGATACTTTTTACTCATGCCATTTGTCTTTAGTTTTATCACTCTGTTTTACACATGACTGAACGACACTTGCAAATAACAGAACTACTAAAACTATCTTCATTTTAAAATATCTTAATTCGTTTCTTTTGCGATTTGCTGTATTGTAACAGGCCCCAATAATCCAGAAGATAGAGGCTCCTTAAACTTAAACGAACGCATGGCAGATTTTGTGGTGAAAGTATATCTGCCTGTTTTGTATTCTTTACCTCCCATTAAACCATTCTCAAATGCTACGGTTCGCACATTTGCATCAGGTTTTTGACTATCACCTAACAAACGATTAATCCAACGATTGGCAACTTCAATTTCCAGCTTGTTTTCTCCTTCTTTTAAGGCATTTGAAATATCAATACGCCAGGGAGAACACCAGACAACTCCCAAATCTTTTCCATTCAATTTTACTCTTGCAATATCGTTTACCTCTCCAAGGTCGAGGTAATATTTTTTGTCTTCTAAGTCATCAATGCCAATCGTCTTTTTATAGGTCGCTATTCCAGAATAGTACTTTATTCCGCGCATTTCATGTGCCGTCCAATCTTGGAGCTGGTCGAATGTTATATTTTCCGGCCCTCCAAATTTTGGGTCAAATGAAACATTCCAAGAGCCATCAATAACTTTGAATTCTTTAAAAATGGGAAAATTTCCGGTTTTTTCTTTTGAAGTAGATCCTCCGTGCATGTTATCCGAAAAAATAGCAAAAAAACTTTCATAAGGAAAAAATTCTAAAGGAATGGTAGTGATTCCGTTTTCCACCTCATAATCCGTAATCTTTCTTGATTCCCCAGTTACACTATTCCATAGTTCGGGCTCTCCTTCAGCGCGGAAAGAGCATACCGTTGATTGAAAAGCTTCTGTTCTGTTAGCTACAAAATAGATGTCTTTATCTTCTGTTTTACGATGGCCAGATCGGATGTTGTTGTTACCTGACTTAAAGTCTTCGGGAATATTCATCTGAGAGAGAATTTTAACCGTATTCTCATAGGTAGGGTAGAGGACATCCGCTGCAATGTTGGTTAGATTCCCTCCCCAATAGATCGCGCCTTCTCCGTACTTCCTCTCACTTACCTTATCAGGTGTTTGCAGTGACCCCCAAAGCTTTTGGGATAGTCCTTTTACCTGATCATCACAATTGGGAAAGTCTGTCAAACTAGGTGATTTTACCGGAGGTACACCAATTATCCTTGCTCCCTTTTCAACTAATGAAACAATTTTTTCAAGTAACTCGGGTGTCATTGTCTCAAAATTGGGCAATACCATTATTTCGTAAGAAGATGCTCCTGGAAAAACAATCTTCCCATTTTTCACATTTGCTCTTTCCATGAGCATTTTTGGAGAACAGCCATCAAATCCGAATCCTTTCTTATCGGGGATTGCACCATTTTCTTTCAGGGCATCATTGGGTGCTTCAAATACCATTGGCGATCCTTCGGGAGTTAGATACAAAATATCCGAAACTGCCTGTCCTTGCTGCATCATGTACGAGCTACGACTAATATATTGATGATAAGCTTCAACCATTGGCCACCAAGTTTGCCCCCTGTCCCAATGAACACCATACTGCCCCATTGTCATTCCTGGGCGATGTTCATCACCCAATGGCTTATGTGCAAAAGTGTGGTATACAAAGCGGTTTACACCTAAGGCCAGTGCCCAGTCACTTTGATCTTTCATTGCCCATGGGTATTCCTGCCAAGCTTCATTATTATTTGAAGTAAAAACCTCGGCTCCTACAATCGGTTGCCCTGTAATATGGGAGATAGATGTGGCTTCTAGAACAGCATAAGCCGTGTGATACCCAAATCTTTTACTCCAGAATTCCGCCATGATCACATCCGCTACCGCTCCCAAATCAAGGTCACCTGCAGGATTCATATCATAGGGTTCAATGGTCAGTTCCAATCCGTTTTTATGTGCGTAAGCTTTCCCAAATTCTGCATGATTTTCTAAAAGAAGCTCTTTGCATGTTTGGCGTAAATCCCATAAAAAACGTTCGGTAATTTCCACACTTTGAACTGCACGTCCTGTGTAGGCTATAAAATAGGGCTCAGGATCATAACCACGCCTTTTTTTAAATTCCTCAACAATGCCTTCCGTCCAGTTTTGTGCACCACTTTCCCAGCTATCCATGTGAAAACCTGTCCAGCCCACACCTTCTTTTCGAGGAGCAGTTTTGGCCAATAATACATCAGTATAATTTTTCAGATGGTTTTCGAAATGCTGTGCATTCAATTTATTGCTTTCCAGACCTATCATTGGTTTGGGAGAAGGACGTGTACTAGCTCCTGTAACTCTTTTTCCCATTCTCACAATTGTCCAATTGCCCTTGGGAGCATTCCAAACCAGGTTCCCATTTGGTTGCAAATGTTGAGTGACGTTAATTATATCTTGCTGTTTAAGAATATTACTTTCGGCTACTTTTTCAAAATTGGCGGGAGCAGGTAAATGGGTCTTTACATTTGGTTTTGAAGAAATTGGGTCTCTTTCATAAAGTGCCTTTTCATTGATGTCTTTTATGACAGGTTTTGCGGATTCCGGAATAGCATAAACGGCTACATCTTCATAATATGGATCTTTCATAGTGTGCCAGGGAGTGCTGCGTTGTTCAGGTATGGGAAGTGCAATATTAACTTTCTTATTCCCCAAAACATTGGTTTCACTAAAAACTAAGTGCTTCATCGATTCTTCGGGCTTTACCCATGGCCCACCGCTTCCGCACCATCCTGGCCCTGCACCTAGAAGAATTTTTATTCCCAACCGTTCGGCTTCCCTCACGGCGTGAACATATAAATCCTGCCATTCTTCACTCATAAAGTCAATAGGCCCACGAGGCACTCCTATACCTACTTCAAGAAAAATCAGGTTACTTATACCAACGTTCTTCATCGACTCCAAGTCTTTGGTCATTTCTTCACGGCTTATGTTACCATCCATAAAATACCAGTAGACGCCAGGCTTTGAAGTGTCTGGTGGATTTTTAAATGCTTCTTTTAATTCATCGGTAGATTGAGCGACACAACTTGGCATAGTCAATGAAGAAATAAATACAATTATTAACAGATTGACAATTGACCGAAAGATGGTTACAGGTAATTTCATGATTTCTACTTTTAAATTATTGTTTTATAAAAGTTTATTATTTTCTATTTTACCAGCTAATTCAAGTTAAAACTCTCTAAATCTTGATTTCACTTTTTTATTATATTCACATAGAATTTTATTAAATATTCTTTTTATAAACTGCCAACCACTATTTTACATTATCCAAAATAATCCCATATGCCTTTAAAGCATTTAGGGTATAAAACTGTTCCGAAGATAAATCTTGCTTCTCCATACAGTATTCATCAAGCATTCGAATCATATCCTTATACGAACCTCTCATTTCTGACAATGTCCAATTACTTCCAAAAAGCAACCTGTTTGGCCCAAATGCATCCAAAATCGGATCTATTAATGGTTTATAATATTTAATATCCACAGGTGCCGGATTTCCCCCTGATAAATAGTAAATCATTGAAATCTTACAATAGATATTTGACTCCCGAGACAGATTTGTCAATCGTTCTGTCCAATCATCTGGAACAACATTTCCATTTTGCAATCGACCTCCCGCCAAATGATTCATTATAATATTCATTTTAGGGTATTTTCTGGCGAGCGCAATAATATTGGCTGTAGATCCCTGGTTTTCGCCCAACTCCAATACCAAATGAAGTTTATTTAAAAATCCCAATGCTTCCACCACTATGGGATCTGCGATATCAACAGGAGATTCTTGTCTAATCCGGATGCCCCTGAACTTTTCGTGCTGTGCCAGTCTTTCCAGATCAGTTCTAAAGTCCGGATGACGTGGATCCAGATTTCCGATAAAGGCCAACATGTTATCAGATTCATTTACAATTTTAATAAGCCAGTCATTATCTTCGATGCGTTTACTTGCCTCCACCACAATCGCGTAGTTAACCCCTGTTGATTGCGACACTTGAGCAAAATCATCGGGCAAATGGGGAGAATAGATTTTTGCATGTTTTACAGGGTCAAGAAATGTAGAGCTACCTTCGCGACTCGTGTCATAAATATGAATATGAGCATCTATCTTCTTGTTTTCGAGATCGCTCGTTGTTACTGCACAACCAGTGATAAAAAGCAATAAAAGACAATTCGTATGAATAAAAAATAAATTTTTTAGTGTGATTCGTTTCCTCATGTTTGCTTATTTATATGTGACACACTGTATTGCAATTTGTAAAAATTGTTTTTACTTTCCTCTAAATTCAAACAGATACCTTCCTGATGAAATACTATTTATTTATTCATTGATCCCTCAATTAATACCGGTCCAAACAATCCAGAAGCTTGCAACGGACTTTCAGCATTATAAGGAAGGTGTGGCGCCCATGTTTTGCGCTCTTCTTTGGGCAATTTCATGTCACCAATGATTCGGTTTACCCAGGTATTTACTACTTCAATTTTTAATTGGTTTTCGCCTTCCTTGACCCAATCCGTAATATCCAAACGATAAGGTGGTGTCCATAAGCCGCCGGCATATCTACCATTTACCGTAACCTTAGCCATAGCTGTCAGTGTTCCCAGATCGATAGTGATTTTTTCGTTTGCCTGTAATTTATCAAGTTGGAAAGAGTTGTTGTAGAAAGCCGTTCCTGAGTAATACTTAATACGCTTGTCATTTGAAGCTGTCCAATCTGTTAGTGTCTCAAAAACGATAGGTTCTTCAGGACCACGTTGCAAAGCATCAAAATTTAGGGTCCATGGACCTTTTACATCTGTAATAAGTTCGGGTTCTGGATAATTAACTTCTAGCCCAATTGATGTTGCCTTTACTGTCGGTTTGCTAAATACAACAAACACACTTTCGTATGGAGCCAGTTTGAGTGGGACTGCGGTAACATTTTCTTTTTGAGAATAAGCAGGTAGGTCTCGCATATATCCTGTTGTTGCTTGCCACAATTCTGGTTGCATGCCAGTAACCCTAAATTCAGGAGTAATCACCTTTTCCTCATTGGTTTGGTTTGTTACAAAATAAATTTCTTCATTATCCAAGGTACGATGACCATATTGAATTGAATTGTCCTCTGGAAGTTTACAGTCCGGAACACAATTGATCAATGCCAAAGCGGTTTTCATATCCATTCCATTCAGCACCATTCCTTTTCCGAACTTTCGTGATTTTACATGTATACCATCCACATCACCCCACAATTCGGCAGCCATAGTCTTAATCTGATTGTCGGCTTCGGGTTGGTTTTGCAAACTGGGTGATCTATTGGGTGCCGGTCCTAATATAATCGCGCCGTCATTAACCAGTTGTTTGATTTTTGCCAGTAACTTGGGACGCATGGTTTCCAGTTTAGGCAACACCATTATTTTATATTGTGTACCATGAGGTAACGTAATCAAACCATCTTCAACCGTCATATCTCTTTCAATCACTTCAGCATTCATATAATCAAACTGGTAACCCAAAGGGAGTGCCGGGTCAGTCACCCCTGTCATCTTTGGTGTGTCTTCGCCAATAAAATAGGCGACATCAGCGATGTTCAATCCCTGTTGAAGCATGTAGTTGGTACGCTTTAGGTATTGCGTATACACATCCATTTGTGAGAACCAGGTGTTTTTACGGTTAAAAGGATTACCGAAACCAGCATTTACCCCCGGATTTTTATCCTCGTAAGGTTGGTGTATATACACATGCAATAAAGTGGCATTGATCCCTTCGGCAAAAAAGCGGTCGCCCCGATGTTTGATGGTTGCAGGATAACGACTAAATGCCTTACCCCCGCTGGTGTTTGATTCTGCCCAAATTTTCGTTTTTCCGTAAATATGCCCACACGATGTGGCAGCCCGGTTTTCGATATCGCCTAATGTACCTTCGCTCCAGAATTCACCCCCAATTTCATCTGATTGTCCGCCATACATCAGAAACTCACCGGGGAATCCCCAATGCCCGTAATTTTCTAACCAGGTCGTTAGTCCATGCTCATGGCTTATATCTCTTAAGCCACCAACATAGTCATACGCTATTTTGTTGGCCACCAAGCGGCGCATGTCCCATAAAAAGCGATCGGAAGCCTGCTGACTGTTAACCACCATGCCCTGATAAACCGGAAGATATGGAAGCGGATTATAGCCGTAAACATTTTCAAACTCCTCTATAAACCCGTCTGTAAAATTCTGACCTCCCTGTTCGTAACTGTCCTGAACCACCACTTTAAAACATTTTCTGTCAGCCTCGGGAATACGTCTCAGTATTTCGCCCATGTGCCCATCAAAATGAAAAGCCGCATGTTCCTTACTCATTTTATCCACTTCATACCCTGTTGCTTCAGGTGAAGCAGGAGTGTTCTTTGTTCCAGTAGGTGTCATCCCTGTTCGAAGAATGATCCAATCGCCTTCTGGCACATCCCAGTTGAGCGTTCCATCAACCATCATGTTTTCAGAGATATCCAACACTTTTGAAGCATCGATTACCAATTCTTCGTTATCTACTTCATCTTGAAGAGCCCACTGATAGTCATACCAATCTGGTAGCGGTGTATGATGCATTTTTGCAAAAGTCTTTTGAGCATAATTTTCAATACGCGGTGCCGCAGACAGTTTAACATCTACGAGTCCCGCTTTTTTATTGGCTTGTGGGAAATCCCAACCAGAAGGAACGGCACTTTTAAATTTCAAACGAAAGTTTTTGGCCGTAACAGCAGGAAAGGAGATAAGCAGCGGAGCATAAGGTTTAAATCCTACGCTTAGCATATCATTCACGCGGTTAAATATAAATTCTTTAACTGTGATATACTCGCCTTGCGCGTCTTTTGCCTGTAATATCACCTCAGAATAGATTGAATTATTCGTGCTTTTAATAGAAAGACTACGCGCGGTAAATACTTCATTCGCCTCAAAATTGAGAACAAAAGTGTCTCCTTCGGGAAATGTAATGCCCGTTGTGGTATCTCCATCACTAATAAACGCTATATCTTTTACTTGAGGCAATGAGCTTATACTTCCGTTTTTGTTATTTAAAACTAGGTCATTATCTTTTGGTGCTGGATAAGCGAGTACTTTTACATCCTGAAACAATTCAATGGGCTTTTCTAATTTTTGTGAAAATTTTACGGGTCCCTTTACTTTTGTTTCAACTGCCGTAAGATAACGCATGGCATTCTCCGATTTTACCCATGGACCACCCGACTGGCTCCAACCAGGAGAATTAAAAATACCGATCTCTATATTTAATTCCGTTGCTGTTTTTAAAGCTATATGTAGAATTTCCCACCACGCTTCGCTCAGCATTTTCACTTTTCCGTAAGGAACATCATCCAGACCAATATTACCAATAAAAGCTCTATTGATACCGACCGATTTCATAGCATAAAGATCCTTCACCACGCCGTCTTTCGATATATTATCTGAAATCCAGTACCAATAAACAGCCGTCTGTATACTGTCGGGGGGAGTCACAAACCCCTCAGCAAGTTTTGTTCTTGAAATTAGAGTTTGTGTTTGTTTGGTTTGTGCGCTACAAACGGTTATAAAAATCACAAATACTACTGTAGAAATTGCTGACTTAAATGTTCTTATCATTGTATAGAATTATAATTTCTAAAACTTGTTATTTTTTGATAGCCTCATCAACCATTACTGGGCCAATCAATCCCGATGGTTCCAATGGAATTTCTTCAAGAGTTCTTCCTCTAAAATCATGATTTAACATGATGTTCGTTTTGGTATATTGTTTTTTGTTTGGAAATGTTTGATCTCCAGCGACTCTATTGTACCAAGAGTTCACCACTTTGATTTCAAGGGTGTTTTCTCCTTTTTTCAGTTCCTGACTTATCTCGACTCTGAATGGTTTTGTCCAAAGAATGCCTTTATCTTTTCCGTTGATTTTTATTTCTGCAATACCGACATCCTTTACACTTTCCAACTGCAAAAAGT
>RCMY010006039.1_pt1 | contig 10188 bp, 14 predicted proteins | sample 2041341 | NCBI WGS metagenome assembly RCMY01 (sample SAMN09708234, study PRJNA481090) | Marine sediment metagenome, whole genome shotgun sequencing project.
GCAGGTCTGTCAGTTGCTTGAATTGGTCGTTCATGTTGTCAGTTACGTTCATGTTGTCAAATACGTTTGTCATGGTCTAGCTCCGGTTGATCCTGTAAGACAGTTGCCCGTCCTGTTGAAATGAATTATAGAGACGAATATTTTGCAATGCAACATGAAACGCTACTCTTTTACAAAAAACTGGAACTATTTTATAAAAAACATATATATCAACAAGATACGAAATTCACAAATCCTATGAATATTGATGATAACTGACTATAAGCTCGGTTCAAGCATTCTATTATTGCACTGCACAGTCGAGGTTTGATAGGCTCAGCTGGGCATACCTTGCACACTGCGCATAAGGCTGCGGTCGGGATCAGACCCGAAGCGTGAGCGTCTGTCACAGCAGTTACCGCTTCCTTGCATACTTGGGCGAGGGCTCCTCTCTCAGTCGTCAGGCGCCGCTCGCCCTCACTGACGCCTGCTTGCCAGAGGGTGGGGTAGCCAGCCATTGTTCCCAACTGCTCACTCGTGCTCAGCAGTCCGCAATCGTTGAAGCGGCAGACGGTGAGGCGCTCGACAAAGGATCCGGGAACAATTGCAGGGTGTGCATCGAATGCAACGCGCACAGGATGAGCCAATGGGCCACCAGCCATTCAACTAGCCAAATAATCGTTACCAACCGCGCTTTTTGCCATAAGACTGATCATCTGCATACGGCGCCGAACCCATGACGCACCGAGAATCGATAAGATAGCCACAGCTGGTTTCCCCACCCCGTCTCTTGCATGAGAAAATACAGTCGGCGCAGGAAAGGGGGGGGTTCTTTCGCTACCAACGTGGGGACTTAAGCAAACATCCGTTTTCGGGCGACCGCACCGTCTAATAAACCCGATGCGTTTTCCTATGGTCTGCTTTTCGAATCGAATTCGCTGCATAATCCTGTTGTTTGCAGGAAAAAGACAGAAGCTGCATAGTTCAATCCATGAATATGTATTTGGTTTCGCTGCTGACAAAAATAAAGAATGGTACTTCTGATGCAATGGGGATTCGTGGACTATGAAAATATCGGGTCCCTCGATTCAATTGACCTCGGAAAATACGATCGCATATTCGTATTCCTTGGTCCAAAAAACAGGAAGCTGAAATTCGGCGAAATTTCGTCTGTTGGATTCTGTTCGTTGGAATTGATATCGCTCAATACAATGGGGCCAAACAACCTCGACTTTCATCTAGCATTTCATCTCGGCCGTTTCCACGAACTGGCCGATGAACAGATAGTATTTCACGTAATTTCGAATGACTCTGGGTTCAATAACCTAGTCAATCACATCAATGGGTTAGGACGAAAATGCAAGAAGGTTGCTATCAAGTCAAAAGATGAAAAGCCTAAGCGAGGAGAAAGCCTATCGCCGTGTGCTCAATTGGTCGTTGATCGGTTGGCTCCGATGGATGGTCGCACACGTCCTCGAAAGAAAACAAAATTGATAAACTGGATAAATTCGCAATGTGTACAGATGTTGAATGGTTCAGATCCAAGCGAGTTCTATGAAGAACTGAAGAAGGCGAACGTAGTTCACGAACACGGATCAGATATCACATATAATATTACGCATTAAAAATTCGAGTTGGCCGTTAATTTCGTTCACTCAGAAGCGTTGGTTGCTTGCACCAGAAAATTCCCTAATGCAGACAGTCGTAGAGGCTTGGGCATCTTGCTACAATGCGACAGATGTCTTATGGATAGACGACTGGACATGTCGTTGCCACTATGTGCGGATCAACATCATGGGCGTCGAGTAGATTGCGTAGATATCTGAACTTGGTATGGGCGGTTTACTCGATGACAAATGTCAGGGATCAGACGAAGACTAGTCATCGGTTGTAGCATATTGGGTTACACTACTACTGGCCCACCAACTTCATATTCACCTGTTTTGAATGAGCTCAGTGCAGTATTGGCCGGTTACAGCGCCGTTGCTTGCCTGATCCTGTGCGCGGTGTATCTGATGTCATTGCCGGATATGCAAAAATCGATGACCGGCAAAATCGCTTGTGCGGGACTCATGCTCCCGCTTGCAGCCATTCAGGTAGCGCACGTCATCTATTTCATGCACGAATATGACCTGCTAGGCTCTCGCGCATACGTTTCTATGCTCGGCGTTATCCCGATAGGCTACTATTTTTTCTCCCGAGAAATACTGCGCTTATCTTCTGGTGTAAAACTGCAAGACCTTCTGTATCTGACCCCGCTGTTGGCTGTGCTGGTTCTGCCATTGAAAGTCGCAGCGCTCACCGCCTTCGTTTTTGGTTGTGCCTGTACGTCCTATATTTTCACAAAAACCCTGCGGTTAAGAACACATATTCCACGGTATCAGTTCGAGAAATTTTTCTTCATGTTGTTCTTTGGCATGAACGTACTGGCACTGGCGATTGGCCTTTCATTTGAACTTCTTGACCCGGTGTTTTTCTATCACGCTTACGCTGGTACTATTTCAATGGCCATGATTCTGGTGACAACAGCGCTGCTGGTTTTTCCAGAACTATTGAGCGATGTGTTGCTGGCCTCAGAAACGGTGTATGCACAAAGCAAGCTGGATAGTGTCGATGTTCACAAAAAACGTGAACAGCTTGAGCAGCTGATGTGTGTCGAGCGCTGCTTCGAAGATGAAAATCTGACCCTCGGCGACGTGGCAACTCAGCTTGCATTGTCTCCCCAGCAATTATCAGAACTCGTGAACAGCAGTTTTGCCATGGGTTTCCGACGCTATGTACGTGGCCATCGAGTTGATGCCGCAAAAATAATGCTGCTGAAGGAGTCGGATGCTTCGGTCCTGTCGATCAGTCTGGCGACAGGGTTCAAGTCTCAGTCGAGTTTTTATACTGCGTTCAAGGAAGTCACTCATTCCACTCCGGCGGCATTTCGTAAAGCAAATACGTCTGGTAACGCCAGACAGAATTCCTGAAACCGGTTTCCGGATACTTTGTAACTTGATGATAATTTTGATAAAAAACTACTTTTATTCCTGATTCCGAATCGCGGAAGCGGCTGTCACCACAAGCGCATAAATTAGTCTCCAACGGTTTATTGAGGAGTCAGAAATGCGAAGCCAGAATAACAATAGTGTAGCGGCGCTGCAGTACGCGTCAGAACGTCTCGACAGGACAGTGTTGGTGTTAGGTGGTTACGGATTTGTCGGTCGCTATACGGTCAAGGCATTACAGCGACATGGTGTACATGTGCTGATCGGCACACGCGGACTCGATGGCTATACCGCTAAACCCATGGAGCGATACATCAGCCTGCATCAGGCGTTGACCGCCGATAGCTGGAACGAGACGCTAAAGGGGGTCGATGTCGTCATCAACACGGTAGGCATTCTCAGGAAGCGCCGGGGCGAGAGCTTTGATGCCGTGCATCACCTAGCCGTGGATGCGCTTGCAAGGGCATGCAAGGCACATGATATACCTCTGATACATGTGTCCGCCCTGGGAATTGATGGCAAGGTACATAATGCGAACACGGTGAGTAAATTACTCGGTGAAAAAGCTATTATCGACAGTCAGTGCGCAGGAGCTATTGTAAGGACATCGGTAGTGGATGCGCCTGATGGTTTTGGTTCTGGATGGCTTCATCGCGTGGCCAACTGGCCTGTTTGGCTTATTCCTGCTGGTGCGACTAGCCTGCTCAGCCCAATTGACGCTAGCGATGCCGGGGAGGCGTTGGCAAGGCTTGCCTTGAGAGAGTCAGACAAACCATTAGAGCGTGTTGAAATCGGTTGCGGCGAAAATTTTACGTTGCATACCTATCTGGCAAAGTTACGTCACTCAGAGCAGCTTCACCTGTCAAAACCCTTGTTCACGATAAGAGTGCCACAGACAATAGCCCGCGTGTCGGCATACATTTTTGATCTGCTCCACATCACTCCTTATTCAATAGGGCATCACGAGCTGCTGGAGTACGACAATATCCCGGCGTACAATCAGTTGCCGACACTTCTGGGAAGAATGCCAACACCAATTGGCGCACGATCGAAGCCGAACACAGGCTGCATTGAGCTCGGAGAGAATTCTGAAGATAGCGCTGATTCGATATTCGAAACATCTCTTGCTGACGGCTAACCCTCGTGATTATCAAAAGTATCTAAGCTTGCCCAAGAGAGGTATCTATGGGGTATGAATCCCAATGGAACGAACAGTCGCGCCAAGCCTCTTCAGACCGAATTTCTAGTACATCGAGAGCGACTTGCTCAGGACTGCCACCACTGCCCACGTACTCGTAGAGCGTGGAAGTTGTGATGCCCAGCGCTTCGACGATTACATTCGCTTTGGCATTCGGATCTGCCATCGCTGCCATGGCCATGCGGATCTTGGATGGCGTCATCTTTCTTGGCCTGCCACCGGTAGGTACTCCCTCTCGCTCTTGCGGCTACAAGCCGGGCCTTTGTCCGCTCAACGAATAGCTCTCGCTCGGATTCAGCCAGCACGGCAATGATGCCGAATACCAGCTTTCCTTCAGGCTTAGTCGTGTCGATCGCTGCGCCTTGTCCGGGTCTGTTCACACTGACCGAACCGCTCACCGCGGCCGTGACCGAGGTGATCGAGGCGCTGTGGCGTGCCCTGGGCATGGAAGCCGATCGCGTGGTGAATGACGCCCGGCAACAGTTCGAGCGGGATCTCAAAGCGGAGCTGGCGGCACAGACCCAGGCAGAAGCGGCGACGTCACGCACGCAGGAGCACCTGCAGGAGGCACAGACCACGCTGGTCAGTCTGGAAAAAGCCCTGGCCAGCGAACAAAGCGCACGCGAGCAAACCAGTAACGCGCTGGAGCAGGAGCGTCTGGCGCATACCAAAACCGAGGCTCAATCACGTTTTTCGATTGTTCAAAAACTGGCCACTGCGGGGAGAAGAGGTGGCCTCAACCAGAGATCAAGTCAATCAAAATGAGCTGTCTATCCGCGGTACTCTTCAATTGGTCAAACGGTGTCTGACCAATTTGACTGGACGGCCAGATGGGGTGGAGTTAGCGCATTTGCTTCTGGTTTGGGGTACCGAATCCACGGTCCAATCGAGTGGTCAGATCCGCTGCAAGGCGCTGTGAAAAGTTTACGAAAGCGAAAGGGCTAGCCTGCCGATAATCGAATGTAATACACTGTAATTGATTACTGCCCGGAGCCGATAGATGGCCATTACCAGCTTTCGCATTCGCGAAGAACTTCAGGGCCCTTTGGAGCAAGCCGCGACCGAGTTGCGCCGACCCAAGGCGTGGATCATCAACGAAGCGTTGGCAGCCTACTTCGAGCGTGATAATCGGGATCAGCGGATGTATCGCGAAACACTGGAAGGGTTGGCTGATGTCGAGGCGGGCAGAGTTATCGACGGCGATCAGGTGGTGGCATGGATTGAATCCTGGGGATCTGACAACGAATTGCCACCGCCGAGAACGTGAAGCTGCGGTTCACAGGCAAGGCGCTGGAGGATCTGGAGCGCTTGCACGAGTTTGTGGCAGAGAAAAGTCCGGCGGCAGCAAATCGGATTCGTCGCCAATTGCTGGATAGTTTTCAAACGCTACTCAAGCAACCCTTTGGGGGCAAACCGGTGAAGTCATTGCCGGTGCGTCAGTGGGTCGCCGGTGACTATGTGATTCGGTATTTGATCGAGGCAGAGAAGAGTCTGATCATCGTCCGGATCTGGGACGGGCGAGAAGATCGGCCCGCCTGATGGTCCAAGCCAAAGCGCACTGAAAGGAGTGGCTTTCTGTGCGCAGAAATCTACGCTGCTAAGTCTGTCAATGTCAGAAGACGACTGCACCAACTAACTGGGTCTGATACGTCTTGTGCAGTCGGCTCCAGGGCTCCATCTTCCTCAGGCCCGAAGCACAGTTTGATGATCTCAACAGCTCGTTCGGCTTGGTTTTTTGATGGCCGAAAAGTTTACATCAGCGAATGGTTCCCGCTCGGCGAAGTAGCGACAGCAGTGAGGCATTGGCCGCTTGCGGGAAGAGCTGTTGTTGGTGGAGTACAGGGGGCGAGAAGATTCATGCAAAAATAGGCCACTTCTCAATGGAAGAGCAGCAAGTAGTTGCTGTAGCGGTGCAAGTTGAGGTCTCATTGAGTTTCATTCTCACGGTGCCGCAGCAATGTCTTCACCCCAACGACCACAGCCAACCATTATCTATCCCCGTTTTCCCGCACCACTGGACCAGGCAACGGTTGAGTCGCTCTTTAACAAGCTGTACCGCGCACTGCAGAAACTGGGGCGGGTCGTTCGTACCATCTATTTACTGGGATGGATAAACGATGACGATCTGCGCGGTCAGGTGACGCGCACAACCAACAAGGTTGAGTCCTTCCATGCACTTTCTGCGTATTTGGACTTTGGTAGTGCGGGCATCATCGCAACGAACAATTCTGTGGAGCAAGAAAAAGCGGGTTATCTATAACCAGTTCGTCTGCAACGCCGTGATGCTGCAAAATGTTGCCGATCAAACGCGTGTGTTGAATTCACTGCAGGATGAGGACAAGACTTTCGCCCGGGATGATCTGAGTTTTCTGAGTCCCTACGGTACACGCCACTTGAAGCGGTTTGGCAAATATCGTGCTGAATATCAGGCCGAAGCACAGCCGGATATCCATATGACGATGATGCCAGGCGTGTCACTGTGACAAGTGGCCTGTATCTACATGAATCTTCACGCCCCCTGTCATTAATCAACAACCCGTTTGAGCTGACCTTGATCTTGTTCGTCGAAACAGGGGTGGATGAATTCGAACATGAAATGACCGACGTCGTGACGCAAACCTGCAGCAACGTTGGCACGGCCGATTTCGATCGCACAAAACTGCAACGCCCGTCAATCTATCGGCTGAAGTTGTGCCTTGCCGAATACACTCGGACGTTGCCAGGCTTCGTCGGTCCAGGCTGGAGACCACCAACCCACCTTATAGTCGCGTTCACCGCCATCGTCATCATCATTAAACGCCATGTCGAAACCAAACGTTTCGCCTGGCTCGAGACCGATAGACGATAGCGTTACTCGAATCTCGTAGACCTGCTGATAGACTTCACTGGATTCGTTCTCGTGCCGGTAGCTGGTCACGTAGTCCGTTTGCATGCCACTGGCAGAATTGGGGCCGTCTATCGTCGGGTCGGCCACGGTGTCCCGGAAGCGAAAAATTCGCTGGTAGTCATCATCACCGTAGGTGTCCTGCTGGTCGTAGCCGACATCGAAATACAGTTCGATCGAGTCGTCCATCCACGCATCCGTGGAATCGTTGAACCAGTTCTCTAGCTGTTCCCCGTAGATTTCAATCTTGATATAGAGATAGGTGCCGTCATGCATCAGTTCGGCTTGCGTATAGTTGTCATAGTAGTAGTACGGATCATTCCTATCGTATCGACCCGTGTTGTCGATCAAAATGTTCTCCAGCGCGAGACTGTTCCCGTAAGAATCGCTGTCCGTTGCCTTGCCCCATTCATCGTAGTAGATATTGGTGTTATTGTCGTAGTAGTTCGTCCAGATACCGTCGATGTTGATGCTTGCATTGTCGACGTAGGACACGACAATCTGTGATCCTTCCCGATAATCCTTGATGCCATTGTTGTCGTCGTCCTGATCGGCATTATCGCCAATACCATCGCCATCAGCATCGCTGGATTCGTAGGCATCGGTTGGAAAAGCATCCATGTCATCGGGTACACCGTCATTGTCAGTGTCATCCGGTATGCCATTGCCATCGGTATCCACGGTGGGGCTAAAAGGAGAACTGCCACGCTCGATTTCCAGAAGATTGCTGATGCCGTCACCATCCTCGTCGAAGTCATAGTAGAAAAGCTGTTTCGGCAAGGTGATGGTAGCGCCTGTGTCTCCTAGCAAGGCGGTGGTACCTGCTGCAGCGAGCAGCAGACCATCCTCGCTACGATTGAGCCCCACATACACCTGCAGCTGCTGATCTTTTGGCAATTGCAGTGTGGACTCGAAGCCCGCCCCCACCGCTTGCATTGCTTGCTCTGTGCCACCGGCCGTGATTGTCACAGTGAGAGCAGTGCCAATCAGTTGCAATCGTTCGGGCGTGACGAAGGATACGTTCAACTCGCGCAGCGTCTGGGCATCATCCAGCGGTGACGAATCCGAATCCGATGAACTACCACCACAGGCACCCAACATCACACTGGACAAAAGAAACAATACTGCCAGAGGCACAGTAGAATGATTATCAAGCGTGTTCCGGTCGAGTCTGGATGTAGTCATCTTGGCGTTCTCGTGATCTGAACTGTCGTCGTCAACTGCTAAAATCAGTATGCGGGTTGCAGGCGGAGGCCGATTGATATAGATCAATGCCACCAGAAGCGTACCGAGAACGTGTGACGCCGGTAAGTGGTGGCAAGGTCAAAAAACACACCGCTGATGCAGAAGCTGATGGGAAAGACCCGGATTCGAAAGTGGGCAAACGCAAGGCAATGTGCTGCACCCCGAGGGCATAAAGGCACAGAGGCTGAAGCGTGTATTCAATCGGGCCGCGCAGGTGGGGCCGCCCAGGTATTGCTGTGAGTACCTGCAGTGCTTGTGGGCGCCCGGCCAGGGGCGCCCGGCCAGGGCGGCCCGACCTGGTCGGCCACATGAAGACGGCGCGTCCCGGATTATCGCCGGATGGCCGGCCCCCGGATGGCCGGCCCCCGGATGGCCGGCCCCCGGAATGCCGGACCACAGTATTGAAGATCCGATTGTCATCGGCAAGATCCTGACTCACCTGGATACCAGGTGGCGTTCACAGGGGCCAGAGAATCGCCGCCCTGGAGCACGTGCGCCGCCGCCAGACGTTTGCTGGTAGGCACCTCCAGACCAAGGATGATCGATGGATACTGCACACAAGGAAGAGGCGGGTAGGGGGATAGCTGCGTGGAGGAGATTGATTCCATGCCAGATGAATCATGGAGTGGGCTGACAGGGGCTCAGCAGGCGTGTCAAACGGTGTATGGGCAAGTACCTGGCAGCTGTATTACTGACCTAGGCGGCTCCAAGAAGACTGCGCGTCCCGATACCATGGATGTAGTTTTTTTTGGTGTGGCGGCTTGGTGGCGATAAGTGCTTAATGCTGCCTATACTCGGCCATGCCGATGATTCCTGCTGGTCACGCGGACAGGCCTGGTTGATACACGGATTCGCAAATTGTCACCGAGTGACTGGTAACACTGTCTCTCTTGATGCTGCGTGACGCGTGGCAATCAAGACAGAATCGTTATTCGGTGAGGGTGTCGTACCCATTTGGGATTACAGCCTGCCCGCCGATGCCTCCCATCCTTTAGATTATTCCGCCGCTGCTGTAACTGCCGCCAGTGACTGAAATGGAACAACCGGAAACCACGTTACAAGACATCGCTGCAGAGGTTGGAATGTCGGTTGCGGCAGTCTCAAAAGTCTTGAACAATCGCAAAGGCGTTAGTGATGCTACCCGCAAACGGGTTCTCAATGCCGCAGAAAACCTCGGCTACCGTGGGCACGCTGCTCGCCAACTGGGCAGTGCCTTGATAGTGATGTTGGAAAAGTATGTCTCCAATGACGTCTTTTATGGCGACATACTCGCCAGCATCAGCGCTTCAGGCCCTGATCAGGGTCTTGAGATTGGCATGAGCGGTTTCCGCAATCTGGACGAGATGATGCACAGCGATAACCTGCCAGCGCAGGCGCAAGGCGTGTTACTTGTCGGGGTAGACCATATCGATCTGATCGATCGCCTTGCCGAAACCGGCACTCCCGCGGTCATCATCAACGGGATGGATCGTACCATGCGGATTTCCAGCATATCACCCGATTATCACTACGGCGCCTGGCGTGCAACCAGGCACCTGCTGGACATGGGACATCGCGACATTGTCCATGTCACACCCCCCACCCTTGACGTCCATGCAATCGGACCGATCCGCATTGGGTAGAGTCGGAGTTGAATTACTGGCGCACCAGGTAACAAGCCCTTCAGCGCTGGTACAGCGGATCACGATAGGAGTGGACCTTGTTTTGCGGCGCTCCACCAGCGAGGCCTTGCGCCCTGGCGGCTAATTGATGTTGAGGTATTTTACCTAACACCGATATCCTCGGCGCTTGTCTGGGCTAACACCTAGGAGGCTGTCCGAGAATAGACTGATCTACTGCGGACGCGATATTTTGGCCAGATTTCCGCGTAAATTTCGGCGAATAGAACAACT
>RCMY010012857.1_pt1 | contig 10188 bp, 17 predicted proteins | sample 2041341 | NCBI WGS metagenome assembly RCMY01 (sample SAMN09708234, study PRJNA481090) | Marine sediment metagenome, whole genome shotgun sequencing project.
GAGAAATAGAGAATCGGGACGGTCAGGGCCAGGCTGACCCACAGCCGATCCCGGAACATCTCAGGGCTGTGGCCCTCGTGTTTGTCATGTGCGCCGTGAGGGTCAGTTTCACCTTGCGTGCCGTCCCCCGGTTTGGCGGCAACCTCGTCCAGCGGTTGGCCAGAATTGTGATGTGAATGGTCCATGAAGGCCTCCTGAATCCAGACTATCGGGTGAGAGCGGCTCGGAGCATCGTCAAGGTTGGCGTGCCTTTCGGTCCGTCGGGCGTCTGGTAGATCCGGCACGACAAACCAACCGGGTCGGTCGGTCGGACGAACGGGTCGACGCCGTCGACGAGGACGGTTGGTGAACCTCGGAACCCCCAGTGTTCGGCTTCCTCGATCGTCTCGACCGTTCGGTAGGCCACGTTTAGGTCATGTTCATCGGCTAGCGATGCCAGGTCGCCATCAGTCTGTTTCCAGTTTGGGCAACTTTCGAAGTAGAGCAGTGTGATGTCCATACCCATATCGTAAACCCTTCACCATGGTGGAAGGTCAAGGACTAATGTGTGTTCATGAGAATTGGTGAACTTTCCAAACGATCAGGAACCCCAGTCCGTACGATTCGCTTCTATGAAGATCGAGGTGTCATTCCGCCTCCCGAGCGCACCGAGTCGGGCTATCGGGATTACGACGAGCAGGCAGTCAACCGATTGCGTTTTGTGTCTGCCGCGCAAGCGGCCGGATTGAGCCTGGCCGAGATCTCAAGCATTTTGGCGGTCCGCGATGAGGGTCGTGCTCCGTGCGCTCATACGACGCAGTTGCTTGAGGCCAAGCGGGCTGAGATAGACGCCCGCCTCAGCGAACTTCGGAGGATCAGAAAGGAAGTCGACGGTTTGCTGGTTCGGTCGCAGAGCCTCAACCCGTCCGATTGTGACCCGGATAAGGTCTGCCAGGTGATCGCCGGTTAATGCGAGCCGTTTTGACGCCTAGCCGGGGAGTTGCCCGTAGGCCCGTTCGACGGCGAGGCGGATGACCAGCCGTTCATCCTTGACCATCGCTTCGTAGAACTCGGCTGGGTTCGGGTGCGGATCGCTACTGACGGCGTTGTAAACCTCGAGTAATTCTTGGCCGGCCGCATCGCCTGGTGACGTCGTCACTTCGCTGAGGCCTGCGTTTCCCTCTGCGACGACGAAACGCCAGAAGTCTTGTGATGTCACGTACAGGCTTGCCCGTGGGTCGCGATGCAGGTTCTTCGTTTTTGCGCGGCTGGCGGTTACTGAGATCCGCGCCACCCCGTCCGCGTAGTGATAAGAGATGTTTGATGCTTGCGGCCGGCCGTCCCGCTTGATAGTCATGAGCACGCCGTGGCTGTGCTGGCTGAGAAACGAGTTGGCGTTGGTGAGGTCCATTTGGCCGAGCTTAGGTCGGTCGTCGGTGATGATCGCGTCGGATACTGATCCTATTGGCTGTGTGGTCTAGTTGATTGCCGGACGACGAGTTCTGGCTGGAGCATCACACTATCAACGGTTTCGCCCCCCGAGCAGGGCCAGAATCATTTCGCCGGCTATTCGTCCGATATCCCTGCCTGGATAGTTGACGGTCGTCAGACTCGGGCTGACATCACCAACTGTCGGAAGGTTGTTGTACCCGACGAGGGAGATGTCATCAGGCACGACTCTTTCAGGCGAACGGCGCGGACTCTGCGGGCAGATAGTTTGAGTGCCCCGCTGATCGAGACCCAGCAGCAGTGGCAGTGAGCTCACCAGTCCGTCACTTCCCGTGAGCTTTCGATAGGCTCGACAATCTAGGGGGCGCGTCGGAAGTGGGTGCGCTCGAGCTACTGAACGGGAGGCGTAAAGATGGGGCGTGCAATAGGAACTGGGTTGTTGTGTTTTCTGGTGGTTGCGGCTGCGGCCTGCGGCGGCAGCGCCGCCGACCCCGACCCGACCACTACGGCGGCAGCCGACCCGGCCGGATCAGACCAACCGACAGCCACTACGAGCGAGAGCTCGGATACCACGGCAGCTGCAGCTCCTGAACCGGATAACGCTCAGCCTGGCCCAAGCGGGTCGGCGACTTCGACTGGGCGACCGTTGATCTCACCACCATTGACTGGGCCAACATCGACATGAACACGATCGACTTCCAGGCGATCAGTGCCAATCCAACCGCCGCCAACCTCACCGAGGACACGTCGAAGTTGATCGCTTCGCGGATCTTCCAGGGATCGGCCACGCTCACCATTGGAGATGAGGTGTGGGAGTTCGACAACTTTGTGTGCGCTTTCGGACACGAAAACACGGAGAGCGATGTCTATTCCTTCACATCGAATTCGTTCGGCGAGCATTCCGATGGAACGAGAGTGCAGATGCAGGCCAATGTCCGTAATCAGTCGGGCGATGGCCGGGTTGAGGGAGACGGCCTCACGCATGAGACTTTTATCAACGACATCGAGGATTTTGACAATCCGGCGGTCGACTGGGAAATGAACGCGCCAACCGGTCTCACCATTGATGGTAATTTCGTGACGGTCGAAGGACTGTTTGACGATGGTCGGACCGACGGAGACGATGCCGTAGCGGGCACTCTCGAAGCCGAGTGCGGGACCACGAGTCGGCGTTAGCGGTCGTTGGTCGGGGGATTCTGGATGATGGTCCGGATCGGGAACGGAATGTTGACGCCTGCCTCGTCAAACGAACGTTTGATGGCTTTGGCGACCTGGTGGTAGATAATCCGCTCTTCTGAGGCGCGTGACCCGTGCCAGTAGAACACCTTGAAATCGATGCTTGAGTCCCCGAACTCCTCGACTACGGCAAACGGTGCCGGATCGGATCGAACATCACCGACCGATCGAGTTGCGGCCTCTAGGAGTGCTTCGACCTGGTCCAAGTCCGAGTCGTAGGCGACCCCAACCGAGAGAGATGACCGTCGGTCGGCTTGATCGGTCTGGTTGATGATTGTGTTCTTCCACACCGTCCCATTCGGGAGGTAGGCAGCCGAGCCATCCGGGGTGGAGATAACAGTGGTCCGGAGGTTGATATCCCGTACTGCTCCAAACACGCCGTTGGTTTCGATCTCGTCACCAACCCGAAACGGTCTCCTTGCCAGCAGATAGGCGCCGGCGATAAGATTCTCAACTAGATCCTGGAGACCGAGAGCGAGGGCGAGTCCGGCGACTCCGGCGAGGGCGAATATCGGACCAAGGTCGATGCCCAGGGTGCGCAGTGCGTATGAGATGCCGACCAGCAGCACGATGTAGCCCGCGATACGGCCGAGCAGTTTTCCTACGAACGCACTATCTGTCCGTCCACCGACGACTGACTGCAATGACCGTCTAACGATCCATCCGAGCAGGGCCGCGACGAGGATGATTCCACCGGCGGTAATCCATTGCTCAGCGCTGATGGACGACAAACCTTCAGTTAGCGATGACCCGGTCTCGGTTGTCAGAGTTTTCCTTTCGGGCTGTATGAGACCATAGGCGGACAAATTCCCGGCCGCACCTCGGTCCTCCTGCAACTCGTCGTAGAGTGCGTACTGAAACGGGAGGCCATATGAGTGACCGGATGGTTGCCACGCTAGGCGTAGATATCGATCGTTCTGCAGACGAGGTCTTTGCATACCTGCGTGACGTGAACCGTCACCATGAGTGGTCCCCGAAGCCTTATCGGGTCGAAGGCGTTGAGGGTCTAGTGGAATCAGGCACCACCTTCGTCTCGTACGGGTGGCTGCCTGGTAAACCAGAGAACCGGAACGATGTAGAAGTCACTGCGTTCGAGCCGGGTCGCAAGATCGAATTTACGGCTACCCAGGACGGCAACAAGTTTTTGAACACGTTCGTGCTCACGCCCAAGGGCGATTCGACACGGGTTGAGAAAACGATTGATTTCTACAAGCCGGGTGGGCCGATGGGCCTGCTCGTGATGCCGATCCTGTTCCCGGCGCTAATCAAGCCTGCCACGCAAAAAGCGATGGGCATGTTGAAAGATCAGCTCGAAAAAGGCTGACGTCGGCTACGGCGCCGTCGAGAGGAACGCTTCGAGCCGGGGAAAAGCAACGTCGTAGAACTCCTCGGGATCCTCGTTGATGTTCAGCATGAAGTTGATGAACATGATCGTCCGAGCCGCCATGAACGTCTCGATCTGTCCCTCGTATTCGACGGGCCACGGCGCCAGGTCTCGATATCCGCGCTCAAATGCCTTGGCGAGATCGGAATAGTCGGGATGGTCTCGTTTGTAGAAGAGCGTGATGGCGATGTCCTGGACGCGGTGTCCCCACGCCACGTCCTCGAAGTCGAGGGCGATCATTCGTGAACGGCTGACATGCACGTTCCAGGGATGAAGATCGGCGTGGATGATTTGCGCTTCGGCTGGATTGAGCCTCCCGAATGCAGGAGTGACCGCTTCGATTGCCCGATCGATGATTTCCCGTCTGCCACCAACGAAATAGCGGGCGTTCTCTGGAAGGTGGTAGACGATCGGATCGACGGGCTCCTGCCAGTAGAACACCTCGTCCCACCGCATTGGCTCGTGGGGTGGCCGGTAGTCGGCTCCGGCGATGTGCAGCGAGGATGACAGTCTGCCGAGTTGGTGGTAGCGAGCCCGGGTCATGTCCTCGGCGAGTGGTTTGCCAGGCACCCAATGAAAGAGAACGCACCGGCGTGGTTTGGGAATTCCCTCACCGGTGGCATAGACCGACCGCTCGCCGGACCGGGTCTGAACCACCCGGCAAACGTCAAGATCGGTGTTCTCCAGTGCGGCTAGCCACGCAAGCTCGACGGCTACGTCGTCGTCGGTATGATCCTGGAGGTAGTCGACTCGAAGGGCCAACGGACCATTGGCGGTGTCGACCCGGAAGATCACGTTGGTGTACCCCCCAACCAGGCTCAGTCGCAGCGGTTCGATGGGGTAGTGCCTGAGTGCTTCGAACGCCAGGGTGCGGAGGCGGCGAAACTGGCCCTTCTCAGTTAGCTCGTCCCACGGTTTCACGAGGCCGGATTGTATCAGCGACGAGTCCTCCATTTGGACCTGTCATCTCCCGAAGGAATCGCCCGACGAGTATGGGTGCGGCTTGGCTGAGGCCGAAGAGAACGGCCAGCACAATCAAGGTAGCCCGGGACGTCGAAACGGCGCGTGCCACGTCCTCCTGGGTGGTTTCGATGGCACCTCGGGCGTTTGTTGTGGTCGTTTGGTAGTCGACGAGCAGAGCCTCCGCTTCGGCGAGGTCCTCGTTCATTTGGCCGACATTGTCGGCCAGGGCGTTGGCGTCATCGGAGAATGACTGGAAGTCACTGCTGATGCTGGAGATAGCGCTCGCTTGGGTGCGTAGACGTTCTTCGAGTTGGCTCAGGTTGGTTTCGATTTCTTGGATCGGTTCGGCGAGGGGTTGCGTCGGTCCGGTGTTGATGCCGAAGAGCGACAACGCCCCGATGGCGTCAGTGATCGACTCGGCGCTGCTGATGAGAGGCGGTAATGCCTGGCGGACCGAGGCAATACTTTCGGGAAGATCCGTTTCTGCAACGTCGGCAGTGACGGCGAACAAGGCGCTGGCATTCTCGAGTGTTAGTGCAGCGCCGTCTAGGGAGCTCTCGACGGTCCCCAATCCATCGCTAAGAGTCCCGACCGTGTCACCAACCACCGCGATCGTCCGATCGATGGTGATGAGAGCTTCGCCGCTGAGGGTCAGGCTTTGCTCGGCGGCTGAGCCAAGGTCGCCGATAAGGCGCCACCCCAGTATTCCGACCATGACCGAAAGGACGATGCCGATGCTGCCTATGGCGGTGAGAATCTTCGCCAATCGTTCGGTGCGATGGACAGCCGATTTCGGATCGGCTCTGGTGCTGGCGGCGGCTGCTTCATTGGCGCGCTGATCGAGAGACATGCGGTTACGAGACCAGTTGGGGGTATTGCTCTGCGACGGCACTCTTGCCGCGCACCCGGTCGACGGGCACGCCCGCCACAGTGACCTCGTACCAGCCGCCCCCGACGTGATCGACCCCGGTTGAGCGGGACTGTTGTGATTCCGAGTCGAGAGACGCGTACGCTGCGAGCAGCGATCCGGCCCGTTCGGCGGCGGATTCTTCGCCCTGGACTCGATCGACCTCGAACCCGCCGACTTCAACGGAGTACCAACCTCCGCCATTGTGTTGGTAGGAGATGACCGGCTCGGCTGACATTGGTTTGTCTGAGTCAGTGGAAGCGTTCGCAATGTTGGCGAAGGCGGGAAATCCGTCTGCCACCAGACGGCGCCCGGACTTGCTAGCCCGCTTGAACGGTTTCCGCTTGCCCTTCCGAGCGGACCTGGCGGCGACTCCGAGTCCTGCCATGAGTAGGTCCTCGGTCGTGACCGAGTTCTCCGTCAGCCAGGTGGATACACGGTCAGGTGTGCTGACCCGGTTGGGCTTCTTTTCAGGCTCCTTGGTTTTCTTGGACGGCTTGCCTTTTCCCATTTTCAGATGCTCCATAGTGGCGTCCTCTTCAGCTACCCAGATCAAGGCATCGCCAAACATTTGGAGTTAGCAAACCCTCCTTCTGGTCGTAGCGTCCATACAAAAGACGGGACCCCGAAGGGTCCCGTCTTGGAATGGCATTCACGTGGGGTGCTGGATTCGGTCAGACCGGTTTTCGACCGGTCACAACCGATACGAGGAAGAGGACAACGGCGATGATGATCAGCCACCGAAGCGCCTCAACGGCTAGTCCGACTCCACCAAGCACTAGGGCGAGGACGAGGAGCAGGATTGCCCAGCCCGGCATTATGAGCTCTCGCTATCACGAAGGCGCCGAACCTCGTCGTGGGCGGCTTTCACAGCCTGTGCCTGACGGGTCACTACGGTGCGGACATCGGGGGCGAGATCCTTTTCGAGTGCGTCGTTGTATTCGGCGACGGCGTGGTCTTCACCGGTTTCGGCTGCACCGAGGATGGCTTCGGCCGACTCCATCGACACTGCGTCTTTGAAATTGATCCATGCTCGGTGCATGGCTCCACCGACGGATCCTGCTTCTTCGATGAAGTCACCATGAGAGGCGCCGACCTCACGCAATTCAGCGGAGAACTGCTCGCGCTGGCCGGAGTATTCACGGAATTTGTCGGCGAGGTCGCTGCGGCCAGCATCGGCCAAGCGTTCAGCGGCTTCGGCGAATCCCTTCTTGCCGTCCTCGAGGGTTTCAACGAGGTCTTCAATGACTCTGCCTACCTCTGTGGTCTGCATGTTTCACTCCTTCTGGTTGGGTAATAATCTGATACCCGGCTCTCGGAGATTTGAAACATGGACGTGTAGATTTGGGCATGGAGGACTGCGATGGGAACAGTTCGAGATTCGTCAGCTCAGCCCGATTCTCCGTCCTATCTCGGTGGAGCCGTCGTTCTGGATGGTCGCCAATCCCTTGAGGTAGTTGGAGAGTCACGGCATCAGGATGCGCTGTGGCACATCGTCGGCGAACGCCCCGGAGGACCCGATCGGATCCGTTGGAAAGTCGTTGCCGTCCTTCGCCCGGATCCCGAAAACCCACACGATGAGTATGCCGTCGAAGTTGTCATCACCGATCACCGGGTTGGCCACCTGTCGAGAGAAGACGCCGCTCGCTTGCAGCACTCAATTCTTCGCCTTGAGCACCAGCACGGGAGGTCGATTGGTTTGCGTGGCGTCATCGTCGGCGGCGGACGTCGGCCGGATGGCCCAGGACAGTTGGGGGTGTTCTTGTCGTACGATCCGACTGATTTCGGATTGTCTCCTTCGGAGCAGGAATCCGAGCGAGCGCCGTCACCGAGTCGCCGCTCAGTGCGGACCGGACTCAGTGTCGCCGCCGCGACGGATCGGGATGATGCTCGCTATGACCTGTCGTGGATGGATGGATTGGCCAGGGATGCCGCCCGGCGGATCGCTGAGGTTCGCAAGCTCCTGGAATTGGAAACCCACCCAATTGACCGTCATTTCATGTTTGCCCAGCTCGAGAAGGACCTCTACTACTGCCGAGAGTCGTTCGAATCGGCCCTGGTCGAGTACGACCGAACCTGCGTCGAGCACGACGCCGAAATGGACGCTATTCGGCCGGCACTCACTGAAAAATTCGGCAACGTTCCCATGCTTGAGACCTACCGGCAGATGTGCATCCGCCAGCAAAAGGCCAAGTCCTGGGACTCCGGACTGCTGTGGGCCGAGCGCGGCATCGCACTCTATGGGGATGGCGCTGCGAACCGTGAGTGGGTTGGCGACCTCGCTGACCGAGCGGCCAGGTTCCGCGAGAAGATCGAGGCATCTCGGCCAGACTGAGTTGCTCCGTATCTCTGCCTTGTGATTTATACAGGGGTCGGATCAGGTTATCGCTCCCGGAGTTTCCGTGGGCAAAACCCGACGGCTGGCCGATCTCCGTGAGTTCGAATCCTCAATAGTGACCGAGTTGAAGCGTCGACGGCGCATACGTGAACTACTACCTGGTCCTGAAGTACCGAAAGATCCCTCTGCTCCCATTTTCGCTCGCTTCGCACTGGACGATTCGCTGGCGGCCGAGGTCAGTGACTGGCTCGGGGAAGGACACCGCATGGCAGCTCTCGGTTCGGCGGGCAAGTGGCCGGTTTCACACACGCCATCGGATGGGTATTACTGTCTGCTGTGGAAGGATGAAACAATATGAGAACAACTGGACTTGGCCTGGCAACAGGTCTGATAACCATCGGGGCAATACTGGCGTGGGCAGTTACCTACGAGGTTGAGGGGATAGATATTCAGCAGATGGGCCTGATCATGTTTGTGGTCGGCATCGGCGTAGGCATTACAACCCTGGTCATGGCGGCCGCCGGGCAGCGGACAACGGTAACTCAAAAGAACCAGTCGACCGTGAATGGCGTACCAGCCGTAACGGTCGAGACGGAGACTGTCCGTCAGCGGGACGACAACGTATAGCTGCTGCCGTCCGACTTTTGGGGCACGCCGTCGGACTTCGCAGGTGTCGGGGTTTCGTTGTTGGCTCTTTGAGGCGAGTTCATCCGCGGTGGCTCGGCGTTTATTCCGGGTTGGGTTCACCTCCACGACCCTGAGTACCGGGTACCAGCCGAGGGCCTTTCGGTATAGTCGAACGGTGGGAGGTTGATATGTCGGAGCTGGTGGACTATTCATCGGTCGTGGTCGACAACCTACGTTGGAGAGATTTCCAATTTCGACCTGGCGACGTCGTGATCGTTGCGGATAGTAAATCGGGCACGACCTGGACCCAGCAGTTGGTTGGCTCGCTTATCTTCGGTGGCGAGCTGCCGGATTCGATCTCGGCTCTGTCGCCGTGGGTTGACATGACGACCCGGTCGGCAGCGTCCGTTTTTTCCTTCTTGGATTCGCAGACGCACCGGCGGTTTATGAAGACCCATACTCCACTCGATGGAGTCCAATGGTCCGACGACGTTCGGTACGTATGTGTCGGGAGAGATCCGCGCGATGCAGCCATATCGATGGTTTCTCACTACAAGAACTTGGATTTCGAAGCGATGACGGCTCTCACAACTCGTCTTGACGGGACGTACGAAGCGGGCAGCGCGGCTGGCGACTTGGACCCGGACGTCTTCATCAGAGGCTGGCTAACTGAATCCGACGACTCCTGGTGGCCGTTCTCGGATACGGCCGCGATGTACCTGCAAATGTGGAACCGCCGGCGTCTCCCCAACGTGGAACTATTTCACTTCGAGGATTACCTGACTGACCTCCCACGAGAGGTCAGTCGTCTGTCTGAATTCCTCGGAATCCAAGCGGATCCTGAGTTGGTCGCTGCCGTAGTTGCGGGGGCCTCGCTCGAATCGATGCGCGCCAAAGGGTCAACGTCCGTTCCAGAAGACGAAAGTATCTGGCTGGATCCGGCTGCCTTCTTTCGTTCAGGACGAAGTGGTCAATGGCGAGCGTATATGACCGATGATGATGAGCGAGCATACGGCGAATTGCTCGCACGCTGGTTCCCGCCCGACTTAGCGGAGTGGGCGACTCATGGCTGGGGACCCAAAGGGTAATAGTCGTTCGATACAGTTTTCGCCAGGCGAGTGCACTACCGGGCGGTCGACTCCGTTTTTAGGGTGGTTCGGGTTTGTTGGTGTAGGTGTGGCCGAGGCGGCTGGTCCATTGGTGGGTTCCGTCGGGTTGTTTTTGGTAGGTCCAGCCGCATTGGTGTTTGATGCGGTGGTCGTGGCGGCAGTTGGGGTCGAGGTTGGATGGTTGGGTTGGTCCGCC
>RCMY010006041.1_pt1 | contig 10187 bp, 5 predicted proteins | sample 2041341 | NCBI WGS metagenome assembly RCMY01 (sample SAMN09708234, study PRJNA481090) | Marine sediment metagenome, whole genome shotgun sequencing project.
TTTAATGCAGCGTCCGCCACGCGTGTCTGCCCGGCGACGGCACCTGTATGCGATGCAACAGCGGCCTGCCCGGCCTCGGTGCGCCCCGCCTTGAGGGCAACGATAGGCTTCTTGCGGGAAATGCGCGACGCGGCCTCAATGAAGGCAGGTCCGTCATTGAGCGCTTCGGCGTGAACCTCAATCACCTTGATCGCCGGTTCGGATTCGAAATGTTCTAGAACGTCTATCAGATTGATATCGCAGCCATTCCCAAGGTCGATGGACGTGCAATAGCCGGCAGGCTCGTTCGTAACCAGATGATGGCCCATCATCAGAAAGCCCGATTGCGACACCTGCCCAACAGGCAGATCGTCGGGCGTGACCTCAATAAAGGACGACGTGAATTTCGCGGGCGAATTGACCAGCCCGATGGTGTTTGGCCCCAGAATACGGATGCCTGTACGCGCGATGATCTCATCGATCTGCGTTTGCAGTTTCGCACCCAGTTCGTCGGCATCCGCAAAGCCCTGCGTGATGACGATGGCGGATTTGATGCCCTTCGCCACACAAGCCTCAAGCGTTTCGGGCACAGAGCTGCGCTCGACCGAGATGATGGCCAGATCGACCGTTTCGGGCAACTCGGGAATCGACTTGCAGACGGTCGCGTTCGGCGCGGATTCCATACCGGGATTGACGATGAAAATACGCCCCTCATAGCCTATATCGCCCAGTGTCGTATGCACGCTGACGGGCGAGCCGATGGCGGACCGCGACAGGCCAACAATAGCGATGGATTTCGGCGCTAGGAACGGATCGAGCAATCTGGGCTGGGCGTGCTGGGTCATATCGGGCTTGGGTCCATTCACTATGTCACGGGGTGTCGCGAAAGGGCCGCGCGGAACAACGCCCGCACGGCCCGGATAGTTTAGAGAATCGCCTTGGGAGTCATGGCGCGCAGACCCGGTAGAACTTCCTTGGCCAGACGCTCAAGATGGTTCTTGCGATCTTCGGGCGGCATGATCGGCGCGATGATAAGGTTGTTGCACCCGGCGTCGATGTAATTGGCCAGATACTCTTTGACCTTCTCCGGCGAGCCATAGGCGCAATACTTGTCCACCAGATCAGTGAAGTCCTGTTCATAGCGGTAGGACAGCTCCTTGATGCCCCAGTCGCGCGCCTCCTTTTCGTCGTCGAACATCGAGACGTAGATGAAGTTGCAGAATGCGTAATCCTTGGGCAGTTCGCGGCCCGCCTCGTGGGCGAAGTCCTTGACCCGGTTAAACGACCATTCGCTGCGCTCGGCGGTGTACATGTAGGGATTCCAGCCGTCGGCGATGGTCGCCGCGCGCTTCATCGGGGCGTCCTGACGGCCCGACACCCAGATAGGTGGGCCACCCGGCGTCACCGGCTTGGGCAGCATGTCGACGTCTTTTAGCTGAAAGATCTTGCCGTCATAGTCGAACCGCTCGCCGGACCAGTATTTCTTCATGATCTCGATGGATTCTTGACAGATCTGGCCGCGTTTCTTGATATCGACGCCGCAAGCGTGGAATTCGCGCGGATAGTCGCCGCCGACGCCCACGGTCAGCAGGACACGGCCCCCAGACATGACGTCGAGGCTGACCAGCTGCTTGGCGTTGATCGTGGGATTGCGCAGCGAGATAAGCTGCGTCGCTGGTCCGACCTTGATCTTTTTGGTCAGTGCAGCGGCGCGCGTCATCACGGTGATCGCTTCCAGAATGGGGCGGTGATAGACGATATGCTCGCCCGTCCAGAACGAGTCGAACCCCAGTTCCTCGACGGCGATGATGTCCTCGTCGCTCCAGAAATCTCCTCCGCAGCTCACTCCGATTTGTGCAGACATAGCTTACTCCCTTGATGTTGGCGGGGCGCGCTTGCGTTCGTCGCCCCCGGTTCTTGGTGCCCGGTATCCGCTCAGGACACCCGGTATTTTTTCATCTTGTCCTCATCCAACTCGACCCCGAGGCCGGGCTTGTTCGGAACGGTCAGGCAGCCGTCGGCATAGGCGAACGGTTCCGTAATGATGTCGTCGGTATAAAAGACGCCGCCGACCTTGGTCTGCTCGCGGCCCTTCAGCGTGTTGACCGTGATGACGCCGGGCAGCACCTGCCCCTCCAGCGCCGCCGACAGATGCAGGTTCGCCGCATTGCCAACGCCGCCTTCGAGCGAGCCGTTGACGTTCATCGGCATTCCCGCCGCGCGCCCGATTGCGCCGATCTCCATCGAGCGTATCAGCCCGCCCGCCTTGGTAAAGTAGATCGACAGAATATCAGCAGAGTTGCGCCGCGCGATTTCCATCGCATCAAAGGACGTCCAGCAGCCCTCGTCAACGATCACCGGAATATCTACTGCGGCAGTGATGCGCGCCATCATATCGATGCCCTCGACCGGCTGTTCGATGGCCCAGATGCCGGCTTCGGCTGTCATGGCGCGGGCGCTGTTGATCGCAGTTTTGGCGTCCTTGTAGCCGCGGTTGATATCGGGGTGCATTTGGATGTCGTCACCCACTGCCTTGCGGATCGCCTTGACGATAGCGAGGTCGGTTGCCGGATCGCCCGGCACCTTGATCTGAAGGTGCTTGATGCCGTCCTCGACGACCCTGAGGGCCATGTCAGCCGCCTTTTCCGGCGCAGCGACACCAACGCTGTGGCAGACGGGAATGGACGTGCGTGCAGCGCCGCCCAGCAGCTGGTAGACGGGTATCCCGGCGGCCTTGCCGGTGATGTCCAGCAATGCGCTTTCGATCATGGCCTTGGTGTAGGGAAAACCCCGCACGCCTTCGTCCATCATCGCCAGTGCGCCTTTGATGTCGGTCGGATCGCGGCCGATCAGCTTGGGCGAGAGAAACTTGACCAAATGGCAGACGATCTCGGGGTCTTCGCCAGCATAGCGCTGATTTTCACCACCCCAGCTGAGGATCGCGGGCGCTTCGCCCAGTCCGGTAATGCCATCATCAGTCTCGATGCGCAGGATGACGTAGCGCCCGATTGGCACCTCAAGCGAGCGCCAAGTATAGTCCGAGCTGCCGGGCAGTTGGATGATCTGTGGATCGAGTGCTGTGATTTTCATCAGGAATCTACCTCCACGTTATAGTCAGCCTTGGCGCGCTCTGCCGTCAGCTTGCCCTCGATGATGTCGCGCTTGACGGCATCCTTGTTTCGCTCAGAGGGTGGCCCGTAGCCGCCGCCGCCTTGGGTAAACATCGAAAAGATGTCGCCCCGCTCAAGCCGCTGGTTGTTGGTCTTGGACCTCAGCGATTTGGGATCATTGCTGTCGGGATTGAGGAAAAGCTTGCCGACTGCGCCGGGATGCCCGCCTTCCAATCCGAAAGGCTCGACCTTGAACTTGTCGAATTGGGTTTCCAGCGTTCCGCTTTTGTCGAGGAACTTGATGTCGCGGCGCACACCCAGACCGCCGCGGGTGCGCCCGGCACCGCCCGTGTCGGGCAGGAATTCGTAATGGGTGAATTGTAGCGGATACATGACCTCGATCATCTCGATCGGCGTGTTGGCAAGGTTGTGGATGCCCTGCGACCAGCAATCGACGCCGTCCTTGGTGCGGCGCGCGCCGCCCCCGCCCACTTCGATATCAAACAGGATCCAAGGGGCATGTTCGCCCGTGCCGTCACCGGCCAGGATATGCACGTTGGAGTTGGCGTAGTAACCTGCAGTCACGCGGTCAGGCACCACATCGGCCAACGCCTTCATGATCGCGCTGACGATGGTGTGCGTGATCGTGTTGCGCCCCACCACCGGAGCCGGGGATTGTGCGTTGACGACCGTGCCCTCGGGCGCGGTGATCGTGATCGGCTTATACAGGCCAAAGTTCGACGGGATCGTCGGATCGAGGATCGACAGGATCGCAAAATAGGACGCGGATTCACAAGACGAGATCGTGGCGTTTGTCGGTGCGCGGCGCTGCTTGTCGGTGCCGGTGAAGTCTAGATGAATGCCGCCGTCCTTGATCGTCAGCTTGACCTTGACGGTGATCCGCTCGTCGGTGACGCCGTCGTCATCGACCTGATATTCGCCGTAATAGTCGCCCTCGGGCAACTCCCGGATTTTGGCGCGCATCCGGGTTTCGGAGCTGTCGATGGCATCCAGCAGGCAGTTCTCGAACGTCTCGACGCCGTAGCGCTCGACCAGCTCCAGCACGCCGTCGCGCCCGATACTCAGCGCCGCCGCCTGCGCGCGCAGATCGCCGCCGGTTTGGTCGGGCTGGCGCACGTTGGCGTCGAAAACAGCCAGAAAACGCTCGTTCGCCACGCCCTTTTCAAACAGCTTGATCGGCGGGATGCGGAACCCCTCCTGAAAGATCTCGACCGCGTCGCCCGCATAAGAGCCGGGGCGCATGCCGCCGACGTCAAGATGGTGATCCAGTGTGCCGCAGATCGCGACGATCTTGCCGTCCGAATAGACCGGCATAAAGGTCTGAACGTCGGGCAAATGCTGCCCGCCAAGGTAAGGATCGTTGGTGATTATGATATCGCCCTCGTTCCATTCCTCGATCGGGATGATGCCGTCAAGCGTGGTGCGCAGTGAGCGCGACATCGAATTGAGGTGGATCGGAATCCGGCAGGATTGCGCAATGATATGACCGTCCGGGTCGAACACGGCAGTCGAGTAATCCAGCATTTCGCGCACAACCGTCGAATAGGAGGTCCGCAGGATCGTCGCGGCCATCTGCTCGGCAACACCGACAAGGGCGTTGTTCACGACTTCGAATGTAATTGGATCAACGCGCATATTCTTGCTCCCCCGTGGCGATCAGCAGGTTGGCATGGTCGTCGACCGTTACCTTTTGACCGGGATGAATGATGGTGGTGGTATCGAGTTGGACGACGACGGCGGGGCCGTCAATCTTCACACCCGGTGTTAGGTTTTCGCGGAAATAGATCGGGGTGTCGACGTAATCGCTCGCCTCCTCGAAATAGATCGGATGGGTGCCCTCGATCTTGGGCGCGCCGGTGGACTGGCCCTCGGCCGCCTTGAACTTGGCCATCGGTGGTGCCGACATCGAGCCGGTGGCAGTGAGACGGCCACTGACGAATTCGATCTTCTTTTTCGGATGGCAATGCGCATAGAGCTGATTGTGCTGCGCGTGGAACCTGTCAAAAATGGTCTCGATCAGTTTTACGTCGATCTCGCCTTCGGGCAAGGTGACGTTGATCTCGTAGGCCTGCCCGACATAGCGCAAATCAGCCGTGCGCGTGATGATCTGCTTGTCCTCGGGAACCGCGTCGGTATTGAGTGCCGAACGCCCCAGACCCTCAAGGTCCGAATAGACCTCTTTGAGCACCTTGGGCGTGATCTCATCCCCGCGCAGGATGCGGGTCTGCACGAAATCGTGGCGGATATCGGCCATGACAAGGCCAACGGCAGAGAAAACGCCGGGCTGACCGGGGATCAGAACCGTCGGCATGCCCGCCGCCTTGCCCAGCGCCGCCGCGTGCATCGGCCCGGCGCCGCCAAAGGCGATCATGGTGATCATGCGCGGATCAAAGCCCTTTTCAGCGGACGAGACGCGCATAGCACGCTCCATATTAGCGTTGGCGATGCGGATGATGCCTTGTGCGGCCTCCTCAATCGACATTTTCAGCGGGTCGCCGATCTTTTTCTTGATCGCCTGGCGCGACGCCTCAATGTCCAGCTTGATGCGGCCATTGGCAAAGTATTGCGGCAAGAGGCGCCCCAGAACGATGTTGGCGTCGGTCACGGTCGGCTCTGTGCCACCCTTGCCATAGGCCACCGGCCCCGGATCGGATCCGGCGCTGTGCGGGCCGACATGCAGGCCGTTCGCCTCATCTAGCCACGCAATGCTGCCCGCGCCCGCGCCAATTGTGTTGATGTCGATCATCGGCAGCTTGATCGGGCGATGGGCGACTTCGGCCTCGGTCGTCATCTGCACTTCGCCATTCTGGATCAGCGAGATGTCGGTGCTGGTGCCGCCCATGTCGACGCCCAGAAGGTTCGGAATTTTCGTCGCCTTGCTCATCCGTTGCACCGCCAGCGCGCCGCCGGCGGGGCCAGAGGTGAGGATGCGGGCGGGATAGGATTTAGCCGCCTCGACGGTCAGCGACCCGCCATTCGACTGCATCAGCAGGATCTTGGCATTGGGCAGAATTTCCCGGATGTTCGGGGTGATTTCGCTAAGATACTTGGCGACCAGCGGCATTGCTGCGGCGTTCACCGAAACGGTACTGATCCGCTCGAATTCGCGCATTTCGCGGCAGACGTCATATGAGGCGGAGACCGCGACATCGGGCATCTCTTCCTTCAGCCATTCCAACACCTGCGCCTCGTTCTCGGGATTGACGTATGAGTTGAGAAAGCAGATCGCGATCGCCTCGACGTCGTCGGCCTTAATACCGCCCAGCAGCTTGCGGAATTCGTCGCGGTCAGGGCGCGTCAGCACCTCGCCATCTGCAGCGATCCGTTCCACCAGACCATACCGGCGGTTGCGCGGAATGATGGGTGCTGCGCGATCCTGCTGCAGATCATACATGTCGGGGCGAAAATGGCGGCCGATCTCCAGCACGTCCTTGAAGCCCTCGGTTGTCACTAGCGCAGTCTTGGGCAGTTTGTTTTCCAAAACGGCGTTGGTCACGATTGTGGTGCCATGCACCAGAAGGTTCACCCTTGAGGCATCGACGCCAGCAGCCTCAAGGCCGGTTTTCACCCCGTCCAGCAATGCACCACCCGGATCGCTCCGGCGACTGGGAACTTTGGCGATCGTAACGCCACCGTCCTTTTCATCCAGAACAGTCACATCAGTGAACGTGCCACCGATATCGACACCAATACGCACTGATTCCATGGCTGATGATCTCCGCTTGCTGACGTTTGCGGCCCGGCCCAAGGAAATGAAGCCGACCGAATTTCTGTGGCAACCGCATGGCCTGTGAGGCGAAACGCCTTTGCTCCACACGATCTTGAAGACGAGCGCCCGACGGTTTCACCAGACACCTTCAGGACCCAAGTTAATGAAGTAGTAATTGGGTTGTCAATACAAATTAGTATTGATGTATGTACTTGACTGTTAGGACAATAAGATCAGATTGTCTTTTGGTTTGACTATGTGGTGGTTGCACACCTATCTCGCTAAAAGCGGGACGGTTGTGCAACATGAGTAAGGGAAACGCCGTATCAGCAGCCAATAGCCTTTGAATACAGGCCCATTCGCAGGTACTTCGTTCAAGACCCTGCGCGGAAATTGATGAGTGTATAGATGCGAAATATAAAACCTCGATACGTCGACATAGCGGAAACCCTCGAACGCGAATTGACCGAACTGGCTCCCAATTCCCTGCTGCCAACGGAAGAGCAGATGTCCAGGCGCTTTGAGGTTAGCCGCATCACTGTCAGGGCCGCGCTGGAACTGCTGGAAAACAGTGGTCAGATTTCGCGTATGCGGGGTCGTGGAACCATCGTAAGCCCCAAAAAACTGGTCCGGACCTTTTCGCCCTTCCTCAGCTTTGAAGCCGATATGAAGAGCCGTGGCATCACGTTCAAAACGCAGGTTCTTTCCTTCGAGAAAAGCATCATCGCGCCGGCGAGATTCGTGGAGCAACTGGAACTGCCGGCGGACAGCCGCGTGGCGCGATTGTCGCTGGTCCGGCTGGTCAACGAACAGCAGGTTTGCCATGACCAACGCTATTATCCTGAAGAAATTGGCAAGTTGATCGACCCTTCTCAAGCTGAAACCAAGGCATGCTCGGAAATAATTCAAAGCGCCATGGGCGAGAAGATTCGCCGGGTGCGATGGGACAGCGAAATCTTGTCGTCATCGCAGGATGTCGCGTCTGCGTTGGGACTGGCCAACCGGGCGCTGGTGTTCACCAGCAACTACACTTGGTTCGCCAAGAAACGCCGCCCCATCGAGACCGGATTGGTCAGTTACCGGGTAGATCGCTGCAAGTTCCGCTTCGAGGAGCGGTTGCGCGAGGACATGGGCGACGACGACACCGTTTAGGGCCTGCTACTCGGCCGTGATCTTTCGTTTCTGCGCCGCGCCGCCAAAGCGCGCATGTTTGCCCGCGCGGGCCTGCACGACCGGCATGATATCAGCGGCCGTATAAGACCGCTCAACCAGCTCGGGCGCCGCCGGTTTATATAGTGTGGTCCGCTGGCTGGGAACGCGGCCTGAGGCACGGATCAGTGCGTCCATCTTGTCCGGTGACATTTCCTGACCAAACTCGCTACCCGCCGCCCGGCTGATGGATTCGTTCATCAGCGTGCCACCCAGATCGTTGGCCCCGGCATTCAGCGCCGCGGTGACACCCTCGGCGCCCATTTTCACCCATGAGACCTGAATGTTATCGATGGCCCCGTTCAGCGCCAGTCGCGCGACCGAGTGCATCAGCACGGTCTCGCGGTAACTCGGTCCCTGCCGCGCCGCGCCCCGCAGGTAAACAGGCGCTTCCATATGCACGAAGGGCAGCGGCACGAATTCGGTAAACCCGCCTGTTTTTTCCTGCAAAGCGCGGATGCGGTTCAGATGACGCGCCCAGTTGTGATAGCCGTCAATATGGCCATACATAATCGTCGCAGTGGTGCGAAAACCCACGCCATGCGCGGCCTCGATCACCGATAGCCATTCATCGGTCGACAGCTTGTCGGGGCACAGCTTGCGGCGCACCTCTTCGTCCAGAATTTCCGCCGCCGTGCCGGGCAAGGTGCCTAGCCCCGCGTCCTTTAGCATCTGTAGATATTCCGCGACTGGCAGGCCCAGCGTTTGCGCGCCTTGCGACACTTCCAGCGGCGAAAAGGCGTGGATGTGCATGTCCGGCACGGCACCCTTCACGATCCGGCAAATTTCCAAATAGGTGTCGCCGGTGTAATCGGGATGGATGCCGCCCTGCATGCAGACCTCAGTGCCGCCACGCTGCCAAGCCTCAATGGTGCGGCGGGCAATCTCGGACGGTTCCAGATCGTAGGGCTTGCCGCGCAAATGCTCGGCCGTGTTGCCCTTGGAAAAGGCGCAGAAGGTGCATTTGTAGGTGCAAAGATTGGTGTAGTTGATGTTGCGATTCACAACATATTGCACGTCATCGCCGTTCTTTTCCTTGCGCACCGCATCGGCGGCGGATCGCACCGCAGCCGCGTGCGAGCCGCGCGCCGAGAATAGGGCCACCATATCGTCTTCGGACAATGTGCGCCCGGCGACGCCGCGATCAATCGCGCGCGCCAGCGGTGTCGACAGCGCTGGTCCGGCGCTATGGGGCACCTCAACAGGCGCGGTTTGGTTCTGCCTGCCGACACGCCAGAGATGTTCCTGCGCATAGCCCTGCCCGTCAGCCTTTTTCAACGCCGCAGTCAGCACCTTGGGGGCGAGCCACTTTTCAGCGTTTCGCAGCCAAGCCGGATAGATCGCCAGACGCGGCACCAGCACCTTGCCCGCTTCAGCCGTCTCGCGCGCCAGCAGATCCAGTTCTGGCCAAGGCGCTTCGGGGTTGACGTGATCGGGCGTAACAGGCGACACGCCGCCCCAGTCGTTTAGCCCGGCCCTCACCAGCGGCCCCAGTTCGCCCGAGCGCAGGTTTGGCGGCGCCTGAACCGACACCTCGGCGCCAAAAATCAGGCGCGCGACGGCGATAGTCCATTGATGATCCTCTAGCGTCGGCTCGGGTGCTTTGGCCATTTTTGTGCCAGACTTGGCGCGGAAGTTCTGAATTATGATCTCTTGTATATGGCCATACCGCTCGTGCAGATCGCGCAGCTCCAGCAGCGCCTCGATACGCTCGGCGCGCGTCTCGCCAAGGCCGATCAGGATGCCGGTGGTGAACGGCACGGCGGCCCGCCCGGCGGCCTCGACCATCGCCAACCGCACGGCAGGCACCTTGTCCGGCGATCCGAAATGCGGCATTCCCCGCTGGCTGAGGCGGTCCGACACCGTTTCCAGCATGATGCCCTGCGATAGCGACACCTCGCGCAGGGCGAGGATTTCATCCTCGCTCATGATCCCGGCGTTGATATGCGGCAGCAGGCCGGTTTCCTCCAACACCATGCGCGACACGGCAGTCAGGTATTCTACCGTCGTCGCATAGCCCAGTTCAGCCAGTTCCTCACGCGCCACTCGGTAGCGCAGCTCGGGCTTGTCACCGAGAGTAAAGAGCGCCTCGTCGCACCCCGCTAGCGCGCCTGCGCGGGCAATTTCCAAAACCTCGTCAGGGGTCATGAACGCCTTTT
>RCMY010006042.1_pt1 | contig 10186 bp, 6 predicted proteins | sample 2041341 | NCBI WGS metagenome assembly RCMY01 (sample SAMN09708234, study PRJNA481090) | Marine sediment metagenome, whole genome shotgun sequencing project.
CTGGGACTGGGCTGGTCCTATGACACGCCCGCTGATGTGTTTGCCGAAATGAAGCTGAACATGCGCAGCCTCGACAACATCACTTGGGAGCGGCTGGAGAACGAGGGCGCGGTGACCTATCCGTCGCTGTCGCCCACCGATCCGGGCCAGCCCATCGTGTTTGGCGACGGCTTCCCCCGTCCCGATGGACGCGCGCGATTTACGCCTGCGTCGATCATCGCGCCGGACGACGTGCCGGACGACGAATACCCGATGATCCTGACCACTGGCCGCCAGCTGGAGCATTGGCATACCGGATCCATGACGCGCCGGTCCAAGGTGCTCGACTGGGCCGAGCCCGAGGCGAACTGTTCGCTGCACCCCAGCACCCTGCGCAAGCTGGGCGTCGAGCCTGGCGAACATGTGCGCCTGACCACCAAGCGGGGCAGCATCAGCATCATGGCGCGGGCTGACCGCGCCGTGGCCCCCGACATGGTGTTCCTGCCCTTCGCATTCGTCGAAGCCGCAGCTAACATCCTGACAAACCCGGCCATTGACCCTTACGGCAAAATCCCAGAGTTCAAGTTCTCTGCCGTAAAGGTTGAAGCCGACAACGCCAAATCCGTCGCCGCCGAGTGACGTCTGAATAACCCTAGGGAGACTACCTACATGGCCTACAAGAGCGATATTGAAATTGCGCGCGCAGCAAACAAGAAACCGATCCAGGAAATTGGTAGCAAGCTGGGAATCCCCACCGAGCACCTGCTGCCCTACGGGCACGACAAGGCCAAAGTATCTCAGGCCTATATCGACAGCGTCCAGAACAACAAGAATGGCAAGCTGATTCTGGTCACGGCGATCAACCCGACGCCCGCAGGCGAAGGCAAGACCACCACGACCGTCGGTCTGGGCGATGGTCTGAACGCCATCGGCAAGAAGGCGATGGTATGTATCCGCGAGGCATCCCTCGGGCCGAACTTCGGCATGAAGGGCGGCGCCGCAGGTGGCGGTTACGCGCAGGTCGTCCCGATGGACGACATGAACCTGCACTTCACGGGTGACTTCCACGCGATCACCTCGGCCCACTCGCTGCTGTCGGCGATGATCGATAACCACATCTATTGGGGCAACGAGTTGGAAATCGACACCCGCCGCGTCGTTTGGCGCCGCGTTGTCGACATGAACGACCGCGCATTGCGCCAGATCACGGCGTCGCTGGGCGGGGTTGCAAACGGCTTCCCGCGCGAAGCAGGCTTTGACATCACGGTGGCGTCCGAAGTCATGGCGATCCTGTGCCTTGCCAAGAACCTCAAGGACCTCGAAGAGCGTCTGGGCAGCATGATCGTTGCTTATCGCCGCGACCACACTCCCGTCTTCTGCCGCGATATCGAGGCACAGGGCGCGATGACCGTCCTGCTGAAGGACGCGATGCAGCCCAACCTCGTGCAGACACTGGAAAACAACCCGGCCTTCGTACATGGCGGCCCGTTTGCCAACATCGCGCACGGCTGTAACTCGGTCATTGCGACCTCGACAGCATTGAAGATCGCCGAATATGTCGTGACCGAGGCTGGTTTCGGTGCCGATCTGGGCGCTGAAAAGTTCATGAACATCAAATGCCGCAAGGCCGGACTGGCGCCTGCGGCGGTTGTCCTCGTGGCCACTGTGCGCGCGATGAAGATGAACGGTGGCATTGCCAAGGCCGATCTTGGCGCCGAGAATGTGGATGCCGTCAAGGCGGGCTGCCCAAACCTCGGCCGTCATATCGAGAACGTCAAATCCTTCGGCGTGCCGGTGATCGTGGGTATCAACCACTTTGTCACCGATACAGATGCCGAGGTGCAGGCGATCAAGGACTATGCCAAGAGTTTGGGCGCCGAAGCGGTGCTGTCGCGCCACTGGGAGCTTGGGGGCAAGGGTGCCGAAGATCTGGCGAAGAAGGTGGTCGAAGTCGCAGAGGCCGGGAACGCCAACTTCAGCCCGATCTATCCGGACGACATGCCGCTGTTCAAGAAGATCGAAACCATCGCCAAGCGCATCTACTGGGCTGACGAGGTTCTGGCCGACAAGAAGATCCGTGATCAGCTGAAGCTGTGGGAAGAGCAAGGCTATGGCCATTTGCCGATCTGCATGGCCAAGACGCAATACAGCTTTACCACCGATCCCAACGTGCGCGGCGCGCCGACAGGCTTTAGCATTCCAGTGCGCGAAGTGCGCCTGAGTGCCGGAGCGGGCTTTGTGGTGGTGATTTGTGGTGAAGTCATGACGATGCCGGGGCTGCCCCGCGTGCCTTCGGCGCAGACGATCCGTCTGAACGACGCCGGTCAGATCGAAGGGCTGTTCTAAACAGCGCGGATCGCCGGGGGCATTGAGCCCCTGGCGATCCGATCGTTGCCTTTCAGGCAACTCCTGCGCTCCGCGCGGGGATATTTTCAGCAAGAAGAAAGCGGGGGCGTGGCCCCTTGTGGCATAGAAAGGGCGCGCGATGACTGCTCAGGTAATTGACGGCAAGGCTTTTGCGGCTGAGGTACGTGGCAAGGTGGCGGAGCATGTGGCCCGTCTGAAGGAAAAGCACGATTTGGTGCCGGGCCTCGCCGTGGTGCTAGTAGGCGAGGACCCTGCCAGCGAGGTTTATGTACGCTCGAAGGGCAAGCAGACGACTGAAGTTGGCATGAAAAGCGTCGAGCACAAGCTGGACGCGGATACCTCTGAGGCAGATCTGCTGGCGCTGATTGATCAACTGAACAAGGATGACAGCATCAACGGTATTCTGGTGCAGTTGCCGCTGCCCAAGCATCTGGACGAAGATCTGGTGATCAACACGATTGATCCAGCCAAAGATGTTGACGGGTTCCACATCTCGAACGTGGGCCTGCTCGGGACGGGCCAGAAAAGCATGGTGCCCTGCACTCCGCTGGGCTGCCTGATGATGCTGCGCGAGCATCACGGATCGCTGTCGGGCTTGAACGCGGTCGTGATCGGGCGCAGTAATATCGTGGGCAAGCCGATGGCTCAGTTGCTGCTGGGCGATAGCTGCACCGTGACGATTGCGCATTCGCGGACAAAGGATCTGGCTGATGTCGTACGCCGGGCTGATATCGTTGTGGCAGCAGTTGGGCGCCCCGAGATGGTTCCCGGCGACTGGATCAAGGAGGGTGCGACCGTTATCGACGTGGGCATCAACCGGATCGAGAAGGATGACGGCAAGACCAAACTGGTTGGCGACGTCGATTATGCAAGCTGCGCTGAACGCGCCGGGGCGATCACGCCGGTGCCGGGCGGTGTGGGACCGATGACTATCGCGTGCCTTTTGGCTAATACGTTGACAGCGACCTGCCGCGCCAATGGACTGGAAGAGCCGGAAGGCCTGACCGCTTAATTGATCGGTAACAATCTGGGCGTAAAGTCGGGCCACCCTCTTGATTGAGGGTGGCCTTGTCTCGTTATCGCGGCATTGGTATGGCGTTGGTTTTGCGTCCTGTCAGCACTGCTATCGCTTCCGCTTTCATTAAATCGGCAAGGACGCGGGCATTGCTGCGCAGGCCGCCGGTATACGTGCCGTATGCAGGCAAGATGGCGCGGTCGCTGTCGATCAGGAAAGCCGGCCTGCTTAGATTGCGGGTGCGCGTTCTGATACCGGCCTTCGGATGGTAGTGCCCGGATATTTCGCCGCGCGCGTCTGTCTGCGCAATATGGCGGAAGGTGAGTGGGGCGATTGCCAATTCGCTCAAGTGCATTCCGCCCAAATCGATAGGGCGAGGATCGTGGTTACCCTCAATCCAGATCCATCGACGGCCCGATTGCAAAGTCGCGATCCGGAGTTTGTCATCGATTGAGAGCGCACTCACTGCCGCGCTGTCATCGAAGCTGTCACCCAGGCAAACGACTGTGGAGGCATTTGTCAGCCGCAGATCTGTTTCGAGCCGGTCTAGCGTATCGCGTGTCTCGTACGGGGGTAAAACATCCGAGTTGAGACGCAGACGCCGCTCGGATTTGCCCAAGTGCAGATCCGAGACGCAGAGCAGGTTCTTGTCCGGCCAATAAAGCCCCCCGGATGGCAGGGCGACCAGCCGAGCACCGCCAAGGGTAAATGGATAGTTGGTCATGTGACGCGGTTTTGCAGGTCAGACATCCAACTCTTCAACGAAACGCGCATTCTCTTGGATATATTCGAATCGCAGTTCAGGCTTTTTCCCCATCAGACGCTCTACGAGATCGCTGGTTTGTCCGGGCTCATCCTCGTCGATTGTCACGCGGATCAGCTTGCGTGACCGGACATCCATGGTCGTCTCTTTCAGGTCTTTGGCGTCCATCTCGCCTAGCCCTTTGAAACGGCTGACATCGATTTTTCCCTTGCCGCCCAGACCCTTGGCAAGCCACAAATCCCGCTCGGCCTCGTCAATGCAATAAACGCGGCGCGCGCCTTGGCTCAGGCGGTAAAGCGGCGGGCAGGCCAGATAGAGATGACCGGCATCGATCATCGGGCGCATTTGAGTGAAGAAGAACGTCATTAGCAGCGCCGCGATGTGCGCACCATCAACGTCGGCATCCGTCATGATGATTACCTTGTCATAGCGCAGATCGTCGAGGTTGAATTTTGATCCGAGGCTGACACCAAGAGCCTGCGTCAGGTCACTGATCTCTTGATTGCTGCCCAGCTTGGAACTGGCGGCGCCCAGCACGTTCAATATCTTGCCCCGGAGCGGCAGCAGCGCCTGAATTTTGCGGTCACGCGCCATTTTGGCCGACCCGCCGGCCGAGTCCCCTTCGACGATGAACAACTCTGTCCCCTCGCGGGTGCTGGACGAGCAATCGACCAACTTGCCTGGCAGGCGCAGTTTCTTGGTCGCGGTTTTGCGCTGGGTCTCTTTCTCTTGGCGGCGACGCAGACGTTCCTCGGCGCGCAAGACCAGAAAATCAAGGATGGCGCCCGCCGATTTCGTGTCGGCGGCAAGCCAGTTGTCGAAATGGTCCCGGACGGAATTTTCGACCATGCGCTGTGCATCGACCGTTGCCAGCCTGTCCTTGGTTTGACCGACGAATTCGGGCTCGCGGATAAAGCAGGATACCAGTGCACCCGCACCTGTCATCAGGTCCTCGCGGGTGATTGTCGCGGCTTTTTTGTTGTTGACCAGCTCGCCATAGGCCTTGATGCCTTTGAGGATTGCGGCCCAAAATCCGGCCTCATGCGTGCCGCCTTCGGGGGTGGGGACGGTATTGCAATAGGACTGGATGAAACCATCGCGCGCTGGCGTCCAGTTGATGGCCCATTCAACTTTGCCCGGCACCTTGAATTTCTCAAAACTGACAGAGCCCGCGAAAGGTGTGTCGGCGTAGGTCGTTGCGCCGTCCATCGCCTCGGACAGGTAGTCCGACAGGCCGCCGGGAAAATGAAACTTTGCCTCGCGAGGGGTTTCGCCATCATCGATTTCGGTTTTCCAGCGGATTTCGACGCCGGAGAAAAGATAGGCCTTGGATCGGGCCATTTTAAACAGGCGCGCGGGCTTGAAGCTTAGCGAGCCAAAAATCTCGGGGTCGGGGTGAAACGTGACGGCTGTGCCGCGCCTGTTGGGGGCGGCACCGATTTTCGCAAGCGGCGCCACGGGTAACCCACGCGAGAACTCCATCGCGAAAAGCTCTTTGTTGCGGGCAACCTCGACACGCAAGTGATCCGATAGCGCGTTCACCACAGAGCTACCAACCCCGTGCAGACCGCCAGAAGTCTGATAGCTATCCCCGGAAAATTTACCCCCCGCATTGAGTGTGCAAAAGATAATTTCCAGCGCAGATTTTGCCGGGTCTTTCGGGTGCGGACCGGTCGGAATGCCGCGCCCGTTGTCGCGCACGGAAACGTGGCCGTTGGCGTGCAATTCGACCTCGATCCAGGTGGCGTGACCGGCGACAGCCTCGTCCATCGAGTTGTCGATGATCTCGGCCACCATGTGATGCAGGGCGCGGTCATCCTTGCCGCCGATATACATGCCGGGACGCAGGCGCACATGCTCCATGTCCTCAAGGACTTGAATTGACGATGCATCATAATCGCCCGAGGAGGTGGCGGCAGACAGAAGATCGGACATGGGGTGGGTGCTCTTTAATTTAGGGTTCCGCAATTATGACAGACCGGTGGGCCGGTTAAAAGCGGTGCGTCGCGTCATCTGATCGCAGCGCATCGCAAAATCAGGGTGGTCCGCTGCCCCATATCAGTAATCCCAGCAGATTCACCGACAGAAGGCCAACGGTCAAGCATGCCAGGCGCCATCGCGTGAGCGATTGGGCCGGATCGCGCGCGAAACGGCGAAACTCTGAAAGTTGTTCGCGCATGGTGGGCCATGTGCCGCCGCGCTGCTCAGCCGCGTGACGTGCCGCGCGTGACAGTGAAAATAGCGCACTGAACATGCACCAGATCCATAGCACAAAAAGGACCGATGATATGGCGAGCCACAAAGATTGAACCAGTGGAATCAAGGGACTTACCAACGCAACTGTGAAAACATCATCTTGCAACTTTCCATTCGGCGGCTTGAGAAAAGTCCATCTCTCCTTCTGCGCCTTTGCCGTTCCTTACAGGAATGGCCAGATAGGATCACAGTTTAATCTTGGTCCGATTCGCATGAACAGATCGCTAAAACCTCCCACATTTTGGATGACGCGCTAAGTTGCGGGAACTTTCTGTGCCCATCTCAGCCAGTTCATCCTCAGCCGGTGACGGTTATTTTCCGGCCTGCGCAGTGGCCAGATAGCGCTCCTCGCCAGAATTGTGGCAGGACGCCGGAAGCCTCAACACACTTAGAAATTGGCGTCGACACCTGGCAACTTGAGCGATGAAATCAGATCACGAAGTTCTTGCCTCGCGGCAATATTCGAGATGTTAAGCTGTTTGACTCCAACATCTTTTAGATCCAGCAGGGTCAGGCCGCGTGGAAATAATTCGCGGAAAATTACCCGCTCGTTAAATCCGGGCGCAACGCGAAATCCTATCCGCTTGGCAAGATTATCCAGCGCCGCACCCATTTTCTCTTTGTTCACCATAGCTTGTGCGCCAACACGGTTTCGCACGACGATCCAGTCTATCGGTTTCAGTCCGGCCTGCGCCCGCAACTGGCGCGCGTTCCAGACCATTTCAGAGTAGACGGAGGGACGCAGGATTTTGAGTCCGTCCGAGTCGACATGGGCCAACAGATCGAAATCGACAAAGCTGTCGTTGAGCGGTGTGATCAGTGTATCCGCCAGACTGTGAGCCACTTGGCTCAATCGCGTATGCGATCCGGGGCAGTCGATGACGATGAAATCGCTGTCGGGCTCAAGTGACGCGACTGCCTCGGACAGGCGGCGGTCATAGACGTTTTCGCCAGGGCTGAGGCTGGAATGATCTACCTCGGGCAACTCGTGATAATACGGGCTTGGCAGGTCAAGGCTGGACTGGGCCAAGAACGCCTTGCGGTTTTCTGAATAACGCCCAAACGTTTTCTGCCTCAGGTCCAGATCGAGCGCGCTGACAGTCTTGCCCATCCGCGCAAGCGCCGTCGCAACATGCATCGACACGGTCGATTTGCCCGCGCCGCCCTTTTCGTTTCCGACGACGATAATATGCGCCATGTCCCAAGATCCCTTGCCCCACACCCTCGAATTGGGGCGTTTGGGGCATAGTATCGCGAGGTCTTGGAATAGGAAAGGGCAGGCGCAATTCGCGGGCGTCGATGCATCTGAATTGCAACGAAAAAGAGCGGCTTCATACGATGCCGCTCTTGAAAAATTTCCGTCTGCCGAGTCTCAACCCTTCATGCTATCCCAGAAAGATTTGACCGATCGAAAGAAGCTTTTGCTTTCGGGGTTATTATCCTCCGACAGGGCTTCAAATTCGCGCAGCAGGTCTTTTTGCTTGGACGTCAGGTTTACCGGGGTCTCAACCGCCATTTCGATGAACATGTCGCCGGCCGCACCACCGCGCAAGGCTGGCATGCCCTTGGCCCGCAGGCGCATTTGCCTGCCAGATTGGCTGCCGGCGGGGATCTTGACCTTGCTGCGGCCCCCGTCGATGGTGGGTACTTCGATATCTCCGCCGATCGCGGCAGTGATCATCGACACCGGCACCTTGCAGTAAAGGTTGGTTTCCTCGCGTTCGAACAAGCTATGCTTGGTCACCTCGATGAAGATATAAAGATCACCCGGAGGTCCGCCGCGCATGCCCGCTTCGCCCTCGCCGGACAAGCGGATGCGGGTGCCGGTTTCAACCCCTGCCGGGATGTTGACGCTCAGGGCGCGATCCTTTTCGACACGGCCTTGACCGCCGCAGGACTTGCATGGATTTTGCACGATCTGGCCCATGCCGGAACAGGTAGGGCAGGTCCGCTCAACCGTGAAAAATCCTTGCTGTGCGCGCACCTTGCCCATACCCGAGCAGGTGGGGCAGGTGGTCGGCTCGGCGCCGCCCTCGGCGCCCGATCCATCACAGGAACTGCACTGGATTGAGGTGGGCACGTTGATCGTCTTCTGCAGGCCGGTAAAAGCCTCCTCCAGCGTGATGCGCATATTGTAGCGCAAGTCAGATCCGCGTGCGGCACGTGGACGGCCGCCACCACCGCGCGCGCCCATGAAATCACCGAAAAGATCGTCGAACACATCGGAAAAGGCGCTGGCAAAATCGCCCTGACCCTGTCCACCGGGGCGGCCACGCTGTCCGCCACCGCCGCCCATTCCACCTTCAAAGGCGGCGTGGCCGAACCGGTCATAGGCAGCCTTTTTTTCGGCGTCTTTCAGGACGTCATATGCCTCGCCTGCTTCTTTGAACTGGGTCTCGGCGTTGGGATTGTCTTTGTTGCTGTCGGGATGCAGCGCCTTCGCCTTTTGGCGATACGCCTTTTTGATCTCATCTCCCGAGGCCCCGCGCGCGACGCCCAGAACCTCGTAATAATCGCGTTTGGCCATTCGAGAACTCCTATACCTGAAACGAAACGGGCCGGCCTTGTACAGGACCGGCCCGAAGGTTTCTCAGCGACGCATTAGCCGCGCTTGCTGTCGTCGAGGTCCTCGAAATCGGCGTCAACGATATCATCGTCGCCGGGGGCCTGATCTGTAGCTGTCGGGCCTTCATCGTCCTCTTGCTGTGCGGACTTATAGATGGCCTCGCCCAGTTTCATTGCCGCTTCGGTGACGTTCTGGATACCCGACTTGATCTTGGCCGCGTCTTCGTTCTCCAGATCGTCCTTCAACGCGGAAATCGCCAGCTCGATAGCCTCAATCGTGGTCGGATCCACCTTGTCAGCATGCTCTTCCATCGATTTCTCGGTCGAGTTAATCAGGCTTTCAGCCTGGTTTTTCGCCTCAACCAGCTCGCGGCGCTCCTTGTCGGACTCGGCGTTCTCCTCCGCGTCCTTGACCATCTTTTCGATGTCCTCATCGGACAGACCGCCCGACGCCTGGATCGTGATCTTGTGCTCTTTGTTCGTGCCTTTATCCTTGGCCGAAACAGACACGATACCGTTGGTGTCGATGTCAAAGGTCACTTCGATCTGGGGCATGCCACGTGGTGCAGGCGGAATGTTTTCCAGGTTGAACTGGCCCAGCATCTTGTTGTCGGCCGCCATCTCACGCTCGCCCTGAAACACCCGGATCGTCACAGCGCTCTGGCTGTCCTCGGCGGTCGAGAAGACCTGAGATTTGTTCGTCGGGATCGTGGTGTTGCGGTCGATCAGGCGGGTGAACACGCCGCCCAGCGTCTCAATGCCCAGCGACAAGGGCGTGACGTCCAGAAGGACCACATCCTTGATATCACCCTGAAGAACGGCAGCCTGAATGGCAGCGCCCATGGCAACCACTTCGTCCGGGTTCACGCCCTTGTTCGGCTCTTTGCCGAACAGTTTGGTCACCTCTTCAATCACTTTGGGCATGCGGGTCATACCGCCGACCAGAACGACCTCGTCGATGTCGCTGGCCGACAGGCCCGCATCCTTCAAGGCAGCCTGGCACGGCTTGAGTGACGCCTTGATCAGGTCGCCAACCAGTGATTCCAGTTTGGCGCGGGTCAGTTTCATGACCATGTGCAGCGGCTGGCCGCTGGAACTCATCGAGATGAACGGCTGGTTGATTTCGGTCTGGCTGGACGAGCTCAGCTCGATCTTGGCCTTTTCAGCCGCCTCTTTCAGACGCTGCAGCGCCATCTTGTCCAGCGTCAGGTCAACCTGATGCTCTTTCTTGAACTCGCCCG
>RCMY010006324.1_pt1 | contig 10185 bp, 2 predicted proteins | sample 2041341 | NCBI WGS metagenome assembly RCMY01 (sample SAMN09708234, study PRJNA481090) | Marine sediment metagenome, whole genome shotgun sequencing project.
AGCACCTCGGTCAGGGGTTTCAGACCTTCCAGAACCTGATCCACCGGGATCCCGTATTCAATCAGGCAGGCGATTTCGCTGACGCCGATCTGCTTTAGCTGCTCGACCCGGTCGAGACAGTCCTCGATCGTGCCAAACAGCCCCGAGTCCTCAAAATACCGCTCGAATGCGAAATCGAGAATGCCTTCCATCTCGTCCGGCTCAAGCTCTCCAAGGTCGAGTTGGAAAGGGTTGGTTACACCCTCGGGTTTTTTGAAAGCCGGGAAGGCCCAAGCGTATTGCTTTATCAGGCCAGCGGCCGAGCGCAGATAGTCCTTCATTGGCCCACTTGCGACATCGCGCGCCTTTTCGCGGGTAAAGTGTGCAGCATCAGGGTGATCTTGAAATCATCCGGATCATGGCCTGCCTTGCGCAGTTCAGCGTGATAGAGACCGATCTTTTCGGCCACTTCGTCAGCGCTCTGGCCCAGAAGGTGGGTCAGAATATGGGCGCCGTGACGACCGGCATCCTTCCAGGTTTCGGGGTTGCCGGCGGTCGTGACCCAAATTTCAGGCGCGTCCGAGACGGGCCTGGGCTGGGTCAGCACGGGGTGCATCTCGCCGTTTTGGCGGGGAAACTCGACCGGCTCGCCCTTCCACAGCTTGCGCAGGTCGCGGATAGCGTCGAACATCGCTTCCTTGTTCTGTGGCGGGGTGTTTTCAGGCTTCAGCAGAAAATCGTCCGGCTGCCAACCAGATGCAATGGCCAGACCTGCGCGCCCATTGGTGAGGTTGTCGACCACCGACCATTCCTCGGCAATGCGGGCGATGTGGTGCAGCGGGGCAACGCAGCTGCCTGCGCGCACAGCGATATTGCGCGTGACCGCTGCAACGGCGGCCCCGGTAACGGACGGGTTGGGGTAGGGGCCGCCGAAAGCGTGGAAATGCCGTTCCGGCGTCCAAACGGCGCAGAACCCGTTTTGATCGGCGAACTTGGCACCTTCCAGCATCAGCCGGTACTTCTCACGCCCCGGTTTGTCGTCGTTGCCCCAGTAGTAGAGGCTGAATTCCATGCCTTTTCCCGAGACGGCCCGCCGCTGCGTAGATTCTCCTGCCACAAGGGCGCGATTTTCGTCGCTGCTGAGGATCAGCTTGAAGCCCCGGGCCAAAGTCCAGAACAGTTCCAGAACCGAGATGTCGAAGGACAGGCTGGTTACGGCCAGCCAGATGCCCGGCGGGTCATGCCGGATGCGGGCGTCCATGCCGGTGAAGAAGTTTGATACATTCCGGTGCTCGATCATCACGCCCTTGGGCCGCCCGGTTGAGCCCGAGGTATAGATCACATAAGCGAGGTCCTTTGACGTCACACCGCTTTGAGGATTGTCCTGCCGGGCCTCTTGCAGCACCTGCTGCGCGTCCAGAAGAAGAACCTGAGCGTCGTGTGGCGGCAGGCCCGCCGCCAGATCCGACTGGGTGATGACGACTGGTGCTGCGCTGTCCTCAATATAAAGCGCGGTGCGGTCGGCGGGATAGGCTGGATCCATCGGGACATAGCCAGCGCCGGCCTTGAGGATGGCGAGCGCACCTATCAGCAGGTCAGGCGAGCGGCGGGTATGGATCCCGACCAGCGTTCCCGGCCCGACCCCCATGTCACGCAGAATATGCGCGGCCTGATTGGCGCGCGTATTCAGCTGGGAATATGTGAGAGTTTCACTCTCGAAAACAATGGCGTCGGCGTCCGGCGTCCGGGCAACCTGAGCTTCGAAGAGGTGGTGGATACATCCGGTTTCGTCATAATCGGCAACCGTATTGTTCCAGGTGCGCAGGACCAGAGTCTGCTCGGTTTCCGGCAGAATGGGCAGGTCTGTTGCCTCACGATCATCGGATGCCGGATCACTGATCAGGGTGCATAGATGCTCCAGACGGGCAGCGATCAGGCCGAGCGCGTCTTCGGTGACATGGCCGCTATCGGCGACGAGCGTAGCTTGCCCATCGACCATCAAAAGCGTCAGCGAAGTGCCGGCAATCAGACCCTGCGTCATGTCTTGGGACAGGCCAACCGCAGGGCTGCAGGGCTGGCGAAGGTCGGGAATGCGGGCCGCCAGATCACATGGGAAGCCGCCAAGTTCGCGAGCGGTTTCGATGTCGCGGGCAAGGGCGTCGCGGACCGCCGCAACAGTCTGGCGGATTTCGGCCCGAACCGGAACCCAATCACTGATATAGCCCGATTGCGGGGTATCCGGCCCGCCCGGTAGCTGCCAGGCAATGTCGATCTGGTCGGTTTCACCAAGGCGGGCGACAAGTATCGCGAGCGCGGCCTGTAGAATTTCGGGGCTGGCGGATTCGGGAAGCTGAAGCGCCTTTTGAATGGCCGGCCCGGAGTCGGCACCCGGATCGATCAGCGGCAATTCGGGATGGATCATCGTCTCCAGTCGCGCGCGCCAATGCGCTTCGCCTGGCAATGCCCGAACCAGTGCGGCGCCGATCAGTTCTGCGTCCTGCGCCGTAACTGATGGGAGCAGGTCGCCGGGCCGGGCAATGGTATCGGCGCGAACAATTGCGCCAAAACAGTCTCGGAATCCACTCAGGACAATGGGCTGGGTTCCTGTCGCCACAGTCAGGGTGCCGGAATCGGCGGCGATGACCGTGCCGGGGATGGCGTCCGGCCCCTTATCCGCGATGGTGGCTGTTCGAGGCAGCCATATCTGGTCTCCGGCGGCGATTTTTGGGCAACATAGTGGATTCCAGTAATCCCCGTGATCGAGGGCGCGGACCAAGGCGGCCAGGGCTTCGGCGGGTTGCGTAAAATCCAATCGGCCTGCGGCCTCGGGTCGGTCGTCCCGCGCGAAATAGCTGCGCTGCGACAGATCCTGCGGGGTGAGATCCGGGGCGCCTGAGACAAGCGCGCTGATGACCGCGGCGAAGCTTTCGATCGCCGCGCTGTAGCACTTTGTGTTCAGGGTCAGGCCGGTATCCCTGTCGGTGATGTCGAATTGGGTCTGGGAGATGATATCGCCTTTGTCGATTTCTCCCGAAATCATGTGCCAGGTGATGCCATGGCGCTGTTCCTGGTTGATAAGGGCCCAGATCGGCGCGTTCAGACCCGCATAGCCGGGCAGGGGACCGTCGTGGAAATTCACCGCGCCCTTTGCGGCCATGTCCAGAACAGCCTGTGGGATGAGGTCGAGATTGGCGATGCTGAAAAGCCAATCAAACGGGCTATCGGCAAGCCGTTCGGCAAGACCGGCACCCGGTGCATGGACGGGCAGATCATGGGATTTGGCCCAATCGCGGACATCGCGATTACGGGTGACGACCGCAGCGATGGCGTGCCCGGCCTCCAGCAGCATTTCACCGCATTGAACGGCGAGGGATTCATTGCCAATGATGACAGAGCGGAACATGGACATGACTAATCTCCGATAGCGGGTTTGGCACAGTTGGCTTTTCCGCGCCTGAACACAAAGACGGCGCGGCCCAAGGCGCGCAAATCATGCCGTGCCATGGTGACCAGAAAATTGGGTTTAACATCGAGGGGCTTGCGGGTCACAAGACACCGCAGCCAGTGCAGCCCGCCGCCGGTGAGATGTGCAAGCGTGGCAACCGTAGCATAGAGAGAACCGTGGTTCTTGACAAAATAGTGCAGGCGCGAGTCGAACCAGTAATACGGCACCTTCTTCCAGTCATTCATGCCGGTCGTGGCCGAGCCGATATGCGCCACTTCGCTTTTGCGAACGAAGGCCGTGCGATATCCGGCACGCCGCGCGCGAAGGCACAGATCGGTTTCCTCGAAATAGAGAAAGAAGGTTTCGTCGAAAAGGCCGATCTCATCTAGCACAGATCGGCGCATCATCAGGCTGGCGCCAGCCAGCCAGTCAACCAAGCTGTCTTGGGCGGGGGTTTGCACAGGGACGGCATGGGCGGCAAGCAATTTAGAGACGGGACCAAACCTGATCGCCCCCTCAAACTCGCTGAAGATCGACGGAAACCGAAACGTGGTCAGGTGCGTCTCGCCGTCCTCGCCGTGAATGTAACTGCCCGCAAAGCCGATTTCGGGTTGGGTCTCGAGATAGGTCAGCAAGTGCCCGATCGCGTTGGGGGCCGGAAAGGCATCCGAATTCAGGACGTAGACGTAATCGGGCGCCGAGCCGTCGGCCAGCCCCGCACGGATGCCGACATTGTTGCCAGCGCCAAAGCCGCCATTACAGCCCGATTGCAATACCCTGACACGATCCCACCCCTTTTTCGCGATATGGGCCGAGATCGCCTCGAATGATCCATCCTGAGAATCGTTGTCGACGATGACGATCTCACCGGAAATTCCGGCCATTGCGGTCAGGGCCACTTCGGTCGAGCGCAGGGTCATCGGCGCTGTCTTGTAATTCAGAATTATGGTCAGAACGGTTGGGTTTGGCATGGGATTATTCAGCCGCTTCTTTGGGTTGTTTCATTTCTGGCCGGAAGGCGTCCTGCCGCGCCTGCTCGGCGGCCTCGATACAGCGCTTCATTCGGGCAGCCAGAACGCGGACATTGGGCTCGAGAACCATGGAATCGTGATCGCCGGGTACCTCGATCACCTCGACTTGCGGGGCCCACTTCGTCCAGTCGTTGTCATGTATGACATAGTGCCGGTCCGCATTGACGAGGCGGTCAGGCGCGACCTGCCATTTCCCCATCATGGGGGGGCGGAACAGGGTCAGTGGGCCGCCCCAAGGCGAAACCTCGTAAGAGCGCACACTGTCCAGAAAGGCGGCCTCAATGGCCGTGTCATGAAACTGCTGTCCGGCTTCGACTTCGGAGTCGTCGTCGGGCTGGCGGCGCTTCTTTATTTCCCACGCGATCCGGTTGCGCAGCCATTGGGCGGGATAGGCGAGGCCCTTACCGCGCAGATCCAACCACTGGATCATGGCCCGGTCGCGGGTGGTCAGCGGCGGGCGCATGGGTAGCGGGGTGTCGAGCATGACGAGCGCGGCGATGTCTTCGCCATCTGCGGCCAACTGCCGGGCAATTTCGTATGCGGTAATGCCTCCGCCGGAAAAACCACCGACCATATAAGGCCCCTGCGGCTGGACCATGCGCATCTCGGCGATATAGTCGCGTGCGGCCTCGACGATCGAGCTATGGGGTTCTTCATTGCCATAAAGCCCCCTGGCCTGCAGCCCGTAAAACGGACGGTCGGTGCCCAGAAGATGAGCCAGATGACGCAGGTTCAGCACGTTCCCGAACATACCGGCCACTAGGAAAAATGGGGTTTTCGGGCCACCTTCCCCCGAATGCATCGGGACAAGATGAGTAAAGCGGCGCTCGGGTGCGGCGGCGGGTGTTGACGCATCTGCCTCGTCGTCGCTTCCCGGTATGATGCCTTGGGCGGCGATCAGGTCGGCGCATTTGCGGATGGTAGGGGCCTCGAAGAGCACCGAGATCGGAAAATCAACCTGATATGCTTTGCGGATCTGGGCAAAGAGCCGCACGGCAATCAGGGAATGCCCGCCCAAGTCGAAAAAGCTGTCCTCGACCCCGACCTGGTCCACGCCAAGCAAGTCTTGCCAGAAGCCGGCCAGCCGAATTTCAATGTCATTTGCGGGAGCGACATAGTCCGAGTCCAGCTCGGGGCGCTGGAATTTCTGCTCGACTCCACCAACGCCTGCATCCTCTGGCCCCGCCTGACGGATCAGGTCGCCCAGATCGAGGGACGAGACGATGACCTGCGGCTGGTCCACGGCCAGCGCCCTGAGAAAGAGATCGGCCCCCTGCTCGGCCCAGATCCCTTGCGACAGATTATGCTGCAGCCGTTCTTCGACCGCAGACAGCGGTCTGGGGCCTTCATCGGCGCGCGGTTTTTTCGCATGCTGTGCGGCCCCCGCCGCAAAGGCCACACCCTGTTCCATGCGGCGGATCGAGAAACCGGTGATATCGACACAGATGCTACCGTCAGGGGCGGTGATAGTGATGTCGAAGCTGGCCGTTTCGCTATCGCCCCGATTGGCGTCGGCGTTGCGGACCCAGCTGACGACTTCGGCGGGCAAGGCCTGAAAGACGCGGACCGATCGATAGGAAACCGGCACCCACAGATAGGTAGGCTCATACCCGGCGATGAGGTCCATCGCCCAGCCGGTCGCAAGGTCCATCAGGCCGGGATGCAGGCGGTAACCGTCTTGAACGTCATCCTGCACCTTTGGAGGCAGGCGGAGATGCGCAATCCCCTCGCCGTCGCCCAGAGCGCTGGACTGCAGGACATGCCACCGTGCCCCGAATTTCAGATGCGCCTCTTGCCGGGATCTGAGCCAGGCACCGTCGGGCGCCTTGGATATGGATTTGGTGCATCGGGCCCGGATCGCATCCAGATCAAGAGGCGCGGGGGCGGTTTGAGGCAAGAGTGACAGAGTGGCTTGAGCGTTCTGCTCAAAGCTGGTTCCGTCACCACTTTCGACGCTGAATTCGTATCCAGTATCGTTGCGCGGTAGAGTTACACGAACGGCGCGGTCCTGATCATCCGGAACGGCAAGCGGGCGCAGGAAGTAAAGGTCGCGGATTTCGAAACCGCTCGTTTCACCTTGGGCGTGCAGGGCTTGGGCTGCCAGTTCGAGATAGCCGGTTCCCGGCATGATCGCATCGCCAGCTATGGTGCGGTGATCGTCGAGGAACCAGCGCTCTGCTGCCTGATATTGGGTGGTGAACAGTCGGTTCCCGGTGCCATCGAAACTGGCCTCGTCCAGCATGGGCACGCCGGCGGGTTTGACTGGCGGGGGCGTGACGCTGCCTGTCCGGGCTTCCATCGCGTCGGCGGCCATGCCGACATCGGCCCAGAGTCCCCAGTTAATGGCGCGCACCACTGTCTGGTCGCCAGCGCGGGCCTTGGCGTAGGCGTTGAGATATTCGTTCGCCGCCACGTAATCGACCTGGCCAGCCGGGGCCGTGGCTGTGGACGTCGATGCAAACAGGACCAGCCAGTCAAGTGTTCCGTCCGGAAAGACGGTGTCCAGAACCTGCGTGCCGTGGATTTTCGATGCAAAGACATCCTCGATCCCGGTTATGGTCTTGCTCAGAATGGGGGCATCGTCGATCAGGCCCGCGGCGTGGATAACGCCATTGATCGTACCCAGACTTTGTTCGACATGGCTGCGCGCGGCCCGCATGTCTTCGACATTGCTGACATCGGCGGTGATGCAGGTGACTTGACCGCCACCCTCTTCTAGGCGCTGGACGGCCCGGATGCGTTTTGCGACCGGATCCTGCGGGGCGAGCTGATCTAGCATCTGTGCCCAGGTGTCGCGTTCCGGCAGCGCGCTTCGGGCCAGCAGCACAATGCGGGCCGATGCCTTGCGGATCAACATCTCGGCAATAGTCAGGCCGATCCCACCAAATCCGCCGGTAATCAGGTAGATTCCGTTTTCCTGCAGCGGCGCCATATCTGTCGCAGGCTCGGGCAGGGGCAGCGGCCGATAGGTCAGTTCAAACCGTTTTTCTCCGCGCAGTGCGGCGGTCATCGAGACGGGCGGCGACAGAAGATCCTCAAGCACACGGTCGGATAATTGCCGCATCGCCGCCGGGTCCAGTGCCTTGCGCCGCGTTCCGGCGGCTTCCGGCAGGACCAAGTCCAGCACCGAGCAGCTTCGCCCCGGAAATTCGCGGGGCATGACCCGGGCCGGACCCATCACGGTTGCCTTTTCAGGATAGGGCAGCGGTTCACTGCGAACCTGAACCGCGCCGTTCGTCAGCACCGTCACATGCAGGGGCTGGGACAGGCCCTCGTCGGCCATGGCCTGAGTCAGGAAAAGCAGGCTGTAAAATCCCTGTTCCTGAGTGCGGTGGAAAAAACTGCTGCCCGGACGGAAACTTTCGGTTTTCGTCAGCAGCCAGCCATGCACGATGCGGGTAGGAATTATCTCGCGAGCGGCCAGATCGCGGATCAGCGCATCATAGCTTTCGCGTCCTCGCTCGGGGGCGATCACATAGTTTTTGTCACCGGTTCTGGCGAAGGTGTCACCGGGGGTGACGGTGATGACGGGATGCCCCGCGGCGCGCAGCCGCTCAGAGACGAGTCCAGTCAACCCGGCATCGTCGTCGAAGATCAGCCAGGTTTCCTGTCCGGCTGCGGCCAGATCGTCCGTCACGTCGATATCGCAGGCGGCATAGCGCGGGGTCCAGGCGGGCCTATATCCCCATTCTGCCGGATCCTCGTTGCGCATCAGCCAGTGCGATCCGGTATCTGCAGCCGCTTTGCCGGGTTCGATGAAGTAGGGCGCGCGCTGAAAGGCATAGGTGGGCAACGGGACGCGGTTGCGTCGTGCCTCACCCCAGATTTGGCCCCAGTCGAACGTACCGCCCACGGCCCAGACCCGACCCAGCATGGCCAGAAAATAGGCGTCATCGGGGACATCGTCCTGCGGATGGCGCAGGCTGCTGATGACCTGATTCGCAGTGACCTTGTCATTTTGTGACGTCAACGAAGCCAACGCCTTGCCGGGCCCGACCTCGATGAAAACGCGGTCGGGGGTTTCGGCCAGGGTCGTGATGCAATCGGCAAAGCGAACCGTATTGCGCAGATGTCCGACCCAATAGTCGGGATCGGTCGTTTCTTCGGCGGTGATGTAGGCGCCCGTCCGGTTCGAGACGAACGGGATCTGCGGGGCGTGCAACTTGATCGAGCGCAGATAGTTGCCGAACTCTTCGAGAATAGGGGCAAGCATCCGCGAATGTGCCGCGATATCGATTGGAATGCGCTGGCAGTCGACCTCGCGTGCGGTCAGCTCTGCCTGCAGCGTATCAAGTGCGGCTTGCGCGCCCGTCGCCACGCTCAGGCCCGGTGCGTTGATCGCGGCAAGGTCGAGGTCATCGCCGAGCAGAGGCAGAAGCTCGGACGCGGGCAGGGCCACGCTGAGCATGCCGCCCGCCGGAACCGTATCGAAAAGCTTGCCGCGCAAATGCACCAGGCCGATGCAGTCTTCGAAAGCAAAGACACCGGCAAGACAGGCGGCAGTGTTTTCGCCCATGGAGTGACCGACGAAAGCCGCAGGCTTCACACCCCAGGACATCCAGAGTTGTGCCAAAGCGTACTCAACGATCATGATCAGCGGCAATTGCACCGATGGGGCCTGTAGCCGTGCATCGGCTGCGCCCTCCTGACCCGCTTCCGGTAGCCAGATGGCGCGGATGTCGTAATCGAGCTTGGGCTGAAGGATTTCGAGACCGCGATCCATCCATTCAGCAAAGACCGGCTCTGTTTCATAGAGATCGCGGGCCATCCCGGCATATTGCGCCCCACCGCCGGGAAACATGAAGACGATCTCGGGGGCTTCGGTCACAACGGAATGGGTGAAAACCCGGCGCGGATCGTTCTCTTCCAGCATCTTTGCTGCCTGCTCGTGGGTTTCGGCCACGACGACCCGGCGTTTTTCGAAACCCCGGCGCCCTTGCTTTAGCGTCCAGGCCACATCGGCCAGCGGCTGTTCGGGATGGGCGCGCAAATGATCTGCAAGCGCGTTGGCACCCGCATCAAGCGCCCCTTTGGAGCGTGCCGATACTGCGAGAATCTGGAACGGCCAGTCGGACGGATCTGACGCCGCACGTTCAGGGGCTTCTTCGACTACGGCGTGGGCGTTTGTGCCGCCAACCCCGAGGGAATTGACCCCGGCTCGACGCGGTCCTTTGTGGGACGTCCAGTCGACAAGGCGGTCATTCACCCGGAACGGGCTGTTTTCAAAATCGATGGTCGGGTTCGCCTTCTCGTATCCCAAGCTTGGCGGGATCTGGCGGTTGTGCAGCGATAGCGCCGTCTTGATAAGGCTGGCGGCACCGGCCGCAGTATCGAGATGGCCGATATTGGTTTTGACCGACCCGACCCGGCAGTATCCGGTCTCTTGCGTGGTTTCCGAAAACGCCTGGGTCAGGGCCGCGATCTCAATCGGATCGCCCAGATACGTGCCAGTGCCGTGGCATTCGACATAGTCGATCGTGTCGGCCGTAACCTCGGCCATCGTATGGGCCTCGGCAATGGCGGCGGCCTGACCGTCGACCGACGGGGCCAGATAGCCGGCCTTGGCCGCGCCGTCATTGTTGATCGCGGTGCCGCGGATGACGCCCCATATGTGATCGCCGTCGGCAATGGCATCGGCCAGCCTGCGCAGCACCACGACCCCGGCCCCCGATCCAAAGACGGTGCCCTGAGCGCGGTGGTCGAAGGCGTGGCAATGGCCATCCGGCGACA
>RCMY010006043.1_pt1 | contig 10182 bp, 9 predicted proteins | sample 2041341 | NCBI WGS metagenome assembly RCMY01 (sample SAMN09708234, study PRJNA481090) | Marine sediment metagenome, whole genome shotgun sequencing project.
AGTTGATTAGATTAGAGTTGATCAGGAAATCATGTTTTACCCGATGTTGTTAAGTTCTGAGTTGATGGTTTTCTTGATTTCATCTAAGTAACTATAGACCGTAACTTTTGAAATATACATTCTATCTGCTACATTATCTACAACACCTTTTATTTTAAACAAACCTTTTTCATTCATAAATCTAATTAGGCTTATTTTCTCTTCACGTGTCATTCTTAAGACATCTTTATCACCAATTATTTTTTCAATCATATCATCTACAATTTCAATAATATTTGAAATATCTTCATCTTCTTCTTTAACCAAGGGCACAGGTTGTGAAATCCCTACAACTTCTGCCAACTGATTCATAATGTTTTCTATGGCTGCAGTATCAATATTTACACATAAAGCACCAACAACCTTATTGTTTGCATCTCTTAAAAGTGCTGTTGATGATTTCAGTCGTTTCCCATTTTCAGTAGTCATGACATAGTTCGAGGAACAATCATCATGAAAATTTTGTGACAATAGTACCTGATCTATAAAGGCAGGAGTGATACTTTCTCCAACTTTACGATTTGTAACATTATTATTTATGGTGAAAACAACTGAATTTTGAGGTTTAGAAAAATCATGAATGATTACCTCACAATGCTTTCCAAAGGTATTACCAATTAAATTTGCGACAGGTATAAATTTTTCTAGTGCTTCGTTCATAAAAACTCCTTCAGCTTTTCTTACTTTTGTTGTAATTATTTTTTGTTTACTTATGACTACATTCATGAAATTTGGCATCGTAACTTGAGCTAGATATGTTCATAATTTATTGTTAATCAAGTTGAAATCATGAATTTAGTTTTGAACATAAACTAATTATAACAAAGTTAGTGAACTTATGCATATTCACTATGCTTTTTTAAAAAATACTAAGAGGTGACAATTAATCACCTCTTACAGAGTATTTTTTTTAGTCCTTAACTATAGTTGTTTCTATTTCACGTTTGGATCATAGAGTATTAAGTTTAGTGGTATATTGTTTATATTAAATCGATTTCTCACGTTCACATAATCCGGAATTCAAGAATGATTTCAGATTATAGGATATTAATTACGCCTTACGAGCCTTTGACTGTTCTTTGTTAGATTCATCATTAGATTTGTTCCAGTTCCAAGGATTTTCTATAATATATTTATCTGCGTAAGGTACAAATACGGAAGCAATTGCGAAAATACCAAGTAGTATTATATACCACATGTATGGTATGATTTCTACTGGAGCAACGGCACCACCAGCTAATGCACCTATTAATAGTATCTGATTTCCGTATGGAAGCAAACCTTGTGCTACAGTACTAAAGATATCCATCAAAGAAGCAGTTCTTCTTGGATCTACTTTGTATTCATGAGAAATTTCTTTACAAATATCAGCTGTAACAATAAGTGCGGCTGTATTATTAGCAACTGAAACGTCTGCTAATGAGACAAGAGTAGCAATACCCACTTCAGCGGATTTACGGCTCTTTATCATTGTCTTAACCTTATTCATAAGGTAAATCAGGCCACCTTGGTCGGACATCATTTTGGAGAGTCCACCAATAAATATTGCTAAAACAACAATTTCAGTCATTCCTGCAAAACCGGAATAAATAGCTTGAGCAAAAGTGATTATTGTGAGTGAACCTGTAGCGATACCGATAATACCTGCTAAGAATGCTCCACTTCCAAGCACTAAGAATACATTCATTCCTGCAATAGATGCTCCTAATACATAGATATATGGAAGAATCTTAATTAGTGAAAACTCACCAGCTTCAATTGCTACAACAGTATCTGGTGTTCCAAATACAAAGAATAGGACCATGGTGATAACAACAGCTGGTAAAGCGATTAATAAATTCAATCTAAACTTATCTTTCATCTCAACGCCCTGTGTTCGGGTCGCAACAATTGTTGTATCGGAAATTATTGAAAGGTTATCTCCGAAAAAAGCTCCACAAAGGACTGCAGCTAATACCATAGGGGTGTTTAATCCTGCTTTTCCTGCCATGGTAAATGCAATTAATCCAAGCGCTGCAGTTGTTCCTGAGGAGGATCCTGTTGCTAATGACATAAATGCTGCTATAACAAAAAGACCTAGTGTTAAGTATGCTGGTGGAATTGCGTTAAGTCCAAGATTTACAACGGAGTCAACACCGCCACTTGCCTTTGCAACATCTGAGAAAGCACCTGCAAGGAAAACAGTCATGTACATAATAGCTATATTTTCATTTGTACAGCCTTTGATGAAAGAAGAAACTTTTTCCTCTACGCTACCTTTATAGATTATGAATGCTACTATAATTGCAACAAATACAGCAACTGATGCGGGTATTTGATAGAAAGGGCGTTCGACTCCCATCATATTTAGAATGATTCCGCTACCTACTGAGATTAAGATAAATACTAAAAATGGGATAAGGGCTTTTCCACCTTGTTTATTGTTAGTTGTTTCCATTAATATTGCTCCTTTTAATTTTATTTGCTATTCAAATAGCAAAAGATTATTTTATAATTATGAACCTAATGGAGAAATCGATTACGTGACTTCTAAAAAAAATATGTTTATGTTTTTGTTTTGTTTTTTTTATAGAGCTATTTAGGATTCTATATTTCTTCTATGATATAGAGATCTTTTCTTCTGTGAGCTAATAATGGAAGTTCATTTCTGACTTTATTAACCAGTTCAAGATTTAAAGTAGTGATTATATAACCTTCTTTTTCATCCATTTGCTGAATAATATTTCCCCATGGTGCTACAACTAAGGAGTGCCCCCAAGAGGTATATCCTGATGCTGCATTTCTTGCAGGGGAAGTTCCGATTGTAAATACTTGGTTATCCAAAGCACGACTTCTAAATAGAATATCCCAATGTGCAGGACCTGTTGTCATGTTAAATGCAGCAGGTACAAGAATAATCTGTGCCCCTTTGTTAACCATAAGCCTTGATATTTCTGGGAATCTAAAATCATAACATACACAGACTCCCATTTTACCAAACTCGGTATCAAAAACATTTATTGTCTTTCCAGGTGAAAGGGTATCAGATTCTTTAAATGATTGACCACCTTCAACATTAATATCGAAAAGATGAACTTTTCTATGTTTTGCTACTTGGGCTCCATCTCTATTGAAAACATAAGCTGTGTTGTATATTTTTCCATCTTCACCTAACTCTGGCATTGAACCAGCGGATAAATATACGTTGTATTTCTTTGCTATGTCAGAGCATCTCTGCCAGCTTTCGCCGCCCTCTTTCTCAGCGTAAATAGGGAAGTTTTTTGTTTGATAAGGACAGTTGAACATTTCTGGTAATTGAACAAGGTCTGCACCTTTTTCAGCCACTTCTTTTACGTAAGATTCGGCTGTATTGAGATTGACTTCTTTACTATCAGAAATATCCATTTGAATATTTGCGATTTTCATTTCCATAAATAGACCTCCTATTTTAGTTTTCCACGACAATCTATTTCTATTTCTTCGATAACTTGTCCATGTGAAACTAGATATGCAGTTTCGTGTAAATTAACGACGGGACAGATATGATTAGGGATAATCTCAACCATATCACCAACTTTTAATGAATCATGAAACTCCTTGTTATAAATGATTGCATGTTCATCGTAGACATCATCTATAACTACATCAGGCCAACCTTTGATTAGGCCTAAACCTTTTGTTGCACAAAAACCAACTGATCTGGTTTGAGCTGTGAGTCCCTTTGCACCAACATCTGTAATTACACGCTCTGAAGTGGGAAGACTGATTACTGTTGTAAGAATTGTAGCGGCATTTCTACTTAAGCTGCCATAAGCATTTGCTTGAGAAGCATCCATAAATATATATGTGCCAGGTCTTATTTCAGTAACACCCTCTAATATAGGGAAGTTGTGCATCAAAGATGGAGTTGATCCTATACTAACCGTTTCTAATAGGAAGCCCATTTCCTTTGCTATTTCAGCAAACTTTAGAGTTCTTTCTTGGCTAGTGAGGTGGATTTCTTTACAAGCTTCAATTGTTTCAGCTTGATAGGAATTGCCATCATGTGAGAAGATGCCTTTTAAATGTATATTTTTACATTCTTTCAGATAGTTAAGTAAATCGATAAAATCAGATTCTTCAATAATACCTGAACGATTTTCGCCAACTTCTATTTCAATTAGAACAACTGCTTTTTGATCAGTTTCGCTAAATACTTCTTCTATCATAGAAGCTTGAGCGATGCTATCAAGTCCGAAAGAAATATTTATTTTAGAACCAAGTTTGATTATTCTTTCATACTTAGCTCTGCTAACGATTTCATTCGCGATAAAAATATCGGTTAATCCATTTGCGGCCATTACTTCTGCTTCTCCGACTTTTGCAACAGAAATTCCTTTAGCTCCAATGCTCTCTTGCAACAACGCAAGTTTTGACATCTTATGTGTTTTTGTATGAGGTCTTAATGCAACATTATTTCGATCTGCATAATTCTGCATGAAGTGTAGGTTATCTTCCATAATTTCTTTGTTAATGAGTAGTGCGGGAGTATCAAGAGATAAAAAATCCATTATTAACTCTCCTTGCACGCAACGATTGCTTCGATTTCTACTAAGCATCCAGCGTATAAATTATTTGATGGTACAACAATCCGTGCAGGTTTGTGATTTCCAAAAAAGTCTGAATAGACTTGATTCACTTCTGGCCAGTACTTAACATCTGGAATATAGACTTTGCATTGTATTACATCATTTTTCGAGCAATTAGCTTCGGTTAGGACCAGTTCTAGGTTTGTTAAAGCTTGCTTTGTTTCTTCGATAATACCACCTTCAGGAACTTGGTTTGTATGAGGATTGATAGAGAGCTGTCCTGAAATATATAATGTGCCATTGTGGACCACTCCTGGTGAATAATGGCCTCCATCTCGTACGGAAAATTCTGTTTGTATTAGTTTCATTGGGTTACCTCCTTATAATTTATTCTAATTATAGGTTTTTTTATACGAAATATCAATAATTTTTTATATGTTTGTAAATTTGATATTTTTTTGTCAAATTATAATGAATTTATCACAAATGAAGTTGTATTTTGACTAATTGTTATTATTCTGTTAGATTACTGATATTCAGATCAATATTTATAGATGTAAATAAAAAATTAATAGAGACAACGTTATCATTTACCTGATATGGAAGATGCAATTATTAATATTAGTACTATAGATACACTGTTTTCATATAAAAATTTATAAGACGATAAAAGTGTTTTGAAAGATATCTCTTGGAGAAGCCTTAGATTTTCATTATGACTATATGATTTAAATGAAAATCTAAGAAAATAGAAAGAATACGCTTATACGAATATTTTGTTTCAATAAAAAGAAGGACTATTGTTAATAATAGCCCTTCTTTTCTAATGTTAGTATTTAGTTATATAAGATATTGTGATCTCATTGAGTCATTTACATCATGAAGGAGAATGCAAAACTTCCTAGAATAAGGATGATTGCTCCACCAAGACGGCTGGAAAGCTGAGCATAAGCAATCAGTTCCATTCTGTCAGCAGCACCAAGTACTGCAAGGTCTCCTGATCCACCTCTGTTTGCCATACAAAGTCCTGCTGTAATTGCAGCATCGATAGGGTAGAAACCAACAAGGTATCCAACAAATCCAGATCCGATGATTGCTCCAATAACAATGAACAGTGCAATGATTGCATTTTGAGGAGTAAGGGCTGCAACGAATTCTCCTAGGTCCATATCAATACCAACACCAACCATAATTAAGATGGTAAGGTTTGTTGTAACAAAGGACTGAAGCTTCTTAGCACCCATTCTGATGCTCTTAGGAACTACACCTGTAGCTGCTAATATTACAACAAATAGAATCATGTAAGCTAATTGATGTATTGGCGCTCCGAATATTTCTGGAAGAATGCTCTTAGACATAAGTCTTCCAAAAGTATATGCAGAAACTGTTAGGAAAAGACCTGCTCCAATGTCACCCATGGATACTTTGAAGTTCGCATCATCTGAAACGTCAAAGGTTGAGTTTCTAAGAAGTGTTTTCTTATCTCCTGTCCATGAAGGCTTCTTTTCTCCAAGTGAGTTAAGAAGAGCACCAGAGATAATCGCAAAGATATTAGCAATCGTTAGAATAACAATAGCAAATGCATAGTAAGAGTCACTACTTCCACCTGTAACATCAGCATAAATCTGTGATAGTGGAATCGCACCAGCACCATTACCACCACCCATAACAGGTAGAACGTACTGAAGCATGATCATAGTAGGATTAACGCCAAATATTAGACCAGCAAGGCTGCCAAGGACTCCAGCGCCTAGAACACCACCTAAGATTGCAGGTACATAGCCAGCAAAGCTCTTAAGAAGGATATCTCTATCTAGTGAAAGTACAGATCCTGTAATAAGTACGATGATGAAGAATGTAAGGAAGTTGGTATCCCCCATAAAAACGTCCATGGATTCCACATATTCTTCAGGAAGTACATTGTATTGTACGAGTGCTGATGCACCAAGGAATGTTAGAACGAGTCCACCACCAACATACTTATTCCAGATTGGAATTCTTTTTCCGATTTCATTTAATGGAATTGCGATGGCAAGCATTAGTGCCATGGTTCCACCCATGTCTGTTGGGAGTGCACCTAGTGCAGTTGCAGCATATACAACGAGTATTGCAACGGCAGCGAACCACCACGGCATTGAAAATAGCATGAGACCTTTTTTCTCTGTAGTATTAGTCATTTTTTTTCCTCCGTTTTTTAATAATTTGAATAAAATATATTATTTCAAGATGGATCCCATAATGGGTTAAATACATGAAATCCACCATTGGAACCTAAAGGGTTTCTAAGGATACTTTCTTGGGTTTGCGGATAACATCCATGAGTGTACCATCACGGTACTCCACCAGTGCCACCACTTGGTCTTCAAACTCGATTTCTTCCGGTTTACCAACTAATTTGTAAGCTTCATCGCGAAGCTCCTCAATGGTAAGAAGTGGAAGTCCAGAGTCTTTTAGTGCATCGAGAAGATCTTGTCTTCTTGGATTAATGGCAACACCGACTTCGGTTACGACGATGTCTACGCTTTCGCCCGGGGTTGCCACGGTGATGACCGAATCTTTAATCGTTGGAATTCGGCTTCTCACAAGAGGTGCCACCATGATAGAGCATTTTGAACCTGCAGCAGTATCCACATGACCACCAGGGGCTCCTCTTACGACGCCATCAGAACCAGTAATGACATTGACGTTAAAATCAGTGTCTATTTCAAGTGCGCCAAGGATGACAAAGTCTAGTTTATTCACAAATGCACCTTTGTTCATAGGATTGGCATATTGCGAAGTAGAAATTTCAAAGTGTCTTGGATGATTATGGACCGAAGCGATGGATGTAAGATCAAAGTCTTGTGCATCTACAATGGTCTCAATGAGTCCTTCTTCTAAAAGATCTACCATGGGTTTTGTAATACCGCCGATGGCAAAGCCCATTTTAATATCTTTTTCTAACATATATGGTTTTAGGAACCTCGTCACAGCAAGAGAAGGTCCACCGCCACCAGTTTGGAAGGAAAAGCCATCTTTGAAATACGGTGTATTCACTAAAGCTTTTGTGGCATACTCTGCAATGAGTAGTTCTCTAGGGTCTGTTGTGAATCGTAGAAGTTCATTGGCAATCTTTTTAGGATTTCCAATCTCTTTAACCACCACCACATAATCCACATCTATATGTTCTATGCTGGGTGGAAAATTAGGGAAGGGTACCAGAGTGTCTGTGATGATGACTACTTTATCTGCATATTTCGCATCCACCATGGAATAGGAGAGGACACCGCAGTCAGATTTCCCGCCTTTTCCTCTGGCATTACCATAGGAATCTGAGGTAGGAGCTCCGATAAAAGCTACATCGATATGGATATCACCTGTTTCGATGGCACGTACTCTTCCGCCGTGGGATCTTATGAAAGCTGGATTCTTTAACTTTCCATTGGAGATGGCTTCTCCGATTTCACCACGAACACCACTAGAGGAGATTCCTGTGATGGTGCCATCTTCTATGTATTTTACAATCGGTGCATGGGCTGTTCCTAAGGAACTGGCACAAATGGTGATGTCTTTTATGCCAAGCTCATGAATGGTATCCATGACCATATTGACAATATAATCGCCATCTCTAAAATGATGATGGAAAGAAACCGTCATACCATCTTGTAGTTTCGATTTAAGGACTGCTTCTTTAAGGTCGCTAACCAGCTTGTCCTCTTGAGGCTTAATAGAAGCTTTTACTCTTGGTGCGGCTTTTTTATATTCATAACCATCCCGGTAAAACTGACCTTGAAAAACTTCTACTCCTTGGCCTAGAAACTGGTCCGGGATTTCTCTTCCTAACTTTGTCAGCATTATAAATCCCCCCTATACACGCCAGATGCTTTTGCTAGAGTAAGTACTCTTTGAGCACCTTCCACCATGGCGATGTCGATCATTTGACCATCCACCACAAAAACACCTACGCCTTCTTTAGCCAATTCTTCCACACCATAAATGGTTTTCTCCGCCATTTCTATTTCTCTCTTACTTGGTGTGAATACATCATGGATTACAGAAATCTGCTTTGGGCTGATAACGGATTTACCATCAAAGCCCATATTCATGATGAGTTCTGTATCTTTTCTTAAGCCTTCGAAGTCATCTACATCTGTGTGGACGGTATCAAAGCACATGATGTCAGCTGCTCTTGCAGCTAAGACCAGTTGACTTCTTGCTGCGAGCATCTCATATCCATCTTTTGTTCTCTTCGCATGCATGGTTCTCATAAAGTCTCCTGCACCTATGGATATTCCAAACATTCTTTCGGAGCTCATTGCGAGTTCCAATGCATTGATGACACCCATAGGTGTTTCAATGGCAGCCATAAGAAGGGTACTGTTTAGGGGTCTGTTAAACTCCAGCTCAGCTTTTTTGACTTCTTCCTCAACTAGATGAACATCACTTTTGAATTCACACTTTGGAATTCTAATGCCATCACATCCGCCTGCAACAGCGGCTCGAATGTCTTCTTTCCAATGTGGAGATTCTTTTCCGTTGATACGGACAATTCGCTCTACACCTTTATAGTCTGAATACTTTAAAGTGTTATAAAGCTGAATTCTCGCGGAATCTTTTTGGTTTTCAGAAACCGCATCTTCTAAATCAAAGATGACAGAATCAGGTTTGTAGATATAAGGGTCTTTTACAAGGCTTGCACGATGAGCGTTAAGGAACATCATGGTCCTTCTGATTCTTTTTTTGTTTGGGTGCATCACATCTTCACCTCCCAAGGTAGATTGTCGGTCTGATCCACGGCTCTAAACACGGCAGTCTGTACTCTGGACCTTATGGTGCAGTCAAGTGCGCCTTTATCCATGGCTACAACCTTTGCATTGGTTACCTCTAGTTGCTTAAGAACTTCCAAAATGGTCTTTCTTATTTGAACGCCATACTGACTGAGTACGCTGCTTTCTAGAATTAGTTCTAGTCCATTTTCTGTTGGAGAAATCATGATTTGGATGTCGCTAGATTCCAGTGTACCAGCCACGGCTGAATGTAATAGATTCATTTCTATGCCTCCTCATCCTATTTGAGAGTGCTCTCTAAAGGGCAACGTTTTCACTCAGTATAAATTAAAGTTATTCTCTTAACAATATATTTTGATTTAAAAAACAGTGAAAAAACAGCGTATCATTATTGCATATGAAGCTGAGGTATCTAATAATTATGAAATTAATAATTTATGGATATTGTTGAGCGATCCGTTGTATATGGAGACCTGTCAAAATGAAGGAATGTTTGATTGTTAGGAATTAAACATAAAGTACAGGTAAAAAACACATGAAATAAAAAAGTTATCGTATAATGGAGATGTAATCGATACGACTAAGGGTTATGTACTAATCCTTATGACACCTATATAGGTAAACGGGGGAGATTTTCATGAATTATACAATACAAAGAATGTGGATCAAAAGAAGTAAATCCGCACGAGAAGCATGGGAAACACTTCTGAATCAGGCTGGAATTCGGTCTGAAGAGACTGTGGAATACACGGTGGGCGTTTATGATGGTGAGAAACTTGTGGCCACGGGTTCTCGCTTTAAAAATGTGCTTAAGTGTATTGCTGTGTGTA
>RCMY010006044.1_pt1 | contig 10182 bp, 10 predicted proteins | sample 2041341 | NCBI WGS metagenome assembly RCMY01 (sample SAMN09708234, study PRJNA481090) | Marine sediment metagenome, whole genome shotgun sequencing project.
CGAGCAAAAGGGCCAAGGCGGCTTCGGTGAACCGTTCCATGTTGGCTGCTCGATCGTTGTCGCCGGTAAAGACATGTTGCGCCCTCGTCGTCCCGTCGGGTCGGCACAGCGCGACCCATGCATGACCGGCAGGATCGCCGTAGGGATTGCCGCTCGGACCGGTGGCCCCGGTCTCGGCCAGGCCCCAGTGTGCTCGCATCTTCGCGGCGGCCGCTCGGGCCAGGTGCTCGGCGAATACCTCGGTGCCGCCCCGAATGTCGGCCGGCAGCGCGTCGTCGGCGAAGAGCAGGCCGCGGGACCGGCCGGTGTACACGACGGCGCCACCGAGACAGAAGGCGGAGGCGCCGGGGACCGACAACAGGGTTGCCGAGATCAAGCCGCCAGCCGACGACTCGCCGGTGGCCACGAACTGGCCTCGGTCGATGAGCAGCTGGCCGACCCGGGCCGCCAGATCGCTGTGTTCGAGCATGTCCAGAACCTCCGCACGTCGAGTGATCGACTCGGATGCTAGACGCATGCTCGAGCGAGTCCGGATTTGACCGGTCTACAGGGTACGTCGTGGAGTTCTATCGGTACTCGGGGTTCTGGTCCGCAGCGTTGGTGACGTGGGACCATTCGCCGACCTCGTTGCCCCGAGTCGGGAAGCCGCCGATGTCACGCAGCATGCGGGCAGCGTGCATCAGGTTCCAGGCCATGATCGTGGTGTTCTTGTTGGTGAACTCGCTGTCGTAACCAACGGGCGTGTCGGATCCCTCGATGTCGTCGCCGTAGCTCGGTCCCGGACCGATCTCGCCCAACCAACCGCAGTCGGCAGCCGGAGGAATGACGTAGCCGATGTGCTGCATGGCGTAGAGGAGATCGCGGGCAACCGATTTCACACCGTCTTCGTTGCCCGTGACCACGCAGCCGCCGGCCTTGCCGTAGTAGAGGTACTGGCCCTTGTCGTTGGTCTCGCCGCTCGAGGCGTACATGCGCTCGATCGCCATGGTCGCAACACTCGACTTTGCGCCGAGCCAGATCGGCGATCCGATCACGAGGATGTCGGCCGCGACGATCTTGGCCTGGATCGCAGGCCAGTCGTCGACATCGGCACCGTGCTCGGTCATGTCGGTCTGCATGCCGAAGGCGATGTCGTGATCGAGCAGGTGCACGATGTCGACGTCCACACCTTCGGCAGACATGATCCCGGCCGCTCGACGCACCAATCGCATGGTGTGGGACTCGGACGCATCACGCGTCAGCGAGCAGTTCAAGAAGAGAGCGGACAAGTCGGAAGAGTCGGTGGCCATCCTTCTGCGATACCCGCGTCACCGGTCATCAAACGTTCGGAACTCGACACACGTCGACGCTCGACGTGCGAACACTTGCCCGCCGCTGAGCGCGCCGTATGCTGCAACGAGACCCGAGTCGACGAGGATGCAGCGGTGGTTGACGAGATCGAAACGGCTGCAGCCTCCGTCGTGCGACTCGTCATCGTCGACGACCACGAGGTCCTCCTGCACTCGCTCGCCAGCAGCCTCGACAGCAGACCGGGATTGGCGGTGGTCGCGTCGATGACCTCGCTGGCTGCTTTCGAGGCCCGAGCGCCCACCGGACCTGCGTTCGACGTGGTCGTGGTCGACTATGACCTCAACGACGGGCGCGGCGTCGAACTTGTTCCTTCTGCACGCGAGCTTGGCGCAGTCGTCCTCGTCTTGAGTGGCGGCGACGAATCCATCGTCGCCCGCGCTGCAGTCCGGTCGGGGTGTGCAGGCTTTGTTCACAAGGGCTCTCCGCTACACGAGCTCGAGCGAGCAATCCATCTCGTTCACGGTGGCGGCACGGTGTTCTCTCAGAGCGCACTGGCGGCGATCACCAAGGTCGCCCCGCTTGCTCCTGCACTCACAGACCGCGAGCTCGATGTCCTGCGACTCCTGGGAACCGGCCGGTCCGCTGCCCAGATCGCCAAGACCCTGTTCGTGTCGATACATACGACGCGGACACACATTCGAGCGATTCTCGTCAAGCTGGACGCGTCGTCTCAGCTCGAAGCCGTGGTGAAAGCAGTTCGCTCCGGAATCATTCTGATCGGCGACGATCCTGATCACGTCTGACCTGCTCCGACGAGGCAGCGAAGAGTCCGGCGGTATCCGGCAGCTCAGCGATCACTGCGTGGCTGGAGACCATGACCCGATCGGCCAGAAGCGGGTCGGGGGGGAGTGATTCGGCGGCCAGCTGAAGCCAGTTGCTGTCGATGACGAGGGTCACACGGCGCCCTTGACGGTTCTCGATGGAAACCACGACGACCGCACTCGACGTCTTTCGAGCCCTGACGATCGACAGGAGGGCTTCGGCAACCCCGCTGTCGATGTGTTCGAGATCGACGACCTGGGCCGTCAAGATCCTGGTCGACGCCGACGAATCGGCCCAGTCTTGCTGTTGTATCGCTCGACCGGATGCTTCGGGATGATTCGCCACCATCCCAGTGTCGACAGGCCATCTACGGTCTCCTCTCCCTCAAATCGACGGATCGCTCTCATCAATTTCGACGAGGCGCGGCGTGCGGCGAAGGATCCTTCGATACACCTGTCGAGTCGATGGTTTCGCGACTTTTGGGGGGAACCAGGCGTCAACCCCTCAACGGCGACACGAGGAGCACCAGTATGCCGCGCACATCGACCGCTGTCGGCGGATCAGACGAGTTCGACGACGCCCGACGTCCAGGCGATACCGCACTGATCGATCGTCGGACCGAAAAAACGAACTCGTTCAGCACTGGGAAGCGCACGGTCCAACGTTGCTCGATCGACAGCCGCAATGTCGTGCGAGCGATCATCCGCATCGGTGACCATCTGAGCAGCCCGGCACCGCTTGGCGAACGAATGAGGTTGCTCTGTCGGGAAGTCGCTTCGCTTCTCGGATGCGACGCAAGCAGCATCATGCTCTGGGATGGCGAGGACTACCAGGCGATGTACAACTGGGGGAACCCACCCGACATGGCACGGATCTTCGAGTCGTATCGGATCCCTGGTGACGCTCCGCTGATGCTCCAGATGGAGGCAGCAGACAGTTTCATTGCCATCAACGATGCAGCGGCACATGCTTCGATGCGCGGGGTCGACGCCATGGCGCGCGTGCACAGCATCGTCATTGCGCCGATGGTCGATGCTGAGGGCAGACGACTGGGTTTCCTCACCGCCGAGTTCAACGAACAGATGGGGTCCTTCGACGACGACAGTGCGGGAATCGTGCTGGGTGCAGCACGCCTCGCACAAGCCGCCTTTGCCGCAGATCGCGACCGCCGAAGACGACGAGCGGACGATCTCAGCCGATCGAAGTTGCTCACCTCACTCGTCGAGGCCGAGAATCGCGAACGACGGCGCATCGCCCATGAGCTGCACGACGATCTCGTCCATCGGCTCTATGCCATGCAGCTGACGCTCGAAACCGCAGCGTCACAGGACGAACCCTCGCATCTTCTGGATCTCGAGCAACTTGTCTGCGACGCCCAGGAAGCGAGCAACACCCTGCGACGACTGCTCAACGACGTCCATCCCACTGCGATCGAGGACAAGTCGCTCGGCGTCGCACTCCACGCGGCACTCCAGCGCAAGGCATCGACGACCGGCTGGTCGATCTCGATCGTCGATGAGCTCACGACGCAGCCGACCACCGCGACCCTCACGGTGCTGTTCCGCATCGCACTGCAGGCTCTACAAAATGTTGCGATCCATGCGTCTGCGTCGACCGTCACGGCTCATCTTCGAACCCTCGATGGCGGCGCTGAGCTTCGGATCACGGACGATGGCTGCGGCTTCGAAGTCGCAGATGTCGGAACAGATCGTTTGGGACTGATCTCGATGTCGGAGCGCGCCTCCGCTGCCAGGGGGCGAGTAGACGTCGTGAGCAGCCCAGGCCTGGGTACCGAGGTCACTGCCTGGATCCCGCACGGCTGAGATCGGACGCCGTGAACTGGGCGGCGTCACGTCGGCCGGCGAACTGGCCTTTCAGCGTTCGATGTCGCCATGGCGGGCGAACGAGGCCTGCAGAAACTTGGCGAGCGCCCGATCGCCCCGGGTCATCGTCGACGACCGTCGCGACGACCGCCAGAACGACAGCAACTCGGTGTCACCGGCCGAGAGCACGTCGGGGTGGACATAGGACGACCGTGCCACGGCTCGTGTGTTGCCCAGGGCCTCCGCTGCGGCATCCACCGATTCGAGAGTGCCGAGCCCCTCGATTCGTGCCTCCAGCGCTTGGCGCGAGCCTCCCCAGGTGCGGAAGTCCTTCGCGCTGAACGATGGGCCTGCCACCTGGGCGATCACCGCATTCACGTCGGCGCCGGTCACCGCTCGCTCCTCGTCGGGGTCGACGAGATACGTGAAGAGACGACCATCGTTCTGCTCGGCCAGCGAGGCAAGGATGTCGCCGAGTTGTTCGTCTTCGATGACCACGCTCCGAGCCTTGCCGCCCTTGGCCACGTACTCGAGAATCACGTGCCCGTCGGCGTCGACGTGATCGGCGTGCAGGGTCGTCGCCCCGTGGTGTCCGTCATCCGACGACCGTTCGTTGCCGACTCGAAGCAGACCGGCGTCGATGACGCCCAGGACGGCACCGACGGCGAGGGGCTTGGACCCGGGGGGCGACTCGAGCAACTGGGCGATGTGCGTGCGTAGGCCGGGCAGCGCTCGGCCGAAGTAGCGGATCCGGTCGAACTTGCGAGCCTCACAGAGCGCTCGATAGTCGTCGTGATATCGATACTGCTTTCGACCGGCTGCATCGACGCCGGTTGCCTGAAGGTAGCCATCGGCAACCGGTGCGAACCAGACATCCGCCCACGCCGGGGGCACGGCGAGCTTCTGGAGCCGCTCTCGCTCCGGCCCGCGCAGGACTGAGCCGTTTTCATCGATGAAGCTGTAGCCACGACCTCGGCGGCGTCGGCTCCAACCGGGCGGTTCTGGCGCGAGGTACCGAAGGCCGGCGAGAGGTGCGACGACGGCAGGGTCCCGGATGGCGAGTTCTCGTGGAACTCGAACGGTCATCAGAACGGTCTTTCTGTTCAGCGCTCGTGGTTCAGAGCTCGATCGCGCCGCTCGAACCCATGCCGGGTTCGCTGTCGGTGAGTTTGGCCTTGGCCAGTTCCACGATCTGGACGGCCTTGTTCGGGGATGCCCACCATTCGATCCGGTCGGTCACGATGTGAAGCGCCACCGGCTCTGCCCCGTCTTCGAAGAAGGTCTCCGACATCGGGTCGGAGAGTTCGTCGATCTTCGCGCTGTCGGTCACGAGCGATGCCCGACCGGCGAAAGAGACCCAGGTTCGATCGTCCGCAATCGAGGCATTCACAGGACCTCCGTGGAGCGGCCCCACCCAGTCGGCGTTGCGGTCGACGAGGAACCACAGATCGCCGCTGTCGTCGAAGCGCTGGACCGTGACCGGACGAGAAGAAAGCGTTCCGCGCTCGTCGATCGAGGTGATCATGGCGAACCGGTTCCCTTCGACTCGGTCTTGGACGTCGGTGATGGATGTGATCGGCTCGGACACTGTCTGTGCTCCTGGTTCGCTTGGGGCCCACGAGGCGGTTGTCGTCGTGTACCCACGCGGTTCGGCCGCGACACATCCGCAGTCAGAATCTTGGACGCTCGATCCTCAGAGGGCCTTCTTGACGAGCTTCTCTTTCCATCCCTTGTACGGCGGGTACAGGATCGAGTTCTCGCCCCTGAGCGGCTTGTGGAGGACACTCTTCATGTTGGAGAAGGTCTCGAAGCTGGTCGCACCGTGATAGCGGCCCATGCCCGAGGGACCGACACCACCGAACGGCAGATCGGGCGGAGTGATGTGGAGGAGCGTGTGATTGACACACGCCCCACCGCTCGAGGTTTCGTTGAGCACACGATCAGCGGCCTCGTCGTCTTCGGCGAACACATACAGCGCCAGCGGCTTCGGGCGTTCGTTGACGAAGCGGATCGCCGCACTCAGATCGTCGACGGCGGCGATCGGGAGAATGGGACCGAAGATCTCCTCGGTCATCAGCGCCGAGTCGAGGGGCGGGTCGACCACGACGGTCGGTGCCAGGTACTTCGATGAGGCATCGCTCTGGCCGCCGACGGCGACGGTCTGGCCATCGAGATAGCCGACCAGCCGATCGAACTGCGCCCGGTTCACGATGCGCCCGAAGTCCTTGGAGGTCTGGGGGTCGTCACCATAGAACTCGTCGACGGTCTTGCGGAGTTCGTCGACGAGCGCATCACGACGGCTCTCGCTGACCAGCACGTAGTCGGGAGCGATGCAGGTCTGGCCGGCATTGAGCCACTTGCCGAACGCGATCCGATGAGCGGCGAGTTCGAGATCGATCGAGTCGTCGACGATGCACGGGCTCTTCCCTCCGAGTTCGAGCGTCACCGGGGTCAGGTGTTTGGCCGCCGCCTGCATCACGATCTGGCCGACACGGGTGGAGCCCGTGAAGAAGATGTGATCGAAGCGCTGCTCCAGCAGAGCGGTCGAGACCGGGACATCACCCTCGAAGACCGCAACCGCGCTGCTGTCGACGTAGTCGCCGAGCTTGGAGGCGATGACGCCGGAGGTGGCGGGGGAGAGCTCCGACGGCTTCGCCGCCACGGTGTTGCCCGCCGCGAGTGCCGCCGCGATCGGTTCCAGAAGCAGCTGAACCGGATAGTTCCACGGGGCGATGACGAGGGCGACACCGAGTGGCTCGGCCATCACGCGCCCTTTGGCCGGAAGCGACGTGAGGGGCAGCTTCGCCTTGCGGGGCTTCATCCAGCCCTTGACGTGCTTGCGGAGGTGTTTGATCTCGGATGCGGTGGTTCCGATGTCGGCGGCGTACGCCTCGAGCCAGGGGCGACCCAGGTCGGTGGCGATGGCCTCGATCAGGGCATCTTCCTGCTCGTCGCAGAATCGCAGCAGCCCATCGAGCTGTTGCTCTCGCCATTCGAGCGAGCGAGTGACCCCGGTATCGAACGTCGAACGCAGTGCTGCGACACGTTCTGGAATGACACGGTCCGAAATGGTCGCGACGGATTCCATGGAGGTGGCGGTCTCGCTGTTGGTGCTCATCCTCCCAGGGTACGACGCACGAGTCTGGCGCACTTGCTCCTGGCCATCTGCTGGGCAAGGCTGACACGACCGCAGGCGAAGGAGCACGTATGACCGACGAGGTACAGGACTGGTCGACGGACCTCGACGTCCTCGATCCCGAATGCCCGGTCGTCTTCAGCGCGTGAGCACTCCCGTACCTCGTCGATCGAGTCACACAGCGTGACCGTCACCGGTCGGACGACCGAACCATTCGAACACGTCGATCCCGGTGATCGCTATCGGGCGACCCTGCTCGCAGTCGTCATGCTCGCCGTCACCGCGTTCGGCTCGTTGATGACGATCGTCACGGTCGCCCTCGGGACGATCGCCGACGACCTGGAAACCTCTCGAGCCACGCTCACCTGGGTCATCACCGGGTTGATGCTGGCCATGGCCGTGGTGACACCGCTCGGTGGCAAGCTCGGCGACATCCATGGCCATCGAAAGGTGTTTCTGGTCGGCCTCTTCGGCGGGGTGGTCGCCACCCTGGCCTCGGGCTTGGCATGGAATGCTGCGTCGCTGATCGTCTTCCGGGTGGCGTTCGGCGTCTTCGGGGCGCTGGTGATCCCCAATGCCCAGGCCCTGATGATGCACGCCTACGGCCCCAAACGGCGAGCGACGGCGATGGGATGGTTCCAATTCGCCATGACCGGGGCACCGACCATCGGGATCATCCTCGGAGGTCCCCTGATCGACCTGCTCGGCTGGCGTGCACTCTTCATGATCTTCGCCGGAGTGAATGCCCTGGCACTGGTGACCGCCTCGTTGGTGCTCGCAGCGACACCCGTACGAGCCGCGGCACGGATCGACTACGCCGGCGCCGCGACCCTGGGCCTCTCCGTCCTCGCAGCGTTGCTGGCCATCACCCGGTTCACCGGACGACTGCGCGGGGGAGTGAGCGCCGAGGCGGTCTTCGATCCGCTGGGCTGGCTCCTGGTCGCCTTGGCGGCGGTCGCCGGGTACTCGTTCATCCGCGTCGAACGTGGCTCACCCGAACCGATGATCCAACTCGACTACTTCCGACGCCGTCACTTCACGCTGCCGATGGTCTCGTCGGCGATGATGCAGTTCGCCTACATGGGCGGTTTCGTCGTGACTCCGGCCCTGCTCGAAACCAGGTACGGCTGGACGATCGGCGGGATCGCCCTCCTGATGGCCCCGAGACCGGGAGCCTTCAGCGCTGCCGCCGTCTTCGGCGGGTACCTCCCACAACGGGTCGGCCAACGACTGCCGATCGTGCTGGGGTCACTGTTCATGGTGGCATCGATGGTCGCCTTCATCGCTGCGGCCTCGATGGACGACGGACTCGGCATCGGCATCATCGTGGTCGGTCTGGTGCTGACCGGAGTCGCTGCCGGCATCTCCCAACCCTCGGTCGCCGCCATGGTGGTCGACGCGGTCGACGAGTCCGACATGGGCATCGCCAACGGGATGAGTCAGCAGGTCATGTTCATCGGCATCGTCGCCGGCATCCAGACCATGAACGTGCTCGTCGGTGACGACGCTGCGGCGAGTCGCTTCGTCGCCACGTACCTCGTCGGCGGCGCTGTCGCGATCGCCGGTCTCCTTGCTGCTCTGGCCATCCCCGCCGCCAAACCGGCGGTGACGACCCGGTAGACCCCGGCTGACCGGCAGCCGATTGGCTCGCGCCGGGATCGACCGGAAGAATGCTCCACGAGTTCACCGAGCGAAGCGAGATCTACGTGTTGCGATTCGAAGGCAAGGTTGCTGCGATCACCGGAGGGGCGAGCGGCATCGGCCGAGCGTGTGCCGAACGGTTCGCCCTGGAAGGCGGATCGGTGGTGATCGGCGATATCAACGACGAGCTCGCGGCGGCCACGGCTGCTGCCATCGAATCCAAGGGCGGTACCGCTCACGCCGTGCACCTCGACGCACCCTCATCACCCAGCAACGCCGAGCTGTTCCGCACCGCGCTCGACAAGTACGGGCGTCTCGACGCCGTGGTCGCTGCCGCCGGCCTGTCCCACGCGTCCTACGTCAGCGGCGGGTCGGCATCTCGTGGGAACGAAGGACTGCTCGATCAGTCGGTCGAGGAATGGCAGCGGGTGCTCGACGTCAACCTGACCGGTGTGATGTTGGCCGATCAACAGGCGGCCAAGGTGATGATCGAAGCAGGCAATGGAGGCACGATCGTCAACATCGCTTCAGCCGCGGCGAAGGTGCCGCTCCGCACCGCAATCGACTACAGCGTGTCGAAGGCGGCAGTGGCGATGTTGACCAAGGCCTTCGCGCTCGAAGCGATCGAGCACGGCATCCGAGTCAACGCCGTCGGACCCGGCTTCGTCGAAACCCCGATGACCGCCCCCGGGAGAGAATCCGCCGAGGGATTGGCGAACATGATCGGCATGACCCCCATGGGTCGGCTCGGCCGGCCCGACGAGATCGCCGACACCGTGTTGTTCCTCTCGAGTGAAGCGTCTTCCTACATCTGCGGTCAGATCATCTTCCCCGCCGGCGGCATGTTCGTCGGCTGATCGCTCGGCCCGACCGGTCAGGGCGTGAGATCGGCCCTGGCCGACATGGCCAGCGGCTCTCCCTCGCCGTCTCTGGCGGTGACGATCCACGTGAGCGGTTCGAAGACCCAGGCGCCGACAGCGTCAGGGCTCTCGACCCCGCCGAGATAGACGCTCGACTCGGTACCAGACCAGGCCCAATACGTCTCACCCTCTGAGTCGAGGACGATGAGGTCGTAGGTCGCTGCCCCGGCCACCTCGGCCCACGCGAGCTCGGGATGGGGGCCGCGCTCGCTCGATTCCGTCTCGATCACGTCGAAGACGACGATCGAAACGGCTTCGGACTCGGTCGAGTCGGTCGAGTCGGTCGAGTCGGTCGAGTCGGTGGTGTCGGTCGTCGTTTCGTCGGTCGATGAGTCGGAGCCGTCGACTGCGGTGGCCGACGTGGCAGTCGATGTGTCCGGCTCCTCGTCGGTGGAGCACGAGGACAGCGATGCTGCAAGTGCGAGGGCGGCGACGAAGGTTGCCGAACGGAGAAGATGGATGCGCATCAGTCGAGTCCTTCGCAGTGGAGGTCGCCTCGTTCGTCGCAGATGAGGCGGGTGAGCGTCTCGGCTGCCTCGACCTCACCGAG
>RCMY010006045.1_pt1 | contig 10181 bp, 15 predicted proteins | sample 2041341 | NCBI WGS metagenome assembly RCMY01 (sample SAMN09708234, study PRJNA481090) | Marine sediment metagenome, whole genome shotgun sequencing project.
GCAGACTTTGTCTGCGCGCGACTTTTTGATCTTGTCATCGCTAGAGTGTAGCGGCGTCGACCGCTTCGAGTATCTTTTCCAGCGCAGAGTCGGTTGACTGGTTAGAGTCTTTAGACGCCTCGGTGAAGCGACCGTCATCCAATATCCCGTGCAATGTTGCGCGTGCACGCGATACCCGGCTTTTCATCGTGCCAAGAGTGGTTCCGGCAATATCGGCAGCATCCTGATAGGAATGACCGCCAGCGCCGACCAATATTATCGCTTCGCGCTGGTCATCGGACAATTCCATCAGTGCGCGTTGCAGGTCTGCTAGATGCAAAGGGTCCTGTTGTGGTGCCGGCGTGGACAATATCCGCTCCGCCACGAGTTCGTCATAATTTCCCTTGAACTTATTCTGACGCATCTGTGAAAAATATGTGTTCCGCAGAATGACGAAGGTCCAAGCCCGCATTGAGCTGCCCGCAACAAATCGATCTCGAGCGGCCCAGGCTTTGAGCAACGTGTCTTGCACCAAGTCGTCGGCGGTATCGGGGTTGCCCGACAGACTACGACCAAATGCACGAAGATGCGGCAGGGTTTCTGCCAATTCTTTTTTGAAATCCAGATCCGAAAGCGGCGTGCCCTCACTCATCAGAGTTTGAATCCGATCCGGTCTCACCTTCAAGCTCGCCAAGTTGATCAAGCAACGCCATCATATTGTCAGGCAGAGGTTCATCGAGCACGTTTTGATACATGTTCTTGAGACCCAGGCCGAGTCTGTCCTGCGCTTGCTGTGTTTCAAATGTCATGCCGTCATCGCCTGCGAATGCTTCGGTAGCGTTCTGGTCTGGCGACGCGGATTTTTGATCCTGATCGTCATCTTTGGTTTCTTCCTGATTGGGCAATGGATGGCCTCGTATTCTCTAACTTCATGACATCAAAACACGGCGGAGGGGAAAAAGTTCCATAATATTTTATGTACTAAAAGTCCAATTGACCCGGAACAAAAGTGGTTTCGCTTCGTTGGGCGAATATCTGAACAACCAATTGAAGGATAGAATGATGACAGTTGAGCAGGAAAAAAATGTTTCAAGTCTGAAAATGGAAGGCGAGGGCAGTCGTGAGGGTTCAAGACGCTATCAGGAAGCGCAGCACAAGTTTGCGGAAAATGCGGACGTACAGACGAAAGCCAAAGCGGCTGCGGCTGCGCTAGATGGCGACGAGGCTAGCGAACTCGAACGCGCGCGACGGGCAGCTGCTCAAGGCAAAGCTACCGAAGACTGATCAATAGCCGACAGGGTATTTTTCACTGCTATTCGGCCGGCGAGCCGAAGGATTGGAAACTTTCGAAATGTTTTCTCGTCTCCGGATTAACCCACTCGCTGGACAATAGCTCGTCTATGCCCTGCTCGGAATCGGATTCTACCTGGTTCAGCAGGACGCCAGCCATTTTCCAGTCCGGAAATTCCCGATGCGGAACCTCGCGCCGGTCAAATATGACCATTCCTTCATGGCGCTTGTCGCCTTCTATCAAGCGGATACCAGAATTCACATCGTCGCGCGCACCCTCCAAGATCTGCATGAAATTCAGTCCGTTGAAAGCGAGCAAGCCGGTTAAGCTAAGCTCTTCGTTTCGTAGGTTTGCGCTATGCAGGATATCCTGAAAATCCGAAGTTTCCAGATCGGACCGCGCAGTGCTGATATAGCTGACTGATGTTATCAGACCATCTGGCATGTTGTAGCAACCCTCCCCAGCTCTACCGTCTATCTAGATGTAAAATAGAGCTTATCCACTTTCACGGCGGTTGACCAGACGCAATGTGGTACCGCTGATCGGGCAAAAATTCCTGCTTCCCCTCGCTGAGGCCAGCGCAAATGTGCCCCAAACCAGCCGCGACCTTTTATGAAAATCCTTAAATTTTTCACCAGAAATCTGGGGTTTTCATCCCGTTAAAACGAATCTGAAGAGATTCCCTCCAATTTTTTTGGAACTGTTGCCGAGACCGCCAGTTGGTTAATTACATTTACAAATGAACGAGGACGATATGACAAACGATAAATCTATCAGCATTCTTAACGACGTTCTGGAAACTCTGGTTGATTCCAGAGACGGTTACCAGAAGGCCGCCGAAGTTGCGGATCGCGAAGTATTCAAACAGTTTTTCACGCGCCGTGCAGCGGCTCGAAGCGCTATGATTGCCAAATCCCAGGCTGAAATTCGCCACCTCGGGGGCGAACCAGCTGAAGAGGGGACAATTCTGGCGAAAGCCCATCGGATGTTCCTGTCGATCAGCTCTGCATTGGAGGGCAATGATGAAGCCGCAGTCGAAGCTGTGGAAGACGGTGAAGAATATCTGCGCAACAAAGTGAGTGACGCTCTGGCCAACGATGATCTCGCAGCGACGGCGAAAACGCTGTTGAGCGGTTTCAACGGTGAATTGCGAGCTGACGGCCGGTTGATCGACCATCTCGAAGCTTCCGTTTAAGCGAATTTTTCGCCTGATCAAAAAGAAAGGAATGAAACATGGAATATGGAATTTTAGGACTCGTAATTCTGGCACTGGATATCTGGGCATTGCTCGGTGTCTGGGGAAGTAGCGCATCGGTTGGTTCCAAACTCCTGTGGACCGCTCTCATAGTGATCCTGCCGGTCATCGGACTGATTATCTGGTATTTTGCCGGACCAAAGGGTTCCGTGCAGGCAGTCTAGATATTTAGATGTACGGAAACAGTTGACCCCTGACAGCCATCCCCCATGGCTGTCGGGGGTTTTTATATCCGGTTTCGAGCACGCAATTAATTTGGGATGGGAGAGAAGTTCTGACTGACAGGGACGCCGATAGTGATGGTCCGCCAATGGTCATCAGCCAGCGTAGAAGTTCGGCAATCATATTGCTGCTATCATGCGGGCTATTGCTGGCGCTGCCGTTCGTGCTGTCAGCGGGGCAAGATTTTTTCTTGCCGGTCGTTGCGGCTGTGGTCATCACAATAGTTCTCGCCCCAGTAGCCAATATCTTGGAGAGGCTGAGAATTCCCAACATCATTGCGTCATTCATCGCAATTTTGCTTTTTGCCGGTCTGTTGACCTTGGCCATTTTTATGATTTTCCAGCCAGCGCTGGACCTTTTTGAACAACTTCCGGTAATCATCAATTTCGTTACCCAGAAATTGGCCGAACCGGGATCGCTGGCGGTGCCGCTGTCGACCATCAGTGCGGGACTTTCCGACGCTCTGCGAACCTCTGCAGAAAAAGAGGTAATGGACCAGACCTCGTCGATGTTTCAGGCCGTAGCCTTTGCCACCCCGTTTGTGATCGCTCAAATCCTGCTCGCGCTCCTGATCAGCTATCTTATGCTGGTGTCGAGGGTGAAGTTTCACGAAACCCTGATCCGCGACCGCGTCACTATAAGCGCGACACGCAAGGCCGGCCTTGCCGTCCGCGAAATTTCTAAAAGTGTTTCCCACTATCTCGGAACGGTGATCGTCATCAATTCATGCGTCGGACTGGTCGTCACCCTCGGGGCATGGCTATTTGGCCTTGAATCGCCGCTTATGTGGGGCGGGTTAGCCGCCATACTCAACTTCATACCCTATGTCGGCCCCTTGGTGTTGGCCGTATTGTTGGGGATTACCGGAGTGTTGGACGAAGGCGCTCTGGTAGCCGGCCTTTTGCCGGCAGCCGCCTATCTCGGGCTTCAGACGATCGAGGCTAATATCATAACGCCTGCGGTTCTGGGCGAGAGGCTGTCGATCAATCCAGTCATCATCATAATTGCGGTCAGTTTTTTCTCCTGGATTTGGGGATTGGTCGGAGCCTTACTATCGGTTCCGCTGGTGGTGATATTTCGAATTTTGCTCAATCACACCGGGACACCCAATATTATCGGCTATCTTCTCGGGGAGCCGCTCTTCGGTCCGTCCATGGCCAGATTAGAAAAATAGCAGAATTCGGTGATTAACGATCATCTGGAGAGCAATTGCATCTGCCTCAAGTCTGACATTTTCGATTAGGAGCGGCTTGATTTCACTCGCTTGATCATGTCGGAAATACGTCCTGACTTTCTATTCAGAGCTGCGAAATTGTCGTCGGAACTGTGTGGATCCAGGATGTCATTTTCGGCGACTAATTTTTCGAAGTCACTCAAGTCCGGGAGTTGATAATCGCGCAAGGTCGTTCCGGTCGAACGGCACAGCTGGATGGTTTCTATCAAGGATCCGGTGTCCTCGAAGACTTCCGTGATCCGATCCGCAGTCGTCCCCAAATGCTCGGCGAGCAGGTCGTTACGGACTTTTGCAATTTGCATCCGAACGGGGCCGTTATCGGTCTCTCCCGCGTCGAGCGCGAGATCGCATTCGGTGTCAAAACCCAGCGACCTATTGTTCATGTTGGAGGAGCCGACGCGGATAATCCGGTCGTCGATGATCATCAGCTTTGCGTGAATATAAATCGGACTCCCCGCTCCGTTCAGCGCATGGAAAACACGAAATCTGTTCTGATGATCAATGTCGATAAGCGCCTTGATCAGCTGTGCCCGTTTGCTGTCCATAACGGCGGGTTCCAGCCAGCCTTCTGCGGTGACTGGGTTAACAATGACGATTTCCGGGCCGTCTTTTTCCTTGAGACGTTTTGCAATTGCGATGGCGATTGTGCGAGACGCAAAATATTGGCTTTCTGCATATATGTGATGTTTCGCGCTGGCTATCAGATCCACATAAAGCTTTTCGATTTCGGAGATAGCTGGCCTGTCGTCACATTCCGGCTGGGTCCGCGCGATCGCGACGTCGACATTTTCGAAATCGGCTTTCAACTGGTCCGGCCAGCAATCATTGGTCTTCGCATCGACCATTTTGGTGCCGCCAGCAACCGTCCATCTGGCGACCGCGAATTCGGAGAGGTGCTTGGCTACTGGTCCTTGCACCGCCATCGCCGCATCGTGCCATGGGCCGCCGTCCTTATCATTGGGTGGCGAGCGATAGGGCTGTTCTTCGTCATGTGATCGGGTGTCCCAGCGGTCGTCGGTAATATCGATACCACCACAGAAGGCAGTATCTTCGTCAACGACGACGACTTTCTGGTGTTGCGCCGCGCCGACCGGATGCCTGCCGTCAAGTTTGAGATGAATGCGCGGGTGCAGGCGCCAGCGGATCAAGGTCAGCAATGTTCTGCCGCGAAATAGCGTTTTGATCGCCCCGGTATCCCAGCGCAAAATATAGATATGAAGGTTGGGGTTTTTCCTCACCAGCCAGTCGACATATTTTCCGATTTCCAGCGGACCGACAATTTCCTGTTCAGTGTCGTGCATTTCGACCCGGGCATCAAAATCCCAACCGAGCAATATTATGCGATGCTTCGCTTTGGCCATCGCCCGCCGCAGATAGCGGAAATAGTTTTCTGCATCGATGATGACAGAAGCTTTGGACGCTTTGTCTATTTTCCAGCAATTTTGGGATTCATCGAATATTTTGTTCATATATATTGCTAGCCAGAAACAAGGCCTGTCGTCTCCTATCGCACCAATGTTCCGCTATTGCCGCCGATCTGGCGCAAAGGTCAATCTTTAAGCGACTTCGCTAATTTCCGAGCTTTTGCGCTTTTCGAACTTGTCGACGAGATCATTGGCCAGATCGTTGCTGATCACCTTTTTAGCGATTTCGAACACATCATTTTCCTCTTCTTTCATATGATGCTCGAGCTCTTCTTTTAGCTTTTCGAATTTCTGGATCCAGCCGCCGGATGACATGTCCATCTCGTCCAATTCCTTGATCAGGTCATCGGCCTCTTTATGTTCGTGGACGCTGTGTCGCGCCTGCTCCTGGCTCTTCTGGGCCTCGAGAAGTTCAGCATATAATGTCTGTTCTTCGGCATTGGCATGTGCGGTGGCCTCCGGCTTGAATTGCGCCCAAAGCTCGTTTCGCTCGTCACTGTTCCCTTCGGTCTTCATGATCCGGGAAGCCAGCTCGCGGTGCTTGTCATGATCCTGCACGATTCTCTGGTAGATGTTCATAATATTCTCCTGACGCTCGTTAAACGTTTCAGATGGCCAACGCACTCGGAGTGGAAAAGGTTCCCTGGTGTTTTTGGCGTTGTTTTTCTTCTGGATATCAGTCCACTCGGGAAGCGCGGTATCTTGATCGGCGACCGGCATTGCCGGCGAGCGGGAACCATCGGTCCGCTAGTTCGTTGAAGAACCATGCCGAAAGAACATATCGTTGATCAACAGGACAAGGCCCCCGCCGAAGACCGCACCAGTCTCGCGGAAGACAGGACAGAGCGCGCGGAAGAACGAACGGAATTGGCAGAAGACCGAACGCTGATGGCCAACGAGCGCACGTTTGCCGGCTGGATCCGTACGGGTTTGGCGGCGGTTGGCATCGGATTGGGATTCAACGCATTATTCGGAACCCTCGAGCCATGGTGGCTTCCGCGTGCGATTGCGACAATATTCATTCTGATCGGGATAGTGATATTCTATGCCGCTCAAAAAACGGCTTGCCGCGTTTATGACCGACTAGACTCTCACTCTTCCGAGCCGGTGGGCGGTATGAGGATACAGCTTATCACTTTGATGTTTGGCGTAGCTAGCGCGTCTCTGATTGTTGCCCTTTGGCTGATGTCGATCGAGAGCTGATATCGCTATTGACCGCTGAAGGGCAGTAACTCGTGGTCAGGTTGAGCGCCGTGGAGAACAGAGATGTCGCCAGTGGTCTCCAATATGACTGCTCTGACCTCTGACAGTTGCAAGGCATTTGCCTCCCGTAATTTGGCGTAAACATCGTCGCGGGTTACCCGCGTGGTTTTCAGGTTATCTTCGATAAACATGCCGTCCTTCATCAACCAGACCGGGTCATTTGTGGCAATATCCACAATCCTCTGATCGGCGATCCTCATCTTGGCGATAGCGAACTGAGAGGCGAGGAGCATAGTGATTGCGCCAATGTTCTGGATAAAGGCTGGCCAACTTTCGACCGTGACGGCGCCTGCTAGAAGGGATCCAGTGGCCACCGTTACAACAAAATCAAATGCGGTCATCTTGGAGAAAGACCGCAGTCCGACGACCCTGACATTCAGCATAACCCAGAGCAGCGCGAGTGGAGCCAGAAAAATTGAACGCAGGAAGATGTCGACCTGCATATCCGCGCTGAACATGGGTTATGCCTCTTTATTTATAAGCTGAATGATCAAGAATAATCGGCGGTGACGGGGCCGTTGACTTTATCGGCACCAGCCTGTTTTTTCTCTGACCTGTCCTGCAATTTTTTCATAACCGTGCGGACCGCGACCGAAACCGCCGCAGCAGTGAGTGTTCTCCAGAAATATTTCATAATTTTCTCCATAGTATCGCAGCGGCAAATGCCGCGGTGCATTTGATGTCACCCACTTACGCGAAGCAGGGCAAACAGTTCCGATCTTCCGATCTGCGATAAAGGTTTTCATCAATATTGGAGGATCGACTCGACGCTTGGCCTAACGTTTCCGCGCCTGCCATTTCTTTTCCAAAAGCGCTGTGCCTATCTTAGTGCGACGGCCCGTTCATATGCGGCCAGAAGCGTTTCGCTGATCAAGGCAGAAAATTTTCCTGTTCCGTTCAGCGCGTCGAGCCCAGCTGCGGTGGTCCCGCCTTTGCTGGTTACGTTTTTGCGTAAATCTTCAAGAGACAGGTCGGATTCTTGCGCCAGTTCCAATGTCCCCAGGAATGTTCCCAGAACCAGCGTTCTGGCGTCCTCTTCACTAAAGCCCAGTTCTTCCGAGGCTTCGACATAGGCGCGCAGCATCTCGAAGACATATCCGGGACCGCTTCCGGCCACGGCAGTCAGGCGATCGAGCATATCCTCGCTATCCACCCACACGATGGTGCCGGAACATAAGGCGAGTTGTTCTATCTCGCGAGTTGCCGTTTCGGTAACCTTCCCGTGCGCGTAGAGGCCGCTCACGCCCTTGCGGATCAGCGCAGGGAGGTTGGGCATGATCCGGACAACAGATCGTCCTGGTGCATGTCCTGCCAGCTTTCCGGCTGAATAGCCGGCTGCTATCGAGCTAATCACGCCGTCAGGGCTTAGTCTGGGCAAATAGGCGGGCAGCACCTGATCGACAAGTTGCGGCTTGAGCGCGACGATAAGATAATCAAATATTTGGTCGCCCAATTCCTCGACCGACCCGACTTGCGATACGCCTTCCGGCAGATCGGGTTTGGCCGGATCTGCCACGGTAAATTGATGGTTGGTGTTGGCGGCCCAAGCTTTGAGCAGCGCGCCGCCCATGTTTCCGCATCCGAGGAGTAATATTTTTTTCAAACTAATCTCTTGCTGTTTGTGATAACGAGGTTTCTCAATTTCCTTAGTATTCAAAGCAGGCATGTCAACAAATGCCTATCTTAATGTCTTTCTTGGAAAACTATATATTTTGATCACTAAATTATTGCGCCGGTCCGGTTCAATCCCTACCTCTATAGCATTATAACAAGGGCATCGCATCAAATGGTACAAGGCAAAACAATAGTTGTGAAAGTCGGCTCCAGCCTGCTTGCCAATGAAGAACGGTTAACACCGCGCTGGGCTTTCATGCATAATTTGTTGGAAGATATTGCCCGGCTGCGAGAAGGTGGGGCGAAAGTAATCTTATGTTCGTCTGGGTCGGTCGCGCTGGGTATGAATATGATCGGGCAGCGTCCCGAGACGGCCGGTCTGCGCGACAAACAGGCCGCTGCGGCATGCGGGATGCCTTTGTTGCTCAATGCTTACAAGCAAGTCGCTCACGAATATAGTTTCGAGATCGCCCAGGTTCTGGTGACCTTGCGGGATCTTGAAGATCGCAAGCGGTTCCTCAACACCAAAAACACGGTCGATCGGCTGCTCGACGCCAATATCATGCCGATTATCAATGAAAATGACACGATTACCACCGAAGAGATCCGGGTTGGCGACAACGACCGGCTGTCTGCGAAGGTTGCGCAAATGCTGCAGGCGGACGAGCTGATCATTCTCACGCAGGTTGACGGGCTGTTCGACAAAGATCCCTCGGAACCCGGCGCCCAACTGGTCGAGGAAGTGACCGATGTATCTCCCTATCTCGCGGTAACCGAAGGCGTGAGCAGTCTGGGCAGCGGCGGGATGCTGACAAAGATACAAGCAGCGCATATGGCCCAAAACGCCGGGTGCGATACGCGCATCGCGCATGGCGAATTTGAGCAGCCAGTGACGTCCGTCCTGAATGACGAGAGACGCCATACCAGAATTCTTGCCAATGAACGCCCTGAATCCGCTTGGGCCAACTGGCTGTCGGATCGTCTGCAGATGGCCGGGAGCATCGTGGTAACCGAGGTGACCGCCGAATCTTTCAAATCCGGCCGGCGGAATATCGGTCGCGAGGATGTGCTCTCTATCCAAGGGCCCTATGTCAAAGGCGACGTCATTCATATATATGGTGAATCCGGCGACGAACTAGCCCGAGGCCTGACAAATTTTTCGTCCGACGAAACCATGGCTCTGGCCCGCAATCCGACCATGTCGGCCATGCAGTTGCTCGGCTACAAAACGCTCGGCACGCTGATTACCGACAAAAATATGGTCGTACTTGATGACCGGCACCTGACTTGGGATTTGCCGGCAGACGAGGTTATGACCGAAGTCGCATCCTAAATCTGGCTAGGGCTGGATTTCGCCTACCTCGAGAATAGGGGCGGAATCGAGCCGGTTCGCATCCATCATCACCGCGATGCGCTGGACGGAAGAGATAAGCAGATTCTGCTCCCAGGGCTCCAGTCTTGATAATGAAATCAGAAAATCTTCTTGCAGCATCTCGGGAGCATTCTGGACGCAATCTCTTCCTTTTTCGGTCAAGACTATGTCCACTGAACGCCCGTCATCTTCGCTTTTTTCACGGGTTACCATTTCTGACTTTTCCAGCCGATCGACAATCGACGTAACCGTGGCATGCGACAGATGCACCGACTTGGCGATCACCGATGGCTTTGCCCGACCCTCCTTTTCCAGCTCCTTCAACAGGAGAAGTTGCGGCGTTGTCTGGCCGGTGTCTCTTTCCAGTTTTTTGGACTGTAAATCGATCGCCCGGTTAATCTGGCGCAAAGCTATCAAAAGTGCGTTTGAATTCGACATTGTCCGTCGTCAGAACATTTGGCACAGATGGCTGCGTAAATTAGCGGAGCATCGGCCTCGTCTTATTGGTTGATATTAGGCGGCTAGCT
>RCMY010006046.1_pt1 | contig 10181 bp, 8 predicted proteins | sample 2041341 | NCBI WGS metagenome assembly RCMY01 (sample SAMN09708234, study PRJNA481090) | Marine sediment metagenome, whole genome shotgun sequencing project.
GTTCACCAACGTGCAGGCCCAGCAGCTGATGCCGCGCCCCAAGCATCTGACCTGGGAGGAATCTGCCTGCTATACCCTGACGCTGGCCACCGCTTACCGGATGCTGTTCGGGCACGAGCCGCATGACCTGAAGCCGGGCCAGAACGTGCTGGTCTGGGGCGCGTCTGGGGGCCTGGGTTCCTACGCGATCCAGTTGATCAATACGGCGGGCGCGAACGCGATTGCCGTCATTTCAGAAGAGGACAAGCGCCAGTTTGTCATGGATCTGGGCGCCAAGGGCGCGATCAACCGCAAGGATTTCACCTGCTGGGGCCAGATGCCGACCGTCAACACCCCCGAATACAATACGTGGCTGAAAGAGGCGCGCAGGTTCGGCAAGGCGATCTGGGACATCACCGGCAAGGGCGTCAGTGTCGACATGGTGTTCGAACATCCCGGCGAGGCGACGTTCCCCGTGTCGTCGCTGGTGTGCAAAAAGGGCGGCATGGTCGTGATCTGCGCCGGCACCACCGGGTTCAACTGCACATTCGACGTGCGCTACATGTGGATGCACCAGAAGCGCCTGCAAGGCTCGCATTTCGCGCATCTGAAACAGGCCAGCGCCGCCAACAACCTGATGGTCGAGCGCCGCCTGGACCCCTGCATGTCCGAGGTGTTCCCGTGGGCAGAAATCCCCGCCGCACACACCAAAATGCTGCGGAACGAGCATAAGCCCGGCAACATGGCCGTGCTGGTGCAATCGCCCCGCACCGGGCTGCGCACGCTTGAGGATGCGCTGGCCGCACGCAGCTGATCAGCCAAGGCACACATCTGGCCGCCAGAGCCCCGCGAATCGTTACATCGGTGCGCGGGGCTTTTGTTTGGGTGGTCCTTGCAATGACGTCAGAGACTTACCGCGCCCGTGCCCACTATTTATGGGGGGGTGATATATGCGAATTTCGGCAAATCTTTCTACATGCTAGAGTTGCATTAGCACTTCCTTAATCCCCGTCCGTGAGGCTAGCATGAAGAATGATTGGATACTCGACGTGTTGGCGGATCTGCGGGCTTTTGCGCAGGATCACCATCTGCCGGCACTGTCCGAGCAACTGGATGACGCCCGCCTGATCGCCGCAAGCGAACTGGCCGCGCAAAGGGAAGGAATAGCCGCGCATGACCGTCGCCGCGCAATTGCCGTTGAACGCCTTGCTGGAAAGGCTGGAGACCGCCCCTGACATTGCGGCTCTGCAACGCGCCGTCGAGGAATGCCGCGACCATTTTGCCGTCGAACACGTCGTATACCACTGGGTCAGCGCGGCGGGGGACAATTACGGCGTCTATACCTATCCAAAAGCGTGGGTCGAACACTATATGTCGCAGGATTACCTGCGCATAGATCCGGTGATCCAAGGCTGCTACCAACGGTTTCATCCCGTCGACTGGAAACAGCTGGACTGGACCGGCAAGGCCGCCCGCCAGTTCCGGCAGGAGGCCGTCGATTACGGGATCGGCAATCAGGGATATTCCATCCCGATCCGCGGCCCCCATGGGCAATTCGCGCTTTTTACAATCAGCCATTCCTGCGATGATGCAGCATGGGCCGCGTTCACCGATGCCAACTGGCGCAACCTGATCCTGATCGCCCACGCCTTCAACCGCAAGGCGCTGGAGTTTGAGCCGGACCGCAGCCCCGATTCGGCCCCGCCGCTGTCACCGCGCGAGGTGGACGCGCTGACCCTTTTGGCGCTGGGGTGCAGCCGCGCGCAGGTGGCTCAGACCCTGTGCATTTCCGAGCATACGCTGCGCGCCTACATCGAAACCGCCCGGCGCAAGCTGGGCGCGACCAACACGATAAATGCCGTCGCGCGGGCACTGTCGCGCGGCGCAATCGTCGTTTAGCGCGGTAAAAGCGTCAAATAGTCCTGCGCTACCTTCGCGATTGCATTAATTCACCCGCTGTTGTTTAGTCACCTCTCACATCACCAAAGAGTTCGAGGAGGAACCCTGATGAAACAGAATTTCGCACGCTTCATGCGTGCCGCAACTGCCGGTGCCGCGATGATCGTGGTCGGCTCGGCCGCCGCTGCGCAAGACCCGCAGTTTTTCCGCATCGGCACCGGCGGCACGTCCGGCACCTATTATCCCATCGGTGGCCTGATCGCGAACGCGATCTCAAACCCGCCCGGCTCGCGTCCCTGCGAAGAGGGCGGATCGTGCGGCTATCCCGGCCTGATTGCGTCGGCGCTGTCTGCCAACGGATCGGTCGCCAACATCAACGCGATCGCCGGCGGCACACTGGAATCGGGTTTCTCGCAGTCTGACGTTGCCACGTGGGCACAGACCGGCACCGGCATCTGGGAAGGCCGCGAAGCCGTTGAAAAACTGCGCGTCATCGCAAACCTTTATCCCGAAACGATCCATCTGGTCGCCTCTGCGTCCTCCGGCATCACGTCGGTTTCGGACCTGAAGGGCAAGAAAGTGTCGCTGGACGAGCCGGGTTCGGGCACGCTGGTCGATGCACGCATCATTCTGGGCGCCTACGGCCTGACCGAGGATGACATCGATGCCGCGTTCCTGAAGCCCGATCAGGCGGCTGACCGTATGCGCGATGGCGCGATGGACGCGTTCTTCTTTGTTGGCGGTTTCCCCGCAGGCGCGATTGCCGAGCTGGCCAGCCAGGAGGACATCACTCTGGTTCCGATCTCTGGCGCCGAAGCTGAGGCAGTGACAGGCGACTACACGTTCTTCGCCGAAAACATCGTGCCCGGCGGCACGTATGAGGGTGTTGACGGCGACGTTGCCACCTTGTCCGTTGGCGCCCAGTGGGTGACCAGCGCCGATCAGCCCGAAGACCTGATCTATGGCATCACTGCCGCCCTGTGGAACGACAGCACCCGCGCGCTGCTGGATGCCGGCCACCAGAAAGGCAAGGTTATCACCGCAGAAACCGCGCTTGACGGTGTCGGTATCCCGCTGCACCCCGGCGCGGAAAAGTTCTATCGTGAAAAGGGCCTGATCGAGTAATCAGACGCCCCTACCGGCCCGCCATGTGCGGGCCGGTATTTTTGACAATCCCCCACATCACGGCAGCGAGGCGGCAATGTCCGAGACGACCGAATCCCAACGGGCCAAGGCGATGACCGACGCGGAAATGAAGGCTCTGGAAGAGAAGTACGATCCAGAGGTTCGGTTCAGGCCGCTCTTGCCCAGCATGAAATGGATCGTCGGTGCCGTTCTGTTCGCGCTTTCGTGCTATCATTTCTACACCGCCGGCTACGGCATTCCGCAGGCGACGCTGCACCGCGGCGCGCATCTGGCGTTTACGCTGGGGCTGATTTTCTTCTCATTCACGATATTTGGCGCCCGTCCTGAACCGCGCAATACTGTGCTGACGCCAATGGGCGTCCCGATCTATGATTGGGTGCTGGCTTTTGCGGGCATGATTGCCGCGCTTTATGTGCCGTGGGTGTTCAACGATCTGGCGTTCCGTGTTGGCAACCCGCTGGGTATCGACGTGATCATGGGCACTATCCTGATCGTCGTTTTGATGGAGGCGACGCGCCGCGCCATGGGCTGGCCCCTGCCGGTGATCGCCATCCTGTTCATGGCCTATGCCTATTTTGGCCAGTCGATGCCGGGTATCCTGGTGCATCCCGGCGCCAGCTGGACCAATATCGTCAACCATCTTTATCTGACCTCCCAGGGTATCTACGGCACCGCGCTGGGCGTGATTGCGACCTATGTGTTCCACTTCGTCCTCTTTGGCGTGATGGCGACACGCATTGGCCTGGGCCAGCTGTTCATCGACCTTGCGTCGGCGCTTGCGGGCAGGTTCGCGGGCGGTCCGGCCAAGGTATCGGTGGTATCCTCGGCGATGCTGGGATCAATCTCCGGCTCGTCCATCGCCAACACCGTCACCACCGGGTCGCTGACCATTCCGGCGATGATCCGCATCGGATATCCCCGCCACTTCGCGGCGGCGGTCGAGGCCGCGTCCTCCACCGGCGGCCAGATCACGCCCCCCGTCATGGGCGCGGTCGCCTTCCTGATGATCGAATACTTGGGCGTGCCCCTCACCACGATCCTGACGGCGGCGCTGGTCCCGGCGTTCATGCACTTCTTCGGCGTTTTGGTGCAGGTCCACCTTGAGGCGCGCCGCCGCGGCCTGCGCGGCATGACAAAGGACGAACTGCCCGTCGCATGGACGGTGTTCAAGGCCGGCTGGCTGACCACCCTGCCGCTGTTCGTGCTGATCGCAACACTGCTATCGGGTAAAACGCCCTATCTGGCGGCCTTCTATGGCATCCTGTCCTGCATCTTGGTGCTGATCATCCAGAACCTGCTGCGCCACGGCTCCGACATTGCGGGGTTTGCCAAACAGACCATGTCCGAGCTGTGGGACAGCTTCGTCACCGGCGCCAAATTCTCGCTGGCGGTCACGGCTGCCGCTGCGCTGGTCGGCGTCATCATCGGCGTCGTCACCCTGACCGGGGTCGGTTTCAAGATCGCTTATATGGTCACGTCGGTTGCTGCCGTTTGGGCGACCAACGTGTACGATTTCCTCAGCTTCATGCCGTTTGACATCATGTCGGTATCCTCGCTGACGCTGATGTTCACGCTGATCATGACGGCGGTCGTGTGCATCCTGATGGGCTGCGGCATCCCGACCACGGCCAACTATCTGATCATGATCGCCGTCGCGGCGCCGATCCTTGGAATGCTGGGGGTCGAGCCGCTGGTGGCCCACTTCTTCGTGTTCTACTACGGGGTCATGGCCGACATCACGCCGCCTGTGGCGCTGGCCGCCTACGCCGCGGCGGGCATTGCGGATGCCAATGCGTTCAAGACCGGCAACACGGCCTTCCGCCTTGGCATGGGCAAGGCGCTGGTGCCGTTTGTCTTTGTCTTCTCGCCCTCGCTGTTGCTGGTGGTGGACGGGTTCACCTGGACGCAGTTCATCATCGGCGTATCGGGTGCGATGGCAGGTATCTGGATGCTGTCGGCGGCGTTCGCCGATTGGCTGATCGGCCCGATGCGCGCCTATGAGCGGGCATTGCTGGCGGTCGCGGCAATCCTGCTGGTTGCGCCGAACCTCTACGCAACGCTGGTCGGCCTTGCCATGATCTCGCCCGTGGTCCTGCGCCAGCTGCCGATGCTGCGGTTGTCCCCGGCCCAGCGGAACGCGATGTGAAATGACCGAGCGGAACGCGATGTGAAATGACCGAGCGGAACGCGATATGAAATGCAAAACGCCGGGCCTGATGGCCCGGCGTCACCGCGTATTGAACAGCTCGGATTACAGCGGGCTGGACGCCGCCCAATCCCAATACATATCGCGCGCGCGTTCGGTGACAGGGCCAACCTGATAGGACGTTTCGTCAAATGCCGTTACCGACGTCACCTTGGACATGTTGCCGGTCAGAAATACCTCGTCAGCGCCGTGAAAATCGTCAAAGCTCAGCGTCTTCTCATGCACTGTCATGCCCGCGTCTCGCATGTTCGCGATATGCCGCGCCCGTGTGATCCCGGCCAGAAACGTGCCGTTGGGCACGGGCGTGAACACTTCGCCATCGCGAACCATAAATGCATTGGCGGTCGCGCTTTCGGCCACATTCCCCAGCGCATCGGCGCATAATACGTTGCCAAAGCCCTTGGCCCGCGCTTCGGCCAGCATCCGCGCGTTGTTGGGATACAGGCAGGCGGCCTTGGCGTTGACCACCGCATCCTCCATCACCGGGCGGCGAAAACGGGTGCGCGTCAGCGTGGTCGAAGCGCCCGCCAGCGGCATCGCGATCTCTTCCAGGCAAATGGCAAACCCGGTCGAGGCGCCGTTGGGTACGATGGCCATATATCCGGTATCCTGGCCCCAATACATCGGCCGGATATAAACGGCGGTCCCCGGCGCATAGGCGCGCAGCCCCTCGCGGATAATTTCCACCATGTCGCCGGCGGCAATCGTCGGCTCCAGCATCAGCGCCTCGGCTGACCGGTTTACCCGCGCGCAATGCAGGTCCAGATCCGGCACTAGCCCATGCGCCAGCCGCGCGCCATCGAACACCGCACTGCCCAGCCACATCCCATGATCGGCGGCCCGCATGACTGGCAGGTCGCCCTCGTGCCATGCGCCCTCAAAATAGGTCCGAATGTTAGTGCCTGTCGCCATTATGCGCCCCTGCTTTCATCGTTCCAAAAATACTCCCGCCGGAGGCGCCCAAGAAAATTCGCGAATTTTCTCGTCTAGCGGCCAACCATGCCGACAATCTCATATGTCTTGCGCAGGATCGGCGCCGCAATCTCTCTCGCGCGGTCAGATCCGCGGCACAAGATCGCGTCAATTTCGGCGGCGTCCTGCATCAGGCGGGCCATTTCCTCGGAAATAGGCGCCATGCGATCGACTGCCAGATCGGCCAGCAGCGGCTTGAACTCGGAAAAGCTGCGCCCGCCCATGTCGCGCATCACTGCCTCGGCGCTCATCCCGGCCAGCCCGGCATAGATGTTCACCAGATTGCGCGCCTCCGGGCGTCCGTCCAGCCCGTCCAGATCCGATGGCAGCGGCTCGGGGTCGGTCTTGGCCTTGCGGATCTTTTTTGAAATTGTGTCGGCATCGTCGGTCATGTTGATCCGGCTCATGTCCGACGGATCGGATTTCGACATCTTCTTGGACCCGTCCCGCAGGCTCATCACGCGGGTGCCCGCGCCCTCAATCACGGGCTCCGGCATGGGAAAAAACTCCACGCCATAGTCGTGATTGAACTTGGCGGCGATGTCGCGCGTCAGCTCCAGATGCTGTTTCTGGTCCTCGCCCACCGGCACATGCGTTGCGTGATAAACCAGAATGTCGGCGGCCATCAGCGCGGGATACCCGAACAGCCCTAGCGAGGCATTCTCGGCATTCTTGCCGGCCTTGTCCTTGAACTGGGTCATCCGCTTCATCCAGCCCATCCGCGCGACGCAGTTGAATATCCACGCCATCTGCGTATGTTCTGGCACTTGGGATTGGTTGAACAGGATCGACTTTTCCGGATCGAGGCCTGAAGCGATGAACCCCGCCGTCAGCTCGCGTGTGGCATGGCGCAGCTTGGCCGGGTCCTGCCAGACGGTGATGGCATGCAGATCGACCATGCAATATAGCGATTGCACGCCGCGGTCCTGCGCCTCGGCGAACCGTTTCAGCGCGCCCAGATAGTTCCCCAGATGCAGATCGCCCGAAGGCTGGATGCCCGAAAACACCCGTGGGGTGAAGGCCATATCGCTCATCTTGCGTCTCCGTCTGGATTTCCGTGCCAGCCTCAACTACCCATGCGTCCATGTCCCGTCAAGCAAAGGTCCCGCGCGCCAAATGACCCATCCAGACGATTCCAGCCCGTTCAATCCGCTGCCACCCGTGGTGGTGCTGCTATTTCTGGCCGTCGTGATCCCCGAGATCGCGTTTTTCCTTGGCTCCAAGGGCCTGATCGGCGGCCCGCAAGCAGTGGGCTGGCGGCAGGCGATGATCCAGGATTATGGATTCAGCGGCGATCTGCTGCGCTGGATGATCGCCAACCGGATTTACCCGCCCGAACACCTGCTGCGCGTTATAACATACCCATTCCTGCATGGCGGTTTCAGTGAAATGCTGTTCGCCGCCGCGCTATTGCTGGCGATGGGTAAATTCGTCGGCGAAGTGTTCCGCCCCCTTGCCACATTGGCCGCGTTCTTCATTCCGGCCATTTGCGGCGCGCTGGCATACGGGCTGATCGCGCGGGACAATCCGTGGCTTTATGGCGCGTTTCCCGGCATTTATGGCCTGATTGGCGCGTTTACCTATCTGCTCTGGCTCAAGCTGGGCCAGACGGGGGGCAGCCAGTCGCGGGCCTTTGTTCTGATCGGGTTCCTGATGGGCGCTCAACTGCTGTTCAGCCTGCTCTTTGGTGGCACGCTGCGCTGGGTGGCGGATGGGACCGGGTTCCTGACCGGCTTCATCGCGTCCTTTGTGCTGCGCCCGGGTGGCTGGACCAAGCTGCGGATGAAACTGCTTCAGCGCTGACGCCTCATCGCCGCTTTTAGTTCGGACTTGTGGAAGGCGCCGGTGATGCGGCCAGTGTAGTAATAGACGGCCGAGCCCAGCACGATCAGCAGCAGCAGCGCCAGCCAGCGCCAGCCAGCGATGCCGAAGAAGGGCGATAGCGTTAGCATCAGCCCCCACAGCGCGGCGCCCATCACCGCCGAGGCGACGCAGATCCGCCACAGGCGGCTGCGAAACCTATCGTCGAACCGGGCGACATCTCCAAACGGGCGCACGCCGCGCGCCAGTAGCCACACCATCGCCCAGCCGGCAATCGTGGTGCCAACAGCCGCCGCGATCCAGCCGATGGCAGGGGCAAGGCCGATGGCCAGCGCTGCGTTCACGACCAGCGACACCAGCGCATAGTAAAATGGCCGCTTGGTATCTTCGCGCGCGAAATAGATCGGTTGCAGCACCTTTTGCAGCACGAAGGCCGGCAGGCCGAGGCCATAGATCGCGACCGCCAACGCCGTTGCGGCGGTATCGTCATAGCCGAAATTGCCACGCTGAAAGAGGACCGTGATCAGCGGTATCGGGATGACCACCAGCGCCACGGCGGCAGGTATGGTCAGCGCCAATGACACCTCGCCCGCACGGCTGAGCGCCATGCGCGCGCCGGTGCCGTCATCCGCCCGCAAGCGGCGCGACAGGTCCGGCAGCAGCACGATGCCGACGGCGATGCCCACCACGCCCAGCGGCAACTGATACAGGCGGTCGGCGGCATAAAGCCAGCTGACCGCGCTTTCGAAATTCGACGCCACCTGCTGGCCGACCAGCAGGTTGATCTGCATGACACCGCCCGCTAGTGCGGCGGGCACCGCGATGCGCACCAGCTGGCGCATGGCGGGCGTCCAGCGGGGGCGCTCCGGGCGCACCATATGGCCCGCGCGCCGTGCCGCGACCCAGACCAGCGCCAGCTGCGCGACGCCCGCGAACGGGATCGACCAAACCAGCGCGCCCGGCACGCTGCCGCCTGTCCAGACGGCCACGCCCATGGTTGTGCAGAGGATCACGTTCAGCAGCACCGGAGCGGCGGCAGCGGCAACGAACCGCCCGCCCGAGTTCAGCACGCCCGACAGCAGCGCGGCCAGCGAGATGAAGAAGATATAGGGAAAGACGACACGCCCGAATTCGACCGTCAGATCGAACCGCTCGTCCCCGGCAAACCCCTCGGCTGTGGCCCAGACCAGCGCCGGCATGAATATCATCGACAAGGCGACCACGAACAGGAGCACCAGCGCCAGCCCGCTGAACGCCAGACTGGCAAAACCGTTCGGATCCTCGCCCGCCTCCAGCCGTTTGGAAAACATCGGCACGAAGGCCGCATTAAACGCGCCCTCGGCAAAAAACCGGCGGAACATGTTGGGCAGGCGGAACGCGGCAACGAACGCATCCATGACCGGCCCCGGCCCGATCAGCCCGGCGATCATCACATCGCGCAAGAAGCCCAGCACCCGGCTGAGCATGGTCCAGCCGCCCACGGTAAACATGCTGGTCAACAGGCGCACTGGGCGCGGCGTGTGGGCCTTAATGTCTGCGCTCACTCAATGGCCCTTTGCGTGCCTTCGGTAATGGCCGTGCGCAGCTTCGCTTCCAGCGATTTCTGCTTGGCCTCCGAGTAGAATTTCAATCCGAACATGTCCTTGACATAGAAGGTGTCAACAACCTGTTCGCCGAATGTCGCGATCACCGCGCTGGCGATATAGACGTTGTTTGCCGCCAGCGTGCGGGTCAGGTCATACAGCAGGCCGGGGCGGTCGCGGGTGTCGACTTCGATGATCGTATAGATCTCGGATCCGTCATTGTCGAAGGTGATATGCGTCGGCACGCGAAAGGCGCGCTCGCGTTTCTTGATCTTGTCGCGTGATTTGATCGCGTCCTGCGCCACCACTTCGCCGCGCAGCGTTTTCAGGATGGTCCGGCGCAGGCGCGGCAGGCGTTCATCCGCGAAGGGGTGGCCTTCGGCATCCTGTATCCAGAACACGGCGGTCGCAAAGCCATCCTTGGACGTGTAGGTGCGCGCGTCGACCACATTGGCGCCCACCAGCGCCAGCGCGCCTGCCAGCCGTGAAAAGATGCCGGGATGATCGGCCAGCACAAAACAGGCGCGGGTCGCATCGCGGTCCTCATCGGGGTGCAGGTCGATGCCGATCTGGTC
>RCMY010006047.1_pt1 | contig 10180 bp, 6 predicted proteins | sample 2041341 | NCBI WGS metagenome assembly RCMY01 (sample SAMN09708234, study PRJNA481090) | Marine sediment metagenome, whole genome shotgun sequencing project.
ATTGATATTTCCATCTTCGTTTTGCTGAATACCCGTGGTCAAATGAGTGATTTTTGCACCTGAACAAGCAACATGGGAATAACTTACCGATACATCGGGGTATGTAGTTATGAATTTCCGGACCGCTCGCATTTGTCCGCTATTTCTAGATCTATAACATGGGTTATCGGGGTTTTCATCCGCTCCTGTTCCTGCAGCAAAGGAATCGCCTGCAAAGCCTATGGTGAAATCGTCGGGCATATAGAACTCCTGAATGGCCGATAGCTGTGTTGTATTTCGGTAGGTTTCCACTTGTAAGACCCTAAAGAACATACACTCTTTTCGAAACACACGTTCGTTTTTGTCGGTATCATACTGCTCGTTCCTAGCTTGGTATAGTTGTGGAATTTTACGTCTATCGTTACGCGACAAATAATCAGAACCCTTCAATTGCGCTTTTCTTGCATCGGATAATTGTAAAAAATAGCGAATGTTGGGGGCGTGCGGTGTAGATGCTCCAGGAAAAACAAATTCACATTTGCTATCTCGGCTTCTACTGCCCTCGTACTTTATTACTTTACCATGTGGCATGCTACTGTCGATAGTTAGGTTGGCATCGGCAAGGTCTTCTTTGTCGTTGGAATAAAAAACATAGTATTGTGCCTGTAAAATATCGTCTACCTGAAAATGGAGCAATCGTTCACCAGGAGCAAAGGGTGTTTTGATTTGTTGAAGTTCGAAATCTGAGGTTTGGGCTTGTAACAAGGCACCAAGATTAAGAAGAAAAAGAAGGAGTACTGTTTGTGATTTTTTCATTGGATGATTTTTTAAAGTTATGGCTGCAATGTAGCCAGCCGGATTCGGGAATAAATCAGGGAAAACCCGCAAATAATAAACTCAGGGTTTTCCCTGAGTTTATTATTTGATCCAAAATCAACAGTTTAGTTGGTCATTTTGAAGCTCTTAGTAAACCTGCCTGCGGTCGGGCAGGCGAAGTCGAGACCAATTCGTGTTCCTAGGTTCTCCCCCGAAGTATCGGGAGCGCTCGAAGTGACATTAAAGTTGACAATTTCGCACCTCGTACCTCAAACTTCGTATTTCATTTCTCAGGGCTTGCCCTGAAGAAGTTCAGGGAAAACCCTGAGTTTTTTATTTCAGGGAATACCCTGACGGTTTTAAAGTGATGGTAAAATACCTTGCACTTATAATGTTTAAAACCAAAATACGATGAAAACCATTTTAAGAATAACCTTTTTGTCCCTGCTCTTTTTTGCTTTGGGGTGTAGTAAAGATGATAACGAGGTACCTGCGGCAGTAAAAAGCGATGCCAAGGCATTGACAAGTTTGGTCTTTAATGCTGGCGATAATGAAGCTCTTTCCGAAAATGTTACAGCTAGTATTACTGAGGCGAATAAAGGTATTACAATTGCTATACCCAACGGTACAGATTTATCTGCCTTAATACCAACAATACAAGTATCTGCAAAGGCAAGTGTTAGCCCAACTGGTGCACAAAATTTTAGTAACCCTCTTACATATACAGTAACTGCTGAAGACGGTTCAACTGCAACATATACAATATCAATTTTTATTCTTGTAACTCCAAACAGCTCCCCATTGGATTTTGAGCTAATAGCCCCAACAGATAGTGGTCCGAATGCTTTTATAAGTGTTTTACCTATCTTAAGTTGGAATGCTAGTACAGACCCCGACGGCGATACGGTGACCTATGATTTATATTTGAATGTAGGAACTACTGCAGACCAACTCTATGCTGAAAACCTAACCGATACTTCTTTCGAGGTCTCCGAGCGTTTGGCATTGTTGCAAGAGTATGCTTGGAGGGTTGTTGCCAAAGATCCCAAAGGAGCAACAACCAGTAGCACAACAAGTGATTTTAGTACAAGGGGCTTACGATTCAATGAAGAGTCAGTAACTGACAATGCAAATTTCGATACTCGTGCTAGTCACACTTCTGTAGTTTTCGATAATAAACTTTGGGTAATTGGTGGTTCTAGAAAAAATGATGTCTGGTATAGTGAAGATGGTATTACTTGGTCTTTAGCTACCGATACAGCACCCTTTTCAAAGCGCAGTGGCCATACTTCTGTAGTATTTGCTAATAAACTTTGGGTTATAGGTGGGATTGATAAAAATAATATTCGTAAAAATGATGTATGGTTTAGTGAAGATGGTATTTCATGGTCTCAAGCTACAAGTGCAGCGCCTTTTTCAGCGCGTTATCTTCATACTTCTGTAGTATTTGATAATAAATTTTGGGTGATTGGTGGGTTTGATGGTGAAAGAAAAAACGATGTTTGGTTTAGTACAGATGGTGTTAATTGGTCAGCAGCAACTAATGCGGCCTCATTTACAGGGCGTCAAGATCATACTTCTGTTGTATTTGACAATAAACTTTGGGTAATTGGTGGGTTTGATAATCGAAGAAAAAACGATGTATGGTCAAGTATAGATGGAGTTAATTGGTCTAAAGCTACAAATGAGTCAACTAGTATAGGGCGTGAAAATCACACTTCTATAGTATTTGACAATAAACTTTGGGTAATTGGTGGAATTAATGAAATTCTAGAGTATAAAAACGATGTATGGTTTAGTGAAGATGGTGTTAGTTGGTCAGAAGCTACAAGCTCGGCACCATTTAGCGTACGATCAAGTCACACTTCGGTGGTATTCGATAATAAAGTCTGGGTTATTGGGGGGACAGATGGCGATATTAAAAATGACGTATGGTCTTTTGATTAAGAGTTTAATACTATTGGTAATGTAAAAAACTATATCAAATTAGACTGTCACTTCGAGTGAATTTTCGAGGTACGAGAAAATTTGTATCGAGAAGCCTTAGTGTTCCAAAGGTACTCGATACATTTTTCTTTTTTCGCTATGCTTCAAAAGAAAACCACTCGAACTGACATAATAGAAAAAGAAGAATACTAACTTATTCCCTCTCCATTAGTAACCCCATCTTCATCAGGATTCACAAAAACTAATTTACCTTCTGCATTTTCGGTCATCAGAATCATACCTTCACTTTCTACACCGCGTAAAGCACGAGGCGCTAGATTAATAAGTACAGTTACTTTTTTGCCAACAATTTCTTCAGGAGTAAAACTTTCGGCAATTCCTGAGACTATGGTTCGGGTATCAAGTCCTGTGTCAACTTTTAATACCAGCAATTTTTTGGTCTTGGCCATTTTTTCGGCTTCAACTATGGTGCCTACACGCATATCCAATTTTGAGAAATCATCGAAAGAGATAGTGTCTTTTTGTGGCATAAGTACTTTGTTTTCGTTTTCGTTGGCTTTTTTCGTCGCTTCTAATTTATCTAATTGGATCTGTATTTCTTTATCCTCTACTTTACGATAGAGTAATTCTGCTTTACCGATTTGGTGTCCAGCTGGGAGTAAGGTTTCTTTAGTTGAAACATCTTCCCATCCATTCTCGATACGATTCTCCGAAGTCGAATCACTCGAACTGACATTTAGAATACGCTTCAGTTTTTCAGATGTAAATGGCAAAAAGGGTTCGCATAGAACTGCCAAGGCTGTTGCGATTTGAAGCGCCACAAACATAATGGTTTGCACGCGTTCCGCATCTTCTTTAATCACCTTCCACGGTTCTTCGTCAGCCAAATATTTATTCCCTAAGCGTGCCAAGTTCATTAACTCCTGACTGCCCTCACGAAAGCGGTATCTTTCAATAGAGCTTGAAATTATTTTAGGATATTTTTTAAGCTCCGCTAAAGTCTCCTTATCCACATTCAATAAATCTCCAGCAGCTGGCACCTGGCCCTCGTAATATTTATTGGTCAATACAACTACACGGTTAATGAAGTTGCCAAAAATGGCAACAAGCTCGTTGTTGTTGCGTGCCTGAAAATCTTTCCATGTAAAATCGTTGTCTTTGGTTTCAGGAGCATTTGCAGTCAAAGTATATCGCAATGCATCTTGCATATCCGGAAATTCCTCCAAATATTCATGCAGCCAAACCGCCCAGTTTTTTGATGTGGATAATTTGTTGCCTTCCAAATTCAAAAACTCATTGGCAGGTACATTATCCGGTAAAATATAATCACCATGTGCTTTAAGAATACTCGGAAAAATAATACAGTGGAAAACAATGTTATCCTTGCCTATAAAATGCACCAATTTAGTATCCTTGTCTTTCCAATAAGGTTCCCAATCCTTGCCTTCACGCTCAGCCCATTCTTTAGTGGAGGAAATATAGCCGATTGGTGCATCAAACCAAACATATAATACTTTGCCTTCACCCCCTTTTACGGGAACAGGTATGCCCCAGTCCAAATCGCGTGTTACTGCCCTAGGTTTCAACCCGTCATCAATCCATGATTTGCATTGCCCATAAACATTGGGTTTCCAATCCTTTTTATGTCCTTCAAGAATCCATTTTTTTAGAAAATCTTCGTACCTATCCAAAGGTAAAAACCAGTGTTTGGTCTCTTTTAAGGTTGGTACAGCACCAGAAATCGTTGACTTTGGATTTATCAGATCTGTGGCATTTAAAGTTGACCCACAATTTTCACATTGGTCTCCGTATGCTTCTTCATGGCCACATCTGGGACACGTACCTACGACAAAGCGATCAGCTAAAAATTGTTTGGCTTCCTCATCATACAACTGTGCTGTGGTCTCTTCGATAAAATCACCTTGTTCATATAATTTTACAAAAAATTCCGAGGCTGTTTTATGATGTATTTCCGCAGAAGTCCTAGAGTAATTGTCAAACGAAATACCAAAATCAAGAAAAGATTTTTTAATGATGGCATGGTATTTATCGATTACATCTTGTGGTGTAACCCCTTCTTTTTTTGCCTTCATTGAAATAGCTACCCCATGCTCATCGCTACCACAAACAAAAGCAACATCTTTACCTATTAATCTGAGGTATCTTGAATATATATCTGCTGGAACATAAACACCTGCTAAATGACCAATGTGAATTGGGCCATTTGTATAGGGTAATGCTGCGGTAATGGTATACCGAGCTGGACTTTTTACTTCTTCTGCCATTAATGTTGCAAATTAAGCCTCAAAAATACAGATTTTGCATCTTGCAGCCTAGATTTACCTAAAAAAGGAGAGCCTCCGAAATATCATAACGATACTGTCGAAGGCTCTTCAAGAAGTGGGGGTTGTTTAAGCAACCATTACTGATTTGCTCATTTTTTGATTCTGTACATTAATGCGATAAATATATTTTCCGGTAGATAAATGACTTGGCATTCTTTCCCTAATATTTATCTCGGCAGATCCTTCAAACATCATTTCGTTGAAAACCGTACCTACATTCTGACCTAGAATATTGTACAACTGAATATCTACGTGTGCACTAAATGGCATTTCCAAGTAAATATGAGGTGTACTATCCGTTGGGTAAAATGGTTTGTGCACTATAGCCTCTAACAATTCAGGATCAAATGGTGTTGGCTCAGTGGGATCTGGTTGCATAGGTAAAGTAGGTTCGCCGTCACTATAAACAATATCAGGAAAATCAACTCCACTACAATTAAACCCTAGGTTTACCGGTGCATATGGGTGATTTAATAAATGTTGTTCTACCAACGGGATATCAACACATAACCATTCGGCAAGAACGGTAGCGTAGAGGTCCCTAAAATCCATGGTATATTCCAAATTTCCTCGTCCATCCGGACTATCCAATGTTGGGTGATCCCCAACAAAGGCACTGCCATTTAAGCCTGAACCAAAGAATAGGGTAGGTGCAGCCTTACCATGGTCTGTACCATTAGAACCATTTTCAAAGATTCGTCTTCCGAATTCTGAAAAGGTCATACTCAATACTTTATCATCCTGTTGTGTAAAACCTAAATCGTCATAAAAATTATCAATAGCCACGGAAAGGTTGGTCATAAGTCTTTCGTGGGCCAATGGTTGATTACCATGAGTGTCAAAGCCACCCATTGAGATCATATATACTTTAGTGCCTAAATTACCTTTTATCAGTCGTGCCAAAAGCGCCAATTGTCTTGCAAAACCATTATCTTGGTATTCCACCTGGTTTTGTCCACGCATGTACGCCTCGTGAATTGTACCAGCATATTCATTAGTGACATTTGAAACTCCTCTTAAAAATCGAAGTTGATCTCCATACATACAATCATCAAAAAGGGCTTCATCAACTGAATATTGTAATCCAGTTTCTGCAATCTCCTCTAACTGGTCGATATTTGAGGTAACAAAGGCATAATTGGTTTCCTCACCTTGGAAAACCAGATTTCCAAAATTACCAACTTGTATTGCAGCTGGTCCATCTACTGGCCTACTACCAGGAAAATCGGATAAATAATCAGGGTATAAATGTTCGAAATGTCTTCCCATCCAACCAGTATCCAAGCCTTGAAAACCATTTGAAGTCAAATCAGTATTGGCGAAAATATCGGAACCTGTAAAGTGTGAAAGACTTTGCCCTTCGTATCCAACACCATGTACGGCTTTAAATTGACCATCGCCCCACATAGGTTCTAGGGACGTCATATATGATGGCACCCCAAATTCATCGGTAAGTTTCAAGACCTTACTTTCAGGAATATATATGTTGGGTCTAGCATTGGCATAAGAATCATATTGTTCCATTGGTATAACGGTACTAAGTCCGTCATTACCACCAGATAATCGTATTAGAATTAATATATTATCGGTTTCAGCAGCTGCTATTGCGGCGTTCAATGGTGATGGACCCGATGCAGTTAGCATATTGGCCCCTAACATCATTGAGCCAGAGCCGGCAATTCCCATGGCCTGCAGAAAGGATCTTCTGCTCCATGCTTTATGTTCTTGATCGTGGCCTTCATGTTCTAGGCCTTTATATGGTATTTTATCGTGAGTATCGCACATAATCGTAGGTTTTATTTAAGTTGAAATTCAGGTTCTCTTGACAAATATATAAGTAGTAAATACACCTGGAATGGTGCTTGAGGCCACATAGCCAAGGTCCATGTTTCATCATTTCCTCCTTCGTAATACGTCGTATCAATATCACTTCTGAATATGTCAAATGCCCTTTGGTAATCTGTTTCAGTAAGCAACCCTTTAGGGAGCATATGGTCTATTATCGGTCTTGAAATAATATCAGGATTATTACTTGTCATTCCAATATTTCCTACAATAGCCATGGCAAATACCCTGAACTGTTCTGGATCATCTTGATAAAAACCTTCAATAATCGATTCCATGGTCAACCAACGACCAATCATAAAATTGGTGTTGATCCAGCTTCTATCTCGTTGCCATCCTGCAACATCAAAAGGATCGAACAAGCGTTGTGCGAGAAGCCCGCTATAATTTACCAGTTCATTAACATTAGTGTCATTGTAGGAAAAGCCAGTTTCCTTGACAAAATTAAAGTACATGTCAAACGGACTTTTTATAATCACTCCAATAGCTTCATCATCAAAAAAGTGTTGACTTTTAAAAAGTTGTGATAAAACTGGGGCAAGCTCAAAATTTCCTGTAATGAATGTACTTGCCATACCGTCTATAATGGTCTGGGCATTATTTGCAGCATCTTTTGAGTCAGGATGTACAAAAAATTCATACAGCTTTCTGCAAATGAATTGCGCAATCTCGTTAGGGCGTTGTTGAAATAGATTATCTATTACATCATCATAGCCCATATTTCCGGTTTGACCAAAGATGGTTTTACTTCCTGCATCCCACTTTGTGGGGTCAAATATTACAGCTTCGCAACCAAGTTCACCACGTTCTACATAACCCGTAATGGCCTTGGCAGTTTCGATGATGTCCATTTCGGTATATCCATTACCATCTCCTAAGGTAAAGAGCTCATATAATTCCCTAGCGTAGTTTTCGTTAGGATTGTTACCATTGTTATATACCCCATCTAAATAATAGAGCATAGCACTGGTCAATCCAATTTCGCTCACAAAGGTCTTGAAATTGCCAATGGCATTTCTTTGCAGACAATTAATATAGTAATAGAGAAAAGAGTTACAATCGTAAACGTCAATTTCAGTTACAAAATGGTTGCTCCAGAAAAAACTTAGCCTTTCCCTTAGATTGTTTGACAACATACCATTGGCATAGTCAAGTCTCCATTCGTCTTGTTGAGCACGTCGGAGTTGCCTGGCCGCATCATCATCTGCAGGATAGTTGCTATTGTTCCAATCTGCCCATGTAGGTGCAGGCGTGGGAGCCATATTAAGGGCTTGATTAACAAGATTGTCGATTAAGGCACCAGCCGTTGAGCCGACTGCCTGATTAACAGTCTCCACTGAGGCGCTAAACCCCAATCGCCGATACAAATGCGCTGCCCTGGTTCTATCCAAGGGAGTTGTGTAAGGCGCTAATGTAGAGGTGTTACAATTAACGAAGTATTCCATAGTAATTTTAGGCTTTAAGAACGTTCATGTGCGTAGGGGGCAAATTCTTAACGTCTAATCAAATTAGATATTATATATATCCAATTATTTTCGTTGTTATGCCTCCCAATTTACGTTGATATGTTGAAATGGGACGGTTAAGCGCATATTTTTTCGATGAAATGCAGGTTTTTGATTAAATTGATAAATAAAGTATGGGAAAACACAACGAATTTGGTAAGGAAGGAGAGCAAATTGCAGTCGATTTTTTGATTAAAAAAGGATATACGATCAAGTATAGAAATTATAGGTATTTAAAAGCTGAAATTGATATCATTGCCAGGAAGGAAGATATCCTTGCTGTAATAGAAGTGCGATCAAGAAGTTCAGACTTTATCGAAAACATCGCAGAAACCATTACAAAGAAGAAAATTGGTTTACTTGTTCTAGGAGCTGACCACTATGTAATTGAACATGATCTTGATGTCGAGGTACGTTTTGATGTCATTACCATTCTTAAGAATAAAAGAGTCTTTGAAATTGAACATTTGGAAAGCGCATTCTATCACTTTTAGCCTTATAATTCCACAATTTGTTTTATTTATAACAATATGTTATTTTTGTAGACAACCAAGCAATTATGAAAACAATATCATCAGTAGTTGAACAGTATATCAAGAAGAAACCGTTTCTTCAAAGTGCGCTGGCTCAGGGTATTATTAACCTAACTTCACTCTCCAGAATTGTTAAGCCTGAAATTGAAGAACAATTAGGAAAAGACATTCGTAATGGGGCAATTGTAATGGCCTTAAAGCGATTATCAGATGATCTTGAATTTAGGGCAACCCATAAGATCATCAAGGTTTTAAAGAACATCGGGGAGATCACGGTACGCTCTTCCTTAACTGATTATACTTTTTTAGCATCGGATACCATTCTTTCACAGCAGGCAAAACTTTTGGAAGAAATAAATACCAACCAAGATGTATTTTATACTTCATCCAGAGGTGTAAATGAAATGAATATTGTCATTAGTAATATAATGGACAGTACTGTTGAGAGCTTATTCAAAGCCGAAAGGTGCACTCAAAAGGCAGATAACCTTTCTTCAATTACAGTAAAACTTCCAGCGGAAAACGTATCGGTTCCCGGTATTTATTATTTTATTTTCCAGAGATTGGCTTGGGAGGGAATAGTTCTTTACGAAGTTATATCAACTACCAATGAGTTCACCATAATCGTAAATGACGACCAGGTTGATATCGCCTTTAAAACCATTAAGGATTTAAAAACTTTATAAAAACAATTATTGGTTCTCTAAAAATTCAACAATTTCCTTATCGTTCTCGGGTTTGGCTATAATTTTTTTATCCTTATCCAATATAAAATATGTTGGTGTTTGATCAATGGCATATAGATCAGCATATTCACTATCCCATTTGCCCAATGCAATGGCATGCTCAAAATGAGGCATTCTTGCCGATTCCTGTTTCCAAGTGATATCATCATCTTCAAGCCCAACTGCTACAACTTTTACATTTTCATTATTTTTTAGTTCATCGTGTAGTGCAGGCAATTCACGTAAACAATGACTACAGGTACTACTCCAAAAGACAAGTACATAATTTTCGGCCCCCTCAAGCATACTTAATTCATGCTCATCACTGCTTTTCCCCCATTTAATATTCGGTGCAATTGCCCCCAATCGTAATCGATTATGAACCTCAATTTGAGCCACTATCTCCTGGTTCCCCACTTCTGTTGCCAATGCTTTTAAATAATTGTCATAAATATAATCTGAGGTATAGTTATAGTTGCCGGCAG
>RCMY010006049.1_pt1 | contig 10177 bp, 7 predicted proteins | sample 2041341 | NCBI WGS metagenome assembly RCMY01 (sample SAMN09708234, study PRJNA481090) | Marine sediment metagenome, whole genome shotgun sequencing project.
GGTAAGCGCAGCGCACCCGGGGGCCGGAATCCCGGGGGCGCTGCGCTTACCCGGGCTACGAAGTCGCTGGATTCCCGCCTTCGCGGGAATGACGACATGGATGCACGGGGCAGCGCCTCCCCGGCCCAGACTCGGCAAACCACGGCCATTCATGCGAAAATTGCCGGCTTCATGCCCCCGTAGCTCAGCTGGATAGAGCGTCCCCCTCCTAAGGGGAAGGTCGTGCGTTCGAATCGCGCCGGGGGCACCAACCCGGGCAGCGTAAGCGCCGGGGCACTGTAGCAGCGACGTCAGTCGCGATCTGGAATCCCGGATGCCAGATCGCGACTGACGTCGCTGCTACGGAACAACAAAACCAGACACTTAACAGGAGTCCACACGATGACCCATCCCGTACTCACCGCCCTCGGCCTGAGCGACAACGAATCCGGTACCTACCTTGGCAATGGCGAATGGGCGAAAACGTCCGACGCCGGCGTGCTGGAGCCGGTCAATCCGACCGACGGCACGGTGCTGGCGCGGGTGCAGGCGTCGTCGCAGGACGATTACGACACCATCGTCGAGCGCGCCCAGGCGGCGTTCAAGGTCTGGCGCACCACCCCGGCGCCGCGCCGCGGCGAAGCCGTGCGCCTGTGCGCCGATGCGCTGCGCACCCACAAGGACGCGCTCGGCAGCCTGGTGGCGCTTGAAATGGGCAAGTCCAAGCCCGAGGGCGACGGCGAAGTGCAGGAGATGATCGACATCGGCGAATTTGCCGTCGGCCTGTCGCGCCAGCTCTACGGCCTGACCATGCATTCCGAGCGCCCCGGCCACCGCATGTACGAGCAGTGGCATCCGATCGGCCTGGTCGGGATCATCTCGGCGTTCAACTTCCCGGTCGCGGTCTGGGCCTGGAATGCGCTGGTGGCTGCAGCTTGCGGCGACATCTGCATCTGGAAGCCCTCACCCAAGACCCCGCTGTCGGCGATCGCTTCGGTCAGGATCTGCAACGAGGCGCTGAAGAAGGGCGGCTTCCCGGACATCTTCTTCCTGATCAACGACGCCGGCACCGAGCTGGCGCAGACCTTTGTCGATGACAAGCGCATCAGCCTGATCAGCTTCACCGGCAGCACCAAGGTCGGCCGCCACGTCGGCGAGCGCGTCGCCCGCCGCATGGGCCGCAGCCTGCTGGAGCTGGGTGGCAACAACGCGATGATCGTCGACCAGACTGCCGATTTGAAACTCGCAATCCCGGCGATCGTGTTTGGCGCCGTGGGCACCGCCGGCCAGCGCTGCACCAGTACCCGTCGCGTGTTCATCCACGAGTCGATCCATGACGACGTACTGGCCAAGCTGGTCACTGCCTATGGGCAGGTCGAGAAGAAGATCGGCGACCCGACCGACCCGGCCAACCTGATGGGCCCGCTCAACAGCCACGACGCGGTCGAGGCTTACCTGGACGCGGTCGAAAAGGCCAAGGCTGCCGGTGGCAAGATCGAGAGCGGCGGCAAGGCACTCACCGACCGCAAGGGCAACTTCGTGCTGCCGACGCTGGTCAGTGGCCTGTCCAACGACTCCAACGTCGTGCAGACCGAGACCTTCGCACCGATCCTGTACGTGATGAAGTACAAGACGCTGGACGAAGCGCTGGCGATGCAGAACGACGTCCCCCAGGGCTTGTCCTCGGCGATGTTCACCACCGACCTGCGCACGGCCGAAGCCTTCCTGGCCGCCAACGGTTCGGATTGCGGCATCGCCAACGTCAACATCGGCACCTCGGGTGCCGAGATCGGTGGCGCCTTTGGTGGCGAGAAGGAAACCGGCGGTGGTCGTGAATCCGGCTCGGACGCATGGAAGGCCTATATGCGCCGGCAGACCACGACGATCAACTACTCCAACGCACTGCCGCTGGCGCAGGGGATCAAGTTCGACCTGTAACACGGGCCATGTGGCGCATCATCCGGGACCCGCAGCCAGGGTCCCGGAACCAGGGATCGTCATCCCGGCGAAAGCCGGGATCCATCTTGATCCTGTTCCAACCCGCCCGATCGCCGTCTATAAAAGCAACCATGGACCCCGGCTTTCGCCGGAATCACGGCATGATGCCGCGCGCAGTGTCATGCCCATGCCTGCTGTAATTCAATCCTGTACATCTGCCTGTACACTGCGCACTGCGGATATCGATATCCTCCTGCCCCAATGTACGGACTCGCCCGCCCATTCCTGTTTGGCCTGGATCCCGAACGCGCCCATGCGCTCGGGCTGTTCGCGCTTGAAGCCGCCTACCGCAGTGGACTGAATCCGCTGCTGGCAGTGCGTCCACAGGCGCTGCCCACCCGGGTGTTTGGACTGGAGTTTCCCAATCCCGTCGGCCTGGCCGCCGGCCTGGACAAGAACGGCGCACACATCGATGCGCTGCTGGCCCTGGGCTTTGGCTTTGTCGAAGTCGGCACGGTGACGCCACGCCCGCAGCTGGGCAACCCCAAACCGCGCATGTTCCGCCTGCCGCAGCACGAGGCGATCATCAACCGCCTGGGCTTCAACAACGACGGCGTCGATGCGCTGGTGCGCAACGTCGGTCGCGCCAAGCGCAAGCATGGCCTGCTGGGTATCAACATCGGCAAGAACAAGGACACGCCCAACGAGTCGGCGGCGCAGGATTACCTGTACTGCCTCGAGCGCGTCTATCCGTTGGCCGACTACATCACCATCAACATCTCATCGCCCAATACCGCCGGCCTGCGCGAGTTGCAGGAAGAGCGCGCCCTGCAGCAACTGATTGGCACCCTGCGCGAGGCGCAGGAGGCCCTGGGCGCGAAACACGGCAAACGCGTGCCGATGCTGGTCAAGGTCGCGCCCGACCTGTCCGACGACGATATCGATGCCGCCGCACGCGTACTGACCGACCTCCAGGTCGACGGCGTGATCGCCACCAACACCACGGTGTCGCGGATCTCGGTGCAGGAGCACAAACGCGCCCACGAAAGCGGGGGGCTGTCCGGCGCACCGTTGATGGACAAGTCCACCGCGGTGCTGCGCAAGTTGCGCACGCGGCTGCCCGAGGAGATCCCGCTGATCGGCGTCGGCGGCATCGTCAGTGGTGCCGATGCAGTCAAGAAGACAGCAGCCGGCGCATCACTGGTCCAGGTCTATACCGGGCTGATCTATCGCGGTCCCACGCTGGTGCGCGAATGCGTGGAAGCCGTACACCGCCGCAAGTTCGGGCCCAGCCGCGGCAATTTGCCGCCAAGCGACTGAGCCGCGTGGTGGAGCCCTATCGTTTGACCGAGCACGCCCGGCTGGACGCGCGCAACACCTTTGGCGTGCCTGCCCGTGCCCCGATGCTGGTCGATGTCGCCGATGCCGCCGTGCTGCCGGAACTGTTTGGCAACGCCATGCTGCGCGACGGTCCGGTGCTGGTGCTCGGTGGCGGCAGCAACCTGTTGTTCGCGGGCAACCCGGAAGGCATCGTGCTGTCACTTTGCGGGCAGCAGATCGACATCATCGACAACCATGGCGGCACCGCAGCCGGCGGCACCGCAGCCGGCGACACCGCAGCTGTCGACACTGCAATCGTCCGTGCCGATGCCGGTGTCGAGTGGCACGCGCTTGTGCTGTGGACACTGGGCCATGGCCTGTGCGGACTGGAAAACCTGGCGCTGATCCCCGGCACCGTCGGCGCCGCCCCGATCCAGAACATCGGCGCCTACGGCGTCGAGGTTTGCGAACACGTCCACTGCGTCGAAGTCTTCGACCGCGTCGAACACACGGTGCGACGGATCGCCGCTGCCGACTGCGGATTCGCCTATCGCGACAGCCTGTTCAAGCGCACACCGGATCGTCATGTCGTGATCGCGGTGGAGTTCGTGCTGTCGCGCACGCCGACGTTGCGGCTGGACTACACCGGGCTCGGCGAGGAGCTGGCCGCGATGCAAGTCGATGCGCCACGCCCATCCCAGGTCGCCGAAGCGGTCTGTCGCATCCGCCGCCGCAAACTGCCCGATCCCACCGTGCTTGGCAACGCCGGCAGTTTCTTCAAGAATCCGATCGTCCCGCGTGCACAAGCCGATGCCTTGGCAAGTGAACATCCAGCGCTGCCGGTATTCCCGCTGGCACCCTTCCCTGCCGATGCCGCCGCGCATGGCGTTGAAACCGCTATCGCGCGCCGCAAGCTGTCCGCGGCGTGGCTGATCGACGCCTGCGGATGGAAGGGCCATCGCGACGGCGACGCCGGTGTATCGGGGTCGCATGCGCTGGTGCTGGTCAACCACGGGCAGGCCAGCGGCATGCAGCTGCTGGACCTGGCACGGCGCATCGCAGCCTCCGTGGACGAGCGGTTTGGCGTCGCGCTGGAACCGGAACCCCGGATCATCGGGGCACAGTGGTAATGGCACGCTTGGAAGGGCGGCCCTGGCCCGCAGCAGCGATTCGGCGGGCCATGGCTCGCCCAACATAACTTCATCCGATGACCGCTAGCCAAACCCACACCCGTGCCGCTTTGCTGATGCTTGGCAGTACCCTGCTGTTCGCCTTGATGGCGGTGATGATCAAGCTGGCCTCGTCCAGCCTGCATACCTTCGAGATCGCGTTCTTCCGCAACTTCTTCGGCATGCTTGTCGCCTTGCCGCTGCTGCTCAGGCACGGACCAGGTTTTTTGCGCACCGAGCAGCTACCGCGCTATTTCTGGCGCTGCCTGCTAGGCATCGGGTCGATGTTCGCCAGTTTCTGGGCGATGGGCCACCTGCCGCTGGCGCAGGCCGTTTCGCTGATCTACTCGTCGCCGCTGTTCGTCACCATCGCCGCGGTGATCTTCCTGCACGAGCAGGTGCGCGCGCGTCGCTGGACGGCCGTGGTGCTGGGCTTCATCGGCGTGCTGGTGATCGTGCGTCCCGGCACTGCCGGCTTTACGCCCGCGTCGCTGGTGCCGGTACTGGCTGCCGTGCTCAGCGGCGTGGTCGCGATCCAGATCAAGCAGCTGTCGCATACCGAGCCAGCCGACCGCATCGTCATCCTGACCACCATTTTCTGGGTACCGATGTCGTTGCTGCCCGCCATCGCCGTGTGGGAGTGGCCGCAAGGCATTACCTGGCTGTGGGTCATTGCCTGTGGCGTACTGGGCACCGGCGGCCACATGCTGTGGACGCGGGCGCTGCAGATCGGCGATGTGTCGGCACTGACACCGATCAGTTTCATGCAATTGCCGGTGGTGGCGGTCGCGGGCTGGTTGCTGTTTGACGAATCACTCACGCATTGGACCATTGCCGGCGCCGTGATCATCTTCGGCGCCAACAGCTACATCGCCTATCGCGAAGCGGTACTGGCACGTCGCCACGCCACGACGGCACCGCTTGAAGCTGCCAAGCCCGCGGAGTAATTGCACACGACAACCACGCAGGGCAAACACATGAGACCACGCGATCAGGTACCCGCAGCCACCTTGGCAGCAGCTTCTTCGGCCTCGGAGCTGCGGATGTGATCGGCATACTCGCGCATCTGTGGTGACAGCGATGGCGGGTCGGCCTCCAACAACGGCGTCACGTACCTAGCGCGTACGCGCGCGGCTTGCGCAGGCTTGCCAGCAGCGATCAGTTCGGCTTCCAGGTTCCAGGCCGCATCGATCGTGTGTTTGTCCTTGCCACCTGATGCGTTGCGATGGATGTCGAGCAGTTGCCGGTACGCGTCGGCGGCCAGCGCCGGGTCGTCGAGCGCGTCCGCATCGTCTGCGCGGATCTGCAATGCGGCCCGGGCCTGCGGGTGACCGTCGCCAAGCACTTCGCGGGCCAGTGGCAGCACGTGCGCGAGCATGTCGAGCGAAGCCTTCGATTGTCCAGCCTGGTGCAGTGTCCCCGCCTGGTTGACGAGGATGGAGACGGTATCGGGATGACGTGGTCCGAGTACCCGGGTCCGTGCTTCGACCACTTCCGCCTGCAAGGCCATCGCCTTGTCGAACTGGCCGATCCGCGCGTACAGCGTGGACAGGTTGAGCTTGGTGCGAAGGGTCTGCGGATTGTCGTCACCCAGCACGCGCTTGCGCGCTTCCAGCACCGACAGCAGGATTGGCAATGCCTGCTGGGACTTGCCACTGTCGATCAACATGGTGCCCAGGTTGTTGCGCTCGGCCAGTGTCTGCGGATGCTCGACGCCAAGCCGGCGGATTTGTACATCGACCAGGTGGCGCTGCATCTCGAGCGCACCTTGCTTGTCGCCGGTCATGATCCGCATCGTCGCCAGGTTGTGCTGCGATGACAGGGTGTCCTTGTCGTCCGGCCCCAGTACTGCCACGCGCAGTTTCACCAGCGGCTCCATGTGTTTGCGCGCCAACTCCGGGTCGCCCATGCGCGCCAACAGGATGGCCAAGTCGTTCATCACCGTCATCGACATCGGATCGCGTTCGCCATGCGCCTTGACGTTGCGTGCGTAAAGCGCCTGCATCATGTCGCGAGCCCGCGGCCGATCGCCGAGATCGGAAATCGCCTCGGCCTGGTTGAGTTCCAGCTTGATGCGCAACGGGTCGTCCGGCGCCAGCGCAGTGGCATTGGCCAGCGTGCGTTCCAGCAGCGCCAAGGCCGGCTTGGGCTTGGCCGCAAGCAGCATGGCCGAGGCCTGCTCCTGGCGTGCCTGCAACGTCGACAGCGCCTTGGCGCCCAACGCTTTCTCGCGGTAATCGGCGACGCTGGCGTAGCCGGCGACAGCCGCGTCGTGGAACCCAAGCGCTTCGCGCACGTGCGCGACCGACTCGCGCAGGTCCGCGGCCAAGCCTGGATCGCGGTTGAAGTCGCTGCTGATCGCCGCCTCGGCGCCAGCCAGGATGTTGCGGTCGATCAAGTTGCGGGCGAGGTCGGCTGGGCTGGCATGGGTGAGTGCCCGGTCGAGTCCTGCACTCTCCTGCGGTGCGGTCTTGGCCACCTGTCGCCGCAGCCCGTCGGCCATGCCCACGCCCATCGCTTCGATGTCGATGCCCTGCAGCATCGATTGCTGGAACGCGGCGACCTTGCCCAGTTGCACGCTGCGCTGCTCGGCAATCGTCCGCTGCGCACGCGCCTGCGTCAGGCCGTACAGCGACAAGCCAAGTCCACCAAGCAGTGCAAGCAACACGGCAGCAGCGGCCAGCAATCCACCACGGTGGCGGCGTACGAACTTCTCCCACGCATACCGTCGTGACGCCGGCACGGCCAACAAGGGCTTGTCGTCGAGGAAACGCTGCAGGTCGTCGGCCAACGCAGACGCCGACGCGTAACGATCATTGCGGTCGTGGCGCATCGCCTTGGCTACGACCCAGTCGAGTTCATGTCGCAGCACGCGCCGCATGTCCGGCAGGCGCAGTCCCTGTCCGCGTGCGATGTCATCGGCTTCTCCGGGAGGCAGTGTCGCCAAGCGCTCCGATGGCAACCGGATCGTGCCAGTGTCGGTGACGACGGTCTCGCCCGCCGCTTCCGGACGGTAGCCAGTCAACACCTCGTACAACACCACGCCCAGCGAATACACATCGCTGCGCGTATCCACCAGCGACTGGTCGCCGCCAGCCTGCTCGGGACTCATGTAATCGGGTGTCCCTGCGATTTCGCGCCCTTGGGCCAACGACGATGCAGTCGCAATGCCAAAATCGATGATCTTGGGCAGCGCACGGCCGTCGACCTCATCGACCAGCAAATTGCCGGGTTTGAGATCACGGTGGATCACGCCTTTCTGGTGCGCGTGCTGTGCGCCTTCGCAAACGCGGATCAGCAACTCGATCCGTTGCCGCAGCGACAGGTGGTGTTCCTCGCAGAACCGCGTCAGCGGACTGCCTGCGATGAACTCCATCGCAAAATAAGGATGCCCGTCCTCGGTGGTATCGGCATCGTAGATCTGGGCGATGGCCGGATGCCGCATCTGCGCCAACAATTGCCGCTCGACTTCGAAATACGCCAGGTGCCGTGCATCCATGCGCTGCAACCGCAGCAACTTCAGCGCGACGGTGCGTCGCACCGGTTCCAGCTGTTGGGCGCGATACACTTCGCCCATGCCACCGCGGCCAAGCACGGCCTCGATACGGTAGCGGCCCAAGCGAGCGCCCGGCGCCAACGAGCCGTCCTGCGTCAACGCATTACCTTGGGATCGCGTGTGCAGCAATTCGGTTTGATCGGGGTCGTCACCAGTACCGGTTGTCGACATGATTCCGCCCATGACTGGTCGCACGTCATGGTACTTGATGCACCTGATGTCTTGCCGGTTCTGCGAGGGCGCCCTGCGGGCCGCCTCCAGGGAATCCCGTTACACTGCCGCCAATTGACTCTCCTAAGGCGCATGAGGGCGGATGGCCTTAAAAAAAGCCAGTTCGGACACCACCCAGCGCACCGTGCTCAGTTCGGGACCGCATCGTCCCACGCCGTGCTCGGCTTGCATGGTCGTGATCCATGGCGAGGGCTTGGGCCACCGCCTCGACATCCTTGACGCACCCGTGCTGGTCGGACGTTCGCAGGAAGCTGACCTGTGCATCGCCCACCCAAGCATCTCGCGCACGCATTGCCGTATCTGGCGCGACGGCGAGGTCTATCGCATCCGCGACCTGGGTGCGACCAACACCACCTGCGTCAACGATCTGCGCATCGACGAGACCGCCTTGGCCGACGGCGACCATGTCACCGTCGGTGAAAGCATCCTCAAGTTCATCAGCCATACCAGCCTTGAGGCGCATTACCACGAGGAGATCTACCAGCTCGCCACCCAGGATGCCCTGACCGAGCTATGCAACCGGCGTCATTTCAACGAACTGCTGGACAAGGAGATCATCCGCGCGCAGCGTCACCAACGCCCATTGTCACTGTGCATCCTGGATGTCGACCTGTTCAAACCGGTCAACGACCAATACGGCCACATCGCCGGCGACGACGTACTGCGCCGCATCGCCGCCGCAATGCGCGACCATGTCCGCAACGACGACATCGCCGCACGCATCGGTGGCGAGGAATTCGCGGTACTGATGCCCGAGTGTGACGCCCATGCCGCCCATGTCTTCGCTGAACGCTTGCGCAAAGCGATCGGCGACATCCTCTTCAGCCTGGGCGGCGATTCGCGACGGATTACGATCAGCATCGGTATCGCGTCGTTGTCGCAGACGCGGGACACGCGCCCGCTGCTGATGGCTGCTGCCGATGCCGCGCTCTACCGGGCCAAGGACGAAGGGCGCAATTGCGTCCGCATCGAGGCTTGATCCCTGCACCACGGGATGCCCGCACCTGCGGGCAAGCCGATTGCACAATCGCTACGATCCAGCCGCGCCTAGCGCCAAGGTCGTGATCGGCCACGGAAAACCAGGCCGTAGACACCCACCGTCCAAGCCAATGCCGCCATCCAGCCGGCCAGGATATCGGACGGGTAATGCACGCCAAGATAAACGCGCGACAAGCCGACCAGTGCCACGAAGGCCACGGAAAGCAACACCACCAGCCAGCGCCACCGCGTCGGCCAGCACAACAGCACCACCACGCAAGCCAGGGTCATCGATCCCATCGCGTGGCCACTGGGAAAACTGTAAGTGGCTTCGGGCCGGATCGAGTCCCACAAGTCAGGTCGCACGCGTGCGAATGCCTGCTTGGTGGCGACATTGAGCAAGGCCGAGCCGATGATCGCGAATCCCGCGAACAACCCTTCACTCAGGCGTCGCCTGATCGCAAGCCCGAGGACCAGCAACGCATCGACCGGCACCACGCCATATAAATAGCCCAAGGCGGACATCACAACGAACATCCGATCGAAACCCGCATTGGCGATGCCATGCGCGAAATAAAGCAAGGGTGCGTCGAATGGAAAGGCTTCGCCTTCGTGCAGCTCTTCGGCAAGCGATGCAAACCCCCACAGCGGCAGCAACAAGCCAGCGAATACCAGCAACAGGCGCCAGCCGTGCACGCGCAGGAACGCGACACCAAAGCGCGCTTCCTGTTTTACGTCACGCGCTACATTGCGTGCGGCATCAGCCGGCGTCCGAGGCGTATCCGGCTTGTCCATACTTGCGCTCGACGTAATCGTCGATCAGGGCAACGAAGTCCAATGCGATGTTGTCGCCACGCAAGGTCACGGTTTTTTCACCATCGACGAACACCGGCGCAGACGGCGTCTCGCCGGTGCCGGGCAGCGAAATGCCGATGTCGGCGTGGCGCGATTCACCCGGCCCATTCACCACGCAGCCCATCACCGCCAAGGTGAGGTTCTCGGCACC
>RCMY010006050.1_pt1 | contig 10177 bp, 7 predicted proteins | sample 2041341 | NCBI WGS metagenome assembly RCMY01 (sample SAMN09708234, study PRJNA481090) | Marine sediment metagenome, whole genome shotgun sequencing project.
GTTCAAAAAAGGGGGATTTTTCTAACAACTTGTATTGATACCTTTCTGTACCATCAAGACTAACAACTGCGTTTATTTTGTCATTTCGCGTTTGAGCAAGCACGTTTGATAAACCTCCAAAACTGAAACCGATTGTTGCAATTTTATTAGAATTGGAAATTGGAAATTTTGAAACCTCTTTTATTAAGTATTCTACATCTCTGGCTTGAGTTTCCATTTCCTTTGCATTATTATCACTAAACCAACGAGTATCAGTTCCTCTACTCGGGCTTGAAATCACAATATATCCATGACTAGCCAAATATTCACAAAGTGCAAAATTTTCTATTGAGGAAGCTTGATAACTTGGTGCGTAGATGATCACTGGGAATTTATCATTTGCAAATTCCAAAGCATAGTAGGCTTTCGTTTTTTCTACAAGATGATCTTGATTTTCAGTTGTATTGGCATAATAAAACCAATTCAGTATTTGTTCATTTGGTAGATGTTCCCATTCCTCTTCTTCTTTTAAGATTTCTAAATAATCTAAGATCGTCAATTGGTTCTTGCTATTTACATTTTGGCTTGAAGGATACCAAATACTTATTGGAATTGGTCTTGGGATTTTTTGATTATTATAATCGTAAATTCTACTGTAAGTTCTTGTGCTGTCAGAAACAGTATAATGCTTAAATCCAACGCTATAATTTCCTAATTTTAGGTCGATTTCCTTTAGTGAAGTTTGTCCATTGGTTATAGCAGTTAGTAGAGAAAAGATTAAAAATAGTTTTAATCGCATTATTTTGGTATTAGTGTTCATTAGTAAAGATGCGATAGTTTTATTTTTGTTACAGTTTTTTTTAGCTTCTGACTAACGTATTTCTTAAAAACAACGACCTACAAACGTTGTTCGCTGGTTTTTATCTAATATAATGTCCAATTTGCTATAAAATTAGGATGAGAATATTGACTCTTCTCACTTTCATAAATTTGATTTGCTATTTCTAAGGCTTCAAAACCTGTTTTAACTTCTATAACTTTGAAATGCTGAGTGGAATATTTTGATTCAATTAATTCTAAATTCAATGTTTCCGCATAGTTGATAAATTCGGATTCAGATATTATTTCCTTATTATTTTCTGTAAGAACTTCACTCAACATAATCCAATAAGCCATTGGGTCATCGTCAGACAAATAAAACATAGGCGTTGCCGAATATATCTCAATGTCCTTGTTTAATTCAACTAAGTAATTCTTAAAGTCGGAACAGTTACAATCTTCGTTAATTATTACCTTGACTCTGTCATAATAATTGCCAGCTTCAAAATTATCTGTTGTTATAAAAGAATATTTATCTAAAATTGATTTAGCTTTTTCTGCATTTACATCACTTTGTTCAAATTCTAACCATATCTCGTATAATGAATGTTTTAGAAATATCTTTGAACCTTCTGAATAATAGAAATATTTATCTGCACATAATTGAGAATTTGAAATATCTTCTTCTTTTTCGCAAGAAGCAAAAATAATAAGTCCGATTAAAAGTAAAACGTATTTTCTCATTGGTTTTTCTTTTAAAATGATATTATCCGTTATTTGGTCGCGTTAAACTTGCACCTATCGAATAATATAAGTATTCGCACTTTCATAATTTCGCACCACAAAATCAAAAGCAACGGTTAAGATTTCGCCCATACATTTACAGCTTTTAAATCGCTTATCATTAGTATATTGATTCAAACCTTTTTTAAGTTTCTCTACATTTTCAGGTGTTGAAATCGTATCATTTATCATGCAGTTCAGCAACAGTTTTACCCGATCATGCGAACCTTTTAACCTTTTTGCCACCATAGATCGCTCTTCTTTTCGATATTGCTCAATGGATTTAGGCTGTAAACATTCTTCCACCATTTTTACAAACAGATAGTTATCTTTGAAAAATTGTGGTAAATACACCTTAATGTTGCCTTCATACGATTGCTGATCAAAATCCATTGCACGAATTCTGTATTGCACTTGATCAAAATCAAAGGTTGGCACAATTACATAATTATACGCACGCATATCACCTAATAAGCGCATCAAACTTCGTTCATTGAATTTTACGAATTCTTTCGATAACCGCAGTTTCTCTAATCTTGATAACTCTGGCAAACTTTCTTCCATGAAAACATCACCTGGAATTCCCAATACATGTTCTTCGATCAAAGTATCTTTATAAACTAGAAAATTGATATTGTTTGGCGATAGAATATCTTCCAATTCTAATCCGTAAACTCTCGAAGCATCCGCTTTTTTTACATAAATATAGGTGTAATTATCATTTAATATATTTCGAATTTTCACACGAAATGGTTTCGAATTTCCAAAAGTGCAATAATCAATTTCATCAACCATGAGGTGCTCGAAAATATCTTCGGTACCGTCACTATGCAAAATATTATACATTCTTTTTAAGCTCAAATCAATGTCAATTTGCTCAAATTCAGGATAATACACACGAATCCATAAGGTATCTTTATCATTTTTGTCATAGACGGTCACAGAACCTGAAAAGCGCAATAGATCGTCATAAAAAACCGGTATTTTTATATTTCGATTGTATTCCGTCAAATAATCATAAAGCATTTGATTGATCGGAAAAGTTGGTTTTTTTTTAGAAATTAATTTTTGTTCCATTGCAATTATCTTGATTTAAAAGCCCTTAAAAAAGGTGTTACGAAGATACTAAACTTTAGGTCTTCTTCCTAAATAATAGAAAAATCAGAATGAAATTTGAGCCAAAAAGTAACAAATAATTAATTTGCTCGTCGTATAGTTAACCAAAACAAAAACTTCCTTGGAAACAATTTTATCTTTAAAAAATCTACATAAAAAATTTGGTGCAATTCACGCTGTAAACAATCTATCTTTTGAGATTCAAAAAGGAAATGTATATGGCATCTTAGGACCAAACGGCAGCGGAAAATCAACCACTCTAGGTATTATTTTAAATGTTGTCAACAAAACTTCTGGCGAATTTAGTTGGTTTGACGGCAACACATCAACGCACGATGCGCTAAAAAAAGTTGGCGCCATTATCGAAAGACCAAATTTTTACCCTTATATGTCGGCGGTTGAAAATTTAAAATTGGTTTGTAAAATAAAGGAAATTCCATATACCAAAATTGATCAAAAATTAAAAGAAGTCAATCTTTACGAGAGAAAAGACAGCAAGTTCAAAACCTTTTCTTTAGGTATGAAACAACGTTTAGCAATCGCTTCAGCGTTGCTCAATGACCCTGAAATTTTGATTTTAGATGAACCTACGAATGGTTTAGATCCTCAAGGAATTCATGAAATCAGAAGTATTATTCAAGATATTGCCTCCAGAGGGACAACCATCTTATTAGCTTCTCATTTATTAGATGAAGTTGAAAAAGTTTGTACGCATGTCGTTGTGATACGAAAAGGAATCAAATTGTTTTCTGGTCGTGTAGATGAGATGACTGCTTCTTTTGGAATTGTTGAGTTAAATACGGATAATCAAACTGGTAAACTGATAAAATTATTACAAGACTATGACGGAATTGCATCTGTAAAGATGGAAAATAACCTAATTTTTGCAGTATTAAATAAAGATATTTCAACAGCCGATTTAAATAAATTTTGTCTTCAAAATGAGATAATTTTATCACATTTAACCAAAAGAAAACCAACATTAGAACAACAATTCTTAACCTTGACCAACAATGCTTAGACTTCTCAACATAGAAATTCACAAACTCAAAAATAGCCGTGCAAGCATTGTTTTAATCACGACCTATTTTTTACTGCTAACCTCCATTGCGCTCATTGCTACCATAAAATTTGATATCGGTCCGATTAAATTTCATTTAGCGGAACAGGGAATTTTTAATTTTCCATATATCTGGCATTTTAACACTTTCATTGCGGCATTTTTTAAACTTTTTTTACTCTTAGTCATCGTTTCGATGGTATCTAATGAATACAGTAACAAGACCTTAAAGCAAAATTTAATCGATGGGCTAAGCAAAAAAGAATTCATTTTAAGCAAGTTTTACACCGTTGTTTTATTTGCTTTACTTTCCACCATTTTTGTTTTCGTGGTTTCTTTAATTTTAGGATTAATTTATTCCGATTTTAACGAACCTTCTATCATATTTTCTAATTTAGAATACCTTCTCGCTTACTTTATAAAATTGGTTGGTTTTTTCTCTTTTGGCCTATTTATGGGACTTTTAATAAAGCGATCTGCTTTTGCTGTTGGTTCCATGCTGATTTTATTTATCGTAGAATATATTAGTTATAATATTTTAAAACACAATCTTTTTAGAGGCTCAAATATCCCTGATACCATCTATCAATTTGCTCCGTTTCATGCCTTGTGGAACCTCATTGATGAACCTTTTTCACGACTGAATGCGGTAAAAACTTTGGCATCTCAAATGGGTGAAAATATCGAATACGATTACGGTGTACATTGGTATCAAATTGCCATTATCATGGGATGGATTGCCTTTTTTATTTACGGATCCTACTTCCTGTTAAAGAAACGTGATTTATAAAAACCTAAAAAAACAAGTAAATTATAATCCAATCAAAAATAGCCTCTAATTAGCTTATTTAAGGGAGTTTAAAATGCATTTATTTTTGTAAATTAGCTATCGTGAAAAATACAATAGCCGAAAGAATTTTTGATTTTTTAAAGGATTTTCCTCCTTTCAACGTGCTTTCCAAAGAACAGTTATTGACGATTTCAAAAAACGTTAAAGTTATTTATGTCGAAAACGAAACCTACGTTTTTAAACAAGAGGAAAAACCGCACGATTCTTTCTATGTTGTCAAAGATGGTGCTATCGGAATTTTTCGAGAAAAAGATAATATTTTAATGGATGAATGTGATGAAGGTGATATTTTCGGATTACGAGCTTTAATCGGTAAAAACAATTATTTATTAAGTGCAAAAGCAATTGAAGAAAGCATAATTTATAGCATTTCGGCTCATTTATTAAAAGAAATTATAACTACAAATAGTGAAGCCAATAAATTTTTACTGGCAAGTTTTGCTACCAATACTCGAAATCCGTATTCCAACGAAGAAAAAGGAACTCTTTTTGCCAACGATGAAAGTACTCTAATAAGTAAAAATAATCTTACCGAAGTTCAGTCGGCACAATATTCTAAAAATCCGGTAACTTGTGATGCAAACACCTCAATAAAAGAAGCAGCCAACATCATGACTTCCAGTAGAGTTGGCTCTATTATCATCACAAAAAATAACCAACCAAAAGGTATTATTACCGATAAGGATTTACGTACAAAAATTGCAACCGGAATCTTCTCTATCAAAGATAAAGTAGAAACAATCATGTCTTTTCCGGTGATTACCTATCCCGAAAATATTACGGTTGCCGAAGCACAAATTGCCATGCTGCAACATAAAATAACGCATTTGTGTATCACAAAAGATGGCACACCAAATTCAGATTTAAAAGGAATTTTATCAGAACATGATATTGTCGTAATTCATGGCAATAATCCATCGGTACTGATTAAAGAAGTGAAGCGCGCAAAATCGGCAGAAGATTTAAAATACATTCGAGATAAGGCAGAAAATCTTTTATCGGGATACTTAGAACAAAATGTACCCATCTTTTTTGTTTCTAAAATAATTACTGCCATCAATGATGCGATTACTAAAAAAGTCATTGCTATTTCTTTACAGGAAATGGATCAAGAACCTCCAACAACATTTGGTTGGTTGGCAATTGGTAGTCAAGGCAGAAAAGAACAATTGCTGCTAACCGATCAAGATAATGCGCTCGTTTTTGAAGATGTGAGTAAAGAAAAACATCCAGAAGTTCAAAAATATTTTCTTGAATTATCAAAAAATATAACAGAAAAACTACATCATATCGGCTTTGAATTTTGTCCGGCAGATATGATGGCAAGTAACCCAAAATGGTGCTTATCTATAAGTGAATGGAAAAAACAATTTAACAATTGGATTACCAAACCCGATGCCGATAAAATTATGTTATGCACCATATTTTTCGACTACGATTTGATTTATGGAAATAAATATTTAGTGAATGAAATGTCGGAAAGTATTTTTCAATCTATCGAGAAATATGAAATTTTCTTAAATTTTTTAGCACTGAATGCAATTAAAAATCCGCCACCATTGAGCTTTTTTCGTCAGTTTTTAGTAGAACATGGTGGAGAACACAAAGACCAATTCGACATCAAAGCCAGAGCTTTAATGCCATTGGTTGATGCTGCTCGTTTATTGATCTTATCCAATAATATCAAAGATTTCAATAATACTATTTTCCGTTTTGAAAAACTAGCCGAATTAGAACCACAAAATAAAGATTTATACGAATCTTGTATCAGCGCTTTCAAAATATTACTCCGTTTTCGAACCCAGCAAGGACTTAAAAACAAAGATTCCGGAAGGTTTATTGACCTCAACCTTCTCAATAAAGCAGATAAATTAAAATTAAAAGGGTGCTTCAAACCGATTCATGATATTCAAGAATTAATCAGCGTCCGCTTTAAATTAGCACAATTGATGTAATATGTTTGACTTATTTCAAAAAAAGAAGTATCCTGATTTTTGGAAAACCTACTCCGATTGTTTTCAGCATAAAAACAACGGAAATTTAGATACAATTCGTTTTGTGATTTTTGATACCGAAACAACAGGTTTAGATATTACAAAAGACCGAGTTTTAAGCATTGGTGCAATTTCTATTATTGGCAATAGTATCGATGTCTCTGGTAGTTTTGAAATTTATCTCCAACAAGAAGAGTTTAACAAAAATTCGGTAGAAATTCACGGCATTTTAAAAGAGGGAAATCTAACCAAACTCGATGAAAGAGAGGCTGTTATTCAGTTTTTAGAATATATTAAAGATGCTGTTTTAATAGCACATCATACGGCATTTGATATTGCCATGATGAATCAATGCCTAAAACGTTTGAATCTGCCAAAGTTGAAAAACAAAACTTTAGACACCGGTATTTTGTTTAAAAAAACTAAACAACATGAGCCAAAAGACAAACCCTATTCGTTGGATGAATTATGTGCTATATTTAAAATACCAAAACATGATCGACATACCGCTTCCGGAGATGCTTTTATTACGGCACTGTTATTTCTCAAAACTATTTCACAGTTAAAAAAAAGAAACAAAAACCTTACTTTAAAGGATTTATTATTTATTAAACCTAAACATGGTTTAATCTAAAAAAGCTACCATTTCTGATAGCTTTTCGCAATAAATATTTTTCTTAATTACAGCGCATTATCCATAATTTCTTGAACCACTTCAGGATTCAATAAGGTACTTGTATCGCCTAAATTACTTGTTTCTTTGCATGCAATTTTTCGCAAAATTCTACGCATGATCTTACCGGAACGAGTTTTTGGTAAACCAACGGTGAATTGTATTTTATCCAATTTTGCAATTGGTCCGATATGCTCGGTAATAATTTGATTGATCTCACGACGTAAATTATCCTGATCTCTACTCTCTCCGGTTTCTTTTAAAATAACAAATCCGTAAAGGGCATTTCCTTTAATGTCGTGTGGGAAGCCGACAATTGCCGATTCTGCAACTGCTGGGTGCTCATTTACGGCGTCTTCAATTGGTGCTGTTCCTAAATTATGACCCGAAACAATAATCACATCATCAACGCGACCTGTGATTCGGTAATAACCAACTTCATCCCGTAAGGCACCATCACCTGTAAAATATTTATTTTCAAAAGCGGTAAAATAGGTCTCTTTATAACGCTGATGATTTCCCCAAATGGTTCTCGCAATAGAAGGCCACGGAAATTTGATACACAATCGACCATCTACTTGATTATCTGTGATTTCTACTCCGTTTTCATCCATTAAAGCAGGTTGAATTCCTGGAAACGGCAAGGTTGCATAGGTTGGCTTTGTTGGAGTTGCAAAAGGTATTGGCGTGATCATTATACCCCCAGTTTCTGTTTGCCACCAAGTATCAACAATTGGACTTTTCTTTTTACCAATATTATCATTATACCAATGCCAAGCCTCTTCATTAATAGGCTCTCCAACCGAACCCAAAACTTTTAAAGAAGACAAATCATGCTTTTCAATAAAGTCTAAATTCTCTTTTGCCAAAGCGCGAATTGCTGTTGGAGCGGTATAAAATTGTGTGATTTTATGTTTGGCTACAATCTCCCAAAAACGACCAAAATCCGGGTAACTTGGCACACCTTCGAATAGTACAGAAGTTGCTCCGTTGGCTAGCGGACCGTAAACGATGTAACTGTGACCGGTAATCCAACCAATATCAGCAGTACACCAGTAAATATCATTTTCTTTATATTGGAATACATTTTTAAAGGTATATGCGGTATAAACCATATAGCCTGCAGTGGTATGAACCATTCCTTTTGGCATTCCGGTTGAACCGGAAGTGTATAAAATAAAAAGTGGGTCTTCTGCATCCATCAACTCTGCTTTACAAGTTTTCGACGCAGCATCTAACAAAGGTTGCACCCATTTATCACGACCTTCTTTCATGGTCACTGTGGTATTTGTTCGATTGACCACCAAAACAGTTTCTACACAAGCACACTTGTCTACAGCTTCATCAACAATACCCTTTAAATCAATCGATTTTGTACCTCGATAAGAACCATCAGAAGCGATTACCATTTTACACTCACTGTCATTAATTCGTGTTGCCAAAGCGGTAGAAGAAAATCCGGCAAAAACCACGGAATGAATCGCTCCAATTCTCGCACAAGCCAAAACAGAAATTGCCAACTCAGGAATCATAGGAAGGTAGATACAAACCCGATCTCCTTTACCTACACCATTGTCTTTTAACACATTGGCAAATTGACAAACTCGATCATGTAATTCATTATAACTGATATGTTGTGCCGCTTCATCAGGATTATTAGGTTCAAAAATAAATGCTGTTTTATCACCACGCGTCATCAAATGTCGGTCGATACAATTTTCGGTAATATTTAATTGTGCGCCTTCAAACCATTTGATTTCCGGTTTTTTAAAATCCCAACTTAAAACTTTATCCCATCGTTTTCGCCATACAAAATGTTCTTCTGCAACCTCTTCCCAAAAACTTTCTGGGTTTCTAACCGACTTTCTGTAAACTTGATAATACTCTTCTAAATGTTTGATGTGATAATTACTCATATAATTGGCATTTTAAAATATTTAATAAAAACTTGTGTGAAAATTATGAATAGAACTGGTTTAAAATAGTGAAAATATCATTTTATTTTTTTCGACTGACAACATAAAATACGACAAAAAAATTGAATTAAAAAAAATCTCATCATTTTCAACTCTTTAGTAATTTTGATTAATGATCTTCGGCTTCTCCCGCTCCACTTGGTATTCGAATACTTTCAACCATTTCTTGTACATTTTCAGGTGGCGGTGGTGTCATTCTTGAAACAACAACCGAAACAACAACATTTACCAACATAGCGATTGTACCAAAACCTTCTGGCGAAGTACCAAACCACCATTCACTTTGTGGCCTTGCATCCATTACACCAATAAGTCCTGTTCTATAGCGAATCATGTAAAATAACATCAAAATTATACCTACAATCATACCAGCAATTGCTCCTTGTTTGTTCATTCTTTTATCAAAAATTCCCAAAATAATAGCTGGAAAGAAAGACGCAGCTGCTAAACCAAATGCAAGAGCAACCACGGCGGCGACAAATCCCGGCGGATAGATCCCAAACAGACCTGCAATAACAATTGCAACTAATATACTGATTCGGGCAGCCATTAATTCAGCCTTATCAGAAATGTCTGGTTTGATTTGTTTTTTGATTAAATCGTGAGAAATTGATGTTGAGATTACTAATAACAATCCGGCTGCAGTAGATAATGCTGCTGCTAAACCACCAGCTGCTACGAGAGCAATTACCCAGTTTGGTAATTTTGCAATTTCAGGATTCGCCAACACCATAATATCTCTATCCACATACAATTCGTTGACTTCGTCATTCGCATTGGAGATTAAACGCTCTCCATTTGCTCCTCTTTCATTGGTGTAAATTGGTTTTTTATCTGCTATGGAACTTCCATTAACATATTGAATTTTACCATCTGCATTTTTATCAGACCACGCGATTAAACCGGTATTTTCCCAGTTTTTAAACC
>RCMY010006051.1_pt1 | contig 10176 bp, 8 predicted proteins | sample 2041341 | NCBI WGS metagenome assembly RCMY01 (sample SAMN09708234, study PRJNA481090) | Marine sediment metagenome, whole genome shotgun sequencing project.
GAGAATAACTAAAGTAGGTTTTTTTGAGATTCCTTTTATCGTCTTCCACCTCAAGTTGGATTTCTGATTATTGGTCTCTACATGGACTCCCTGGTCATCAATGTTTAGTGTAATCTCTGATGAGACAGCAGACAACTGTTTTTTCGCTCTAAGATAAACCAAAAGGGGTTGAATCACCGTAAATAATCCCATACCCAGAATCAATATTTTTTTACCGTGATAATTATTGTTTCCGAAGTCATATTTAATTCTAAAATTTAATTTGCTTTACCTTAGCAGAAAACCATAAAAAAAGAGGACTAAAAAGCCCCCTTACATAATCATGAACGGTAAAATTCTAATAATCAAAAACATAGCCGAGCTTCATAAACAAACCGCGTTGCTGCACTTCTAGGTGTGGGTCATCATTATCCGCCGTTGCCAAATCTGAATACCCAAGGAAAAACACAGTTCTTGGATTTACCTTATATGAGTACAATAACTGCATATTTAAGCCCCTATCTCTCGTTACAGAACCTAGATCCAGAGGATCTTGAGAAGTATTTTTAATATTCTCTACTTGAGCAGTCAGTCTCAAAAAGCTACGCGTATTAAACTGATACTTCAATCGTGCATCTGTCAAATTAGCGACTAAATCCCTACCACCAGCAGAATCCAGATTGTTGTAGGTATGCCTAATATTTAAATTCAAGTGCTTGTTCAAATCTAGGTTTATAAACGGCTCAATATATAAATTGTCAGCCAGTTTACTCGTTCTGAAATCTAGTCGCTCACCCCAGTTAAAATCACTACCAAACGAGACCCCACTCCATGGTTTTGCCTCTACAAAAAACCACTGAAAACTTTCATCAAAAAGAATATCATCAAATAAACGATCTCGTACTACGTAACCCGTTGCAAGGTAACTTTGCCAGAGCGCGCTCAGCTCTATTCGACCCTCCCACTCCTCTTCTAGCAAACGACCGTCGTTATCACGTGTCTTATCCCAATCACCAGCAATCTCAATCTGATTCCACCACTTATCTTCAGCATAAAAAACATGACCACCACCCACAACCACTTGATCATTGTTTACTTGAGTAATAAAGCCAAGATCTGCACGGAAGTCTTTATCAAAATCTTTATAGTTCGCATAGCCAAACCAATTACGGGTATTGTAGTTATACCGCACACGATAGGCATCGCCAGATTGCGACTCCGCCAGACCAAATTCATCTTGAACAGAAAGAGGATTGTCTGTATCAGAAGTCAAATACTGAAAGCGAAAACTGTGCTTTTCTTTCCAACGATAAAAGCCATCAACTCCAGTGACCGTATTATTGTATTCTCCAGCATCACGATAGGTACCTATCAATCCAATATTCAGATCTGGATTAAAATCGTATCGATAACGCCCTGCTAAAACATTTGAACCTTCATCAAGACTGGTAAAATTTGACCTAAATGTTCCAGGAAGAATGACATTGGTGACTTCATCTTTAACTGCAAACGTACCTAAAGTATGGCGCCCTTGTTTTCCGGCCAGCTTCAAACCGTATTCTGGATCAGTCACATTGCGTGTATAAATCACGTCTAAATCAGTACTGTAATAATTCGAACCTTCTTGAAAAAACGGACGCTTCTCATTAAAAAATAATGCAAAGGTATTATTAACAGACAACTGTGCTGAATCAGATTCCACTTGCGAAAAATCAGGATTGATTGTGCCGTCTAATGTTAACTCCGGCGTTATCCCCCACCTAATATTTAGTCCCGGCTCATAATCCGTTCCATTAGATTGCATTTCTCCAAGAGCATTTCTACTCTCACTTTTCCCAATAGTCAGAACAGGATTAAGCTCAAGCTGATTACCTTGTTTTGCTTCATTAAAGCCACTAAATTTATGAAATTGACATAAAGTACAATTGCGATTCCGATCTCTAGGGCTATTACGGTAGATACGACGCTTGTCACGAGGATGTACTCGAAGCACCTCTATTCCCCATGTCTTAATGTCGTGACTGCTTTCAAATCTAAGGTTACTGAATGGTATTTTCATTTCGACCGTGTAACCGTCAGCATCAATACTACCCGCTGAATCCCAAATTGCATCCCATGAATCATCATCACCAGTACTTTCATCATAAAGCAGATCCATTTGCGAACCATAAGGATTCACAAAAAACTCGTATGCTCTCTGTTCGTCATTAAACGTATCCATTTGAATACCAACAAAATCATTGCTATACGCAGAATCTCGATCTTTTATAAAAGCTCTCAACTGCCCCATGTTGGTATCTTCGGCACGAAACGCGACAAATAGACTTTCACCATTTTCATATAAGTACGCCGTGGTCTTTTGTTTGGCTGGTGTATTTTCGTCTGGAGTGGTTTCGTAAATCAATTCAATTTTTAAGGCCTGTTGCCAGTGAGGCTCATCCATCACTCCATCAATGTTTGCGTCTTGCAAAATAGAAGGAAGTTCATGATTTTTAATTGAGAAATCAGCTTCTTGGGCAGAGAGATTAAGAGCGAGAAGAAGCGTAAAAACTCCCAGCAATATTTTCCTGAAATTCATTTTTTTCCTTATTATTTATGCGCCTTTCAAAACCGACATTAATTATATTATAGAATTTTTGAATGGCTTTTCTATGAAGATGTAGCCCAAACGGGTTTTTCTCGTGCTCTAAGAGTGCTGCTACCTGATTAACTAGTATAAGCCATGCTTTATTCATAGTAATTAGAGAGCAGGAGTCAATTAACTGTTCATGAATTTTGCCAAAACCACTTCTTTCGCAGTATTTCAACACGATCACCGGCTGTTTCATCGATTTGCAATTTCCAGTTCTGTACTAGAGGCTCAGCCAAACGAATTTTTGTTTCAATAAGGCGTTCTTGCCTGAAGATAAGCAAATCAACTTTTTGCCCTGCACCGTATTGTTTAGCTAAATTTTCTAATGAAATGCGATTCACCTTCATACCATCAAATGCAATCAATTCATCACCTGCAGATAAACCTGCCGCTTCAGCAGCACCACCCGAATGAACTGTTTTGATAAATAGTAACGGCCCCTGCATTTCAACATCACATCCAAAATGTTTAGTGACTCGCTTATCCAACTTATCAACATGTGTCTCGCTTTTGATGCCGACACTTAACAATAATGAAGTGATTGGTTGATCGCCAGTGCCCCTGACCCAGCTATCAAAAAATGTTTTGAGCTTTAAGCCTGATAATTTTTCGCAAATTTTTTCAAACTCACCTTCAGGCAGACCAATATTTTTCTTTCCATAGTGAACCCATAAATAACGCATCACATCGTCTAAACTAACTTTGCCCTCAGTTTTACTTTGCATAGTAAGATCTAAAGCGAGTGCGGTAAGTGAACCTTTTGCGTAGTAACTAACAACGGCGTTTGGTGTGTTTTCATTTGGCCTATAGAATTTTATCCAGGTATCAAAACTAGAATCTTCCAAACTTTGATTAAGCCTTCCCGTTTGGTTTCGCACACGATTCAAAGTAGCACTTATTAATTCTAAATAACTTTGAGGAGTAATCACACCTGAACGTACCAACGCTAAGTCGTCATAATAAGAAGTAATTCCTTCAAAAATCCAAAGTTGTCTTGTATATGCCTCTTGTGAATAATCTGACTCTAAATAAGCTAGTGGCTTAATTCGCTTAACATTCCATAAATGAAAATACTCATGGCTGCATAAACCTAAAAATTTCCTATAGTCGTTTGATAAACCATTATTTCCATTCTCTGAATTTGACACTTCAAAATCAGATTGAGGCAATTCATGCTGCGAGCACATTAAGGCAGTAGAATCCGGATGCTCTAAGCCGCCATAAATATTGGTGCCCACCAAGGTCATAAATAAATATTGCTCTACAGGCAATTCACAAAACATTTTTACATGTGCAGTACAGATTTTTTTCATGTCTTTAGCTAAACGATTTAATTTACCATTATGCTCACCGGTAAACACCATTTGATGACTTACACCAGCAACTTCAAATTTGGTTTGTGTTAATTCACTAATTTCGACCGGATGCTCAATCAGCTGTTTGTAATTTTCAACACTATAATCACCGAATCCTTTGACGTCTACATTGACCCTAGGATAAGTGCATGCCAAGGTCCAATGCACAGCGCAAGAGTCCGTTATGGTTTCAATATGTATTGAACAAGGTTTGTCTTCTTGCCCCATAACAGCTAAAAATACACTACTGCCATTAAAAAATGCCCGGGTATTATCTAGATATGCGCTACGCACTGAGCGGTCGAAAGCGTAAACTTTATACACTATATTTAATTCATTACTGCAGGGATCACAGAGCCACGTAGCTTTATCAATTTTAGTAACCGAAATATTTTTTCCGCCACTGCTCGCAGTGACCTTTTGGATATGTTGAGCAAACTCACGTATAAGATAACTACCTGGTATCCAAGTAGGTAAACGTAGTTTTTGACCTGCTTTGTCAGGATTTTGAATACGTAGCTGTATATGGAAGTAATGTGTATTTGGCTCTGGTGCTGATATTCGATACTGAATGTGTTGGGCCATGGCAATTTATTTCTAAGTTGTTATATTTAGTTAATTTTCTCATAAAAACACCTTCTCTAGAGACCGCTTATTAAAATAAATTCAATATAAAGTCAATATCACATAATCCATAACGTTAAAAACAGGTTTTTCGTTATAAAAACTCTACGCCAATACATTCTTTAGCCGCTACAATACAGGCAAACCCACCTGAGGAAAATTAATGTCAAACAAACTCCAAGAATTTAAAGACTATCGCACTAAAATGAATGAGCGTATTTTAAAAGAAGATAACCGCGTAATTAAACGCGTATTTTCAGTAGACTCTTTGGTTTATTCGGCCGATAGCTCTCTACCTAAATCCACTAAAGAATTATTAGGTTTAGTAGCATCTTTGGTATTACGTTGCGACGATTGTGTTAAATATCATATAGAGGAAAGCGTTAAGTCTGGTATGACCCATGAACAAATTGTTGAGGCCATGAGTGTAGGTTTGGTTGTTGGCGGAACCATAGTGATTCCACACATGCGTAAAGCTGTGGAATTTTTAGATGAGGTTGAAAAAGAATTGGGCGAGAATTAATATTTGTAGTCTGGTACTGTACACCGCGAAGTCCAGTGTTTTTTTTGGGCTTAGTGCCACTGTCCAAGCTATAATAAAAAAGATAGTTTTAGCGAACAATCACCATCTATGATATGCAGGATGCCCTTCAGTAACTGCAACAAACTTACCCGTACAAATAGCACAGACTTTACCACCAGCACTTAGCTCACCCTTTATCTCAGCTCTATCATCTTTTGATGACTCTACCCATGCACGAAGTGAAATAACACCATCAGTTGGAGTTGGACGTAAAAGTTTGATTGCATAGTCAGCTGTGACTGTGCACGGTGGTGTATCAGATTTATTTCTCTGCATTAAATGCCATGCAGCCGTCCAGTTGCAATGACAGTCGAGCAAGGAACCAATTATTCCTCCATTCAACATTCCAGGAAAAGCTTCGTGATGCTCTTCGGCGGACCATACGGCAATGAGTTCATCACCTTTTGCAAAACTACGAATTCTTAGGCCTTTCTTATTGGCAGGACCACAACCAAAACAAGCATTGTGTGGTGCATATTGTTCTTGGATACAAAGTTCGGTTTCTTTCATTACAAATACTCCTTTGGTAAGAAGATTTCTGCCAACATACAACGCACGCTGCCACCACCACAATATTCAATTGTTGGTATTGGCGAAGAAATAATCTCAACATGCTTTTCAAGCAGCTCAACTTGCTCCTTTGTTAATGCCTCATGTGCGGCAGCCGACATCGCAAAGAATTTCTTACCATCTTTACCTTCCACTTCTAACATATTGCCAGCAAACTGAAACATCTGCTGTTCTGTAATATCTAGGATTTCATGCCCTGATTTTTCCAAAGAAGCGACTACCATTGCACGCTCATCAGCATCTGGAATAACGTCTAAACAAATAACCGCAATATCGGTGCCCAAGCACATCATCACATTGGTGTGATAAATCTGATCACCGCTTGCAACCGCTGCTGAAAAACCACAGACCGAGTAGCCTAAACTTTGAGCCCAAAGGTCCAGTAAACCTTTATCGGTTCGAGATGCATAACAGGCGTAAGCAATTTTGTTCACTCTATCCAGAATCAAGCTACCAGTACCTTCAAGATACTTTTGACTCAATTCATGTGGTGAGAAATCTAAAATACGTTTATAAGTAAACCCGCATTCTGTTTCTAAGGTTTCTAAAACGTCTTCACGTCGTTCTTGTCGGCGACTTTTAGACTCCATTGGATACAAAACTACTGTTCCATCTGCATGCGTAGTAATCCAATTATTTGGAAAAATACTATCTGTTTTTCGGGGCTCTATGGTGTCTTTAATACGAATTACATTTACCCCTTTAGACTCTAGTTTTTCAACTAGAGCATTAAACTCTTGCAACGCTAATATTTGAGTATCACCAATATCGCCATCCCGTTGAAAGATATTGCTCTCTGCCGTCTCGGCATTTGCACCAAACGATACAGGCTCAATCATTAAAATAGTATTTGTAGATTGCACATCAAAACCTCTATTAAATTTCTTTTTTAAAACTCTATAATTAAGCCGTAACGCTGGATTAATTCCTTGTCACCAATAATTTGCACTTCGGGTTGCAATAATACACCAAACTTACTGTGTACTGTTCGCTGCACATACGCTGCAACTTCTATTAACTCTTCAGCTTTAGCCCCACCATGATTTACAATAACCAGAGCTTGCTTAGCGTGCACTCCCGCATCACCTTTTCTATACCCTTTTAACCCACACTGGTCTATTAGCCAACCTGCGGCCAGCTTCACACCCTCTTCTTGAGGGTAAGCCACTAGATTAGGGAAGGTCAATATTAACTGTTGATAAACTTGCTCACTAACTACTGGATTTTTAAAAAATGATCCAGCATTACCTATTTCTTTTGGGTTAGGTAATTTGCTTTGTCTAATCTTTATAACCGCTTCACTTACAATTTTAGCCGAAGGACTAGAAGAAATTTTTGCAACTTCATCAGCCAATACTCCATAAGACAATTTTAAATTAGGTGTCTTTGAAAGTCGCAAAGTTACATAACTAATTATGACCTGACCTTTGAGGTCATTTTTAAAAATACTGTCACGATAGCCAAAATCACAATCGTCAGATCCTAAAGTAAATGTTGTCCCTGTTCTAATATCAACTACAGAAACCTCAACTAACAGGTCTTGCAACTCAACACCGTATGCACCAATATTTTGGATAGGCGAAGCACCAACATTGCCTGGAATCAAAGAAAGGTTTTCTAAACCACAATAGCCTTTATGCAAAGTATCTAGAACTAAGGCATGCCAATTTACACCGGCACCAGCTGTTACAAAAACATCCTCGCCCGCTTCCTCATACACAATTCCTTGAATATCAGCTTTTATTAGATGAGCATTCACATATGCAACCGGCAATATGTTTGAACCGCCGCCTAAAATATAAACTGGTTTTACGCACTCTTCTAAATAGGCTTGAATTTCTTTGACACTCTTGCATACTTGATAGCTTAGTGCCTTAAAAGGAACACCAAAACTAACTATTGGATGAGACAATTGTTTAGACATATCTTTGGGTGATTTTCGAGTAAATTATGAATCTTGACGCTTTTTAAACGGGAGCTTAACACCCAACATATTACTTCCAGTTGCCGAGAGTTGATTCATCTTTCCGGTAATAGCGTTTTGATAATCAGTTTCCTTCTTAAGACTTGTCCCTTCATCAGCGAACCAGGTTTCATTGAAAAGCTTTTTGCCATACATTACTGCATCAGGTGAACGCTCTTTAATTAGCTGAGCAAAATCAATCGCAGCTTGCATTGGGTCATCAACGATTTTAGTGATAACGCCTAACTCTTTAGCCTCTGGCGCTTCAAATACACGACCTGTAAAAGTCAGCTCTTTAACCTGATCCATTTTCATCACTTCAGGAAATGTGACACTGCCACCCATGTCAGGAATTAAGCCCCACTTAGTTTCCATGATAGAAAATTTAGTATCGGGACTTGCGTATCGAATATCTGCACCTAAGGCAATTTGAAAACCACCGCCATAACAAATATTATGTATTGCAGCAATTACTGGTACTGGAATATCACGCCAGACTAAACTAATACGTTGAACCATGTTTTGATCTTCAGGGTTTTCTTTATGCATGACCTTATTGCTAGCGCCAACAGTTTTCATCATGCTTTTAACATCAAGTCCTGAACAAAAACCTTTACCTTTGCCAGAAAGGATGACTGCACGAATTTTTTTATTGCTAATTAATTCTTCACCAATAGCAATCATTTGTTCAAACACCGCCATGTTCAAAGCATTATATTTTTCCGGACGATTAAAAGTGACAAAAGCAATTTTGTCTTTTATTTCGCAAAGTACAACTTTTTCTTCACTCATAGTATTTCTCTTTTTCTATTTCCAAATAGTACTAACTATGCCTACAAATCTTCAATCTCAATCCATCTGGTCATCTTCTTTTCTAAAGCAACTTCTGTCGTCGCTAGTTGCTCAAGAACTGGAGACGTTTGATTGAAATCTTTAGAGTAAAATTCAGGACTGGCAATTTCTTTACTCAAGCGCTCAATATCTGCTTCTAAATCACTAATTTCATTAGGCAACATATCATATTCACGTTGCAGCTTATAACTTAATTTTTTAGGCTTCTTCTTTTTCACTTCCACTGCTTTCTCAGGTTCTACACTTTTCCCAGCCGTCTCTTGAATATCCTTAATTAACAGTCCCTTACCGCGAGCAGCCCAATCACTATAACCGCCCACATACTGCTGTAATTTTGCATCGCCTTCAAAAACTAAAACACTAGTCACCACATTATCTAAAAAGTGTCTGTCATGACTTACGATTATAAGTGTTCCATCGTAATTAACTAAACGCTCTTCAAGCACTTCAAGCATTTCCACATCAAGGTCATTAGTTGGCTCATCGAGCACCACTAAGTTTGCTGGACGGGTTAATAATTTCGCTAACAACACTCTATTTCTTTCACCACCTGACAATGATCGAATCAGTGTCATTGAACGTTTAGGTGTGAAGAGAAAATTCTTTAAATAACCAACCACATGACGCTCTTTGCCATCCAGTATTAAATAATCTTTTCCATCACCAACATATTCAGCAACCGTTTTATCTTCATCCAACTCTCTTCGCATTTGGTCAAAATAAGCAACTTCTAAATTTGTGCCTAGCTTAACGGTTCCTTCTTGGGGCTCCATTTGACCAAGCAGTAATTTAAGCAAGGTACTTTTACCTACACCATTATTACCAATCAAACCAATACGATCACCTCGAGTTACTTTTAATGAAAAATCTTTAAGTAGAACCTCATCACCATAGGCATAGCTAATTTTGCGAGCTGTGATCACTTTCTTACCGGAGGACTCGGCCGTTTCCATATGGATTTTTACTTTATTTTCACGCTTTATTCTTTGTGAGGCTACATCTCGCAAATCTTCTAAAGCGCGAACACGCCCTTCATTTCGAGTACGCCTTGCTTTTATACCTTTACGTATCCAAACTTCCTCTTCAGCTAAGCGTTTATCAAACAGGGCATTATGTCTGTCTTCTTCCACCACAGCAGCATCTTTCATTTCCAAGAATTTTTTATAATTGCCTGTCCAACTGATTAACTTTCCTCTGTCTAATTCGAGGATACGAGTAGAGAGTTTTTGCATAAACTCTCTATCATGCGTGATAAAAATTACGCTGCCCTTATAGGACTTAACTCTATGCTCAAGCCACTCAATTGTGCTGATGTCGAGGTGGTTAGTTGGCTCATCTAATAATAAGACCTGTGGTTTTGAAACTAAGGCTTGACCAAGCATTACGCGACGTCGCCAACCACCAGACAACTCAGACATCATTTTACCTTTGGGTAAATCGAGTTGGGTAATGATGGTTTCTACAATTTGATCAATTTGCCAAGCACCTACTGCATCAATTTTAGCCTGAAGGTGTTCCAAATCTCGTAAACCCACTTCATCTAAGTCTTGCAAAGCTAATCTCTCATACTCCTCCACCCAAGTAACTTGATCAGCTAAGCCTTCGCGCACAACTTCAG
>RCMY010006052.1_pt1 | contig 10174 bp, 10 predicted proteins | sample 2041341 | NCBI WGS metagenome assembly RCMY01 (sample SAMN09708234, study PRJNA481090) | Marine sediment metagenome, whole genome shotgun sequencing project.
AGCGCCAGCGGTGTCAACCCGTCGCCGCCGTCCGACTCGGCGGTCCACACGTCGGTGTACCCGAGGTCGGCGAGTTCGACGATGCGGTCCCGCTGCGCGTGCAGCGGTCCGTCCAGTGGGATCGTCATGCCAGGACGTTGAGGGATCGACATGCGTGCGACTGTAGGCCGCGTGACGTCGGGCAGTACCGTCCTGCCATGGCCGATCAACCCTGGCAGGGCGATGCCTGTTCACTCGTCGAAGCATTCCGATCGGGCGAACGCAACCCGACCGAGGAGCTCGCCGCGACGTACGCGGCGATCGACGCCAGCGATCTGAACGCCTTTTCGTACCTGGACCGGGATCAGGCAGAACTCGCGGCGGCCGAGGCCGATGTCACCAAGCCGTTCGGTGGTGTTCCCATCGGTGTGAAAGAACTCGATCAGGTCGAGGGCTGGCCCGACACCCACGCCTGCGTCGTGTATCGCGACGCGGTGGCACCGCACACCGGCACCAACCCCAGCCGAGCCCGTGACCGCGGTGGCGCCGTGCTGATCGGCCAGACGACGGCGTCCGAGTTCGGCGGGGTCAACGTCACCCGGACCGTCCTGAACGGCACGACCCACAATCCGTGGCAGCACGGCGCGACCCCGGGGGGATCGTCTGGTGGCACTGCCGCCGCGGTCGCCGGTGGCCTCGTCACGCTGGGGACCGGCGGCGACGGCGGCGGTTCGATCCGCATCCCGGCCGGCTTCACGGGCCTGGTCGGACTCAAGGCCACCTACGGGCGTATCCCCCTCACTCCCGACGCAGGCTTGGGAGCGATGACCGTCACCCACGGATGCCTCTCGCGCTCCGTCCGCGACACCGTCCGCTGGTTCGACGTCTGCAACGGCCGCGACCCACGCGAGCCGCTGTCGCTCCCCCGGGTCGACGGGTGGGAACGCGGTCTGGGCACACACCTCGACGACCTGCGCGGCACTCGCGTCGCCGTGGTGCCCGACTGGGGGGCAGCCGTGGTCTCGCCGGTGATGTGGGAACGGCTCGAGGAGGCTGCCGGCGCCCTCATCGCCGATCTCGGGCTCGTGCGTGTCGACGGTGTCGACACCGAGCTGCCAAGGATGGGTGCCGCATGGTCGGTGGCCAACTCGGTCGGCTTGATCCGCCAGCTGGAGGATCACTGGCCCGAGTGCGCGGACGACCTCACGCCGGAGATCCGCTTGGCGATGGAGTACGGGCCCGGACAGTACGGCGCCGAGGCCCGCAACAAGCTCGAACGTCGCCGCACCGAGTTGAACGAGGCGATGGCCCGGATCTTCGACACCGCTTCGGGCGGCGTCGACTTCGTGATCACCGCGACGAACCCCGACGTGGCGTTCGCCGCCGACGGGCCGCTGCCCGACACGTTCGGCGGTATTCAGGCCGGCGCCAAGATCAACGGTCGCCTCACGTTCCCCGCCAACCTGCACGGCAACCCGGCGATCTCGATCCCCGCCGGATTTCTCGACGGGCTGCCGATCGGGTTGCAGGTGGTCGGACCGCACTTCACCGAGGAGTTGCTGCTCGACATGGCGCTGACGGTCGAGCGCAACAGGCCGTGGCCGCTCACGACCGTGTCGGAACAGACGTCACCATGCACCGCCGCCACGTAGAGCCCGCCCTCCTGGGCGAACTAGGTTCGGCGACATGAAAGTTGCGCTGACGGTCAACGACTTCATCCGCCGCGCGGCAGCGCTCTACCCAGATCGCGATGCCGTCGCCGACGAACCCGATCAGCCCGCCGAGTCGTGGGGGACGATCTCGTATCGAGAGATGGCGCGACGGGCCACAGCGATGGCCGCAGGCCTCGACGTACTCGGCGTGCGACCAGGCGAACGCGTCGCCATGCTGTCGCACAACTCCGCCCGTCTGTTGACGGCGCTGTTCGGCGTCAGCGGCTCGGGGCGGATCCTCGTCCCGATCAACTTCCGCCTCGTCGCCGAAGAGGTGAAATACATCATCGCCCACTCGGGGGCGCGGGTGTTGCTGGTCGACCCCGAACTCGAAGCGGCGATGGCCGACGTCGAGTGCGAGATGAAGTGGACCATCGGTGCGGAGAGCGATGCGATCCTCATGAAGTTCGACACCGAACCGGAGCCGTGGGACGGCGACGAAGACGCCACCGCCACCATCAACTACACGTCGGGAACCACCGCTCGGCCCAAGGGCGTGCAGCTCACGCATCGCAACGTGTGGCTCAACGCCACGACGTTCGGCTGGCACATGGGCGTGAACGATCGCGATGTCTACCTGCACACGCTGCCCCAGTTCCACTGCAACGGCTGGGGCATGCTCTACGCCGTCACCGGCATGGGCGCCAAGCACGTGATCCAGCGCAAGATCGACGGCGCCGAGATTCTCCGTCGCGTCGACGAGCACGGGGTGACCCTCATGTGCGGCGCGCCGGCGGTGCTCAACATGATCCTCGACGCCGCGGCCGACTGGGACGGTCCGATCCCCGGGAGCGGCCGTGTGCGGATCGTCGTCGCGGGCGCACCGCCGCCCACGAAGACGATCGAACGGACCGAGACCGAGCTCGGCTGGGAGTTCGTCCAGATCTACGGGTTGACCGAGACCGCACCACTCCTCACGATCAACCGCAAGCGGTCCGAGTGGGACGACCTCTCCCCCGCCGAACGTGCGGTCAAGCTCAACCGGGCGGGTGCTCCCGCCATCGGCTGCGAGATGGCCGTCGACGCCGACGGCGAGATACTCGCCCGCTCCAACGTCGTCATGGCGGGCTACTGGGAGCAGCCGGACCAGACTGCGCTGGCGATCCGTGACGGCTACTTCCACACCGGCGACGGCGGATACATCGACGATGCGAACTACGTCAACATTGCCGACCGCAAGAAGGACGTCATCATCTCCGGGGGTGAGAACGTCAGCTCGATCGAGGTCGAAGACGCGATCTTCCAGCACGACGACGTGACCGAGGTCGCCGTGATCGGCATTCCCGACGAGAAGTGGGGCGAGCTGGTGACCGCGCTCGTCGTGCGGGCCCCCGGATCGACGCTCACCGAAGCGGACGTGATCGCGTGGACGAAGCAGAAGCTCGCCGGATACAAGTGCCCGAAGAAGGTGGATTTCCGCGACGAACTCGCACGCACTGCGACCGGCAAGCTCCAGAAGTTCAAGCTCCGCGAACCGTTCTGGGAAGGCGCCGACCGGCAGATCAACTGATCCGGACGACCCCGTAGGCGGTCACTGCGATCGTGGCAAGCGGACCACGAACGAGGCACCGCCGAGCGGCGAATCGTCGACGCTGACGGTGCCACCGTGTGCCGCTGCGATGTCGCCGACGATCGCCAGCCCGAGCCCGGTGCCGCCGTCCCGCCCACTGCGGGCCGAGTCGAGCCGGACGAATCGTTCGAACACTCGGCGTCGGTCTTCGGGGGCGATTCCGGCGCCGTCGTCATCGACGCGAAGCATCACCTCACCCGTTCGATCACCGTCGAGTTCGACGAGCGTCACCACCACCAGCGAGGCTGCATGCCGCACAGCGTTCGACAAGAGGTTCCGGACGAGCCGAGCCAATTGGCGTGCATCGCCGTCGACGACGGCCGCCGACACCGCCGTCATGTCGACTCGGACGATGGTCTCGACTCGGACCAGGCGCACCTCCTCGTCGACGAGCACGTCGAGGTCGGTGGGCCGGAGCCTGACGCTGCCGGTCCCTGCGTCGCGGCGTGCGAGGAAGAGCAGGTCGTCCACCAGGGCCTGCATGTCGATCGCGTCGTCGAGCGCACCGCGGGCCGTGACTTCGAGGTCGGCACCCGGCTGACTCAGGTCGACTTCGAGCGTCGTCCGCAGTCTCGTCAGCGGCGTGCGGAGTTCGTGGGAGACGTCGGCGACGAACCGTCGTTGTACTTCGGCCGACAACTGGAGCCGCGCGAGCATGTCGTTCATGGTGGCGGCGAGCCGATCGATCTCGTCGCCCGTGCCTGGTGCTGGGACCCGGTGGTCGAGTCGATCGAGGCCGATGCTCTCGACCTCACGCCGGATCTCCTCCACCGGTCGGAGCGTGCGACCGACGAGCCACCAGACTGCAGCGACCAGCACCAACGCTGCGAGCGGGAACACGATCGCAAGGGTGGCGACCAGGGCCCGGACCCCGTCGGTGACGTCGTCGATGTTCTCGCCGACCACCACGTAGTTCGTGCCGTCGTCGAGGTCAAAGCGCCGGATCAGCACCCGGAAGCGGTCGTCCTCGAGCGGTAGATCAGATCTCGTGGTCGCCTTCTGCCGACCGGCCGGGAGATCGACCAGCGCTCCCGAACCGGCCAGGTTGTCGGTCGAGAAGATCACCGCACCGCGATCGTCGAGCACCTGGGCGAAGCGGTCCTCCTGATCAGAGTTCGCAAGGCCCGTGGCAGGGTCCGAGAGCACCGCGACCTCGAGCTGGTCCGCACGTTGGGCGAGCGAACGGTCGAGGTTGTCGCGGAGCTCACGCTGGACAGCGACCACCACCACGACGGCTGCGACGCCGAGCACGACGGCCGCGAGCAATCCGGCGACCGCCGTGATCCGCCACCTCACCGACCCGGCCCGGGCGACGAACGTCATGCCGGTTGCCCGTCGCCCACGATCCGATAGCCAGCGCCGCGCACCGTCTCGATCGATCGCCGACCGAATGGTTCGTCGACCGCCCGACGAAGTCGGCGGATGTACACCTCGACGATGTTCGGGTCACCGTCGAAGTCGTGTGACCAGACGCTGCGCAGGATTTCCGACTTCGATTGCACCTGTCCGGGTCGTCGCACGAGGTGCTCGAGCACCTCGAACTGCCGGGCCGTCAGCCCGACCTCGGTGTCGCCGCGCCATGCCCGCTTGGCGCCAGGATCGATCCGCAGGTCACCGACCGTCACGGTGGCCGGGCCATCGGACGCACGGCGAAGGAGAGCCCGGATGCGAGCGAGCAACACCGGGAACGAGAACGGCTTGACCAGGTAGTCGTCCGCACCCGTGTCGAGGCCCTCGGCCTCGTCCCACTCGCCGTCCTTCGCGGTCAGCATCAGGATCGGCACCCAGATCGCACGTTCGCGGAGGGTGCGACAGATCAGGAACCCGTTCATGCCGGGCAGCATGATGTCGAGGACGACGACGTCGGGGCCCGCCTCCAACGCGAGCCAGAGCCCCTCGTCCCCGTCGCAGGCCACCTCGACGACGTACCCCTCACGCTCCAACCCGCGGCGAAGCGCCTCTGCCGTCTTCTCGTCGTCCTCGATGACGAGCACCTTCACCCCGACAGCTTGCCGCATGCAGCTGAACCCCGGCTGACGCGGCCTCCCACCGGTGACGCGCCGGGTCAGACAGCAGTCAGGTCGCAGGGTGCACGATGCACCACATGAAGCATCGAACCATCATCATCACCGCAGCAGCCGGAGTGATCGCCCTGGCGATCGCCGGGACCGCCACCGCCAGCCAGTTCGGCGACGACAACGAACAACCGATCACCGGCGACGCACTCACTCAGGCCAGTGAAGCCGCTCTCGCCCACACCGGCGAGGGACGTGTCACGGAGACGGAAGTCGGCGACGAGGACAGCTACTACGAAGTCGAGGTCACCCTCGAGTCAGGTGAACAGGTCGACGTTCAACTCGACGAGTCGTTCACCGTCGTGGGTGCCAACCCCGACGACGAGACCGGTCAGGACGGCTGACATGCGCGCCACCATTGGGGTCGCCGCCCTCGCGGTGCTTGCAACCGCCGGGTGCGGTGACGACGCAACGGGCTCGGTCAGGGCCGGCCCGGCGGCCGGTGAGTCGCAGAAAACGCCGGACAGTTCAACGACATCGGTGACCACCGGAGTCAACCTCCCGGGCAGCGACGTCATCGATCCGGCCGACGGTGGGCAGTACCAGGTCGAGATCGACCCCGCCGCGTTCTCGAGCCGCGTCGACCATCCGTTCCTCCCGAAACTACCGGGCACGGTGTGGATGTACGAGGCGCGGTCGGGCAACGGCGAGGTCGAGATCATCACGGTCGAGGTGCTGGACGAGACGCGCACCGTCATGGGGGTCGAGACGATCGTCGTCCACGACATCGTGCACACCGAGGACGGCAAACTCGTCGAGGACACGTTCGACTGGTTCGCCCAGGACACGGGCGGCAACGTGTGGTACTTCGGCGAGGACACGAAGGCGTACGACGAGGACGGCAACGTCTCGGAGGCGGGAGCGTGGGAGGCCGGCGTCGACGGAGCGCTTCCCGGCATCGTGATGCAGGCCGAACCGGCAGTGGCCGACACGGGATACCGCCAGGAGTTCGCCTCAGGCGAGGCTGAGGACATGGGTCAGGTCATCGACCGTGCCGTCGGCGTCGTGGTCACGCGGGACTGGACGCCGCTCGAAGCCGACGTCGTCGAGGAGAAGACCTACCTGGAGGGAGTCGGATTCGTGTACGAGTGGAAGGTCGATGGCGAGGGTGCCACCGAATCGGTCCACCTGATCGACTTCACTCGCTCGCCCGCCGGTTGAGCGCAACACGCCGCAGCGGGAGCAGGTTGTCCTACTCGTCCGTGGTGGCGGTCGCTGCCCAGTCGGCGACGAGGGCGAGGCGCTGGTCGGACACCCGGCTGAACGGCTGGTCACCGACGCGTAGCCAGAAGTCCTTCCCGCTGGTCGACAGGCGGATTCCTCCGTTCCACCATTGGCCGCGGGCAACACCTCGCACCTCGGTGCGCGCGATCGACCGCTGCCGCCAGACGTCACGCGCCGTCACCGCAACGGGAGTCAACTCGACGGTGCGCCTCTGATCGACGAAGGCGAACACGAGGCCGAAGACGATGGCGTTCACCACAGCCCGTGCCACGCTGTCATTGGACACGAGCGCGAGCGGGACCAGCACGATGGCGATAACTGGCCCGATGGGCGCCGTTGCGTGCCAACTGGGCCGCAGTATCACCGATTGAGGATCGGAATCGCTTGACGCCATCTGCGAACGATAGTGCCGGAGGACCGATCAGAACGTCCATGACCTGAGCCACCACAACCCGTCGGAACGACGGCGGTCTTTCGAGACAGCGAACCAGCACAGAGTTCGCGATTGCGGACAGGATTTGACCGGGTGCTGATTTACGTTCATCTCGATGAGGCGGTGACCGCACCGCCAGCCACTGTTGAGGAGCATCACATGACCGATCAAGATCGCTATATCCCTGGTGTTCCGTGCTGGGCCGATGCTGCGTACGCGGATCCTGCGGCAGCGGCCGCGTTCTATGCCGAGTTGTTCGGCTGGGACTGTGAGAACACCATGCCGGCGGATGCCCCTGGCGAGTATTTCATGGGGCGGGTCGACGGCCGGGACGCCGCGGCGCTCGCGTCGCACCCCGACACAGGCCCGGTCGATTCGACGTGGAACACCTACGTGTGGGTCGACGACGCCGACGTCACGACGAAGGCCGCGAAGGCCGCCGGTGCCACGATCCTCGCCGAGTCGTTCGACGTGTTCGACGCGGGCCGGATGGCGACGTTCACCGATCCGGAAGGCGCGACGATCTCGGTGTGGCAACCGGTCCGGCACCGTGGATCGCTCGTGGTGAACGAGCACGGTGGCGTGAACTTCAACGACCTGTACACCCGCGATCCCGCCCAGGCATCAGAGTTCTACGGTGCGGTGTTCGGGTGGGAGCTCATCGAACCGGGTCCCGGGATGTTCATGTGGTGCATGCCAGCGTACGGCGACTTCCTGGAGGAGCTGAACCCGGGCATGCGCGCCGGCATGGCCGAGATGGGCGCTCCCGCGGGGTTCGAGAACGTCGTCGCCAGCGTCGTGACGATCGACCCGGCCGACACCGAGACCACGGCGCACTGGGGGATCACGTTCGCGGTCGATGACGCCGACGTGGCCGCAGCCGCCGCGGTCCGGCTCGGCGGCAAGGTGCTCAGCGAGCCGGTCGATCTGCCCTGGGTCCGCAGCACCACGCTCGAAGATCCGCAGGGCGCCGCCTTCGTGGCGAGCCAGTTCAAGCCGGAGAACCAGAACCTGCTCGGGTGACCGACTCGCTCGGCCTACGCCTGCCCGTTGGGCTCCGAATCGACTCGCCGTGTTTGAGGTCGGGCTCGTCGGGTACGCGCGTGAGTACACACCCACGAACCATCCAGGAGGATGATCACGAACATGTTGACCTTGAGCCCCACCGCTGCGAACGCACTGACCGAGACGAAGACCCGGCAGAACATTCCGAACGATGCGAGCCTGCGGGTCGCGCACGCCCCAGCCATCGACGGTGAGCGGAGCGGCATCACGCTCGGCTTCGTCGACGCACCGCAAGCCGGCGACCAGGTCGGCGAAGCCCACGGTCTGGCGATCTGCGTTGCACCCGAGGTCGCCGACGATCTCGATGGCGCCCAGATCGACATCAAACAGCAGGGCGACGACGCGCAACTCGTCGTCGTTCCCGCCGACTGACCGGTCGCTACTCCACGGTCGAGTACGAGGTGCTGCGGTCGGTCGTCGACCGGCCCAGCACCTCGGCAGCGCAGGCGACGAGATCGGCGACGTATTGGTCGATGACTCCGGTGTTGGAGTTGCTCACCGTCGAGTGGAGCGAATCCGGCGGCCCCTGCCGATCGTGATGCCATCCGCGAGCCAGCAGCGCGTCGCCGAGTGCGAACACGTCGATCGGGTGGTCCGCCGCCTCGTCGGCCGCGATCGCGATCAGATGCAGATCTCCGTCGCCGAGCACGCGGATCCCGTCGACGCTGGCGATGCCCGCCCGCATCCGATCGGCGTTCTCGAGGGTCTGGCGGGTCAGGTCGACGTATCCGTCGATGCCGAGGTGCTGCATCACGGCCCACCCCGCCGCCATCGGCAAGCCGGATCGGGTGCCCTGCAGGTTCGGCGAGCCGTAGAACCCGCCGAGCCAACCGTCGAACATCCAAGTCTGATATCGGCGCAATTCCTTCGTGCGATGCAGAATCACCGAGATGCCCTTGGGTGCATACCCGAGCTTGTGGACATCCGCCGAGATCGAATGCACGCCGTCAACCCGGAAGTCCCACGGCGGGATGTCGCGTCCGAGCATTTCCGCGAACGGGAGCACGAAGCCGCCCATGCAGGCGTCGACGTGACAGTTCGCCCCGACCGAGGCCGCCAACTCGGCGATCGCCGGGATCGGGTCGACGACACCCTGTGGGTACTGCGGCGCCGAACCGACCACCAGCACCGTGTTGTCATTGACCGCCTCGGCCATCGTGCCCACGTCGACCGTCCAGTCCTCACGCACCTTCGTCGTGTGGATTGGCATGTCGAACATGTGGGCCGACTTGTGAAACGCCGCATGTGCCGACTCGGCGACCACGATCTCACCGGACCGGATGCCACGCTCCGCCCGTCCACGCTCACGCGCCGCCAGGACCGCACATTGGATCGACTCGGTGCCGCCGCTCGTCAGAAAGCCGGCCGCGCCGTCGGGCCCGTGGAGCAACTGGGATGTCCATCTGACGACCTCGGACTGGATCTGACCGAGCGACGGGAACGCCTTCGTGTTGAGCGCGTTCTCGTGGAGGTAGAGCATCGCCGCCCGCTCGGCCACGTCGTGGACACTCGGCCCTCCGTCGTACACCATCCCGAACGTCTTGCCGTCCTGCCAGCGCGCGTCAGCGGTTCGCTTCTGTTCGAGATCGGCGATGATCTCGTCGACGCCTCTGCCCTGCTGCGGAAGATCCATCCCGCCATTGTTCCACGGAGGCTCGTCCCACCCGTGGTCGTCAGCTCGTGGGGAAACCGGCGGACAGCGCGGACTGCACGATGCTTCGCAGCTGGCCGGTGTTGCCGGGATACTCGCCCGAGACGGTGATCGCCCAGGTGAGCCCACCGGGTTGCACGAGCACCATCGCATGCGTGTTCTGCAGCGTGCCGGTGTGCCCCCACGCGTCGCCGTCGTAGTTGATGACACCCAGGCCGTATCCGCCGGGCGGCGTGTCGGCCGGCACCCGATATCGCAGGACATCGAGTAGGTCGGGCGACAGCGCCTTCCATCCCGGCGTGGCGGGGTCGACGGAATTGAAGATGGTCACCAGATCGGTCGGTGTGGCGTTCCATGCGCCGGCCGCGCCGAGCGACTCCATGAAGTTGCGGTTGGGCGACGGGTGATGCGACACCTCGTCAGGGCCGAGCTCGTAGGTGGAGGTGAGACGCATCCCGGTCAGGC
>RCMY010006053.1_pt1 | contig 10173 bp, 12 predicted proteins | sample 2041341 | NCBI WGS metagenome assembly RCMY01 (sample SAMN09708234, study PRJNA481090) | Marine sediment metagenome, whole genome shotgun sequencing project.
CAGCGCACCCTCGCTCAACACGGCCTGGTGCCACAAACAGGACAAGCCAAAGGGACATCCCAGCTCAGCATGCCTTCGCTTGATAGCATCCTGTCACAATTTGTTGGACCACTTGGCAAGGCTGGAGGACCGCAGGAGGTGCTGCCAGAGGGTGCCCAATTCCTGAATGCTTCATTCACCTGCCAGGCTGGCAGTCGCTCCTTTCGAACATACGTTCCGGCTTCGGCTGTCAATGGCGTGACGGGGGTCGTCGTCATGCTGCATGGCTGCACACAAACACCGGAGGATTTCGCCGCAGGCACGGGTATGAATGCATTGGCTGAACAGCATGGGTTTGTTGTGGTCTACCCGGCACAGTCACGCGGCGACAATGCTCAATCGTGCTGGAACTGGTTCAGCCGTGGCGACCAGCGACGCGGCAAAGGAGAGCCCGCTATTCTGGCTGCCATGACCAAACAGGTTTGCAATGAATACGGTGTGAGTAGGGATCAAACCTTTGTGGCCGGGCTGTCGGCGGGTGCGGCGATGGCTGTGATACTGGGCGAAACCTATGGAGATGTTTTTGCTGCTGTTGGTGCACACTCCGGACTGCCCGTTGGTGCAGCCAAAGACGTCCCTTCGGCGTTCGCGGCGATGGCAGGCAATGCGCTTGATGCATACCCCGTTCAGCAATCGGCTGCATCGGTCCGCACGATTGTTTTTCATGGCACAGCAGATGCAACGGTGCATCCCTCTAACGGCGATGCAATTGCGCGGCGTGCGAAAGATGGAGGTGCCAGCCAAAGCATCGAAACCTCGTCGCAAGGCAACACCGCAGGACGCAGTTTCACACGCGCCACATAAGCAATTTCGAAGGCACCCAGATCGTTGAGCATTGGGCCATCGAAGGACAAGGCCATGCCTGGTCTGGTGGGCAACCAGCCGGATCATACACCGATGCCAAAGGCCCTAACGCCAGCGCCGAAATGATCCGCTTTTTCTTTAACACTCCTGACACGGAACTTTGAAATGACACAGATGACATTGACGTTCGACGCGGTAGATGAAGCCACACCGGGCCCAAAATGGGCCGCACGCTGGCAGCGGTCATGGCCCGCCTATGAGGCATGGTTTATTGCGCGTGGAGGCGATCAAGGACCCTCGCACGCCGATTGCAAGAATGCGTTGGATCGCTACATGCCGGAGCTGGTTGCGACCTATGACAGGTTGGTTGTGGTCGCAGGCGGATCAGACCGCGCCGCGCGATTCCTCTCGACATGGTGTCCTCCGACGTATCTTGGCGGATGTTCTCTCGCGGCTGTTGCCAACAAAAAGGATGTGCGGCTGGTGCGGAACTACGACCTGTCGCCAGAATTGAACGAAGGATTGTTGCTGCGCTCGACTTGGTCTGGACGGGCGGTCATGGGGATGGTCGAATTCTTGTGGGGTTTATCCGACGGGATCAACGATGCAGGCTTGAGCATCGCGTTGGCCTACGGCGGAAGGTCTGAAACGGGTGAAGGGTTTGGTGTTACAACGATTGTGCGCTACGTATTGGAAACCTGCGATACGGTCGCAGAAGCTTTGTCAGCCTTGAAGCGGGTGCCGTCTCATATGGCCTATAATCTAGTCCTCGCTGATGCTTCAGGCCGAACAGCTAGTGTGGAGCTTTATCCAGGCGGTGGCATCAAAGTAATGCCAAAGGCGATAGCAACCAATCATCAAAGCGGCAACACCCGCGCTGATCGTCCCGCGTTTACGCGGACCTTCGAACGGCGCGCACATCTGGATGATCTGCGGATCAAACCCCGCAAACTGAACCGTCAGTTTCTGAAATCGCCACTGTTGCAGGATAGATATGTGCAAGGTTTTGGCACGCTGTTCACTGCAGAATATGATCCGAAGAATTGCGCATTGGGCCTGACGATAAAGGGTGACCGTTGGGATCAGTCGCTCGACAATTTCGAGGAGGGTCAGCGTGTGGCTCATTACGCAGATGGCTCTGTGAATGAGGTGGCAAATGATCAGCGTATCGCGGGGTATGAAGGCGTGAACTGGGCGCAAGCCGCAGAAGTTGACTGGAATGCTGTGGCGCAGGACTATGCCAACGGCAAAGGTCGCGCGATCAGTGCTTACTTCCCATCATCGCGTTATGCGATGGAAGCTGTTGCCTGACACCGAGGCACACAAATCTGTGGCTGCCCCCGTTGAGAGCGGGAGCCGCCACAGACCAGTTTACACACCTGGTTGGGTCAGACTTAGCTTTACTTGGAGGGCTGTCTGGCTAGCTCGCGCTTCAATAGCGTAAAGTTCCGATTATTCGCTTTGAAAAACAAATCGAATGCATCGCCGAGAACTGGAACCGCACCAATGAAAAAATCGAGCCCCGTGTTCATCGACATCCGACCAATAGTGCGCTTGCGTGCGCCCAGCTTGTAAGCTTTGTAAATTAGATAGGCAGAAGGACCCAAGGCCGCGACGTCTCCCACGCCCGGCACAAGACCTATCACGAAATCCCACCCAAACCGGATTGGCGTGAATGGAATCCGGTAATTGCTGTCAAGCATGGTAGAAAGACGGTCAAGCTTGTCGATCTCGTATTTTGACATCTGGTGCTATTTCCGCGCGACGATATAGACCGCGTGGACAAGGCCCGGAATGTAGCCCAGCAAGGTCAGCACGATGTTGATCCAGAAATGCTTTCCCAGACCAACTTTTAAAAAGACTCCCAATGGCGGAATGATGACTGACAGAATGATGCGGATGAGGTCCATGTCGGCTCTTTTCTGTTATTATTTGGCGAAGTAAGATCAAGGTATCGCAGTTGCCCACTAGTTAGGCGAGACCAACAACACTAATCCACGTTAGGTATCCGCATGTCCAAGAATTATCATAGCTGCCTTGTCAGCCGCCTGTCCCGCTTCGTAACCCTCACGGATCACGAATGCGCGTTTATTGCTGAGATGGAAAAGGGTGAACATTCGTGCAAAAAGGGCCGACCCGTTATCAGTGTTGGAGATATGACTGAAGGGATCATGGTTCTGAAGGCCGGATGGGCCGTGGTCAAAGCTGACAGCTCTGACGGGCGCAGCCAAATTTTGCGAGTCTATCTGCCCGGCGAGGTCATGGGGTTGGCGGAGATAGGATCGTCCCACGCCAATCATCGCATTGTCATGCAAACGGATGGTATGATTTGTCCATTCCCACGCAAAGGCCTGGCCCCGCTTTATTCGGATTATCCGCGCTTGGGCGCTTTGCTGGCAGCCTTGGGCAGTCTTGACCAGATCGCGCTGCGACACCACGCTAGTAGCCTCGGGTCTATGGATGCGACAAACAAGCTCAAGTTCTGGCTTCTCCAGCTCAGATCCCGGCTTGAGGTGGCGAATGTAGGCCTTGGCAACAGGTTTCAGGTTCCGTTCAGTCAAGTCGAGATCGGTCAGGCCGTTGGGCTGACCTCGATTTACATAAACAAGCTACTTCGCGGGTTTGTCGAAAATGGTGAACTCGAAATTGATCGGCCATATTTCCGTTTGCTAAAACGTGATTCATGGGAAAAGGACTGTGAGTTCGTAAACGCATTCCTCGATATGGATACGTCTTGGTTTCCACCCGCTATCGAAGACGAAACGGCTGGCTCAAGAGAACTGCCTGAGCCAGCCTGATTTCAGGCAACGGCGTCTTGGTTGATTCCGCCGGTCGCAAGTTCTGTCATGGTGCGGTCACCATCATACGAGGCGTCCAGACACTTCTTGAGTGCGACGACGTCGTCATTCAGTTCCAACCGGTCCGCAAACGCGGCAAGGCAGCCGTATCCGGCAATCGCATAGTGAACCAGTCGTTGATATTGCGTGATGATCATCGCGTCTTTTGTGGCATCTTCGCCAAACGTTTCCTCAAGTGCATGGGCGCGGGTTTCCTTTACCAGACCCTCCATGCCTTTGCAGTGTTCTCGGCTCGGGCTTTCCTCGTGGCGTTTCGCGATGGCCTCAAGGATGTCAATACCGCTCTGGATACCTTCGGCCCCTGAATTCAGCGCGTCGGCCAGTCCTTGGTCAGTGGCGGCATCTGCCAACGCTTTTGTCACGTCGAGTGCCTGCTTATTGGCGCTGTAAATATCTTTGAGTTGTTCAAGGTAGAGGTCTTCCAGCGTGTCGATGCTCATGGTCAGTCCTTTCAATATGAGCCTTCACGCTAACCCAGATGTCGCGTTCTCACAGAGTTCAATCACCCAACCTGCGACCTTATTGGGCTAACCCTAAACCAGTTTAGTATCTGGGCTCCACAGAACAAGAACGTTCACGGTTAGGTTATCCGGCGCAATCGCGAAACGCGCAGCTCAACCGGTGTTGGAACTGGCTTAAACGCAGCGATCAGGCAAGAGACGCGGGTGAACCGGCGCTGATCGCCGACATGACTCGTCAGATCATCGCCGACGTAAAAGCCGATCCTGCCAAAATCTATGTTGCAGGGTTGTCGGCCGGAGCATCTGCAGCATTGACCGTCGCCAATGCCTATCCTGATATCTTTGCCGCCGTAGGCGCACATTCCGGTATGCCAGTTGGGGCGGCTCGTGATCTGAGCTCTGCCCTAATCGCGATGCGGGTCGGGGCACCAGGCCTGCGTCTATTAGTTAAGATGCCAACGATCATATTCCACGGAGACGCGGACAAGTTGGTCAATTCCGGAAACGGCCGGTTTATCGCGTCACGCGCACTTGAGCCGTTTGAAAACCTGAGCAAGACCGAAAGGGCAGGGCGCGTCGTTGGTGGCCGTAAATACCTGCGGACCTCCCACCGTGTAGGAAGAGGGAAATCTTACACGGAACACTGGGTCATCTCGGAAGCGGGGCATGCGTGGTCTGGCGGAAATGGCGCTGGAGGTTACACTGACCCAACCGGCCCTGACGCCTCGCGAGAAATGGTGCGATTTTTTCTGCAACACAGAACGACCGCTAAGCGCCGGTCTGCCGCGTAGCTCAATCATGGTTGAAACTCGTTACCGCTGAACGCCAGTCAGTATTTCATCATCCAGTGGAGTTTCATCCGAGCCGCAGAGCAACACGCTGATATCGCCCGTCGGCTCTAGAACGACGGCGCGCACATGCGCCATACTGAGCGCGTTCGCCTCGCGGAGCTTTCCGTAGATATCGCCTTTTGTGACATTTGATCTGGTCAGATTATCTGTCAGAAACTCGCCATTCTCCACCAGTAGCAACGGTTCGTTTTCCGTTACCTTCTGAAAACCATTCGAAGCAAACCTGATCCGTGAAATGACCGCTTGAACGGCAAAAACGGCGACCAGCGAAATCAATCCGATCCAGATTTTCTGGTCGATGTTCAGAACGGTCGCCGCAATGATCGAACCTGTCGCAACCGTCAGAGCGAAATCGAAACTCGTCATTTTGGAGATTGATCGCAACCCGTTCAGACGGGTCAGGGTGATTACGGCCGCAACCGCGATTGCCGCGCGAACTAAGGGTTCGAGATATTCCATGATACATATTCCAATGGGTTTTAAGACTTCGTGAGTTGGTCACCGCTCCACATGCTTGCGAGCAGCAGAAATCAGCATCCAAGAGAATGCCATGACCCAGACAATCGTGATCCCACCCAAACCGCGTTCGAAAGCACCATCATATCCCGTCGGCATGAAAAAGAAGACGGGCGCGCCGATGATCCACAGAGCAGCGCAGCTATAGCTTAGATAACCATACCACTTGGCGACCAAAAACATGCCATGGCCCATAAGCACGAAGAGTGCAGCGAACAGGAGCCCGATCACATAGACCACGTAAATGTGGATAACGATGCCTTCGTTGTCACCATCGCCATACTCGTTCCGCGCGCCGATGATCACGACGCACATGGCGAGTAAGGCAAGACACCCAATGCCAAGATTCCATTTTGTGCCGTCACGGTGAGAATGCGCTGCACCGATAGCACAGGCAACCAGAGAAGCTGCGTAACCATAAAGCGCTACGTCTTGGATAATTTCGTATTTTCCGGCGGCAAGATCACTCACGGTGTCCGCAACCCAATCGTGGTCGGGGACGACAATGCTGCCAACGACGTTGCCAATCAACATGGCGACACAACCGACGATGGCGACATAACCAACGGCCTTCAGAAGTTGATTATTGTAAACCACTGGCCCTTCGTTCCCCACCATCATTCCTGCTTCTCGGTTGCCTGCTGGCGTGATTTCGGGACATCGCCGCGTCCTGCGGGCCAGCCTTCACGCTGCAATTTACGGTCGCCGTCCGTTTCTTCGGTCTGGTCGTGGAATAGGTGAACCTGTGTCGGATAGGGCATGTCGATGCCTTCATCGTCCAGCGCGATATAGACCGATTGCAAGACCCTGCCGAATGTATGGATCTGCGAGGCACGGTCCGATTTCGTCCACCAGCGCAGACGGACGACGTTGGCGAAATCACCCAGCTCCATAGGTATGGTTTCGGGGGACGGATCACTTACAACACCTTCGACACTGGCGCAGGCTTTTTCGATAATGTTACGCGCCTCATCCCAGCTATCATTGCAGCCGATGCCGATGTCATATTCCGACCGTCGTGTCTCAAACGCGGTATTAACGACCACGCTGTCGGTATAAATCACCGAATTCGGAATGACGACGCGGCGGCCGTCATAGGTCGTAATCATGGTCGCACGCGTCTCAATCTTCTCGACTGTGCCTTCAAAGCCACCGGACACAATCTGGTCGCCCACCTCGAACGGTTGGCGCAGCAGGATCAGAATGCCTGCCAGCATATTCTGAAGAATATCCTTAAATGCAAAACCGATGGCCACCGAACTAACACCTAGCCCGGCGATTAGATCACCCGGGGTGACAGTCGGCGCTACGATTGTGACAGCCAGCATAAGGCCGACAACAACGATAGCCCAACGGGCAAGTGAACCAGCGACTTCACCAAGACTTTCGCGCCCGCGTTTGTCTGCACTGCGGTTCACCAGCTTACCAATCCCAAGACCGATGAACCAGAAGATCAACGCAACAACGAGAGCAACAGCGATATTGGGAAGCAACTTAAAGAGCCCATCCAGCCAACTGTCGAGCTTGTCAAAAATTAGACCGGTGTTTACATCGATTTCTTCCATGATAGCGATCCCTTTGACGCGAAAAACCTGAGTGAAGACGCAAGAAAGGCAGCTTTTCAAGTCAAGTAAAGCCGCCCTTCCTAAAATTTAGACGTGATCGCCGATCAGACTGTCTGGCTTACCCGCAAAGGCACTCCCACATGCAGCGGCAAATCCCAGAACAGAAGCCAGTGACAACAACAGTGCAATAGCGGCAATGGCATCGCTCGCCGCCTGTGCAGCCTCTACGGCTTGGGTCTGAACCATCTGTGCTGTTTCACGCACTTCTGTAACAGCAACTTCAACACGTGCATCTATCGTGTCAACAACCTGCTGCGCCTCTTCGGGCGTTACACCCAAACGACGCTCCATAGTCGAAAGTGCCTGCTGACGGTCTTCTTCCGAGATAATCGCATTCGGGCCGCCAAGCAGCTTGTCAGCAAACGCATCCAGATCGGCACCGATGTCACCAAGCGTCCGCACAATGTCCTGCAAAGTGGATTTTGCCAATTCGACGGCAGCGGCTTGCTCTTCTTGACTGAACACATTGCGAAATGCAGCTTTTGCCTCAGTCCACAGGTTTTGTTCTGTGATGCCGCTCTCGCGCAGTGTCGCCTGAACTTCTTCCGGCAAGTCATTGATTGAAATCTGATCTGCGATTTCGGACGGGCTTGGCAATGAAATATCATCCGACATTACCGCTTCACCCGCAGATGCGACAGCATTGGCAGTCCCGCTCATCAATGTGCCAGCAGCACCGAACACGGCACCGACGCCAGTCACAGACGCCCAAGCGAGAAAGATCGTGGTGATGGCCCAGACGGACGCACCATGCAGCATGGAAGAGACCGAGCGCGGAATACCGGCCAGCCGTGCCGCAATGAAGCCGCCAGCCCCCAACGCAATCAACCGGGTAACAACAAGATAAATACCAGCAGATGTGGACATGCCAGATGTTGGATTCTGGTCAAACTGCGGATCAACGATGGCAGACCCGATACCAATTCCAAATGTTGTGAAAAGGATCATCAGGGCAACAGACACAACTGCCCCTGCGAAAATTGCACCCCATGATACGCGGCGCATTTTACCCGTGTTGCTGTTTCCGTAATTATCAACCAAGGTCATATGACCCTCCATTCAAGCCCAAAAATAGTGCCTCTAAGAAACATCTGTTGGGTTTGGTGGACGGTCGCACCCTAGATCTACGCAAGACCTAGCAGCAATTTAGCAAAGCGAAGCGGGCAATATCTTAAACTCGGACAAGGTTCGGGAATTTAACGCACTCATGAGACGTTTGATGACGTCTTCAAATAAAATCGCTCACCAACATACAGAAAACCTGATCCTAATCTGGCCTGTCATCTGACCCGCGATTCTCCATGATCCGGCTAACCGTCAACAAGCTTGCTGCCAAGACCGCACAAACCAGCGCAAACAGACCGTAACCCATCCCTGCCGCTAGGCCGAGCGCACCTGCCAACCAAAGGCTTGCCGCCGTCACCATACCGCCGACACCCTGGTCACCTTGAATGATCGCACCGGCTCCAAGAAAGCCTAAGCCACCAGTTATGCCTTGGATGACTCGTGAAGGATCCGCCGGAAGACCAGCCGCCTTGAGATCTTGTGACATTTCTACTAAGACGATGGTGAATATCGCCGCTCCGAGTGCAACCATCATAAATGTCCGGATGCCGATCCGGCGGTGTCGTACCTCGCGATCAAGGCCAAGTATTGCACCAGTAGCCAGCGCAAAAAGCAGCCTAGCGAACCAATCCGCCTGCTCGAATCCAAAACCAACGCTTGCTGACCACTCTATCATCTATAATTCGATCCGTTATTGTTCATGGGATATTAGATCGATGCCATAACCCATGGTTTGGCTGTCTTCAATTGATGGGTCTGCCCGGCGCTTTCAATTCGCTTTGATATTGGACCCAGATTTCAGGAGGGGCCGCTTTAGCGGGTGTTCCTGAAACTCTGCCACGTGGCGAACGCGGATGGGGGCGAGGCAATGCTATTCGACGGGGGTGGTGCGGCCCGCAGCGCAGCGAGGACACGGCCCTGTTTAATAGCATTGCCCGAGGGGGAAGGCCGCGCCTTCACCCTGTTTTGTGCAGTGTGCCCAGATCGTTCAGGGTGCTGCAAATCTGACCTTTGTTCTGAGACAAAGCTTCTGACCGTCAGCGCTTACTGCGCGGTTCTTCGCGCAGTTTTCCGGCCCATGGAACGCAAGTGCCTTGAAAACGGTTTTACTTTCAATCGAAACATAAACCAAAGTGAGGTTACCTAATGGATCATTCTAAACATACCCCTCTTCGCGACGACGAGCCGAACACTGCAACCGTCGAAGGCGCAAATGTCTACGGACCGGACGATAGTGATATCGGCAACGTGGCCCATTTCCATGGCACCGGCCAGTCCGCAGAGGCCGTCGTCGATGTTGGCGGCTTTCTTGGTCTGGGTGCAAAGCCAGTGGCATTGCCAGTCTCAAGCATGAACTTCATGCGCGACGAGAACGGTAAAGTGCATGCCACGACCGCCATGACCAAGGACCAGCTGAAAGAGCTGCCCGAGCACAAGCACTGAACGTCGCGAATTTCGCAGGCGAAGAGGGCCAGCACATCAAAATATGCTGGCCCTTTTTGGTTGTCGGATACCGTCTGCCATCCGTGCAAGTGCGTTCGAAACCGAAAGTTGGTGACGATCACTAATCTATCACGTTAAGATTTATCATGTGTAACCTGTACGAGTCTCATTAATTCTGTCTCACTATTAACGAGTTCCGACAATGTACCCCGCGTACATAAAAAGATCGCATAATAGTAGTTATGTCAAATATATCATGAGTGCGTAAGCTCTTTGGCAGAAAGAGTCCGTCGAAGTTTTGAACGACGGGCGCTAAGGTTGAAGTGGTCCGGTAAGTTTGGACAGCATGCTAAGATGTATCCAACACGAATGAATAAATATGAGAATGACGAAGCGACGGAACTTTTCAGACAAGTTTAAGGCTGGTCTTGTCCCGGTTTAGTTCCGGTCTCTTTCGAGCAATGTTTGCTATGAAGGAGACAGAGAATGGCAAAGAGATACACAGACGAGT
>RCMY010006055.1_pt1 | contig 10172 bp, 12 predicted proteins | sample 2041341 | NCBI WGS metagenome assembly RCMY01 (sample SAMN09708234, study PRJNA481090) | Marine sediment metagenome, whole genome shotgun sequencing project.
GGCTCGAATGGTCGCCATATTGGGAGTTCCTCCTACCGTCTTTCCTCGTCTACTCGCATAGGTTCGGCAGGAGGTAGGGCACTCTTGAGGACATGGGCAAGAGAACACAGATCTCCTGCCCCGCTGTCATTGTGCCCGGTCCGATGGTGGTTGCGGTGGATCTCTCACGGCAGGATGGAGATCGTGCCGCCGAGACTTCGACCATTGCTCGACGTTCCGATTGCGTTTGCCCACCGTGGAGCCCGTGCCCACGCCCCGGAGAACACCATCGAATCGTTCCGACTTGCCCTGCGTCTGGGGGCCACCGGCCTCGAGAGTGACGTCTGGTTGACCGCCGATGGCGTCGCCGTGCTCGATCACGATGGTGCGTTCGGCCCACGCTTCCGACGACGACAAATCTCTGATTTTCGTCGGGACCAACTCCCCGAACACATCCCGACGCTCGAAGAGTTCTACGATCAGGTCACCACGAGCGTTCCCCTCTCACTCGACGTGAAGGATCCGCAAGCCTTCGACGCCGTCGTGTCGGTCGCTCGCAACGCCGACGCCGAACGACACCTGTGGTTGTGCCACCCCGAATTCGATCAACTCCTCCGCTGGCGTCAGGCCACCGAGGCGAAACTGGTCGACTCGACCCGACTCTCCAAGATCGGTGAAGGAATCGAACGACGGGCGTTCCGCATGCGAGACAACGGAATCGACGCCGTCAACCTTCGCCACATGGATTGGTCCGGCGGCACCATCGCGATGTTCCACCGCTTCGAGCGCTACACCCTCGGATGGGATGCCCAGCACCCGCGAGAGATCGCCAACCTGATCGACGCCGGCATCGACGGTGTCTTCAGCGACCACTCCGACCGCCTCGCGGCAGAACTCGAACACTTCTTTCCGAACCAAGGCGGCTCGAACACATGAATCCGAAACTGAAGAACCTGCTGGTCGGCTTGGCCGCCATCGTCGTGTTGCTCATCGCCACCTCCGTGGTCGACGGCACCGATGACGGTGGTACCAACGATCCCGATGGCACCGAACTGGTCGTCGACGCCACCGACGAGGTCGGTGCCAACGACACCGATGACCAGGCCGAAGCCCTGAACCGGAGCGACGATCAGGCCACAGCCGACGACAGCACAGCCGACGACAGCACAGCCGACGACAGCGATGACACTGCGCCCAGCCAGCGGTTCAGCGACCTCCCGGTCATTTCTCCGGCCGAGCTCCCGATCGAAGCGATCGACACCCTCGACCTGATCGCGTCGGGTGGCCCCTACCCGTACTCGCAAGACGACTCCACCTTCCAGAACCGTGAGGGCATCCTCCCCGACGAGGCCGGCGGACACTACCGCGAGTACACCGTCGACACCCCGGGTGAGAGCGACCGCGGCGCCCGTCGCATCGTCGCCGGGGCCGATGGGGCGTTGTACTACACCGATGACCACTACGACTCGTTCGCCGAGATCGTCTTCGGCCGGTGATCGAACCGATCGACACCCTACTCACCGGCCGAGTGGCAGCCGGAGTCTGGGCACTCCCCCATCTGCCCGACGATCTCGATGCCAGGATCCCTGGCCTGGGATGGATCCCGATCGTCGCCGAGGGTGATCTGGCGTCCAAGGTGGCCTTCTTGGACGCGCTACGAGGCGCCGCCGGGTTCCCCGATTGGGTCGGGAACAACTGGGACGCCTTCGAAGACGCCATGACCGATCTGTCGTGGCTGCCCCTGGGGCCGCTCCTGGTCGTCGTGCCGGCTCCGGTGCCGTCGCTGGCGATCGACATCCTGGGCGACGTCAGCAGCTTCTGGGAGCGCCGTCACCGCCGGTTCGGGGTCGTCGTGCATGGCGACGTCGTCGAAGGACGAGCCGCGTCGCTGCCACGACTCGACCAGCTGCCGATCCTGGTTCGACGCGAGGTTCAGAGTCCGCCGAAGCGGCCGAGCGGCCAGTAGCGAAGTCGGGCCTGGCCGACCACGCTGTCTTGGTCGATCGGCCCGAAGACCCGCGAGTCGCTCGAGCGGTTCCGGTTGTCGCCCATCATGAACAGCTGATCGTCGGGAACGACGACCGCCGGGAAGTCGGTGATCGTCACACCGTCGTCGAGATAGGGCTCGTCGAGGGCGACGCCATTCACGAAGACCGCACCGTCATGGCCTTCGACGGTGTCGCCGGGCAGACCGATCACCCGCTTGATCAGTTCGTCGTACTGGCTGCTGAGCTCGGGCGGCCGGTCGAAGACCACGATGTCGAACCGGTCGATTTCGCCGAATCGGTACGACAGTTTGTCGACCACGAGGTGATCCCCGACCATCAGTGTGGTCTCCATCGATTCCGACGGGATCGAGAACGCCTGGAGCACAAAGGTCCGCACGACGATCGCCAAGACGATGGCTCCGCCCAGGACGAACACCCACTCGATGATGGTGCGAGCCGGTGACGGCGCAGGCTCGGCGACCTCGACGGTCGGCGTCTCGTTCACAAGGTTCCGATGCGATCGAGCGGCCAGAACAGACCGACGGCCCGCCCGAGCACGTTGCCTTCGGGCACCGTGCCGAAGAAGCGAGAGTCGTACGAGTCGTCTCGGTTGTCACCCATCATGAAGTACTCGCCTTCGGGCACTGTGATCGGTCCGAAGTCGAAGATCACGTCGGCCGGGTCGAGATAGGGCTCGTCGATGGCGACACCGTTCACGAACACCGCACCATCGTGACCTTCGACGACGTCGCCGGGTGTGCCGATGACTCGTTTGATGAGGTCTTGGTAGCCGTCGGGGTCGTTGTCGGGTCGCTTGAAGACCACGACATCACCAGGGCTGATGTCTCCCAGTCGGTAGCTGAGCTTGTTGACCATGACCCGGTCTTGCTTCAGCAGCGTCTGTTCCATCGACTCCGAGGGAATCCAGAACGGCTGGAACAAGAACGTCCTCACGACGAGGGCGAGCGCCACCGCTCCGACGAGCACGACGACCCATTCCATGACCGCACGCACGGCACGCTGGTCGGCCTCGGCTCCCTCAGGCGAGAGTTCGGGTGCTGGGCTGTCGTCGATGGGGCTGTCGTCGATGGGGTTGTCGTCGATGTCGACAGGGGCGGTCACAGGCTCCTCGTCGGCCGAGCCGCCGGGAATCTGAACCGGGTGGTCGGTGGGGTCCTGCACGCCCGCGAGGTTACTGCCGGTATCGAGCGAGCACGCGTGCAGCCGCGGCACTTCCCAACGTGGCGGTGCGATCGTCGTCGGCCGCGATGACCCTGGCCTGGGATCCGAGCCGCAGCAAGAGTCGCTCCAGCCACGGTTCGGCGGTCACGACGAGGGTGGCTTCGCTGGAGCCATCGGCCGCGGTCACGACCGATTCGGTCGGATAGGTCTCGAGCACCCACTGCGCTTCGGGTGCCAGCCACAACGTGACCTTCGGATCGTCGGCCTTCGGATGGAAGACACGGACATCGAGACCCGAGTCGTCGGGGCGCTCGGTGCTCGGTTCGCCGGTCGGGCGGAGGTCTTCGATGCGGTCGATCCGGAAGAGCCGTTCTCCTTCGGCGGAGTGGCAGTAGCCCTCGAGGTACCAGGCACCACCGGTGGCACTGACTCGCCAGGGCGACACTCGGCGCGTCGTGCGTTCGTCTCGACCGTAGGAGTAGTAGTCGATCTCGACGTCGGTGGCCGAGTCGGCGGCACGGCGCAGCGCCGCCAGCATCGTGGCCTCGGCGGCACCGAGGTCGACTTCGAGGTTGACATCTGGCTCGACACCGAGGACCCCTGCCAACTTGGCCAGGGCTCGAGCGAGTGGCCCGTCGACTTCGGTGCCGGGGACCGACAGGAGCCCGTCGGTGGCGGCAAGAAGGGCCAAGCCCTGCCCTGCAGTCAGTTTGAGTGGGCGAGAGAAGAAGTCTGCGTAATGGATCCAGACCTTGTCGTCTTCGATCGCGACCTCGACGAGCGCGTCGGGGGTGTAGGGCGGCAGGCCGACCATCCACACCACGTTGAGATCGGCCAGGACGTCGGCGTCGGTCATGCCGAACCGGGCGGCCACCCGAGAGACCTCGACGCCGGGGTTCGCCACGATCCACGGGACCATCGCGAGGACGCGCCGGAGTCGATCCGACGCTGGTGCTGCAGCAGCCATCAGCCGGCCACCTCGATGGCTTCGAGCCACTCGATGAAGTCGGCACGAACCTCGGCCGGGCCCAAGATCTCGGCGTGCTCGAGCAAGCCGAGCACATAGGAACGGAAGGCTCGCTGGTTCACGACGGGCACGGTGAACACCACGCTCGAGGTTGGACCTTCGTCGGCTGTCGCCGGCCGCTCGGTGACGGTGGGGCCGAGTTCCTGGCGCATCCACGCCACACGCTCGGCGTCGACGAGCACGTCGACCGGGGTCGGTGCTTCCTCGCCGAGTTCCCATCCCTGGAGAGCTCGCCCGGCTTCGCGATGAGCCGGCGGCGCCGTGGACCAGGTCTGGTTCTCGACCACGGTCACTTCACCCTCGATGCGGCCGATGCGGAAGTTGCGTTCGGCCTGGCGGTCTTGGTCGAAGCCCGACACGTACCAACGCCCTCGCTGGAAGTGGAGTCGCCACGGGTCGATGGTTCGGACTTCGCCTCGGTAACCGAACTGGACCGGCCACTTCTCGCGCACGGCCTCGAAGAGCGGCGTGACGGCGGGATCCATCGGGAGGCTCGCCACCGATGGCGAGCCGTCGGGGGCTGCCTCGCCCGGCAGTCCGCCGAGTTTCCACAGCGCCTCTCGACCCTCACCGCTGCCGTCGACACGCACGGCGATGGTGGCCAGGTGCAACGCCGCGAGCTCATCGGCATCGAGACCGGGGTCGGCGAGGTAGTAGTCCTCGGGGAGGATCCGGTAGCCGTCGACCGGCGGATCGACGCCGGGCACGCGTGAGATCGTCAGCGGGATGCCCATGGTGCGAAGGTCGTCTTTGTCGCGTTCGAACGCACGACGAAACGACGGGCCCGGCGGCGGGTAGCCCTCGACGTTCTGGCGGAGATCCTCGGCACTGAGAGGCCGAGTGGTGTCGAGGAGGACGGCGGTGAGGTTGAGGAGTCGTTCGAGTTTCGACATCGATCAGAGTGACTCGATGAGCTTGGCGACCCGTTCGTCTTCGCTCTTGAACGGGTCTTTGCACAGCACGGTTCGCTGGGCTTGATCGTTGAGCTTCAGGTGCACCCAGTCGACGGTGTAGTCACGCTTTTGCTCCTTGGCCCGACGGATGAAGTCGCCACGGAGTTTGGCCCGGGTGGTCTGGGGCGGTGTGTCGATGGCATCGAGCATCTGGTCGTCGGTCAGGGTGCGCTCGAGCAGACCCCGATCCTGCATCCGGTAGAACACACCCTGGCTTCGGCGAACGTCGTGATACTGCAGATCGAGGAGCTGCACCCGGGCGTCGTCGAGGCCCAGATCGTGCCTGGCCCGATAGGCCTCGATCAGGTTGTGCTTGATGACCCAGTCGAGTTCGCGGTCAAGCTGGAAGGGGTCGATTGCGAGCTGGGTCATGACGTGCTCCCACATCCCGAGCGCCTTCATCTCGTCGTCGGGAAGGCCCTTGGTGTCGGCGTAGCGGAGCGCACGCTGGAGATACTCCGACTGGATGTCGAACGCCGAGACCTCACGGCCGTTGGCCAATCTCACCTTGCGCTGCAAGGTGAGATCGTGGGAGATCTCGCGGATGGCGCGGATCGGATTCTCGAGCGTCATGTCTCGGAGCACACAGCTCGGATCCTCCACCATGCGGAGGAGGATGGCCATGGCCCCCACCTTCAGATAGGTGGTGTATTCGCTCATGTTGGAGTCGCCGACGATCACGTGCAGACGACGGAAGTGTTCGGCGTCGGCGTGGGGCTCGTCGCGGGTGTTGATGATCGGACGGCTCCGTGTGGTGGCCGACGACACGCCTTCCCAGATGTGTTCGGCACGCTGGCTCACGGCGAACACCGAACCCCGGGCCGTGTGTAACACCTTTCCTGCGCCGGCGTAGATCTGACGTGACACCAGGAACGGGATGAGCACCTCGGCGTAGTGCGCCATGTCGTCGCTACGGGTGGTCAGGTAGTTCTCGTGACAGCCGTAGGAGTTCCCGGCCGAGTCGGTGTTGTTCTTGAACAGGTGGATCGTGCCGCGGATGCCCTCGTCTTGGAGGCGCTCCTCGGCGCTGTCGAGCAGCTGCTCGAGGATGCGTTCACCCGCCTTGTCGTGGACGACCACCTCACCGATGGTGTCGCACTCGGCGGTTGCGTACTCCGGATGGGATCCGACATCGAGGTAGAGACGGGCGCCGTTGACGAGGAACACGTTCGACGAACGACCCCACGACACCACGCGTCGGAACAGATACCGGGCGACCTCGTCGGGGCTGAGCCGACGCTGGCCGCGGAGGGTACAGGTGACCCCGTATTCGGTTTCGATGCCGTAGATCCGCTTCTGGAACATCAGGCGAGGAGAGCGTCGATGTCGGCGTTGACGATGCGACGGAAGCAGCGCCCCTCTTCTCGGCGGTCGAGGACGGCGATCTCGATCTCGTCGGGGGTGAGGGTGCGGTCGGGCCCCGACAGTGCGCTCACCGCCGCCTTGGCGGCACCAGCTTCGTCGAGGTTGGTCAGGTCGGCGGCTTCGAGCCGTTGGCGAATGGTGTCGGCTTCGCCTCCGAGGGCGACGAACACGTCTTCGTCGGTGACCGATCCGTCGTAGCGGATGTGGAAGAGCCGGTCGCCGTCGGCGACGAAGCCGATGGCGACGACGAGGATCTCGACTTCGAGAGGCTTCATCTCGTGGGTGAAGATCTGTCCGAGCATCTGGGCGTATTGGTTGGCCAGCGCCTGGGAGTCGACGTCGTCTCGGCTGTAGGTGTAGCCCTTGAGGTCGGCGTGGCGGATGCCGGCGATTCGCAGCTGGTCGTATTCGTTGTAGCGACCGACACCGGCGAAGGCGATGCGGTCATAGATCTCGGAGATCTTGCGAAGGTTCCGTGAGGGGTTCTCGGCGCAGAGCATGATGCCCTGGTCGAACTCGATGGCGACCAGGCTACGACCGCGGGCGATGCCCTTCTGGGCGTAATCTGCACGGTCTTTCATGACCTGCTCGGGAGCAACGTAGAACGGCATGTTCATGGCTCAACCTCTTTCGGTGAGATCGGAGACGATCGTGGCGAAGCGGGCGGCGAGATCGTCGTCGTCGAGACGCTGATAGCCCTCTTCGGTGATGGTGGCGATGATCGGATAGATCCCACGCATGGCGTCGGGCCCCCCCGTTGCCGAGTCTTCGTCGGCTGCGGTGAACAGGGCTTTGAGCAACAGTTCGACCGAGGCGTCGGCCGACACAGATGCTTCTCGGTGACCCATCTTGATCACGGTGCGAGCGTGGAGCGAACCCGAGCCGGATGCCACGTAGTTCTCTTCCTCGTACCGACCACCGGTGACGTCGTAGGCGAAGAGCCTGCCCTTGCGACGGCGACGGTCGTAGCCGGCGAACAGCGGCACGACCGCCAGGCCCTGCATGGCGGCCGGCAGATGGTTGCGCACCATGCCGGAGAGCTGGTTCGCCTTGCCCTCGAGCGACAACGAGTGTCCTTCGACCTTCTCGTAGTGCTCGAGTTGGAGCTGGAACATCTTGACCATCTCGATGGCGGGACCCGCAGCACCGGCGATGGCGACTCCCGACCAACGATCGGCCGGAAACACCTTCTCCATCGTGCGGTGGCTGATGAGGTTGCCAGAAGTGGCTCGGCGGTCGCCGCCGATCACCACGCCGCCGTCGAACTTGACGGCGACGACCGTGGTGCCGTGCGTGATCTCGAGTGCGTCACCGGCAGATTCGGCGATCTTGTAGCCAGGATCGATCCCGACGCGGTGCAGCAGACCAGCGAAGCTGGGACCGGGGTCATCCGATGTGCTGAACAGTGGCAAGGTCATCTGCCCACGTTAGCCCTGCTGACCCGGGAGTACCGTGGTCGGGCACCGAGGAGGCGGCAGTTGCTCGATCGCAGACGCGACGAACTCGAAGACGTACGCGCCAGTGGCCTCGTACGAGCAGCGCTCGTTGCCATCATCACGACCGTTGCGACGCTGCTCGGGTCCCGAGTGGTACTGCTCGACCCTGTTCGTCGCTCCGACGAAGGAGCGTTCGATCGGATCGTGCCGCCACTCCAGGAGCACGAGTGGCTCGTGTCGTCCTCCGAGATCCTGACCGATCTCGGGTCGAAGAACCTCGCCTACGGTGCCGCTCTCATGTTGGCCGCCGTGCTGCTGATCGTTCGCCGTTCCGTGCTTGCATCGCTCCTGATACTGGCCACGCTGGTCGGTGTCCACGGACTCCAGTGGCTCACCTACGCCGCCACCTCGGGGATCACCCCGACCGAGCATGTCATCGGCGGAGCAGGTCCGTTCTATTCCGGCGGCGTCGTGCGGGCGATGGTCGTCAGCGGCATGTTCGTCGCTGCCTTCGCGACTGCGCCGGTGACCCTGCCCTTGGAGACCCTGCCCTTGGAGACCCCGCCGTTGGAGACCCCGCCGTTGGAGACCCCGCCGTTGGAGACCCTGCCGTCGTGGCGAGATCGCCGATCGATCTGGGTGCTTCCGCTGGCCGTCGGCCTGCTCGAAGGTGGCACCCGACTGGTGTTGGGCCGTCATTGGCCGCTCGACATCGCGCTCGCGCTGCCCATCGGCGGCGCGGTGCTCTGGTGTCACTGGCAGGTGTCGTGCTGGATCGCCGACACCCGCGCCGGTCTGCGCAGCTGAGCGCTACTACTCGCCGCCCTTTTGGATGTAGCTCTTGACGAAGTCTTCGGCGTTGGTCTCGAGCACTTCGTCGATCTCGTCGAGGAGATCGTCGAGGTCGGACTTCAGTTTCTCGCCGGCCTCGCTGGTGGCAGGTGCGCTCTCGGCGACCTCTTCGCTCGGGCGGGGAGCGTTGCGCTTGATCTGCTCACGTTCGGCCATGTCAGGCTCCAAGTTTCTCGAGAAGTTCGGCGGCGGTGTCGCTCGAATCGATGAGCGCACCCACATGTTCAACGGTACCCCGAAGCGGCTCCAGCATGGGAACGCGGCGTAGGGGCTCGGACCCGGTGTCGAACACCATGGAGTCCCAGTTGGCGGCGACGACGGCCGTGGGGTATTTCGCCAGACAGCGACCACGGAAGTAGGCCCGGGTGTCGGTCGGTGGTTCGGTGCACCCGCGTCGGGCTTCGTCTTCGTCGACGATGGTTTCGAGTCCGGCCCGAGCCGCCAGGGACTTCTCGGGGCGCAAGTCGTGATACTGGAGATCGAGTGCACGCAGACGAGGGTCGTCCCAGCCGATGTCGTGGCGTTCGCGGAACCCGTCGAGCAGTCGGAGTTTGGCCACCCAATCGACCTGACCAGCAACTGCCATGGGGTCACGCTCGAGTCCGGTGAGCACCTGTTCCCACCGTTCGAGGATGGTCGAGCCGACGGCATCGCCGCCGATCGATTCCATCCCGAAACGATCGGCCCAGGTCTTGGCCTGATCGAGCAGATCGGCCTGGAGCTCGATGGCGGTGGCCGTGGTGCCGTCGCTCAACCGCAGTGGTCGCCGCAGGGTGAGGTCGTGGCTGACCTCGTGCATCGAACGCACGGGGTCGAGGAACGTGGGGAGCCGATCGAGGGCGTGGTCTTCCAGCATGGCGAACACGATGGCGCTGGTGCCGACCTTCAAGAAGGTCGCCACCTGGCTCATGTTGGCGTCGCCGGCGATGACGTGCAGGCGCCGGTAGCGAGCGGAGTCGGCGTGCGGCTCGTCTCGGGTGTTGACGATCGGCCGTTTCAGCGTGGTCTCGAGCCCGACTTCTTCCTCGAAGTGCTCGGCCCGCTGGGTGAGTTGGTAGTCGATCGAGGTGTCGGGCAGTTCGGTTCCGACCTTGCCCGAGCCGGTGAACACCTGACGGCTCACGAAGTGGAGGGTGGCCCCGGCAACGATCTGACCGAACGGAAGCGAGCGGTCGAGCAGGTAGTTCTCGTGGCAGCCGTAGGCGTTGCCCTTCCGGTCGCTGTTGTCTTTGTAGAGAATGATCTCTTGCCCGTTCGGCAACAGCTCCCGCGCCCGATCCATCGAATCGACGGCGATCATCTCGGCCGCCCGATCGAAGACGACGACCGAGTGGGCGTCTCTGCATTCGGGGGTGGACAGCTCGGGGTGGGCGTGGTCGACGTAGTAGCG
>RCMY010006057.1_pt1 | contig 10169 bp, 8 predicted proteins | sample 2041341 | NCBI WGS metagenome assembly RCMY01 (sample SAMN09708234, study PRJNA481090) | Marine sediment metagenome, whole genome shotgun sequencing project.
TCATGCAAATCGTTTGCGGCATAAGTCCGGCTGAGATTGGGATTCCAAATTGCGATATCGGCATCGAAGCCTAAAGCGAGTTGCCCCTTGCCGGTCAAACCGAATGCTTGTGCTGGCGCCGTTGCGGTCAACGCGACAAACGCCTCTAGCCCCATGCGTCCCTCCGATATCATCGCGTTGAACATTAATGGAAGACGTGTTTCCAGTCCGGGCATTCCATTGGCGATCCGGTTGAATGGCGCGTCAATACCGTTTGCGAATTTTCCGGTCTCGTCCATCCTGTAAGGGGCGTGGTCAGAGGTAACCATCTCGATTGTGCCGTCTGCCAAAGCCGCCCAGAGTGCATGTTGATCTTCAACCGTCCGCTGGGGTGGGGAGCATAAAAATCGGGCGGGAGACTCACCATTCAAAATGTCAGTGGTCATGAAGAGGTAATGTGGGCAAGTTTCAGCTTGCACCTTTACGCCGCGCGCACGTGCTTGACGAATAATTTCCGCCCCCTCGATCGTTGAGACGTGAAAGATAATTATGCGCGTTCCAATGAATTCAGCAAAGCGGCACATGCGTTCGATCGCTTCAATTTCGGCTTCGCGTGGGTGTGAAGGAGCGTGATACTTAGGCGCCGTATTTCCTGCGGCTAAAAGCTTCTCGGTCGCGTTCCGGATCAATCCGTCGTTCTCGGCGTGAAAGCACACAACCGCCCCATCGCGTTTTGCGACGTCAAGAATGTCTAGGATGGATTTGTCATCTTGGCGGACTTTGTCGTAAGTCGTAAAGATCTTGATAGAACGGTTGCCCTCAGCGATCAGTTGCGGGATGTCTTCTGTCAGATTGCCGTTCCCAGTGTCCGCCACAATCATATGGAACGCGTGATCAATCACCGCACCTTTGCGCGCTAGGTCAGCATAGTCACTAACCACCTGTTTCAATTTGTGGCCGGGATGCTGGGCTGCAAAGGACACAACGGTTGTCGTGCCGCCAAAGGCCGCTGATCTTGTCGCCGTCTCGAATGTGTCCGCATTCATCAAGCCCGCACCGGAGATCTGTTCGATATGGCAATGGGTATCCACGCCGCCAGGCAAAACCAAATGACCTGTCGCATCAACCTCGGTCACGGCAGTACCCGAAAGGTTCTCGCTAATGGCAACTATCTTGCCTCCGGCAATGCCTATACAGGTTTGCGAAGTGCTTTGGGGCGTCACGACTGTCCCGTCGCGAATAACTATATCAAACTGAGCGTTTTGCATGAGGTTCTCGAAGCTTTGTTTTGAGTATTGGTATACTCAGTGTATACCATGTAGGTTGAAATGGAAGACAATGTGCAAGAAAGAGACCAAGTGTCCCGGTTCAAGAGGAGACTGATTGATGGCTGATATCGTAGAGACACTGGGTGATTTCACGTTCAAGAAAATTAAGGCGATGATTTTGGATGGTACGCTCGCGGCAGGATCTCGCTTGAGTGAAAAAAAGTTTGCAGACAGCTTGGGTGTTTCCCGCACGCCGGTTCGCGAAGCGATTGCGCAGCTTGTCAGTGAAGGCCTTGCAATCAAAAGTGCAGGAGGTGCGCCGGTTGTAAACAGCGTTTCGCTAAACGACATTATGGAAATTTTACATGTGCGCAGCCTACTTGAATGCGAAGCGGCCAGAAAGGCAGCACTGTCAAATAAGCCGAAGGATGAGCTTTCGGCGCTAAAATCCAAGATTTCCGGCTTTCTTACGGGGCCACGGCCAAGTGCCGACGATCATACTGCCGTGGACATGCAATTGCATTTTGCGATTGCCCGGCTTGCAAACTCCAAGCTGTTGACCGATTTAATTGAAGGGTTGAAGACAAAAACGAGGATGTATGATCAAGGCTCTTTGCCGGATCGCATGGTTCCCGGTTGCCATGAGCATATTGCGATCATTGACGCGGTTATGGATCAAGACCCCGATTTAGCGGCATTGTTGATGAAAACCCATCTTGCAAATGCGCGGTCTTCGATCATCTCACACATTTATCACCCGTTTTAGGTGTATGCCCCGTTTTGCCGACTTATTTTTGATTGGTTATTGACTTTGTATACCGTACGTATACCACTTAGGTGCCAAGCGATAGAAATTTGGAGAATCCGAAATGTCAGCGCAAACGGTCCAGCGGCCAGTGGATGGAATTGTTCTAGCAATTACGTTTCAATATTATCGTGACCTCCATACAGCGATGGCGTTCTACGAAAACATTCTAGGGTTTAAGCTGGCTATAGATCAGGGCTGGTCCAAAATTTACCAGATCGATGGTCAAGCGCATGTTGGTCTGGTTGATGAAACCCGCGGCATGCAGAAATGGGCCGAGGCCAAGACCGTGCAACTCTGCCTCCGTGTTCCGAATGTGGATGCTTGGTACGATTGGGCCGCCGCCAATAAGGTCGGTGGCCTGACCGAACCCCGCGACAGCCAAGAGCTTGGCATTCGTGCTTTCGTCATGAGCGACCCCGAAGGGTATCAGATCGAAGTGCAGACCGCGAAGCCGGGTCATTAAATCGTTCAAAATGTAATCGAGAAGGGCGGCGAACCGCTCCGCAAATTAATTCGACAAAACAATCGATAACAGAGGAGTTCCCATGAAATATCTGTCTCAGACCTCGCTCCGTCTTGGCGCCCTTGGTGTGGCCTTGATGGCTACAACGGCGCTGCCCGCTTTCGCGCAGGATAAATCGCTGACGATTGGATTAACGTCCGATCCCAGCCATCTTTACCCGCTGGCGGGTGAGGAATTGTCCTCAAACATTATGTATTATCACCTTTATGACCCGCTGGTGAAACGCAGCGCGGACCTATCCTTTGAGCCAGGTCTTGCGGAAAGCTGGGAAAATGTAGACGCGACAACGTGGCTTTTCAAGTTGCGTCCGGGTGTTACATTCCACAATGGAAACGCATTTACTGCGTCAGATGTGGTGTTCACCATCAACAAGGCGCGCGCGTCTATCCGTCCGGATCTGGTGGCCAATATCGCGGAAGCGCGCGCAGTTGATGATCTGACCGTCGAAATCAAAACGCCGAAACCCTACGCCGTATTGCCCAATGATCTGGCCGAGATTCTGATCTTGGATGAAGAATATACGACCGCAACCGGCGACGAAAAAATGGACCTGATGCCAATGGGCACAGGGCCGTATATGCTGGGTGAATGGATTAAAGAAGAAAAGCTGACCCTAAACGCATTTGACAAGTATTGGGCAGGTGCGGCAGGCATAAAAAACGTAACCTTCCGGCCCATTACAAACCCCGCAACCCGTACCGCCGCATTGCTGACGGGTGAGGTTGATGTGATCCAAGATCTTGCCGTGCGTGATGTGGACCGGGTTGAAAAGGAAGCCGGTTTTACGGTGATCACACGCCCAAGCCTGTTGAATGTAGTGCTTGCGATGGACATGCGGGAAAAATCGCCAACCATTGAGGGTAAAAATCCGATGGTAGACCAGCGCGTGCGTGAAGCTATTGCGCGGGCGGTGGATGTAGAGGCGATTGATAAGATTGTTATGAATGGTTTGGCAACGCCAAGTGAGCAGTTCGTTCCATCATCCCATATCGGCTATGTTGATGGCTTGAATTTCCGCGAGATGTATCCGGTGGATATTGAGAAAGCCAAGGCTTTGCTGGCAGAGGCGGGCTATCCAGATGGCTTTACGATGACGCTGGATGCGACCAACAATCGCTACGTAAACGATGCGCAAATCGCACAGGCGTTGGCGTCGATGTTGGCCAAGATTAACGTCACACTGGTTTTAAACATCATGCCAAAGTCCAGCTTTTGGAGCTACATCCGCGTGCCGACCGAGCAATCCAGCTTTATCATGAGCGGTTGGGATGTTCCTTCGGGCGATGCAGGGTCTATGTACGGGGCATTGTATTATACGCGGGATAAGAAGGAGGGCTACGGTCAGGTAAACCGTGGGTCCTATTCCAACCCTGAAATGGATGCGCTGGTAGATAAGGCGGATTCGTCCGCTGATATCAATGAGCGTGATGGCTATCTACAGGAAGCGACCAAGATCCTGATGGCCGATATTCCGATGATCCCGGTTCACTATGAGCAGGACATCTATGCCGTTCGGGATGGTGTCACGCTCGTGCCACGGGTGGATAAGTTCCTGTCGGCCTATGAGATGGACGTCAAGTAAAACGCAATGGCAGTAAGCCCCAGCGGGTATCACCGCTGGGGCTTTATTCTTTCCAATTCTCGGCAATGATTGGTGCTACCTGATGTTCGGATATCTCTTAAGGCGATTGATGCAGATGACGTTTGTCCTCTGGGTCGTATCAGTCATTGTCTTTCTGATGATGAGCTTCACCGGCGACCCTGTGTTCATGATTGTTCCGATTGACGCAACGGATTCCGAGATCGCGCAGGCCCGCCGTTTGCTTGGTCTGGACCACTCTTTGCTGGTGCAATACTGGCGTTTCTTGACAAGTCTGGTGCAGGGCGATTTCGGGTATTCTTACGTCTTCCGCCAACCTGCGATGACCCTGATCCTTGAACGCCTGCCTGCAACGGTTGAGATGGTTCTGGTAGCCATGGTTATGGCGGTCTCTGTGGCAATCCCGCTAGGTGTTTATGCCGGGGCAAACCCTGACGGGCGGATCAGCCGCTTTATCATGGCGGGCTCGCTGTTGGGTATTTCTTTGCCGGGGTTCTGGGTAGGCATGGTGCTGATTTATGTGTTCGCTGTGCATTGGGGCATCTTTCCATCCTCGGGGCGAGGCGACACGGCAGAGCTTTTCGGCCTACGGATCAGCTTGCTGACGTGGGATGGTTGGCATCACATCATTTTGCCTGCGGTGACGTTGTCGCTGGGTACAATGGCCATCTTGCTGCGCATGACCCGCGCCGGCATGATGGAAGTTGGCAGGCAAGATTTCATGAAGTTTGCACGTGCCAAAGGGGTGTCACGCCGCGACGTGCTGTATCGGCACGGGCTAAAGAACGCCTTGATCCCGGTGGTGACGATCTTTGGTTTGCAGTTAGGAGATCTGATCGCCTTTGCCACCATTACCGAAACGATCTTTTCCTGGCCCGGTATGGGCAAATTGCTGATTGATTCCATTTATCGCGCTGATCGCCCGGTGATCGTAGTTTACCTGATGTTGGTGGCGCTGATTTTTGTGGTGATCAATTTCCTTGTCGACATCGTCTACACGTTGATCGACCCGCGCATCACGTTGAAATGAGGTGCAGGCCATGATGGCAGGTTTTTTCAAATCCGAGTTCATTCACAACTACAAACACAGTGCGTCTGCGATTATCGGCAGCGCTTTGATGGCAGGCTTTGCGTTTGCGGTGATCGTCGGGCCGTTTTTGGTCAGTCAAAATCCGTATGATATAGCCTCGCTGGATCTTATGGACAGCTACAAACCGCCAATGTGGTTGGAGGGTGGCGACCCGCGGTTCATCCTTGGTACAGACGGTCAGGGCAGGGATGTTTGGGCGTCGATACTTTACGGTGCGCGCATTTCCGTCTTCATCGGTTTGGTGGCGATGATTGCGTCCTGCATCATCGGGACGCTTTTGGGGCTTCTCGCTGGGTTTTATGGCGGGGTCGTCGATTCCGTCATCATGCGGATTGCCGATATCCAGCTGTCCTTTCCCTCCATTCTGATAGCGTTGTTTTTGATGTCTGCGGTTGGCACAGGCGTGGACAAGGTGCTTATTGCGCTGACGGCGGTCGGCTGGGTCGTCTATGCGCGAACGGTGCGCGGATCGACCCTGTCCGAGATTGAAAAAGAATATGTGCAAGCTGCTAAAGTTGCAGGGCTGCCTAATCGCAAGATCATTCGTAAGCATGTTTTGCCGAATGTGCTGACTCCTCTGATTGTTATTGCCACCATTCAGGTCGGCACTTTTGTGCTGATAGAGGCGTCGCTTAGCTTTCTGGGGGTGGGGGTGCCGATCACCCAGCCATCGCTTGGGCTGCTGATTAAAAACGGGTTTGATGTGCTGTTCAGTGGCTTGTGGTGGACATCGGTCTTTCCGGGTTTGGCGATCATGACGCTGGTCTTTGGTATCAACCTGTTTGGTGACTTTTTGCGCGATGAACTGAATCCGAGGCTAAAATAATGGTGAATATGACACAAAAGCCGTTGTTGGCCGTGCGCGATTTACGGACCTATTTTCACACATTTTCCGGTGTGGTGAAGGCCGTGAATGGCGTGAGCTTTGAGATCGGCGAAGGCGAGGTTATGGGCTTGGTTGGCGAAAGCGGTGGCGGCAAGTCGGTTGTGGGCTTTTCTATCCTCGGGTTGATCGACAGCCCCGGCAAGATCGAAGGCGGCGAGATTCTGTTGGAGGGTCTGGACCTAGTAACCGCAAGTGAGGATCAGTTGCGCAAGGTGCGCGGGCGCGAAATTTCGATGGTATTTCAAGACCCGATGACATCGCTGAACCCGCTGCACACGGTCGGGCGGCAGATGGATGAGGTGTTGCGGCTACACTCTGATCTGGATGCAGATGCGCGTTTGCAGGCCTGTGTCGAAATGCTGGAAAGCGTTGGCATCAGCCACGCGGCAGAGCGGTTGCACGCCTATCCGCATCAGTTTTCGGGCGGTATGCGTCAGCGCGTTGTGATTGCGATTGCGCTTTTGGCGCGGCCTCGGTTGATCATCGCGGATGAGCCGACAACAGCGCTTGATGTCACCATTCAAAGCCAGATCCTGAAGCTGATGCGCCAGCAGATTGCCGAAAAAGGCGCGTCGATGATCCTGATCACCCACGATCTTGCCGTGGTGTCTGAAATGGCAGACCATATTACAGTGCTTTATTGCGGAAACGTGGTGGAGTGTGGCAAAACGCGGGATCTGATTGAGACCCCGTCTCATCCCTATACGCGGGGGTTGATTGACAGCATTCCTGATACGACCAACCGGCATGAACGGCTGATGCAAATTCCCGGTTCCGTGCCGGACATCCGCAATCTGCCAAAGGGCTGTAACTTTAGGGAACGTTGCCCGCGCGCGCAGGCCCTTTGCGGCCAGGCAGAACCCGTTTTGACCCAGCAACATGGGTCCCTTTGGGCGGCCTGTCATTTCCCCCTAAAGCCGGGAGACGCCGCATGAGCAATAGCACCCCCCCCATGCTTGAAGTTCGCGACTTGACCATGCATTTCGCCATGGATGGAGGATTTCTAAGCAAAATCGGATTTGGCAAATTCGGCGCGCAACGTCCGTTGATACGGGCAGTGAATGGCGTAAGCTTTAAAATTGCACGCGGTGAAATCATGGCATTGGTTGGCGAAAGCGGTTGCGGAAAGTCGACCGTCGCCAAAACCATTGCGCGGATTTATAAACCAACCGCAGGTGAGGTGCGCATTGATGGTGAGGATGTTGCAGGCTACGGCTTTGCCGAAATGCTGCCTGTGCGCGCAAAAATGCAGATGATTTTCCAAGACCCCTATGCGTCCCTTAACCCGCGGCAGCGCGTGCGTGATATCGTTGCAGAACCCCTGCTGGAACAGACCAAAACGGCCGAGGCGCGCAAGGATGTACCGGCGCGAATTGCAGCACTTTTAGCCAAAGTCGGGCTGAATGCAGAGCATGCAGGACGTTATCCGCACCAGTTTTCGGGCGGTCAACGTCAGCGTATCGGCATAGCGCGTGCGCTGTCTGTAACGCCCGGCCTGATTGTGGCGGATGAGCCTGTTTCGGCGCTCGACGTGTCCATTCAGGCACAGATTCTGAACCTTATGAAGGATTTGCGGGACGAGTTCGGCTTGGCCTATCTGTTCATCAGCCATGACCTGTCGGTCGTGCATCACATCGCTGATCGGGTTGGCGTGATGTATCTTGGCTTTATGGTGGAAAACGCGCCGCGCGATGTGCTGTTTGCCCGGCCACGCCATCCCTACACCCGCGCGTTGCTGTCTGCGGCCCCAAGCATCAGGGAAAAGCGCGATGTGGAAGAGATAGTGTTGAGCGGTGAGGTGCCGTCGGCGCTGCATCTGCCATCTGGTTGTTGTTTCAGAACGCGCTGCCCGTTTGCCTGGGGCCGCTGCGCCGAAGAACGCCCCGCATTGCAAGATGTGGGCGATGGTCAAACGGTGGCGTGTCACCTCATAGACGAGCCGGAAAGGGACAAGGCATGACCGTAATCGCGCAGCCCAGATTGGGAATTCACGATCCGCATGATTGCACAGATGCCAATGATGAACTGACGATCCTGCATGCGATCTATGACACGCTGGTGCGGCGTGTTGGGCAGGATTTTGTACCACATCTGGCGCAAAGCTGGACAGTTTCGGGTGATGCGCGGGCCTGGACGTTTCGTTTGCAGCCCGGCGTTTTGTTTCATGATGGCACTGCTTGCGATGCACAGGCTGTGGCCCAATCGCTGGAGCGCATGGCGCGGCAAGACAAGGGTTACACGTTGGGCGCACCTGCGGTCTGGCGGCAGTTTCTAGGTGGGGCGGAGCTAGAGGTTTTGGACGCCACGACAATACAGGTCACGCTGGCTGCTCCGATGGCCGATTTGCTGGATGTGTTGGAGCAAGGTTTTATCGCATCACCTGCGGCCTTTGCGGCGCTGGATGCCAAGGATTACACCGCCCAAATCGGGTCAGGACCATATCGCCTGACGTCCATCAGCGCGGAGCATATTACGGCGACACGGGTGGCTGCACATTTCTCTGGCTTGCCTGCAAACCCGACAATCACATGGCGGCTTGTTCCCGACAAGGCGGATCGTTTGGCATTGTTGCAACGGGATGAGGTGGCGGTTGCCAATGCGCTGGATTTTGAGGCTTCGCGTTGTCTTGGACACATGCGGCATACGTTTTTGTCACCTGTTGCTATCATCTATTTGCTGAACGCCGCCAAAGGCCCGTTGGCCGACAGCCGTGTACGGCGCGCGCTCAGCCTTGCCGTTGACCGTGAGGCGATTGTGGAAACCGTAATGGCAGGTGCTGCAACGCCGCTACGTGGATTTGTCAGCCTCAACCATTTCGGCGCGGGGCAGGGCGGCGGTGCCACGATGGACCGTGCCTTGGCGCGCCAGTTGTTGTCCGAGGCAGGGTTTGCCGACGGTTTGACGTTGGAGGTGGATTGCCCAACGCGCCTGCCCGATGAGGCAGAGAGACTTACGGCAGATTTGGCGGCACAGCTGGCCGAGGTCGGCATCCGCTTAAACGTCCACATCCACGCTGAACGCGAAGACTATGCCCATATGGTGCGGCGCAAAGAAATCCGGGACATGTGCGTCTTTGATTCCAGCCCGATGAGCACGTACCGCGTGCTTTATGAAAAGATTGACTCGCGTGTCGCGGGGTCTTGGTGGCAAGGCTATGCCAACCCAAAGGTTGAGGCATTGATCGACCAAGGCCGCGTGACCACCGACCGCGCGGCGCGGGCCAAGGTTTGGCAGCACGCCTATGCGCTGTTGCAAGATGATCCAGCCTGGCTGACGCTTTACAACCCGATCCGGGTCATTGGTCTGGCAGGTGATCACCCGGATTTCGCGATGCCTGCGGATGGGGTAATCGATGTAGCTCGACTGCCGCTGTTGGACGGGGCAAAGGTATGAAAGTTGACACTCTTTTGACTGGAGGGATCGTTGTCACGATGGATCCCGCGCGCCGTGTGATCGAAAACGGGGCAGTGGCCGTCGCAAATGGTAAAATCATCGTGGTTGGCGCGGCGGCTGCGCTGCAGGAACAGGTGCACGCCGATCACGTTTTGGATTGCACAGGTCATATTCTGATACCCGGCCTTATTGATGTCCATGCACATGCAGGTCACGCGTTGATCAAGTCGATGGGGATGCATGGTGGCGACCGTTGGGAAGATATCTGCGGCGAGGTGTACACCCAAGCATCGCCGCCCGCGTTCTGGTATGCCGAGGCGCGGCTTTCGGCACTTGAACGTCTGCGGTTCGGGGTGACTACGGGCGTGTCGTTGCTGGGTGGCGGTGATACGATCATGCGCACAGATAGGCCCGAATATGCCGCAGCGCATTGTCGTGGTGTCGTAGAGGTTGGTACGCGCAGTGTCGTCGCCGTTGGCCCGACCCGCGTGCCACATCCCCGCACATACGCCGATTGGACCGACGGGCAGCGCAGCACCTATCCAGTCTCGTTTGAGCAGCAGTTTCAGACCTGCCAAATCATTGCGAATAAATGGCACAACACACATGCCGGTCGCATTCA
>RCMY010006060.1_pt1 | contig 10166 bp, 8 predicted proteins | sample 2041341 | NCBI WGS metagenome assembly RCMY01 (sample SAMN09708234, study PRJNA481090) | Marine sediment metagenome, whole genome shotgun sequencing project.
GAGTGGAAATGTAAGCGAGTTCCAAAGAGGAAGCTCGCTTTCTTTTTTGAACCAAGCGGCACGTTTCCTTTTGTGGTTTTCAAAACGGAACTTTATCAAGAAAGGCGTTAGCCAATCTTGTCAGGATCACTTGAAATATAAAGGGTTACAGAAATGTAGCCCTTTTTTATTTTGTTATTGTTACACATTTGTAACACAAAATCAATATAAGGGGGGGGGTCAAGTTCCACCTCAACAAAGAACTTATCTATGGCGTAAAGGCTGAACGATTTATCCTAGAAATTTGCTTTTGAGCGTAAAATGTTAATTTACCTTTCGTCGATTATCAGTACGTTTATCAGGTGTACTGGAATCAGAATGTACTTCACCCATGCATTTGAACCTATTGAAGAAAAACCACTAAACTTTCTGACAATCGTTTATCCTTTGCACAAAACAGAAACCCCTGAAATATGAAAACAATTTTACTTATTAAAGAAATCTATCTTGAAGGTTTTAAAAATATTCAACATTATGTTGTGAAACACTATTTCAAGTCTTTTGCTTGGTTCACGTTGGCAATGTTTGTAATCGTTCTATACGCATTTTTATTCAGGTTGTTTACTGGATTTCCATTTGCTAATTTATAAATATGAACAAAACAAGGATTGGTAAAAAGGTACTTATTGCAACACTAGTTTTGTTTGTTAGTGCCTTATTATTGTTGTTAATTATAATGACCTTTGGAGTATAAAGGAAATATTTACCAATTCTATTTTCTTTAAGAAGTTGTTGTCGGATTTTACGGAAGAATTTTATCATTGGTCAGTTTTCGGTCTTAATGAAGGCTAACAATGGGATATGGTTATTGATGATATCCCTTTGTTACCATTAATTACAAAAAACCAACACTACTTTTTTAGAGTACTATTAGTTTTTCGTTTTTTTAAACGCTCGCTTACGCGACTTTTATTTAAATTGTTAAATAACTAAATAGTTAAAAAGCTCGAACTGCACGCACGTTGAGTGTGCTGGTCCTACTGTCGTCGTCCTGAAGACCACTGCCGAAATTCTGCCTCCACGCGCTACCGGTATCGGCCTCTGTAGAACTCCAATAGTAACTACTAAATACAGAAAATCCAGTGATAGCTTCTAAAGTTGCTTTATTAATATACATTTCATTTAACTCGTTTATACTTGGTAAAAACCAGTCAGAACCTAATGCACGAGCAGCTAAGGCTGCAGGTGCTGTAGGGCAGTCTATTAGTATATTATTCGTGTTAGTAATACCATCTCCTACTTCTGCACCCCGTCCAACAGGAGGCCCAGAGCAACAATCAACAGTTGGTACGTTTGGAAAATCTGTCCCTTTACATCCCCATTGCAATGGGTTTGGCTCATCTGAAAAAGCACAAACCAAACCCTGTGTGTTATCTACTGGGTCTACCCAAAACACTACGCCCCCTGATATAATATCACCTATAGCAGCTGGATCCTTTAACGCTGTTGAATCATCATCTTTACTACAGGCCAATATGAGCCCCAGTACCATTCCAAAAATTAAAAGTCTTGTTTTCATGATCTTAATAATCATAAGGCTATCTACTTTTATTGAATGTGAGTTTATACTTTTTTCCATTTTATGATTGGTTTATAATCTTCGAGGTTTAGGTTTTCTTAAAGGAGCCAATTTCTAGATTTTACTCCTGAGTTATTTTTCGCCTTGATTGCTCAATACTTTTACTGATTTAAGTTAGAATTAATTTTACTAAAAATATAGCGATTTTGTATGGATGACATTGATTACTGTATATTTTGGGAGTTACATAATTGAATCAGGCCCAATTTAAAAATATTCCCGAGGGATGGACGGTTAATCCTGAAGATACCTATTCTTTAAATTGAAATTAAAACGTTGATGTAAGCATATTCATTAATATTATGACTGAATAAATTGGATACCTACCAACTCAAGAATTGAAGTTGTGCTTGTTACGATGAGATTATCCTTAACTAAGCAATTACTCATAAAATTTCGCGATCACATAGCTATAAACTTATATTTGTAAAAATACTTAGGATGGAATATATACTTCAACCTTGGCCATGGTATGTTTCAGGGCCATTGATCACGGCTATAATGCTACTGTTGTTCTATTTTGGAAAAACGTTCGGAATGTCTTCCAATCTGAGAACACTTTGCAGCATTGGAGGTGCAGGTAAATATGCCGATTTTTTTAAATATGATTGGAAAGCCCAACGTTGGAATCTTGTCGTCGTCGTCGGAGCTATTATTGGTGGTTTTATCTCCGTCCAATTATTATCAGATGGCTCAACCATAGATCTATCATCCAATACCATTCATGATTTAAATGCCATGGGCTTTCAAAATGTTGGAGAAACTTTGCTACCATCTGAAATATTCAGTTGGGATGCTATTCTTAATTTAAAAGGAATATCAATTTTAGTAATTGCTGGTTTTTTAGTTGGATTTGGAACCCGTTATGCTGGGGGCTGTACTTCTGGTCATGCGATTTCTGGATTGAGCAATCTACAAAAACCTTCTTTAGTTGCCGTAATTGGGTTCTTTATTGGCGGATTAATAATGACCCATTTTATTTTACCCCTAATCTTTACAGCATGAAGTTCTTAAAATATTTATTTGTTGGGATGTTCTTTGGGATTGTTTTGGTTAAATCGGAAGCTGTTTCTTGGTACCGAATTTTTGAAATGTTCAAATTTCAGTCTTTTCATATGTATGGTATCATTGGCTCATCAGTATTTCTTGGTGTAATTGCTGTAGGATTGATAAAACTAATGGGAGTGAAAAGTATTGAGGGACAAAAAATAAATATTATACCTAAAGAGAAAGGTTTTGTGCGTTATCTTTTAGGTGGTACTATTTTCGGATTGGGATGGGCCCTGGCAGGCGCTTGCCCAGGACCCATGTATATTCTCGTAGGAACAGGAGTATTTAGTATGTTGATTGTTATTGCAGCCGCAATCCTCGGGACCTTCGTTTATGGCCTAATAAGACATAAATTGCCACATTAACACTATTATCCCATTATCACTTTTACTGAATGTTCCTTCCCCTTCTCTAATATAGGGACTACCTTCGATTCAATTTCTGACCCATTTACAAAAATGGTCTTTACCCCTTTACTAACATGGTCAGGGTTTTGCACCTCAATATTATAGTTAGCTCCCCTAAATTCCCTCTTCATTTTAAAACCATCCCATTTTGAAGGTATACACGGGTCAATTACTAATCCATCGTAATCTGTTTTAACACCTAAAATGTATTGGGTAATCGCAAAGAAATTCCAGGAAGCGGTTCCTGATAACCAAGAGTTTTTGGCTTCCCCTGGTTTAAAAGCCTCTTTCCCGGCAATCATTTGACAATACACATAAGGCTCAACCTTATGCAGTTCTGAAATGTCCTCCAAAAAACTTGGGGCTATTTTTGTATAGTATTCATAAGCCTGGTCTCCCCTACCCAAAACGGTTTCGCCAATCATTATCCACGGATTGTTATGACAGAATATTCCGCCATTTTCTTTATAACCAGCAGGATAGGTTGAAATCTCGCCATATTCTATGTAGTATTTGGTAAATGCCGGGCTATTCAAAACAATGCCATAATCACAGTCTAAATGCTTCTTCACAGCATTCAATGATTTTTCCACCATACCCTCTTCCATTCCTATTTCGGCCATGGTACACCATCCCTGGGATTCAATGAAAATCTTTCCTTCCTCGTTTTCGTTAGAACCAATTTTATTTCCAAAATAGTCATACGCACGTAAGTACCAATCGCCATCCCAACCATGTACTTTTACAGCTTCAATCATTTTCTCTACATGTTCCTCGGCTTCTTTGGCTTCTTTTTCCTTTCCTACTCTATTACAAAGCTTTATATACTCCTTTCCGTAAACTACAAAAAGACCCGCAATCATAAGTGATTCCGCTGTTTTACCCTTTTTATTCCCAGTAGTCTGAAAAGATTCATTGGGATCATCTGAAAAACAATTCAGATTAAGACAGTCATTCCAATCGGCTCTACCAATAAGAGGTAATCCATGTGGGCCCAAATTATTCACGACGTGATAAAAAGAGGCTTTTAAATGTTCAAAATGTGGTTTTGCTCTAGAGACATCATTATCAAATGGTACCATTTCATCCAGTAGGGAGAAATCACCCGTTTCTTTGATATATTCCGTTGTCGAAAGAATCAACCATAAAGGATCATCATTAAAATCACCTCCAACTGCCGAATTACCTTTTTTTGTAAGTGGCTGGTATTGGTGATAGCAAGAACCATCTTCGAACTGGGTAGATGCTATATCGAATATTCGTTCTCTTGCCCTTTCTGGAATTTGATGCACAAAGCCAATCAAATCCTGGTTGGAGTCCCTAAAGCCCATACCGCGGCCAATACCCGATTCAAAAAATGAAGCCGAACGTGACATATTAAAAGTAACCATGCACTGATACTGATTCCATATGTTCACCATACGGTCCAACCTATCATCACCAGAATCAATATTTATCTTGCCCAATAATCTATCCCAATATGCCCGTAGATCATTATAGGCCGCATCAACCTTTTCGACAGTATCGAATTTCGCGAGCATGGCCTTTGCCGGTTTTTTATTAATAACCGCCTTGCTTTCCCATTTATCATCCTTCTCCACCTCAACATAACCCAGCATAAAAATCAAATCGCGCTGTTCACCAGGTTCCAATTCAATTTCAACATAATGGGAAGCTATAGGAGACCAACCATGGGCTATTGTATTTTTTGGCATACCTTCATTCACGACGTCTGGGGTATCAAAGTCATTATAAAGCCCTAAGAAAGATTCCCTATCTGTATCATAGCCGTTTATAGGAGTATTCACTGAATAGAAGGCATAATGATTTCTTCTTTCCTTAAATTCCGTTTTGTGATATATGGTTGAATCCTCGATTTCTACCTCTCCAGTGGAAAAGTTTCTTTGGAAATTCGTCATATCGTCCTCAGCATTCCATAAACACCATTCAATGAATGAGAACAGTTTGAGTTTCTTAGTTTTAGAAGATGTGTTCTTTAGGGACACTTTTTGAATTTCCCCCCAAAATCCTAATGGAATAAATTGCAATATTTGAGCCTCTACCCCATTCTTTGAACTATTGAATTTGGTATAGCTCATGCCGTGTCGGCACTCGTAGGAATCCAATTCGGTTTTTACCGGTTTCCAACCTGGTGACCAAGTGGTATCCCCGTCTTTTATATAAAAATATTTCCCGCCATTATCAACAGGAACATTGTTATATCTATATCTTGTTAATCTCCTGAACTTCGCATCTTTATAAAAGGTATATCCTCCTCCAGTATTGGAAGTTAGGGAGAAGAAATCCTCATTACCCAAGTAATTGATCCAAGGGTAAGGCGTTTTAGGGTTGGTGATTACATACTCTCTATTAGTATCATCAAAATGACCGTATTTCATCTGTTCGTATTTATTTTTTATTATTTTTTATTCTTGAAGCCTTCTATTTTTTAACTCTAAAGTAATCTCATCAAGTTTCATTTGGGTAAGCGGATATAAGAACATTAATCCTGCCGCTAACACCGTTATTATTGCTGGTATCCAGCTCATCAGCATTATTATACCAGGAATTGCACCTTCAATAGAACCAGCATCCTGACCGTTATAATGAAAAGCACCCAATATCATCCCTATTATTGCACCAGCGATTCCGCCACCGAACTTCGTGGCAAAAGACCCCGCGGAATAAATAAGACCAGTGGCCCTTCGTCCATTTTTAAATTCAGAGTAATCTGCAGCATCGCCAAGCATGGCAAAAAATAATGTTGGGAAAATAGCAGCTGCGAATTCAGAAATAATTCCGATTGTGAATATGGCCCCTATATCCTCAGGTCCACAAAACATAAGAAGTGCATTCACTCCCCCCGAAAACAACAAAGCATATATGAATAGGTTACGCTTTCCAAATTTCTTTCCTAAAGGCGCAGTAACCATTGCACCAATCACCGATGCAATCATCAAGCCTATCAAAAATGAAGCTCCCAATAATTGATTGTTCAAATAATGGGTAAAGTAAATGATAACAATCCCCTGCTTAATTGAATTGTAAACGTTGAACAAAAGCCCAATGACCAGTAATACCAACCAAGGTTTATTTGAAATAAGGTCTTTAAAGTCTTTTTTAAGATTGTTCTTCTGTTCTTTGGGGGGTTGTATTCTTTCTTTAGTGGTATAGAAGGTTAAGAACATTAGTATCGCGAGAAAAACTGACATTAAATACATGGAATTACTATACCCTTTTTTTTGGTCAATAATAGTAATCTTGCTTTGGGTAAGGTCTTCTTCCCCATCGACAATAAAAGCATATTTTTTATCTGCCTCCATTGAAAAACTTTTCCCATGTGTAGGACTGTTCTCATTTGAACTCATACCTACATCATCCCAAGTGAACATGGCAATACCATCATCTGTTTTAATATTCACATTCTCAACATCGGAAGGAGACGAAACTACTACTTTATATTTATCGTCATCCAGCTTATCAACTTCAATATTTGGGTTAACATTACCATAATAAGCTACTAAAAAAAGTAAGGCTCCTTGAACTAGCATACCACCACCAAAAGCACCGACCATTCTGTATGAACCCAAACTTGTGCGCTCTTTATCATCGCCAGTCATAACCGCCATCAACGCTCCATACGGGACGTTATTTGCAGTATAAATCAATGTGAAGAATATATAGGTGATGTAGGCATAAACAATCTTGCCGGATGCACCCAAATCAGGACTGGTAAACAACAATGATAGAATTGCCGCCAACGGAATGGCCGTCCATAAAATCCAAGGGCGGAATTTGCCGTATTTGGATTTTGTTCTATCTCCAATGATACCCATGAGCACATCGCTAATACCATCGCTAAAACGAGCAACCAGCATTAATATACCGACAGTAACCGGACTTAAACCAAAAACATCAGTATAGAAAATGAAAAGGAATGTAGCAACACCTCGCCAAGCAATATTCGCAGCGCCATCGCCCAGTGCATAGCCTATTTTTTCCTTTACTGATATTTTTTCAAATGAAGACATGCCTTTTCGGATTGATTAACCCCTAAAACTAATCAATATTCAAAATACAGACTAATGTGAAATAGTCTATTAATGCGTTAAAAACAAAGTATTCTAAAGGTTAAGCCAACGGATATGGAATTGGCAGCTTATTGAAGTGGAAAATAGGTTCTAAAATCTACTCAAAACTAGTTCAATACATCAAAAATCAAAGTCTTGAAGTAAAAATTACCTATACAATTTCGGCACTCAAACCTGCCTGAAGTAATCGGCTGCATCGAGGTTCCAAATCCTTATAATCCCCAGTTTTAACGGTGCATTTACCATTGTAGTGAACAATCAAAGAGCATTGTTCTGCCTGCTCATGAGTATGCTCACAAACATCAACCAAGGTGTCGATAACATGATCAAATGTATTTACCTCATCATTAAAAAGTACAATTTCGTTTTGTTTTACCGTCTCTTCTTCGAGCAGTAATTCTTCCGAAATTCTTTCTTTAGTGCCCATAGTTCAATATTTTATATTCGGAATAAACTTCTCTAAAATACATATTTTACGGCTACCCAATTATTCTTTTTAAGATTTTTTTCTAGTTTGAGTCCATTTTCATTACATTTTTCAGTGATAAGTGGAATATCCTCTTCATAAAATCCACTAAGAAATAGCTGCCCATTTTTACCCAGGCATTTAACATAGGTAGGTATATCATTAACTAAAATATTCCGATTAATATTGGCAAGTATTACATCATATTTTTGATTCTTTAGCAAACTAGAATCACCCTCATAGACCCTTATATGCTGACAAGAATTCCGTTCCACATTTTCTTTGGCATTCAAGTAACACCAGTTATCAATATCTATGGCATCCAAGGATTTTGCGCCCTTCATTTCGGCAAGAATTGCCAATACCCCTGTTCCACTACCCATATCCAAAACAGTCTTTCCATCAAAATCATTATCCAAAATAAATTGGAGCATCATATGTGTGGTCTCATGATGCCCAGTTCCAAAACTCATTTTAGGTTCAATAACAATATCGTAGGCAACGTCTGATTTTGCATGAAATGGAGCCCGCACTTCACATTTGTCACCAACAGTAATCGGATTAAAATTCTGCTCCCAAGTAGCATTCCAGTTTTCTTGTTCTATTTCCGTGTAAACGTGTTCTATTTTAAAGCGTGAATTACGCAATACCTCAATTTCCTTCAAAATGTCGGAAAACCAATCTTTTTTTTGAATATAAGCTTGAATGCCTGTTTCATTCTCAACAAAACTCTCAAAACCAGCTTCGCCCAACTCGGCAATCAAGATATCCGCTGCAGGCTGAAGTGGTGTAATACTAAAATTATACTCTATGTAAATCGTATCAGGCATTAAATATTTTAAAGAATAGAATGCCCCTTAAAAATGACTTTAAGGGGCAATTTTATAAAGTTAGGTTCGGAATTAAATCGCTTTAATAATTGCTACGAAATCATCCGCTACCAATGCTGCGCCACCAATGAGTCCGCCATCAACATCTGGTTTGGAGAAAATCTCCACGGCATTGCTAGGTTTTACGCTACCTCCGTAAAGAATGGAAACATTGTCAGCTATACTTTGGTCAAAGGCACTTGCAATGGTTTTACGAATAAATGCATGCATTTCTTGTGCTTGCTCCGGAGAGGCTGTTTCTCCAGTACCAATTGCCCATACGGGTTCGTATGCCAAGATAATACTACCCCATGCACTTGCATCCAAACCAAACAATGCATTCTTTAATTGGCTTTCAACTACATTGAAATGATTACCCGATTTACGATCTTCCAATTCCTCACCAAAACAGAACATGACCATCATTTTATTCGCTAATGCTGCTTTGACTTTCTTCTCTAAAATTTCATCTGTTTCACCAAAAATCGCCCTTCTTTCCGAGTGCCCTAAAATGACCGTTTTGATTCCTATGTTCAATAACATGTCTGCTGATATTTCACCTGTATAAGCTCCACTCTCAGCAAAATGCATATTTTGGGCTATTACCTCAATCTCAGATCCATCTAATTGGTGAACGGCACTTGCCAAATTCACGAACGTTGGTGACACCATAACCTTTGCATCTGTATTTGGTAATTTAGCAGAAAGCTCCGCCAACAATGCATTGGTACCTGCCATATTCTTATTCATTTTCCAGTTACCTGCTACAATTTTGTTTCTCATGACTTATTCTCTTAGTTAATTAAATATCTCTATATGTTTAGTATCAATGGTTCTATTTAATTTAAAAATTTCTAGGAAGCCTAAATCATGCTTCTAGTCAAAATTTAAATCGTTTAAATCATTAAAATGCACTTTTTGTTTAATGGTCCCCTTTTCTAAGACCAATACACCGGGATTAGATCGGATTATAGTTTTTAAAGTGGTCTCATCAGTAAAATAAAATTGGGTGTCTAAATTGAAATCCTTGACCAATTTATTTGTTTGATCGGGACCTGAAGCTGACATTCCTATGACTTTGAATCCACCTTTTTTTGCTTTACCAATGACCTCTGGCAATTCAGGAAAAGCCTTATAATTACTTTTGCGCAGGTCATATGCAACAATCATCATTAACTTCGGCTCTTGAAGTAAGCTAGAGGCAAAGTCCTCGCCATTCTGTTCTATGGTAAAATCATGAATTGGTGGTTCGTACCCTTTCTGGATTTCGGTAGTTTCCACATCAATAAACTCCCCTTCAACTGTCGGGTAGTCCCCCTTGGTCACAATCACTTTTTCCTCACCATTTATCTTAAATTTCCAAGCGTAGTCGAAAATCGGTTTTTGGGCATTCTCTGGCATTTCCATGCCTTCTTTGATATTCGCTCCAATTTTATAGGGTCTAAAGTCAATTGCTGGAAGGTGTTTTAAAACATAATTAGCGAATACAGCACAAATCACTAATGAAGTCGCCGTAATAAATCGCTTTGCATTGGACCCAAAAATGGGTTTTACGTATTTTTCCCCAATGAACAATATAATAATGAACACCAATAATATCACATCCTTTGAAAATGATTCCCATGGTGTCAACTTAACCGCATCACCAAAACAACCGCAATCGGT